>Ga0209501_10002977_pt1 | contig 17348 bp, 7 predicted proteins | sample ArcticOcean_MG_C_4_FD_187434 | JGI IMG/M metagenome (GOLD analysis project Ga0209501, IMG submission 187434) | Marine microbial communities from western Arctic Ocean - ArcticOcean_MG_CB4_134 (SPAdes) (version 2) | ecosystem: Environmental > Aquatic > Marine > Oceanic | place: Arctic Ocean...
CGCATCCCGCAGAGGCTGAAGAAACGAGCGTGGCAACTCTTCGGAGCTCGGATTCTCAATAAAATGGACGCGCTGTTAGTGAGAGAGGAGTTAAGTTATAATCGCAGATTTTCGAAGACCATTGCACAAACGTCCGTTTGCGCAATGGTCACTGAACTACCGTTTAGGAGACCTTTTGAGTTGAAAAGTAGCTTACAAAGGCATGTTCATTCGCAACAGGTTTGTGCAACGCCGACTCTCGTCTTTTCGCACATTTTCCACCTTATTGCTGTGATTCGGCGATTGAAAGTGGAGCGCCAAAGTCGGATACGAAGTGTGATACCGTGTCTTAAACCGGTTCTACGTTCCATTGCTCCCTAAACCCCGTTTCCGTTCCATTGCTCCCTAGACCCCGAGTATCTGACCGACGTCCTCCGCCGTATGCCCGCCATGGACGCCGCCAACTATTCCACTCTCCTTCCCGCCAACTGGAAGGCGCAGAATCAGCGCCAACAACAATCCTAGTCCGCAGCCCCTTAAGCAACCCCGACCAAGGGACTTTTGGCACGGGTGCACTTCACCGGACAGTTACAAATGGATCTCGATGCACGACCGAGAGAAACTCGAGCCCATTCTACTCTTCGGCCGCTTCCCCGTGAACCAAATAGGAGATGAGTCCAATCAAATCCTCCTTAGGGAGCGCCTCAAATCCTACCGGCATTATCGACATGGAGGAAGCTGATAGAGATTCAATGTTTTTTCGTTGAATGACATGTTTCTGCGCCGCCACGTCGAGAATTTCAACTGTCGTTTGTGTCTCCCCTTCCATTCGGCCCGAATAGGATAGTCCATCCTTTGTTTCCACTGTCCACAGTCGATAGTTCGCTTCAACAGAGCGGTTCGGATCAAGAATCTCTAGAAGAATATCAGACCGATCTCTGGATCCAATCCCGGTCAAGTTGGGGCCCACGCTTCCCCCCTTCCCATCGAAAACGTGGCAAACCGCACAATTCGTTGCAAAAACCGCCTCACCCCGTTTCACATCTCCTTTTTCACGCGCTAATGGAAGGAGCTGTTCCACGACCTCTTCACGATCTTCCGAAACATCCGTATTGACTCTCGAAAGCCGAAAGGCACGTCGTCGAATATCGCGACTCGGATTCTGTCGTAATTGGGACCAATGCTCCGGGGCCAGATCTCGAGGAGAAATCGTATCGCTTTCAATGGCGTCGAACAGAGCCGCCGTCCACTGACTTCGACGGGTCAGAATCTGAATAGCTGCCCTTCGCACAACCGGTGTGTATAGTCCCCAATGGGAAACCAATTCCTTCCCTGTGGCATCATTTCGACTTGCGCCAATCGCGTTGACAAAACCAGTCGAAATTCCAGGCGCCGATAGGAGCGTCACGTGTGTTAAGATCGTTCGAGCGACTTGCGGTTCATCTTCAATCGCGAACCACCGTCGGGCTGCATCGGACCGCGTCGAATCATCGAGCAACGCATTGGTCACTTGCTCCTTTAGCAAACCGACGATCGCCGCCAACCGATCATCAAACAAGCCGGGAACCTTCCAACGATTCGCAAGTCCCAATAACCGATCTCGAACCGATTCAGGAAGGGCATTCATCAAGTGAACCAGGCGATCACGATCGGAAGCGCTTAACGTTGGCGCGACACCCGCGGGCCAGCCATCCATAATCCCATCAAGAACCGCCTCAGCCACCGAGGGCGCCGCACGTTCAAGCGAGACTAGCGTGTCAACAATGGAATCGACTGGACCACGCTGAGCGTAGTGGGTAGTTACACGCCGAACGACTCGTCCCAACCCCTCTCCCAATTCAGAACCCGGCGCCGCCGTCAATGCGATATCATCAAACCAAGCTACTCCGGTTGCTCGTCCCCAACCTCCGAATAGACAGTTGATCGTTAGTTGACTCCGTTGCCCTGAGTTAAAGTTCAAAACAGCTTTAGTCCAATCGGAGGTTCCCACAACAGACTTCGTTGCCCCATTCACAGGGTCTTGAAGTTCATGAACATTCAAGAGAGCGCCCAAAGCATTCCCCCGTGTTTGCAATCCTTCTGTTCGAATCCAACCTGACAGTCGATAGTCTGTATCCGGCCTAACTCGTACTCGCGTGGCCCAGCTCAGGTCGCCCCCACCTTCGGAACGGATTGACACGCTCCGTTCTCCAGTCCGGGCAAACCTCATCAACTCCAGCTCCCCTGCTCCACTGTGGGTCGATTCAAGCCAATGAACAGGTCGATCCTCCCGAAGGGATTCAAAGGATCCGTTTCGAATAAGATTGGCCTCAGATGTCGATGAAGTATCAGTCGGCTCAGGTTGAAACCCATTCAATACGGCCTTGATAAAGCCCGCATCATGCTTCGCCGCAGCAGCCGTTGCGGCATCAAGAATCCACCGATCATCACTATTCTCTGATTCGCACAATAACGCAAAAATTGCCGTTCCGGCTGACTCATTGGACGGCAATTCGGAAAGAGACAGCAACGCGGATTTTCGGTTCAGCAGTGTCACATCTTTCAATGCGCCGCTGTTCAATAGAGCAACCGCAGAATCATTCAAACGTGGATAGACCATCATCGCAGCCTTTCGAACAGAGGCGGAAGGGTGCGTTAATGCGCTTGTCACGGCAGCTACGACACCAGCATTCGACCGATCCAGCGCACCGAGACCTTCCAGGGTCCATAAGGCATGGACGGCTCCCGGAGTATTTCCGATTTCATCGACGTCCCGATCCAGCATCAGTTCGGATAGAGCAGATACCACATCCAATTGCCCCCGTTCCACCAACAAGCGCTGAGCGTGAAGTCGCCAAAGAAGGTTGTCGTTTTTCAGTGTTGCCAACAAAGAGGCCGAGTCTGCCCCTTCAAGGTGCGCTAAAGTGGGAATTCGCCCTTCTTGATAGCTCACCCGATAAATTCGACCATGGCTTCTATCCCTCAGCGGGGTATCGTAGGCATTCCCCTTGCCGGTCTCAAAGCCTTTCGGTGTCGGATTATGCTGAATAATGTAGTTGTACCAATCCACAATCCACAAAGCACCGTCTGGACCGACCTCGGCATAGACGGGAGAAGTCCACTCGTCATCGCTTGCCAGAAAGTTGCGTGCATTGTGCGCCACAAAACCCGCCCCTTTCTGCCGCAGGAAAAACCGTCCTAAGATGTGTCCCGTCGGTTCTGCAACAAACTGCGCACGATTCCAATATTCTTCTGGAAAATGCCTCGCCGTATAGATCGCGCTGCCAGACCCAGCAGTATACTGATCATGCCAGTCGACCTGTCGAACCTTCTCCGTGATTGGATAAAATCGTTGCGTATCGGCGATCGACTCCAATCGACTGGCAGACCAGCCATTCACTTGCTCGTAATAGCGATTGGCGATCGGCATGTACATACTGGCATTCCCATTGGCAGTCGATCCGATGACGACGTTGTCTTCGGTAAATGCAAGGCCCCAGGTGTTATTATTGCTCGAACGGACAAATTCCAATTCGCTACCGTCCGGACGAAATCGAAAAATTCCTTGTCCGAACCGAATTTGCTTTCCCCCGACTTCGCCATCGAAACCAGAGTAACCGACGACACCCCAGATCCAGTTATCAAAACCATATCGCAAGTTGCTCGCTGTGGCATGTGTATCGCCAGTTCCCCAACCCTCGAATAGATCCCGCCTTACATCCGCGACGTCGTCACCATCGGTATCCCCTAGCCACTCGGTCTTTCCAGAATGAATGACAATCACACCATCGTTTGCGAACACGAAACTCGTCGGAATGCTAAGCTTATCGGCAAACACCGTGACCTTGTCCATTCGGCCGTCTTGATCAGTGTCCTCAAGAATCTTCAGCAAATCTCGCCCCTCTCCTTCCGGCTGCAATTGATTTGGATAGTCAAGCGTTTCCGAGATCCAAAGGCGTCCTCGATGATCAAACGCCAACCAAAGTGGGTTCACGATTTGCGGTTCACTGGCAACCAGCTCCACTTCAAACCCTGGAAACATCGACAGGTGGCGCATGGATTCTTCCGGCGTTAAGGGATCTTGCATCGTTTGAATCGGATCGCCTTGTGTTCCCCATCGCGCATTCTGGACATAGTTAGGAAGAGGCCCTGCTGCCTTACTGTAAGAAAAGGAGGGTAACCCCGGCACCACCTTCAATCGGTGCGGTGAGTTTTCAGATACCCAGAGAATACCACGTTCGACTAAATCATGAAATCCAGATTGCCCCCAGGTCCGTTGGTCATGTCCCCAAGCCGTATAGAACACGCGTCCCTCCCCCTGGGTTCGAACCCAGGTCCACGGCTCCGCGCCTTCACTGTGACGACGTTCTGCGAGAACAACACGATCTTGGTTATGCTTGCTATGAACATACGACTCGTCCCAACTCTCAATTGGATGTAACCCTCGCATTACCGGATGATCATGGTCCACAATCGTGTCCGAGAACACACCAGCCCCGTGGCTTTGAAATTGGGCTCCGACCAACTCGATGTAATTGGGAGAATTGTGGAAACAGAAGCTCGCACAGTGAATCGGAACCAGGCCCCCACCATTCTCAACAAAATCCAAGAGAGCCTGTTCCTGCTCAGAAGAGATCTCGGTGATGTTCGAGTAAATCAGCAGCGCATCGTAGCCAGCAAGTCTGGCGGCATGCAAATCGGTAACATCGCCGGTATAGGTCAGCTCAATTTTACGCTCAGCCAAGACAGGCTGCAATTGAGCAAACCGTTCAGAGGGCTTGTGCGGCCCGTTATCTCCCAGGAATAACACACGGGTCAGATTACTGGTGATGCTCTCTGCCTCAGCGTAAGCGAGGCTCATAAAAGCAATCAACAGCCCCAAATAAAGACGTCGGCAAACTCGTTTATTCATGTCCACTATTTGAAGAAAAAAGCACGAAGTCAGTCACCAAAATAATAAACGACCCCGACGTATCCAGTCACGATCGTTGCCAATCCATCACAAATATCTAGATTACGATTAATCGGCACGGCACTTACCACCAAAATGTAGGCTGTCCCGTCGTGCGAACGGTCATCTTATCGAAGGTCCTCCAGCTTACATGTGAATCCATGAAAAGGAGATTTCCCCCTGCCGGCAATTTACCATTCAAATGAGGGGCTCGGTGAGCTTCCTCCCAGCCGCCACGCACATTTTGGAAGTCATTACGACTGCGATCGGTAGTGTTCTCCCCGACTGACAATGTCGCATCCGCAACAATCACCGCCTGGCTTGGTCCAATCGTATAATTCGACCCGTCAGGATTCCGCACCACCTTTTGTTGAAGCTTTTCGAAAACATTGGTTGCAATGATTCTTGGAGCACCGCGGGTTGCGAAAGCAAAACCCAAAACTTTGAAATTGGGAGTGAAATCCCAGAGTTCATCACTGTTCTGTTTTGCGAATGAAGGACAATAAAGAATATCCCGCGCGAAGCCGTAGCCCAACATGTTGGACACAACGGCCGACGGCATGTCCCATGCCCAGTTTCCCACCGCGTTTCCATAGCTCATCGGGGGGAGATTCTCGTCATTGTCTCCCGCATACATATGGCTCGCGATGCCCAGCTGTCGCAAATTATTGATGCAGGCCGTTCGCTTCGCCTTTTGCTTTGCCTTTGAAAGCGCTGGCAGAAGCATCCCTGCCAAGATCGCAATAATAGCAATGACAACGAGAAGCTCGATCAGGGTAAACCCCTTCCTTTTCTTTAACCATTTCATCTGACTCGACTGTTAATCAACTACAGAACTATCGAGCCAGACGGAAGAAAGCGCTGTCGCTCGCGGGCTCGACCGAGACTGAGGAGCGGTCGCCCGATGTCGTCGGACTCGCTCCCACGGAAGTCCAAGGGCCAAGAGGAGAAGACGCGGATTCCAGGTTAAATCCTACGGCAGTGCTAGGCCAATCGATGACCACATCTGTACCATTTAGACTGATCCCAACCGTTGGCGGATCCATCAGAACCTCACACGAGAGTTCGTTTGGGCCACACAATGAATGTAGCTCGATCTCTCCCCCTTGCAATGCACCCGTCCAAACACGAAACTCAGTAAAACGTCCATTGAAGTTAGAATCTCCGCTCCAGTTCGAACGTCCTAGCCAAACATTGAAATCCTCCAACACACTGAAATCTTGATCTTCTGAAATCGGCTGGATATTGACGAGCTCACCTTGTCGATAGAATCGAGCAACCCGGTTCTCGACGTCTAAAACGAGAGCAACATAGAAATCCTCGCCTACTGGTAAGGCCGCCGCTCCAAGTGAAGGGTTTTCCAATACAGGATCGATCCCCGCATTGAGAACTGTGGCAAAGAGCTGCCCCCCACCTGTCGAAGGAGACATCCAAAAAGAACTGGTTCCACCGTAGGTAACCCCATCAGGAATTGGCCAATCTTCACCAAACGTATTGTCTCCAAAATCAAGAATCCGTTGCCAAGCACCACCCCCGTCCCATCGACCATATACCTCAATAGTTACTGCAGAGTTACTATCCCAAAGCTTACTGAAGAAGAAATCAGGCAAATCAACAAATCCAGCTCCAGTGAGACTCAGACCGCCGTCTTCGAAGCTTCCCTCACCGATTAATTCTCCATTGGCATCACCAACGGAATCATTGGCATTGCCATCAAACCCGTAACGGTGCACCAACGTTGGCTCACCCCCTGATTGAGAGACCTCGAAACTCAAGGACTTCGACTGGCCATCGATCGTAACAGTCACCTCAGCACTCCCTTCACCGATAGGAACAATCCTTACCGGACTGTTGAGAATATCCACGACCGACGAATCCGACGAAGTAAACCCGGCCAATGAAGAGGATGAAAGATCCACCCCTTTCACATTCTCGAAGTCGACAACAAGGGCTGCGGCGGCAGGCAAGCCTCCTTCGACCAAATTGGTCGACTCGACTTCCAACGAGACATTCTGAGCCTCGCCGGGATCGGAAATGATGTCATCGGGCCCGGTGACCGTATTGATTGCGATCTGGAGGGGGCTAAGCACCCCTTCGTAGATTCGAAACTCATTAAAAGTAGCGGTCGCAAAGGCGTCGCCACCCCATTGGGATCGTCCGAGCCAGTTGTTCACGTCATCCAAGCTCGAGAGTGGTCGATCCGCTAAGACTGGGGCCTCGCCTACTTTGCTCCCATTGATCCAGATTTCGGCAGCCCGCTGGGCGTGATTGTATGTGGCGACTGTGTGAAACTCATCTCCGATCGGAGCAGCCACATCCGCACCGGGATTAATCTGAGGATCTTCTCCTCCCGGGCCTGGGTCAAAGGCATAACGCCCCCCATTGTCGCCCGTGATTCCGCCCTGTCTTGGTGCGAAGAACCATGAAGCATCCCCGTTGTAAGCGTCACCACCCTCTTGAGGCGCTACGGGATCTTCGCCCAAAGTTGTATTTCCAAAATCAAAAAGTCGTTGCCATCCTCCCTGTCCGGCGGGATCAAATGTCGTCCAGGCCTCAATGGTGCCATTCGGCCCAAGTCCGGACACAATTCCATTGGGAAGGTTCACGTAGGCAAGATCTTCCGCAACAAAATCACCGGAGCCCGTCCCAGTAAATTTGACATTGAACGCTTCACCATCAGTGTCGCCAACTGAGTCATCCAAAACAGATGATCCGCTGGCATCACCGAAACTATAACGGTGTTTGAGCACCGCCTCTGGAAGAGGTGGGCTCGCCACGGTCAAAGTAACGGAGCCAGATCGTCCTTCGTATTGAGCGGAGAGCACCGTTGTCCCCTCGGATACGGCTGTCACCACGCCACTTGCGTTCACGGTCGCCACGTTTTCGTTCTCTGACGATAGCGTCGCCAGGGGCGTGAGGTTGAGACCCTTTGCTTCGGCAAAATCAACGACAACGGCGATGTTTGTCGTTTCGCTTGCGACAATTGACTCGGAACCGACTGTTACCTCCAATGAGCTAATCTCACCCAAGTCGGCGCCGTCCGGGCTGTCAGCCCCCCCCACAAAATTCTTAGCCACGTCGAGCGGATCAAGCGCATTGTCCCACACTCGAAATTCATTGTAGCTTCCGACGAAGAGCGTGTCGTTCCACTGTGAGCGGCCAAGCCAGTTATTGACATCGTTACCCGCTACATTCTCCGAAATGGTGATGTTTGTAGCGTTATCACGACCGACGAGAGCACCATCGAAAAAGAAACTTGCAGAGGTATCTGATTCGTCCCAAACAAATACGATATGATGTTCATCGGCGGCGCTAGCAGAAGGCTGATTGGTCATATTCACCTCACCCAACCCCTGTCCACGATAAGCGACCCTCACTCCTCCTCCGCCAGCCTGGGGCGTTGCAAAAATTTGCGCAGTTCCGTCACCACTGTCCGAGCTGTCTTCCCCCCCAACAGAAGTTCCAAAATCCCATACTCGCTGCCAATCTCCGGCTCCGGTCCACGTGAACCATGCCTCCAAACTGAATTGAGTCGATCCATCCTCACCGACGAGGTCACTCACCAGTCCATTTGGTAGGTCCACATAGTCGCCAGCACCACTATTGGATGATTGTCCCCCATCGTTACCAAGCGCCAGTTGACCTCCCCCAAAGGCTGCCCCGCCTGTATTGTCGACAATCTCACCATCCTGCCCCCCAACCGAATCGGAAACCGTCGTCGATCCGGCAGATTCTCCAAAACTATACCGGTGCTTCAACTCCGCCCGGATTGCATTTGGAACAATAAGGATTCCTAGCAGAATCCCGAAGCAGCTATGAATTAAACTCTTTTTTCTCATACTTGTTACCAATCGTTCATTGAGATCGTCATCTAAAGCTAGACAGCTTAAAACTTACCCGGCACCATTTAGGTATATTTAGAATCTAGTCCTTCAGCACCAAAAGGTCTTGGGGCATCGAGACTGTTTTTATTACAAATCGGACATGAATCACTCCAATGCAGAATCCCAAAAGGAAAGATTTATAAGTCAAATTGCCCCAAACAGTGCCTTCTACGCGCTGTTTGATCATCTCCCAGGGGTCTCATTCTTTGCGAAAAACGATTCGTTCGAAATTGTTTGCGCCAGTCATTCTTTTCTCGAACGACTTGGTTGTATTGGGGAGGAAGAAATTCAAGGACTCACCGATTACGATCTTTTCCCTCGGTCACTAGCGAATAATTTTCGACTGGATGATGAATGGGTAATCCATCATAAGAAACCCCGCACAAATATTGTGGAACTTTTTCTCAATGAGGGTGGGCTTCCCGATTGGTATCTGACCAACAAATTGCCGATTCACAATCAACAAGGCGACGTGATAGGAGTCATGGGCACCACTCAAAGCTACCAGCACGGAAAGGAATTTACCGCCCCTTATTTTGAAATCGAACCCGCGATCGAGTATATTCAACAGCAATTCAGAAACCGGATTTCAATCAGTCAAGTTGCTGAACACATTGGAATTTCATTACGCCAACTGGATCGAAAGTTTCAAAAACTCATGCGAATGAGCCCTCAAACTTTTATCACCCGTCTTCGACTGAAGAACGCTTGCAGTGAACTCAGACAATCGAACAAACTCATTCTAGAAATCGCACTAGACCTCGGTTTTTACGATCAGAGTTCATTCACACTTCACTTTCGAAAGCATATGGGCACTACCCCGCTTCGCTACCGCAAGGAGCATCGCAACGACACTTTCTGCGATCAAAATGGCCGGTCAGAACCCGCTGAACTTCCAATCACTCAAAGGCCTGCCGTGACGGCATGATTCTCACCGCCTACTCGCGCCAGACTACGGTTTTTCCATCAGAACTTTCGCCTTGGAGGTGTCTGATCTTGCCATCTCTTTCGTTAAGCCTATCGGCTTTTGCAGCCATGGCGGCGCTCGAATCCACCCCCTATTCCACGAAAAAACTTTCAGAAACACCAAAACCCCTATTCGAAAAACTCGACGCAGCGCAAACACTAGTCCGACATCAAATGAAGCTTCCTGAAATAGGGCTGCGTTTCCGCGAGTTGCTTCAACTTGGCGCATTGGGAGGAATCTGCACGGGTGATTTTGACGATGATGGCTGGTGCGATTTCTACGTCACAAGTCCCCAGGAGAGCGGCCGCTTATTTCGAAATCTGGGGGGCTTTCAATTTCAGGATGTCACGAAAGAATGCGGATTGTACGCACCTCATTATTGGGGGACGGGGGCCAGTTTCGTCGACATCGACAACGATGACGATCTTGATCTCGTGACCTGCGCTTATCGACAACCAAACCGAGTCTATATCAATAACAGCGGCAATGGGAGTGACACCTTCTTTGAAGAAAATGCTTCGGCACTCGGACTCAATTTCAAAGGCGGAAGCATGGAATTGGTCTTCGCCGATATGGATAGGGATGGAGATCTCGACGCCTATCTTGCGACGACCGCGATCCCTCCACCACCCCACGAAAAATTCCGCGTCCAATTTGAAGGAAAGAAACCGGTCGTCCCAGAAGAGCTTCGCGAGTATTGGGGTCTTATCTACCTACCGGGCGATAAAGCACACCCCACTGAGAACGGACAGTACGATTATCTGTTTCGCAACGACAATGGTGTTTTTAAGGACGTTACCAAGACATCGGGTATTGACGGCCCTCATTTAACCCTCGCTGCAATCTGGTGGGATTTCGATTCTGACGGCTGGCCAGATCTCTATGTCGCAAATGACTATATGGGGCCTGACAAGCTTTACAGAAACCAGCGCGACGGAACCTTTCGGAATGTCGCTCAATCCCATCTACCCCACACACCTTGGTCATCCATGGGAGTCGATATAGGCGATCTAAATAACGACGGACTTCCTGACCTCATCGCGACAGATATGCTCGGCACAAGCCACTATCGTCGGCAAGTAATGCAAGGCGAGAGTAGTAAGAAGACTTGGTTTCTCGATTTCGCTCAGCCACGTCAGTATTCTAGGAACGCAGTGTTCCTCAACTCGGGAGCGGATCGATTCTTTGAGATCGCCTACCAACTTGGTATGGCCGCTACCGATTGGACTTGGGGACCAAGAATTGCCGATTTCGACAATGATGGCTGGGCTGATGTCTTTTTCACTAACGGAATGCTTCGAGACGTCCAACATGCCGATCTCGCAAACTATGCCGATCGCACTTTCAAAGGGGGCACTTCAGAGTGGGCGAAGTTTTGGGGATCACAGCGCATCCAGACCGAAACGAACCGAGCCTATAGGAACGAGGGGGAACTCGGCTTCACCGAAGCCACGAAGGATTGGGGACTCGGTCTAAACGGCGTCAGTTTTGGAAGCGCAACAGCTGATTTCGACAATGACGGAGACCTTGATCTCATCGTAAACAACGCCGACGCACCCATCGCTATTTACAGGAACAACGAGAGTTCAAAATACAGTGCTCAAATAAAACTCAAAGGCACCACCAGCAACCGAAGCGGCATTGGCTCAAAAGTAGTCTTGACGACTGACAAAGGGTCGCAAACCCGATGGATCACCCAATCCCGCGCATGGCTTTCCGGAAGCGAACTAATCGCGCACTTCGGTTTAGGAAATCAATCAACCATCAAATCCTTGGACGTCCAGTGGGCCAGCGGCGCAAATCAACACTTCGAGGATCTTCCCGGCAATCACTCCTTTACCATCACGGAACCGATCTATAGCGAAAGCATCCCGCGACAGTCAGTGCCGGCTGAAGGAAAGCGCTATACACGCTCTAACACGCTAGAATTTGTTCAGCGGAAATCGACTCCTCCCGATGATCTGGCAATTCAACCTCTGCTCCCGAGTAGGATCTCAATGTCATATGCATGCATGGCCACGGGTGATGTCGACATGGACGGCAAGTTCGACATTTTTCTCGGAGGGCCATTTGGGAGCCTTGGCCAACTCTTACGTCAAACCGATCAAGGTTCCTTCGAGCCCATCCCTATTCCAATTTCGCCATGGAAGAGGAACCTTGTGGATACAGACGCCACTTTTGAAGATATCGATCTCGATGGAGACCTTGATTTGCTCATTTTCCGAACCGGCCCCCGTTCTTACTACCCAACGACTAAGCAACTCCATGACGTCCTTCTCAACCTAGGCAACAACAAATTCTTGCCCGCAACTGAGCGCTTCCTCCCTGACAATCTCCCTCCTATTCGCACTGTCACAGTGGCTGATATCGATTTAGACGGAGATTTGGACATTTTCGCTGGAGGCGCCCCCATTCCCGGTGAATATCCCCGAGCGTTCGCCAGTCAACTCTTGATCAACAATAACGGCCAGTATCAAAACCAATCACCAGTCGCCTTCTCAAGACTCGGTTTAGTCACGGACGCGATCTGGGTTCGATCCAATGAAAATAGTTTTCCCGATCTTTGGATTACGACGGAGTGGGGGCCAATTCACCGATTCGCCAATCACAAAGGGCAACTACGGGATCAAAGCGAGGAATCAGGACTCACCAGCTCCCCTGGATGGTGGCAATGCATTCGTGAAGGTGACTTTGATCGCGACGGCGACTTGGATATCATCGCTGGGAATCGTGGTCAAAACACAAAATACAAAACCTCGAACACGAATCAACAGTTACTGCTCGTCGGCGATTTCGGAACCCAAAGACAGCATCTCGTCGAGTGTTATTTAGAGGCGGGACAACTCTGGCCACACCGGGGCTTTGAGACCTTGTCAAATGCCTTTCCATCACTAAGGCAAAAGTTTATCAACTTTCACCAATTTTCCTCTGCCACCTTGGATCAGATTTTCACCGCTGAGAATCTCCGATCCGCACAACGATACCATGCCACGAAATCAGAATCTGGAATTTGGTGGAATCAAGGGAACGGCAAGTATCATTTTCGGCCCCTTCCCGCTCTAGCCCAATCCAGTCCCATTCAGGATATCATCGTTACCAACATAAACCAAGATGCCTACCTCGACGTGGTAATCGCACAGAATGACTTCACTCCCCAGCCACAAACTGGCAGATTTGATGGTGGGACGAGTCTCATTCTTCTTGGTAGTTCGACAGGGAATTTTGATTCCATGATGCCATCAGAAAGTGGAATTACCGTCCCCGCGGATGTACGCCGTATAGAGGCCTTCGATATCAACGGCGACAGATTCGAAGACCTTGTATTTCTTGGGCATTCTGGAAGCCCGCACACATTCATTTCCCGAGGCCGTGAATAATTTCGTAAACACCCGGATCATTTCCCGGCTTTACATTTGTAACGTCCTTCTCTGCTCTGCCTTGCTATGGAGCGTCCAATCACAGTTTCCAGTCAAAGTTCGCCCAATCGAGCCTTCCTCGGAAAATTCCAAACGCACAGTTGGTTTCAGCAAGATTCCAGCTACCGAAAGCGGAGTCACGTTTCGCAATAGTCTTTCGGATGACCAAATCGCAGGAAATCAGAACCTTATGAATGGCTCCGGAGTCGCCGCTGGAGACATCAATGGAGACGGTTTGTGCGATCTCTACTTTTGCGGCGTATCTACAGACAATGCCTTATACTTGAATCAAGGTGATTGGAAGTTTCGCGAGGTCACAGCTCAATCCGGCGTCGCCCTTAAAAACACTTCTTCGACCGGGGCCATATTTGGCGATATCGATGGGGACAGTGATCTTGATCTTCTCGTTGGAACACTCGGAAGCGGTGTCCGCTTTTTCGAGAATGATGGAAAGGGCAGTTTCACTGAAAACACTCGAGCTGCCCGTCTAAATTCATCGACTGGAAGCACCAGCATGGCGCTCTCCGATATCGACAATGATGGAGATCTTGACCTTTACGTCACCAACTACGGAACGATTCCTATCATCAATTCTGGGGTGAGCACCCAAGTCAAACGGATTGACGGAAAATGGACCATCACAGGCCCCTATGCTGAACGCCTTCGAATTTTAGACAACAAGCTCGAAGAGCTCGGCGAACCCGATGTATTATACCTTAACGACGGCGATGGAGTTTTTAGCGCAGCACCTTGGAATAGCGATCGCTTTCTCCAAAACGATGGGACGCCGCAGCCCGAACCCTGGGAATTTGGACTCGCAGTTCAGATCCGAGACATCAACGGAGACCATGCCCCAGACATCTACGTGTGCAACGACTTCCAATCTCCCGATCGACTCTGGATCAATGACGGAACGGGGAATTTTCGACTCGCTCCGCCTCTTGCTCTCCGTAAGGAAAGCTTTGCCTCTATGGGCGTCGACTTCGCGGACATTGACCATGATGGAGACCTCGATTTCTTCGTCGTTGAGATGCTGCCTCGCTCGCGCCCACAACAACTAAGACAAGCCCCCGGAGTCCGTCCAAGCCTGCCCCAGCCGGGCCTAATAGACAATCGACCTGAAGTTAGTCAGAACACGTTCTTTCTCAATCGTGGCAACGGCACCTATGCCGAAATAGCCCATGCTCTCAATCTCGCCGGTACAGACTGGTCGTGGCAGCCTCTATTTCTAGACGTCGATTTGGACACCTGGGCGGACCTGCTCATCGTCAATGGAATGCTGCATAACGTACAAGACCGAGATACCTTAGAGGCGATTCGAGGAGCATCTAGCCGCACACGATCTGATGCTCGACGCAACTTTCTTCGTTATCCGAGCAATCATTCTCCTAACTACGCATTCCGGAACACACAAAAATACTGGTTCGAGAATCAAAGTGAACATTGGGGATTCACGGAAATCGGAGTCACCCAAGGAATTGCGACTGCCGACCTCGACAATGATGGAGACCTGGATCTCATCACCAACAACCTTCGCGATCAGCCCTCTCTTTTTCAAAATCTGAGTCAAGCCTCTCGGATAACCATTCGCCTAAAAGGGAAGAAACCAAACACTCAAGCCATCGGCGCCAAACTAACGCTATCCCTCACCAGCCATTCAAATCAAACGCATGAAATCACTGCAGGCGGGCAATACCTCTCGGGAAGCGACACCCTTTGCATGTTTGCTTTTCCGTATCCAGAAACCATTGCAAAGTTGACTGTTCGATGGCCCGACGGAACCGTCACCTCACTTGAAAGCCTAAAACCAAATCACCATTACTCTGTAGAAAAATCCAATCAAGAGCAGTCGCCGGAACCAACCCCCAAACTTCCTAGCCTCCCCTGGTTCACTGACGCGAGCCACAAACTCAACCACCGACATCACGAAACAGGATTCAATGACTTTAGACGCCAACCCTTACTCTCGCGCCTTCATAGTCAAGGTGGACCAGGAGTTGGGTGGGCTGACCTTAATGGCGATCGCCAAGATGAATTGATTATCGGATCTGGGAGTAGTGGAACCATCTCGGTATTTGGAGTAACCAGTGAAGGAAAATTCCATCTCCTCACCGGTGAAAAAGGAATTCCCGTCCCGGACGATACAACGGGCTTTGCACATTGGAGCACGTCTTCTGGGGAACAAACTCAACTCATCGGTGTAACCAACTACGAAGGTGAGAAGACTGCAAAAAGTGCAATCCTATCAGTAAGTTTCTCCGATAACATTCCAACTATTGATCAGATCGGAGATACAAATCCAGGGCCCCTAGCGGTTGCTGATATCGATTCCGATGGAGATCTCGATCTGTTTATCGGAGGACAGTCAATAGCAGGCGCATACCCACTCTCAACGAAATCTCGGATTTTCAGACAGAAGGAAGGGATTCTCCGCTTGTGGGAGGAAGGAAGCCAATCGCTCAAATCGCTTAAGCTGGTAGTAGGAGCAGTGTGGTCAGATTTAGTTGGGGACACGCGCCCGGAACTGGTCGTCAGCACTCGTTGGGGCCCAATCCATATTTATCGTCAGACCGACGACGTCTTAGAGGCATGGGATCCCCTCGTCGTTTACGCGCCCTCGAATTCAATTCAAGCACAAGTTCTCTCTGAAATAACAGGGTTATGGAGCGGTATTGCCACTGGCGATTTTGATAACGACGGGCGTCTCGATATCATTGCTGGAAACTGGGGAATCAACGACCGACTGCGAGCGTCAACTAGATACCCGCTAACGATGCACTACGGCGACATAGTCAACTCGAAAACACCAGGCACACTGCTTTCCAATTTTGCCCCCTTCACTGGAGAGTATTATCCAGAACATGATTTCGCGCTGTTGCGCCAATTCCTTCCGTCTTTGCAACCCATTTCGAATCACAAAAAATTTAGCGAAATAACAATGCCGCAACTACTGTCAACCTTGCCTAGCGCTCTAAGTATAAAAACCGCTGTCACCCTGGAATCCACCCTCTTCTTAAATCGAGGAGATCACTTGCTGGCACATCCCCTTCCGCCTCCTAGTCAGTGGGCTCCGGTTTGGGCCGTCAATGTTAGCGATTTCGATGCCGACGGAAATGAAGATGTTTTTCTCGGACAGAATTTCTTTGCCGTCCGTCCTGGGCGAGCAAGGATGGATGCAGGCACCGGCCTGATTCTCAAGGGTCTTGGGGACGGCAGTTTTCTGCCTGTTTCCCCGAACCAATCGGGGATCAAGATCTATGGCGAGCAGCGAGGAGCCGCCACAGGTGATTTTAACCGAGACGGGCGGATCGATCTGGTCGTGACCCAAAACGGGTCTCAAACCTACCTTCTACAAAACACGGGCACAAAAGCAGGAATTCGCGTCCATCTAATTGGTCCTCAAGGAAATCCCCGCGGAATCGGAGCAAAGATTCGACTAGAAGGTGAAAGTGGGGCTGGTCCGATACGTGAAATTCAGGCCGGGTCCGGCTACTGGTCCAACAACAGCTCAATCCAAATTTTAGGCTCCCCCCAGGAATATCAGCAAATAATCGTAACGTGGCCCGACGGATCGACAACAAAGCGAAAAATCGAATCGCAAGACACCGAAACCATCATCCGCTATTCAAGCGGATGAAAATACCAACTACTCTTCGTTTTTTACCGATCTAATTTCCCGTCAAAATCTTTGCCTCTTCAGCAGAATCTGTGGGTAGAAATCGGCTCGGGAAGTTTACCCATAGTGTGAAACAGGGAGATTTTTTGCACTTCGAAGCTCCGATAGCCGTATGCTTTTCTGGTAGTGAGATTGATTTTGCGATTGAGTCCCTCAACGACTCCTGAGGAATAGGCTTTGCGAGCATGGAACCAATTAAGAATCAACGGCTCGTGTCGCCGGATCATTCTCACGAACTTCTTCATCGGCTCAAGTCTTGATCGCATGGCTCGATTACACCATTTTTTCAGATAGGGTGTAACGGCGCAAAGGTACCCAAAGTTCCACAGGGAATTTTGGAAGCGGCGTAAACACGGGGATATAGCCTGATTTAGGGGTTTAGGGAGCAATGGAACGTAAAACCCCAATAAGCAATTGCATGGGGCTCAATTCCCTTCACGATATCGCATCCCGCAGAGGCTGAAGAAACGAGCGTGGCAACTCTTCGGAGCTCGGA
>Ga0209501_10002980_pt1 | contig 17343 bp, 39 predicted proteins | sample ArcticOcean_MG_C_4_FD_187434 | JGI IMG/M metagenome (GOLD analysis project Ga0209501, IMG submission 187434) | Marine microbial communities from western Arctic Ocean - ArcticOcean_MG_CB4_134 (SPAdes) (version 2) | ecosystem: Environmental > Aquatic > Marine > Oceanic | place: Arctic Ocean...
CGTTGTAGAGCTGAACATCCTCAAGGTAGAGGCATATCGTGGCCCGCTCAGCGCCGAGAGGCGAGGCCAGCTCAAGGAGGTATCGAGGCAACGTCTGCACGGGATGCTCAAGAACGAGATCAGGAAGCTAGAGCCCAGGGACATCAGGAGAATACCCCGGCGTGGCTGGATGCCAGGCTGGGTCCACAAGTCTGGCCTCTTAGAGAAGATATGGACGAGGACGATCAAGGTCACGCTGGATGGCGGGTTCAAGCCCTCTAGGTTTGTCCCCAGGAGCGGGCTGAGACAGATTATGTACGAGGACGGGGTGACAGAGACGATGCACCCAACAATGCGGAACAGGGATGGATTACGGGCTGGAGAACGGTTCTCTGCCCTGAAAGTCACGCTTAATCTGGCCTACAAGATGGGCTGGAGCAAGCATCAATGGGTCAGGTGCCCATCAACCTACTATTGGAGATCATAATGGCTTTTGGAGACCCCCCAGTGTATGGCTGGGCAGAAATCGAAGGATGGTCGGGACCAACTACAGACAACTCTTGGGGCATCTGCAAGGACAGCCCTGAAGGTTCCGTCATTAAGTGGGCCCAGAAAAAGGGCAAGGCCCAGTGTAAGGGATTCGAGCACGTAGACGGCGAGATTGCCGCAGAACCGATCCGTGGCAAGCAGATCGTGGCTATCTACATCCCTGACTTCACAGCCAAGGCCTGGAAAGAGTTCCCGGCACTCAAGTGGACAGAAGGGCCGATGGAATGACCGACGCGACGGACCTAGAGGGATAAATCCAGCAAAAGGAGGAGTCATGGCAAGCAAGATAAAGAAGGAGGGCACAGTGGCTTTGGTTGCCCTCAAGTCCTGGGTCGAACGGAACGAAACGGCATTAGAGGATGACGTGGGGGGGTTACTGGCCAAGGTCGAGGCATATACAAGTGACCTAAGGAAGAAGAACTCGACGCTAAGCGTGGCGGTTAGGGAGTCCAAGAGGTTGTCTGATTCTGCATCTAGTCGGCTCTCGGATGTTCTCACTGAGTTGACAGCCGAAAAGTCCAGGGCAGACAAGGCAACAGCCATGTACAAGCAACAGCGAGTGTACACCAAGGAGGCAAACACAGCAGTTGCTCAGGCCAACGCGGCGATGGAGGAAGATAGTATCCCAGACGGGCCCAGGGATGGGTCTCGGATGGCGATTGAGCACTCCAGCTATAAGTCCATAATGCGATACGTGCAGAAATTCCTGAAAAACATGCCTGCCCCATCATATGTCGTAGTCAACAGCAAGCGAGTGATGGTGCCTATGTTTGACCTCCCAGGAATGATCACAGATGCCGGGATAAGATCCCAGCGTCGTGGAGCAATGACCGGGAACCACGCCTACACACTGATCGGTATGTTCGTTATGGCGTTCGCCCTCGTCGGGAAGAATGTCGGGTTTCTGGGGCTGGCAACGGAGTGGGAGGACGATAGCGAATCTGTGCAGAGGTACGCTAAATGGGGAGAAAAAGCCGTAAGTGAGAAGGCGGCTGAATATGGAATGCACAGGGACGAGTTCCGGGATATGTTTAGGCACACGGGCACCTCCTCGGGGGCAGAGCGAATTAGGGAGGACATGGATGTCTGACCAGCCACTCAGCCCAGCCCGGTTAGCGGCTGAGCTGAACGAGGAATACGACAAGCGGTTGAGGTGGTCTTGCGGGGAGTTGCGGTTCACAATGGACGAGCTTCTCGCAAGCCTTGACCCATATCATCGGGAGCGGTTCATTGTTAGACGGGTTGCCGTATTATCGGGGCCTATTTTCGAGGAGGACGACGCATGAGTACCAGATGCAATATCATAGTGAAGGGTGATTTCGACGAGGAGTTGATCTTCTACCGGCACTCAGATGGGTACCCTGATGGTGCCCTGCCACTGTTGAACAAGTTCGTGGAACTGGTCCAGAAGGGCCAGATCAGAAGCAATGTAGGCCAGGCCTCTGGATGGCTCGTTCTTTTGGGTGCCGTCGAGTACCAGACGTTGACTCCGACGTGCTTTCCAGGGGGCGGCAAGGAGAAGTACGGCACAAACCACAAGATTGTTGGTGATGCCATCGACTCGTTCATCCCCGGTTATTGGAAATGCGGCTCAATCGAGCCCACAACCCTTGTTCATTGCGACATTGATTACCTGTATGTCGTGGACCTGACCGTCCCTGCCGTGTACCAGGACGGGGAGGACGACTACAAGTACCAAGGCAAGTTCTCTAAGGAGACCACCGATGCCTGAATACAACCTAACCCAGGTCCGGGAGGCAATCTTGACTGCAAAGGTCGAGATCGGGGATCACAGGTGGTACACCTACCTCGGGGACCAGTCTCACAAGTACAATCCTGATGCCGCCACGGCTATTGGGGCCTTGCAAGGTATCCTAGCTGAGATAGTAAGGGAGGATCGAGACGATGGAGCTTAGAGCGCCGACGATTGTGTGTGTTGAATGTCACGATCCATCTCTAGCCACACATGAGGACCCTAGAGTCCCGCCCGTTGCGGGGCACATCTGCCTCTGCCGGTCCTGTTTTGAGTGGACGACCGAGGTTCGGGTGGAGGAGCTGGAGTACGAAATCCAAGCATTAAGGGACGCCTTGAACCCGAGGCCCAAGCGGGACGCCAATAAGAAAGCCAAGAAAAAGAAGCCCCCATTGACACGAACCAGGAGAACATGATAGATTCATAAATGCAGCCTGCCACTAGATAAGAACGAGACATCGCTATGTCCACAGAAGTGCGAAGAAGCACCCCTTTGATCTCTCGTTCGCCCTGGCAGGCTGCTCTGAACAAAGAAGGGGTGCTTCTTTTTTTGTGTACATAGCCCCAGTATTGGGCAGCAGCCAGCGAGACCCGACGCCACCTCAGTGAGCAAGGGAGGCTGGCGTGGCCATGACAGATCGGCCACAGCAGGTGACAGCGAATGAAGTGTCACCATCGTTAGGTGCCTGGCCCAGGATACTTCGGGTCATGCGACTTGCTAGAGCAGGTGCGGGAGCAGGAGACTGTGACCGCTTGAGTGCGATGTAAAAGAACTCTCGGGGAGGGGGGGTACTGCGCCTGGACCTTGGTGTCTTGGAGCTAGGGATGGTTGGTTTAGATAGGTGGTTGGTACAGCGGTGGGTAGGGTGGTGCTAGCCTGGTGGCTATTAAGCCGCACTACGCCAACCGCTGACTACCGCATCTGGTGAAGCAGTGATAATCTAGTCTAGTACAAGGAAAGACCATGGCTGACCAGCCGATATACTTCGAGGGCATGAAACCTGTATGGTCGAGAGAACCAGGAGGGTCAGTCGTGGTCTACCGGCACGAACTGACGGAAGAAGAACGTGATGAAGTCAGCGAGTACATGCGAAAACGGATCGAGGGATACTCCATCTTGGCTACACAAAAGAACACACAAGGAGAAGGGACATGAGCCTACGATCAAGGGTCGAGAAGCTAGAGGTGATGTCGGAACACGGGTACAAGCCTGGTGCCCTGGGCCTGACGGCACTAATAGACCGGGTAGAGAGGCTGGAGGAGAACGCCAGGCTTAAAGAACTACCCACGCTGTTGGATGTAGTGAAGTACCTAGTAGGCAAGCACCCGGAGTTCGGGCACGTTCGGCTAGAGACTGGCGGGGCAGCGTCTCGCCATATCTACCTGTTGTACATGGCACTAGAACGGGAGGCCAAGAAATGACCGAGAGCCTGTTTATGCGAGAGAAGGACGGGTTCTCCCACACCAACCACACCCTGCGTGCCAGGGAGAACGGCACTGGGTTGGATCTATCCCTCTATGTGAGACACAGGGACGGGATCGAGTTCCACCTTGACTTCGACCAGATGATCGCCCTAAAAGACTTCCTAGCTAAACTGGAGGCAAAGGCATGAGTAAGACAGACGACGGATTCCGTGATCGCATCACGCGGGCTGCCAATGGCGGTAATATAGACGACGTAACCACTTCGCAGATGATGAAGGACATGCTCAGGATGCACGAGGAGGCCGTGAACGAGGCCACTTTCTGGAGATACTCGCTCGGGCTAGCAGTCATAGTAGTTGCCCTGGTTGTCGCTTGGGGGGTATCGAGATGAGCAAGAACACCCTTACCCTGCACTCAAAAGACATAGGATACTATGTAGAGTGTACCTTCGAGGATGACGGGAACCTGATCATCACTGGCTCAGACGATGACTGGGTGATGATCGAGGCTGAGAACGTACCTGAGTTACTGGTCTGGATCAAGACAGAGAGGGGAGAACATGAGTAGGGCAGACGACTTACTGGGGCTGACAGCCTCTTGCTGTAAGCTAGAGACAGCCCGAGCCGACAAGGCAGAGGGCGAGCTAGAGCGTAGCGCCGAGACGGTCAGGTACCAGCTATCCAGGGCGAGGGAACTCATCCAGGACAAGAAGGAGGCCGAGGCCAGGCTGCGGAAGTTGGCTGACGAGGTGCGTTCGTATGTCGGCGGCGGCCCGTTCATGGACTGTCTAAGGGACGAAGCCAACCGCCTATCCCCACCCGCCACCACGCCTACCGAGGAACTACTCAAGGTGGCAAAGGCGATGGCGGTATACGGGGTGCAGTTCACTGCCACCCGTGTCGCCCTCGGCAAGGCCATCAAACGAGTCGAGGAGGAAATATGAGTAGCTGGGACGACTTCCGAGACTGTGGCATGAAAAGCCCTGCCGACGACATCAGGTGCTACCAGAAGCTAGCCAGCCGCATAAACAAGGGCAAGCCGGTCAAGATCGTAGAGGTGGGTACCTTCGCTGGTCTCACAGCCAAGTGCCTGGCCGAACTAGGGCACGAAGTACACTGCGTAGACCACTGGCTGGGGTCCCCGCACGACAGGTCCAGTGATCTAGTCGAGGAGCACGGTCCTGGTGGCGTCCACGACGCCTTCAGAGCCAACCTAAGCGAGTATCTGGGTAAAACCGTGTTCGAGCACGTAGGCTCCTCAAAGACCATAGGAGAGGCCTGGGAACCAGACACAGCAGACATGGTTATCATAGACGCCAGCCATGAATACGAGGACGTGGTCGAGGACATCGAGGTTTGGAGCAAGGCAGTTGCCCCAGGCGGTATAATCTGTGGCCACGACTACAACTCCCAGGGCGTGAAGGCAGCAGTTGACGTGATCTTTGGGAACTACGTCCAGACGGGCGGTTTCTGTGTATGGTGGATAGAAGCTGGAGGCGAGTTCAAGCCACAGCTAGGAGAATGATAGCGTATAGTCCATCTGGTCTTGATTACCTTGGGAGGCAGGTGCTAAGATGCAGAACGTAACTTTCTTCGGCAAGCGATGGCGAGTAGAGTGGGTTGAAGGTCTGCCGGAACTAGGGTACTGTGAAAAGGCCGACAAGGTAGACAAGCGTGTTCTGCTGGACAGCCGACTGCGGGGGCAAAAGCTGGTAGAGGTCCTGGTTCACGAGTGTACCCACGCCGCCTTCTGGCACCTAGACGAGGAGTTCGTCCGTGAGTTTGCCGATGAAATAGCCAAGGCCTTGTTCCACAAAGACATGGCCCCGTACTTTCTGAAAGAGCTAACCGCAGCAGCCGCACCCAAGCTAGGAGCGAAGAATGGCCAAGAAACCAAGCACCCTGTCAGCGAAGCTAGGGGCAGCACTGGTAGCTCCAGGCAAGGGGAGGTCGTGGTTCGAGAGGCTCCCGAAGGACTCCCAGACTGACCTGCTGAACATGAGGAATGACTGGTACGGGAAGTGCTCGGCAAGGGATGCCTTCAATGTAGCCAACGAATCAGGCGAGATAAAAACCAGCTACTCGTCGTTCAGTAATTGGTGGAGAACGAAACCCCCAGAGGACTAGATCATGCCCCCAAAGAAAAAGCCCGTCGAGAAAACACCGCTGTCTGAGAGGATGGCAGACAGGCTGAACATGGAGCCTGGCGAGGCACAGGAGTTCATCGACGCAGACCAAGACGTGCAGATGAAGGTGTTCAGGGGACTAGAGAACAAGAACGCCAAGCTAAGGGCCCAGCTCAAGACCGAGAAGGCCAAGCGAGAGCAGGCAGAGCACGAGTTAGAGTCCGCTGAGGGCCGCGTAGACCACATGCTCGCCACGCAGGACATCGTGCCTGCCGGGGAGCTAGGGACGATCAAGAAGCACAGGGGAGGCGAGGCCACTGCGATCCTGTGCCTGTCCGACTGGCACGCAGAGGAGACCGTAGACGCGAACTCAGTCAACGGGCTAAACGAGTTCAACATCGACATCGCAGACGAGCGGATCAAGCGGGTGTTCGAGAAGGCCCTGTACCTGCTGGAGTTCGCCAGGAATATCAGCACCATCAAAGACCTAGTCGTCTGGCTAGGTGGGGACCTGATCACTGGCTACATCCATGACGAGCTAGTCGAGTCCAACTCTCTGTCCCCCAGCGAGGCCTGCCTGTTCGTTCAGGACCGGGTCGTGACTGGGATCGACCATCTAAAGAACCACGCCAACGTCAAGGGCGTCACGGTGGTCACGAACCACGGCAACCACGGTCGAACCACAGTCAAGAAGCGTATCTCTACCAGCCATAAGAACTCCTATGAGTGGCTGATGTACAACAACCTAGCCCGGATGTACCGCAAGGACCCGCTGGTTAAGTGGAAGATAGCCGAGGGCTACCTGAACTACCTAGACATCCAGGGTCACACGGTCAGGTTCCACCACGGGGACGGGATGCGGTACCAGGGAGGTGTGGGCGGGATCACGGTGCCTGTGAACAAGGCCATTGCCCAGTACGACAAGCAGAGGCGAGCCGCCTTTGACGTGTTCGGGCATTATCATCAATTCATGGAAAACTGGCGGTGGATTTGCAATGGAGCAATAGTCGGCTACAACGCCTACGCCTTGGAGATAAAAGCAGACATCCAACCACCAACCCAGAGTTTCATTGTAGTGGACAAGGAATATGGGAAGGTAATGGCCTTGCCGATTTTCGTCGATGAACCCCTGTGAGGAGGATGAAATGGAAGCACTGAACGACGAGTATATGAAGAAGGTAGGCTCTGCCCTGGTCGCTATGAGGGTGAAAATGGGCATGTGCCGAGAGGAGTTATCGCGTAGATCGGGGGTGAGCTCCTCGGTTATCAAGAAGATCGAGGACTTCATGATGTCTCCTGCCTACGAGACTAGGAGTAGCCTGTCTCGGGCACTGAACTACCACGATGACGCCCTAGAGAACGATGCCATCGGGCACAAGCCACCAGAGGACGAGCGTGAGCCGGAGCCAGGCCCGCCAGCGTGTGCGGAGGTCGTGACGAAGGATGGGTTCTTTGGGAAGTGGACGCCGGGGGATCACCCGCCCGAGACAGGCCTTTACCTGATCAGCTACCGGACATCTCAAGCGATAAGCGATTTTGTGTCCACCGCCAGTTGGTCCGCAAGGTATGGGTGGACGACCCACACCAAGGAGGGGTTTGTGAAAGTCCTAGCCTGGATGCCCTGCCCTGAAGCCTGTGAGGAGGTGGCCGATGCCGAATGACAAAGTAGTATCAAGGTCTGAGCCGGGTGTGATGTACGACATCCACATGGAGATCAGGGGCCGTTGGCTCCACCTCGAAGGCAAGTTAGATGGGAAGATCATCGACTCTATGTACCTCCCAGTGTCGTCCATGAACGGCATACACCAGTGGCTGGGGATCAATATCAAACTCTTGGAGGAGGAAAAGCATGAGCGAGAACAAGTGGAAGCTGGGGCGTAAGCCCCCGAGGGAAGGGGCCTTTCTCGTCACACTCAAGGTTCGTGGCGGGCTCCGTGTTCACGAAGCGGTCTGGAGCTTCAGCGGTGACTGGTTCAGGCCTGCTGGCGACGACAGGCCACTCGAAATACCAGGGCAGTGGGTGGTAGCCTGGATGCCAGTACCAGACCCCAGCCCAGTCATCACCCAAGAGTACACCATCCCCGTAATAGTCGAGCCAGTCTCGGCTGGTCTACGGACGGTCATCAAGGAGAGACGTATCTGGAAGTGCCTACAGCTAGCAGGGTGCGAGGAACCCAGCGACGTGGCCGACATGACCGCCAAACAGATAGCAGCCATAGACGGCCTGGGCTACACGGCTCTTTGGAAGATCAAGGATTACCTAAAGGCCGTTGGCCTTGCTTTGAGGGAGGAGGAGGTATGTACGGAGGAATCCCTAGACTGAACACTGGGCACTCGCTGACGTGTCATTGCAGGGAGTGTTGTCTGATACCAGCAGGACGGGCTGTGTGTAGGACCACGATTGGCAGGCCAGTATGGGGGCAACGGTGGGGAGGTGCAGGGCGACTCAGGTCCGTGTTCACCTCTATGCGGATATGGAAGCGACTCCACATGGCGGGATACGACACAATCAAGGATGTTTCTCGCTCGACAGCCGACGAGATACTGGGTATCCGTGGCCTGGGGGTATCGTCCCTCCGGGAGATCCGCCAAGTCCTTTGGTGTCACGACCTCACGCTAGACGGTGACCCACACAAACATCCACCCACGACATAGCAGATAGATTTGACACCAAAAAAACCGGGAGGGAATCATGAAAGAACAGACCCCAGGGATGCTACCAAACTGCTCAGCCAAGCAGATCGGGGACAAGTGCTGTAAGATTGTCGATGATCTCCAGGCCAAGGCCAGGGAGGCCCACCCAGACTGGAGTGACCGGGATGTCCTGCTATTCAGTGCTTACGGGCTCCTGGGTTCGCTGGGTGTACCAAGCCACGCCTGGGCTGCCAGCCTGGAAGGTGTGCCAGAACCCGTAGAAGGCGATCAAGACTACATTAAACCATAGGAGAAACCATGAAATACAAAGCTAGATACCTGGGAGGAGAAGTCTCATGCGGCATCGGGGTCGAAGGTCAGGTGTGGATCTGGGACCAGGAGAAGGGCCAGGTGACGATGGCGTCGAGCGACACAGCCCACGCCTGGGTGGCGGAGAACCTGATAGCAGCCCCAAAGGTGAAGAAGGAGCTGGTGGAGAGGCTGTACAACCGCAGCCTCGTGGGTTACAAGCCCCCGCAGCTAAGCCTGACTTCATGGAAACCCGTGAGGTCTTGATCGTCATAGACGGGGATAAGGTAGACATCTACTGCGATCCAGGCGTAGGACTAGACATCATCGAGGTCCCTAAGCTAGACTGCTACTCGCCAAAGGCTGAAGCCCTGAAGGAGCAGTACGTCGAGCAGCGGGTCCGATGGACGCAGCAGCATCTATTCCCAGGGATACCCAGGAAAATGCACAACATCCGTGCCTTCACACCGTCTGAACTAGAGGCCTGGGCTGAGTATGCCCGTCTCTCTAAGAAGCTAGGGGAAATCTGATGTCTCGTAAGATGTCCAAGCAGCAAGAGGCCCGTCTTTCTCATAAGAGAATGTCGGACAGAGATTATCGTGATCCGTGGCGTAACCTCTGGGTGTTCAAGACAGACGGGGGTCGGTGCATGATCTGCTGGGAAAGATGTAATGTCTTAGAGGTCCACGAGATCCCCAGGGGACCGCACCGCAAGGCCGCGCTCACGCAAACGAGCTGTTTTTTAGCGACGTGTCGGGCGTGTCACCAGGGTGAGCTGGACAGCATGGGAATCCCAGAGCAGCTAGCCATCAAGAGGGCTCTGGACCCTGAACATTACGACAGAATAAGAGTAAATCTAATCCGAGCCAGGCAGCCAGAAGCGATCACTGAGGAGGAGGTAGACGAAGCCCTTACACGACTACAAAAGGAGAAGCCATGGCTGATACAGCCCTGAGCAAATCCCAGCTACTGCTAGAGAACAAGAGACTGGCCGCTGAGGTCACCAACCTAGAAGAAGAAGCTAGGTACTGGCGTAAGCGGTGCAGCGAGCAGCAGTGGGTGACACCACAGATTCCCGTCAAACCACCCCATCAATACGGGTAACCCCAAGGAGAGACCATGGCTGAGACCACAGAAGCACCAGCAGTAAGCCCTGAAGTCCAGGAACAGATCGCCAGGTTCCTGACCAAGGCCAACGACGCAGTGGAAAAGGGCAGTGAGTTCGTAGTGGAGCAGGCACCGCTGGTGATCCAGGAGATGATCACGTTCGGCAGGGCGTGCCATACAGGTGCAGTCCTTGCAGGCCTCCTTGGCTTGCTGGCGGTGTACTTGTTCGTGAAGAAGAAGGCGGAACCCATCATGTCTGTCAAAGGCCGTGCCACCACAGACCTTGAGGACTTCACGCTGATCGCAGGAAGCATTGCCTCCCTTGTTCTTTCAGTGGTATCTATTGCGACGATCTGTTGCAATGTAGAGCAGACTATCAAGGTCTGGTTCGCCCCACGCCTCTACATCCTAGAGAAACTAGGAGACCTGCTGTAATGGGCGACATTGAATACGTCTCGATCTTTGAGACCAACAAGTACGTCAAGCACAGGTACGCGGCGAACAGTCCCGACGATGCCGAGTACGGGCAAGAGCACGAACCCCTGACCATCAAGCTGGCCAAGGAGATTCGTGGGGACCTGTGTAGTTTTGCCGACGAACTAGACCAGGCCATCAGGGACATGGAAAAGAACGGGGAGACCAAGAATGCCAAGCGTAGACCCCGCCCGCCCAAGGACAACAGCCCGATGGGCAAGCTGATGCAGGGCTGGGAGAAAGCCGCTTCTAGGGAGTTCGAGGTTCGTGCCCTGAAATACGAGAGGCTTCAGGACATGATGAAGAACGGGATGGGGTCAGTGGAATGGAAGATCGACATCACGGAGGACAAGTAATGGACTACTCGAAGCAAGGACGTGCCTCCAGGCAGCGAGGCAAGCGAGGTGAACTGGAACTCAGCAAGGAACTCTCCCGCCTGTTTCACACCCACTGCTACAGGTCCCAGCAGTTCTCTGGGTACGATGGGGACTCGGATGTACAGGGGCTGGCTGGTATCTCGGTCGAGTGCAAAAGGGTCGAGAAGCTCTCGATCCACAAGGCGATGAACAAGGCCGTCGAGGACTCTAAGGAACACGAGATCCCCGTCGTCTGCCACAGAAAAGATGGGGAACCCTGGCTGTTCACGGCGAGACTGGAGGACATGCCAGCCATAGCCGAGAAACTCTACCAGATCCTTCATGAACAGGCCGAGTGAACGTCACCAAGGCCAAGGCCCAAGAGCTATTCCCAAAGGAGAAAGTAACCCACGCCACGGCAGACGCCCTGCTGCTGGCTACCTACTGCAAAAGAACCCACGACCCCGAAAGGCGGTGACGCATGAGCGGACAAGACTACCCCGTAAAGTCGGACCTAGAACACGACGACGACGACGGGCCAAAGGTGTTAATCAGCCCACCGGGCAGCGCACCATTTCTGCACGCTTGGCAGATTACCTACGGCGAACACTACGAAGTGGTTGCAGGCGATGCGAAGATGATGGCGGTTCATTGCGGGATCGGGCTAGAGTTGCTGGATAATACCCATAAAGAACGCGACGCGCTACGTGCGGAGGTCGAGCGGTTGACGGTCGGGCTAGATAAAATCAACGACATTCGCAACAGCATCATCGGCCTGAGCATCATCGGCCTGCAAACCGTCAATTGGTCGGAGCATATTTACCCGCTGGTGGCTGCGTTGAATGAAGCGGGTATTGAAGGCACGCCGTACGAAGATGGGAGAAAGAAATTCGGAGCACTGCTGAATCGTGCTGTCGATGCGGAAGCGGAGGTCGAGCGGTTGCGGGAACACATTGCCAGGGGCGAGTGCAACTTTTCAACGCCGTGCGGCAACTGCGTGCGATGCGTGGCGACGAGAGCAATCCTAGAACCCACGAACCCGAAAGGCGGTGACGACGATGAGTGACACAAGAAACGAAAGCGCAGCAGACCGGGCAACGGCAAGGGCCGACGAAGCGGAGGACAAGAAACCATGAGCGACGACCAACTAATTCTAACAGGAGAAACCAATGCGAGTAATCAACTTAACTCACGGTGCCGGTAACGGCGTAGACGAAGCCTGCCTGATGACAGCGACGAACATACTGCTCGGTCGCGGCGAGTTGGGCGACAAAGAAGGTGACTGCATCTGCCCGGTGATTCGTGCCTTTATCATTCCGACCAACGACGCGATGCCGAAACACTTGCTCGGTGAGATATACGGGCCGTTGGTGTGGGAGATTCCCGGCACGAAAACCGACGACGTGGAGGTGATAAGGCAGCGAGCCTATGCGTTTGCGGACTGGGGTTTGCGGGAAGTGTTACCGCTATATCTCGACGACGAAGGTGTGGAGAAAATGCGAGCATGTCCGCAGGTGGTGGATGAGGAAACGCACGCCAACGCCTACGCCAACGCCTACGAAAAAGCCTACGCCTACGCCAACGCCGCCGCCAACGCCGCCGCCAACGCCAACCCAAAAGCCTACGCCTACGCCAACGCCGCCGCCTACGCCGCCGCCGCCGCCAACGCCAACCCTAAAGTATGGCCTATGTGCGCCGACATTATCCGGCGCGTTGCTGCTATCGGAGACAAGCGACCCGTCGAATGCGTGTTGACGCATGACCAACTTGTGGAGTCATTGGCATGACCGACGACCAACTAATCAGCGATGCTTGCAAAATCATCGGCTACAAACTCGGCCCGCCGAATGAGCCGATATTCAGCGACACCGAATGTGGGTTCACCGTTGCGGCGATGGACTGGTTCGCTGCTAGAAATTTGGATATGTCGTTTTATGTGTGGCCGGATAGTGTTGGGTTTACCGCCTGCACGAAGGAAGGCCGACTCATTGCGGATAGGTGCGGCGAAACCCGAATCGAAGCGTTAGCCAAGGCCGTTATCGCGGCAGGGGAGAAAACCGATGACAGACAAACAAGAGAGACTGATTGACCGGATCGACGATTGGGTTTACTTCGCAATGGAGTGCCTGTTTTATGTCGCCATACCGGCGTGGCTGTTCGGGTGGCCGGGAGTGCTCGTGGTTTGCGGCGTGGTAACCCTGGGGTTCCTTGTCTTGAACGTGTAACAATAGGCCTTGACGGCAGCCGGGAACATCAGCTAACCTGCGAATAACCGCACTACCCTCTACCACAGGAGCCAAGTCATGTCGCTACACAACGAAGTCTCCAATGCCGTATCCGACCTGATAGTCCAGTATAAGCAGGCCGCACAAGACGGCCTTAGTTTCGGGGAGGTATTCCAGCTCCTCGTAGAGGCCACTGGCGTCGTCGTCAGGGTCATCGAGCAGTTTGGGTCTGGTCACACGTCCGAGGACAAGAAGAAGGCCGCAGTCGAGGCCCTGGACGCCCTGTATGTGGATCTGATCGAGCCGATTGACCTGCCTGGGCCGGACATCCTGATCGACCGTGGGATCAAGACCCTGATTCCGTTCATGGTTGACTGGTTGGTGGGTCAGTTTAATGCCAACGGCTGGGGTGGGGACGAGGACTAACTAACCAAGGAGTATGTCATGCAGACTTGGCAGATAGCAGCACTGGCAGCGCTGGGCCTAGCCTACGCTGGCTGGTATGGATGGACGAAATACGGGTTCCATCTACGGAACTTGGTGGCGGGGGGGAACAAGGTCGATGACTGGGAGAAGCACGCAGACGCCTGGATCATCGCGTCGTCTACCTGTAAGGCCGGGACCCTAGAGGACAGGACCGAGGTCACGGCAGACCTTATGGGCCTCAAAGAGAAGTGCCGGGAGATCCACGCACCCAAGGCCAAGGGGGACACGTTATGAAAGTCCCGGTTTTCATCGGCCTACTGGCCCTCGGGATCATCTTTGGACCCGGCCTCCTTGATCGGATACCCAGAGATAGTTCACCTAAGGCCCCTGTATCTACCCCAAAAGAAACCCTCGGCCTAGAGGACAAGGTCCCCGCAGCCTTTAAGGAGAATCCAGATGACGCGGCCTATCTCTGTGCGGCCTATAGTGCCGTCCTTGTCATTAGCAAACGTGACCGGGTATCGGGAGGCGGTCTTGGTCATACCACGGGCAGCACAAGCGACGTGGTACTGGCACTTGGGCTCTCACTCCCCCTACCTTCCGGTAGCAAAGGCTCGGCCAATGCCGCCTGGGCGTCGATACTAGGGGAGGTCACAGCCAAGACCCTGCACCAGACCGAGGGCAGGATGAAACCTGAGTCTTGGGCCAAGTTTGATACCCTACTCGAAGCCCTCGTGTATTCTTTAGGGAAAGCGTCATGAAAGCTAAGGCCAGCGACTACCCGGCATTGGGCGGGATACGGTTCTACGTTGAGCACACAGGCGAATCATGCCCATGGTGGGTCTACTCCCACAAGCCATGTGAGGACGAGCCCAACATTGACCAAGAGATAGCCCAGTGCTATACCGAGGACGAGGCCGAGATGATAGCCGAGGCCCTGGAGAAGCAGGCCGATCACGAGGACGGGATCGAGCACCAGAAGATGGTGGCTGCGACCCTAGTGGATGCCGTGGATAATGCCGAGAAAGTGGGTGCGTACCAGTCCATGCAGGACCGAACCACACTGTCAGTCTTGGCGGCTAGCGCGGGGATGACGACAGACGAACTCATAAAGCAAATGGAGTCCCGCGATGCCTAACCACATGGGCTACAATCCCTGCCCCGATGGGGTATCTAACTGGCTACAGGACAGCCAGAACAAGTACCCACTGTTCGGCCTTGCTTCTAGCGGTCTGGTGGCCGAGAAGAAAACTGTGCTCCATTATGAGCCCCACCACAAGCTGTGTCCAAACTGGACTAGGTGGTCTCAGCCCATCGGTAGCTGTGTTGGCTACGGCTGGAGCCTGGGGGCGGACTTCATGGCCTGTATCGACGCCCTATGGAATGGAGCTGAACACACCTACCGGAACATGCGGGTCCTAGAAGCTGGCACGTATGCCCTGAGCCGCGTAGAGGTACCTGGCGTCCGCCGTGCAGGCCGAGGCGATGGCTCCTATGGGGCCGCTGCGGCTCGTGCTGTCGTCAAGTACGGCACGCTGCACTATTGGGTGGACTATGACGGGGAGAAGTTCGAGACAAACTCTGGCAAGAGGGAAAAGGACTGGGGCGATACTGGTATGCCGGACCACCTCGAACCACACGCCGCTAAGCACAAGGTCAAGACCACCAGCCTAGTCACCAACTTCGACGAGTACGCCAAGGCGATCTCTAATGGATACCCAGTGCCGATCTGCTCGGGGCAGGGGTTCACTCAGGCACGGGACGACGAGGGCTTCTGTAGGGCCCGTGGGTCGTGGAGTCATTGCATGTTAGGCGGCGGCGTGAGGCACGGCAGGCGTCCTGGTGGCCTGATCTTCAACTCATGGGGCAAGAGCAACACAGGCCCCCACTTCCCCAAGAACATGCCTCAGAGCTATAAAGATTGCTCGTTCTGGGCCGATGCTGATACCCTGGATTCGATGCTTCGCGGTCAAGACAGCTTCGCTATAAGCAACTATTCCGGGTTCAAACCTCGCAAGCTCGATTGGGGTGCCAAGGTAGACCGCTGGACGAATCAATCCATCTAGCCAGGAGAAGAACCATGCGACCAGCTAACTACGCAGTGATCCTATCCATCGGTCTCTGTGGCTGCCAGAACGGCCATAGAGACGACATCGTGGCCAGAGGGGCTGCCGATGGGGTCTACGTTCTAACGGCCTTAGAGCCCAAGCCAGACGTTGTGGAGGGCCCTGTGGTCCCAGACAAGGGCATCTGCTCGAACTGCCGTGGGACCGGCCTGTCGGGTGACAGGATCACGAAATGCGTAGTCTGCAACGGGACAGGCAGGAACGATACGGGGGACCTACCTCCCTTCAGGCCAGCATCACAGGTCAATCCGGGGACGAGCGTGGCAAGGAGCCCAAGCAAGGATGCTGGCATGGACGCCGTTCGCTCCCCCAAGTGTACTACGGGGCGATGTCCTGTGTCTAGTTCCGCTTTGCCTGAACCCCAGTCTCGTGGTAGACTATTTCGTGGGAGGCGTCTGTTCCGCAGGCGTCAATAGCCGCAGTGCCCGATCCGCAGTCGTGCAGGTGAACCAAGGCCACCGATCCACACACACGACGAGGGCATAGCGATGATGTCTGAGATGAAAAGGAAGGCCCAAGAGCCGATCACCCTGACTAGGCTCAAGTTCTGGGTCGCCATACTTTCTGCTGGTTTCGTGGCTGGCGGTGCCTTTGCCGTGGATCAGGCACGAGACATCATTGATAGCTCTACCGTCCAAGAACTCAAGAGCGACGTGAAGGCCCATGATACCAAGCTGGAGGCCAATCGTGCCGCTGTCGAGGAAGTCAAGGGCGACGTGAAGGTCATCAAGAATGACGTAGAGTGGATCAGGAAGGCAATCGAGAAAGAACATGGCTAACAATATCAGGAACAGGAACTCGGCCGAAAACGCATCAGGTGCCTAAGGGAGCAGGACGTATGAGCACTCGATCAGGAATACGAATACGACCCCAGACCACTGGTATTAGGCACCTGCCTACTCGCCAGCTAGGCCGTAAGATAGATGGTGCCGCACTGCTGCCCGCAGAGACTCGGGCTCTATGGCTGCGAGCTGACGACTTGGCCGCGACCCTGAGTGACACCGACCCCGTGACGGCATGGGCTGATCGCGATGCCAATGGGTTTGACTTCGCCCAAGGGACCGAAGCGGCGCAACCGACATGGAACGCGAGCACGACAGCGGCGAACGGGAAAGCCACAGTCAGTTTCGATGGCGGCGACCACCTTGGGCGAGCGGCAACTCTATTCGCTACTCCCCCGTTCACGGTCTTTGTGGTCGGCATGAGCACCGATGCGGCGAATCGGCAAGCGGCGTTTTCCATCGGTAATATCGCAGTAGAAAATGCCCACCGCTCGATGCGATGGTCAGGTGACGCGAGCAATGATTCGATTGATCTGCGGGTTTTCGCAGGGGGCGCGGCATCGGTCTCTACAACGACCTTTTACACCGCAAACCAGTTCCACATCGGCACAATCCGCGAGGCAACGTCAACCGACCGAAGCGCGTTTCTTGACAGTGGCGGCGAGGGCACCAGCACCGCAAACACGGGCATGACCGGGTACGACACGACCTACCTTGGACTCGGCGTGATCGCAACAGCAGCACAATGGCTCTCAGGCGATATTGCCGAGGTCATTGCTTATGGGCGGGACCTGTCGGCTGATGACCTAGCCCTGACCTACGCCTATCTGGCCGCACGCTACGGGATCACACTAGCATGAGCAGGACACGCCAATACGGGATATGTCGGGCCGCTGACAGGGCCAAGGTCAATTCTGCCATCGAGGATCTGGGTAAGGGGCCGGGCAGCTTCAGCGTCCCTGTCGTCCAGGATGCAGATGACGACGATGCTCGCCCTGTAGCGTACACCTGCAACTGGGACATCAGGGATGACGAGCTGGCAGCTATCAAGGCCGCTGCCCCGCAGGCTAAGT
>Ga0209501_10002981_pt1 | contig 17342 bp, 18 predicted proteins | sample ArcticOcean_MG_C_4_FD_187434 | JGI IMG/M metagenome (GOLD analysis project Ga0209501, IMG submission 187434) | Marine microbial communities from western Arctic Ocean - ArcticOcean_MG_CB4_134 (SPAdes) (version 2) | ecosystem: Environmental > Aquatic > Marine > Oceanic | place: Arctic Ocean...
ATGGATTGCTATATCTATAAGGAATGACAAAGATTGGTTCCAATTATGTAATCTAATTGATAAAGAAAGTCCTTTACATAATCCTGACTATGAGAATGCCTTAAGCAGAATCAAAGACCATGATAAAATAGATATTTTTTTAAACCAATGGACTCAGGAACAGAATAAAATTGAACTAATGAAGTTGCTTCAGTTTAATAAAATCCCTGCCGGGGCTATAATGAATGAAAAGGAAATTGTTGATAATGAACATCTAATCTCTCGAAACTATTTTATCAAACTAGATCACCCTATTGCAGGAATTCATTCTTATCCAAAAAATATTTGGGAGTTTCTTAGTATAAAAAATCCATTATTTAAAAGGGCCAATTTGTATGGGGAACATAATGAAGAAATATTACGTGAATTATTAGGAATCACCCGAACAGGGATCAAAAGAATGTGGAAAGAAAAAATAATTGGAGATTCATTAGATAACTAACTTAGCTTAGATGGGATATCCAGTCTTGCTTTACCACCAACTAATCTTGAACCTTCGCTATTTTCAATATACACATCACATTCAATATAATTTTGATCGCTCTCAGTAACAGTATCAGTAACGACACCTAGTAGATTAATTGTTTGATTATGTAAAACTAATTGTCGAAAAACCACATCTAACTGGGTGATTCTCCCGTCAGGCCATGCAGTATTAAGCAACCTTGCCAAATAAGCCAAACTCATAATCCCAGGAACAATTGCCCCTGGTAAACCTTCGCCTTTTGCAAACTCATCATCAGTAAATCGTGTAGGGGCAGCATTGAAAATATTTTTACTACTTTCTTCATCACGAATCCATGTTTTACAAAAATCAATTACATCATTAGGTTTTACATCAATTTGAATCGGGCCAAATTCATCACCAAGTTCAATTTCTTCTATATATGGCATCACTCTCTCCTAACATGGGATTCTCGTACTTTAGCTGAAATATCACCATGCTGGTTTCTAAATATATGTTCCCATACCACAAAAACCATTTGGCCTGATCTACCAGTTTTGACATAAACATCGCTTAGTTGAATTGAAGCCTCAAGTTTATCTCCAACACATATCGGCTCTAATACATCAATTGCTTCACCTGCATGGAATCCTGAATTACCAAATTTTAAATTTATATCTGGTCTATCAAAGCCTCTAACAAAAAGTGCACAAAAAGTTGGAGGAGCAACAATATCACGATACCCAGCAGCTATAGCTTTTTCCTTATCATGACAAATATCAGATTTTTCTCCAATAGAATTACAATACATAGAAACTTCCTCTTCAGTTACTACGAACGAACCTGCAGGATATTCTTTGTGTAATTTAGACTTATCAAATTCTATTTGGTCTTTATTCATATCTTCAGACATTATTCACCTCAATTCACATAATCTCAAATCCGGGATCCTTCAAGTGTGATTGCTTTAAAATGTTTTCCTAATAATGCTTGGACTAAATCTTTTTCATTATGAATATCAATACTGAATTCAGTCAAGCATGTAGCAACTGCACTAACGAAATGCGCATCACTTCCTCCAGTGCCTAAATAACGATTATCAGCAATCAATTCTTCCGTTCGTTCTTTCTCACCAGAACGATAACTCCCATTTAAATGTTCTACTATTTCAACATCACCAAAATCAAGCCCCATGTCTTGATATTCATAAAACCCTATGCCAAATCTTCCTGGATGGGCAGGGAAAGCTATTCCACCAGTCTCTTTAGCAATTTTCATCAATTCAATAGAATCCATATTAACGTTTCCAAAATCTAATTTATTTACCATTTCAGATGTGACTCCATAAACTAAAAAATGACCATGCCTCGTATCAAGTTCTGAACCTTTGAGTACTGTTACATTATATTTCTCACTTATTTCACTATAGTTTTTATCAATATCAAATTTTCTGTGTTCGGTTAAAACAATCCCATCCACTACGAAACCTTTCTTTCTTAAAGAAAGAATCCATTTAAGATATTGTTCTACTGTAGCTCTTGAATCATCAGAAGACACAGAGTGGCAATGTAAATCTAAATTCATCGATTAAACCTTTCTTGTAACGGAATTCCAACAATCCACTTAGGTTAAAGACTTCAGTTAAGAAGTAAACTATGATAAACTAATATACAAGTTAGCATAATAGCAATATTATGCACTGGTCAATATCTTTGATTATAAATACAAAAAAATATTATCGTTATATCTCTTTGAGTATTCAACAGACATTCAAATTGTATATACATATTAAAGGAAAAAATGACAACAAAAAAACCTACAAATGAGAGTGGCTTTGGTGATGGGGCAAATATTGAAGTAAAAGATTCAATTGCGAAAACGTATCAATATGGTTTTGTAACAGATATAGAGTCAGAAAAAGCTCCTAAGGGATTAAATGAAGACACTATCAAATATATTTCTTCTAAAAAAAATGAGCCGGAATGGCTTTTAGCATGGAGACTGAAAGCTTATCAACATTTCTTGAAATTAGTTGACGAAGAGAATATTCCCAAATGGGCGAATATAAGTCATGCTCCAATAGATTTTCAAGATATGTATTATTATTCTGAACCAAAAGTAAAAAAGGAACTACAAAGCCTTGACGAAGTTGACCCTGAACTATTAGCAACCTATGAAAAACTAGGAATTCCAATTGGTGAACAAAAAAAACTTGCTGGAGTTGCAGTAGATGCGATTTTCGACAGTGTTTCAATAGCCACAACATTTAAAAAAGAATTATCTAAATATGGGGTTGTTTTTTGCCCCCTCTCAGAAGCAGTCCAAAAATACCCAGAGCTTGTTCAAAAGTATATGGGCTCAGTTGTCCCTTACTCCGATAATTTCTATTCAGCATTAAATTCTGCGGTATTTTCTGAGGGATCTTTTTGTTATATCCCTAAAGGAGTTAGATGTCCTTTTGAATTAACAACCTACTTCAGAATTAACACACAAGAGACAGGTCAATTTGAAAGGACTTTAATTATCGCTGAGGATGATAGCTATGTAAGCTATTTAGAAGGCTGCAGTGCACCTATGTTTGACACGAATCAACTTCATGCAGCTGTTGTGGAGTTAGTAACTCTTAACAATGCTGAAATCAAATATTCTACAATTCAAAACTGGTATCCAGGTGATGAGAATGGTAAAGGTGGAATATATAACTTTGTAACAAAACGTGGTCGATGTATAGGCAATAACTCTAAAATTTCATGGACACAAGTTGAGACTGGCTCTGCAATTACGTGGAAGTATCCAAGCGTTATTTTACAAGGAGATAATTCTGTTGGTGAATTCTATTCCGTTGCATTAACCAAGGGTTATCAACAAGCTGATACTGGAACTAAAATGATACATATTGGTAAAAACACAAAAAGCACTATAATTTCCAAAACTATTTCTGCTGAAAAAGGTATAGGTACCTATAGAGGACTTGTAAGAATAAACCCTAAAGCTGAAAATGCTTGGAATTTCACTCAGTGTGATTCCTTATTAATTGGTGATCAATGTGCCGCACATACAACACCATATGTTGAAGTTAAAAACAACACTTCTCAACTAGAACATGAGGCTTTTACTTCAAAAGTAAGTGAAGACCAACTTTTTTATTGTAACCAACGAGGTATTTCAACAGAAGATGCTCATTCATTAATCATTAATGGATTCTGCAAAGAAGTTTTTACTCAATTGCCTCTAGAGTTTGCAGTAGAAGCTACTAGACTACTTGAAGCAAATTTAGAAGGAGCCGTGGGATAATATGCTAGAGGTTAAAGACTTACATTCCTCTGTAGGTGAAAAAACAATATTAAATGGTGTTAATTTAAATATTAAACCTGGTGAGATTCATGCAATAATGGGACCAAATGGGTCAGGCAAAAGTACTCTTTCATATACCATAGCAGGAAAACCCAACTATACAGTAAACTCGGGAGATATATATTTTGAAAACCAAAGTATTAAAGACACACTTCCAGAAACTCGTGCTCAATTAGGTATATTTCTGTCATTTCAACACCCATTAGAAATTGCTGGAGTTCGTATGGATCAATTTATGAGATCTGCCTATAATTCAGTCCAGAAACAAAATAATGGTGAAGAACTAGATGTATTGAAATTTAACAAATTGTTGAAAGGGAAAACCGAAGAACTCAACATTGAAGCAGGCTTAATTCAAAGATATGTAAATCATGGATTTTCCGGCGGAGAAAGAAAGAAAAATGAAATTCTACAAATGGCTGTCTTAAATCCAAAATTGATGATTTTAGATGAACCAGATTCAGGGCTAGACATTGATGCTGTCAGATCGGTAGCTGATGGAATAAATAAACTACGTTCAGATTCAAAATCAACTATTATAATAACTCATTACCAAAGAATTCTTAATTATGTAATTCCTGATTATGTTCATATTTTCATGGATGGCAAGATAATAGAATCAGGTGATAAATCTCTTGCTCTCAAGGTTGAAGCAAAAGGATATGAAATATTTAATTAACACTTTATGACTACACAAAAAATATCTAAAATAAAACCATATATTTCGATTTACAATAATGTTCTTTCAAAATTTAATGAAACTGGACCATCTTTTCTTAATGCTGCAAAAACCGCTGCTTTTGAATCATTCTGCCAAAACGGATTCCCATTTGATCGCAAAGGAAACGAAGATTGGAAATATACAGACGTTAACAAAATACTTGAAAAACAATATACACTTATTGAAGAAACTACTAATGGTACTTTCGACTACGCTACACTTATACCAACTGACATTCCAGCGTATAATACAAAGAACAGGTTGTTTTTTGTTAATGGAGAATTTAAGCCAGAATTGTCAAATATATCAAATGACTCAGTAGTTATTGATTCTTTGAAAAAAGGATTGGAAGAATACCCTTCAATAATTGCCCCCTATCTAGAAGATCAGCCTGCTAATAAAGACTCTTTCATTAATTTCAATACTTTGTTTTTTCAGGACGGGGTATTTATTTATGCCCCTCCAAAAACAACAGTAACCAACCCAATCCAAATTATTAATATTGAGTATCAAACTGGTACTCCTAAAAACATTCTTATATCGCCTCGAATTTTAGTGATTCTTGAACCTGAAAGCACTATTGAAATAGAAGAATATTGTTTCGGATCAAATCTATCTTCAAATTTAATTAACAGCGTATCGAAATATATACTTTGTGAGTCTTCAAAATTACATTATTCGAGAATGCAAGATTTTAGTGAATCTACAAATAATATAAACAATACAGAAGTAATACTTAATAAATACTCCACTTTTAATTCTTTTTACCTAGACCTTGGTGGGAATATTGTACGAAATAATCTAAATATAGAACTAATTGGGGAAGAATCCTCAGCAAATATGGTAGGTCTCTATCTACCAAATAATAAACAGCATGTTGACAATCAAATTATAGTTGACCATAAAAGTCCTTATACTTATTCTGACCAAACATATAAGGGGATTTTAAATGGATCTTCTAAATCAGTTTTCCACGGGAGCATTATTGTCAGAGAAAATTCTGTTAAAGTTAATGCTTCTCAAGAAGATAAAAATCTGTTGTTATCAGATCAATCTGAGGCATACACTAAACCTGCTTTTTGGATTTACTGTGACGATATAATGTGCAAGCACGGTGCAGCTTGTGGTCAAATTGATAAAGAAAGCCTATTTTATTTAACAAGTCGAGGAATTAGTAGTAAAGAAGCAAAACAACTTTTAGTACGTGGATTTGCCGCCGACATATTCAATAAGTTGAAAACTACTACAAATAACAAAGTTTATATCGAAGAGCAAGTTGTAAAAAGATTAGACAGTTGGTTATAAAATGATCGATATAGCTAATATAAAACAAGATTTTCCGATATTAAAAAAACAAGTTAATAATTCAAATCTTATTTATTTAGACAATGCTGCTACAACACAAAAACCTCATCAAGTAATACAATCCATTGTTGAAAGTTATGAAGTATATAATTCAAATGTACATAGAGGTGTTCATACTACCAGCATGGAAGCCACCGAAAGATATGAAATTGCTCGCGACAAAGTAGCTAAATTTATAAATGCTAAATCTAGTGAAGAAATTATATTCGTTAGAAATACAACTGAAGCGTTAAATTTAATTGCGTATTCCTGGGGCTTAAATAATACAAATTCGGGAGATAATATTGTAGTTAGTGAACTAGAACATCACAGTAATTTAGTTCCTTGGCAATTTGTATCACAAAGAACTAAAGCAGAACTCAAGCTAATACCAACAACATCACAAGGCACATTGGATCTATCAACTCTAGATGAATTGATCACAAATAACACTAAGCTTGTATCAATAGTTCATGTTTCTAATCTGACGGGAACAATCAATCCTGTTGAAAAGATTATTAAAAAAGCGCAATCCGTTGGTTCTTTAGTATGTATAGATGCTGCGCAAAGTGTCCCTCACATGCCAGTCGATGTCCAGAAATTAAATTGTGATTTTCTGGCATTTTCAGGACATAAAATGCTTGCACCGCCTGGTATAGGTATTTTATATGCCAAAACAGCGGTCCTCGAGAAATTAGAACCATTTCTCAGGGGTGGCGAGATGGTCAAAGAAGTTACTTATAGTAATGCTACATGGAATGACATCCCGACGAAATTCGAAGCTGGAACACCCAATTTTATTGACCCTGTAGGTCTAGGTGTGGCCATTGATTATTTATCTGATATTGGTATGGAGAACGTAAGACAACACGAGAAAGATTTAATAACGTATGCTTTAGATAAATTAATAGAAATACCAGGATTAGAAATTATTGGCCCAACAGATCCTGAAATACGGGGTGGAGTTGCTACATTTAGTCTGAATGATATACATCCCCATGATATAGGCACATTTTTAGATCAACGAGGTATTGCAATAAGAACAGGCCACCATTGTGGTATGCCTTACCATACTAAGCTTGGCTTATCAGCCACAGCTCGGGCTAGTTTTTATATATATAATGATTATAATGACATAGATAAACTAATAGATGGAATCAATGAAGTAATTGAGTTCTTTAAATAGTATCAGGAATTAGGCTAGACGATGTTATCAAATGAATTAAATGATTTATATAAAGAAGTAATTCTCGACCATTATAAAAACCCAAGAAATTCTGAATTACTAGAAGATCCTCTATATAAAGCGCGTGGATATAATCCATTTTGTGGTGACGAAATAAACTTACAAATAAATGTCGATAACAATCAAGTAATTCAAGAAGTCGGTTTTCAAGGACATGGATGTGCTATAAGCCAAGCTACAGCATCATTAATGACTGAATCGATTAAAGGTAAATCAATCAACGAAGCATTAGAAATTCGTGAAGAATTCAGGAAAATGATGCAAGGTGAAAATATTAATCTAGAACTGTTACAAGATCTAGAAATACTTGAAGGGGTAAGAAACTTCCCTGTGCGTATAAAATGTTCACTACTTTCCTGGTCTACTCTTGAAGACAGTGTATCCTAACGATCTAGAATAGTTATGAAAAAGCCGATGATAGAAAACTCGATAATTGCATATTTAGGGCATGAAGATAGCTCGGATATAACTAATCCAATTCATTCTACAGAAATTGCACAAGCCTACGGATTTAAAGGTCCTCTAGTTGGCGGAGTAACTGTCTGGGGATGGGCAACAGATACTATACTTGAAGCATTGGGAGAGAAATGGCTAGACCATGGATGGGCAGAGTATGCTTTTCGCCAACCAACATTCCCTGGAGATAAACTAAGAATTCAAGCAACTCAACATAATGATAGTAATAACTGGTCAATAGAAATGATAAATGAATCCAATATAGTTTCTGTAACAGGAGAAGTTGGTATTGGGGATGCCTCATGGGTAACAGAATTTGTAAAACCCTCATCAATGGCACCCAGACCAGAAGAAAAAACAAAACCTAGTCTTTCTTTAGATGATACTCCTAAAAACAAAGACTGGAATGCTATGCAAGTTATGTTTAATAATAAACTAGCATCTGAATTCACAACAATAAAACAAATTACAACTAACCCAATATTCACAGGAGAATCTAAGATAGCTCATCCATCCTGGATTGCGGGCTGGGCCGAGCAACTTATGAGGCACAATTTTGATATTCCAACTTCAATGCATACTAAAAGTAGAATACAACATAAACAAGCTGTAGAGACAAATACTATAGTTGTTGGAGGAGCACATATACTAGATATTTATGAAAGAAAAGCTCACCATTTTGTAAATTTTGATGTTCTTTTACAAGATACTAGTGGAGCAGATATTGCACAATTACGTCATTGGACGATATTTAAAATAGCTACAGAAGAAGAACGTGCTAATTTATAATTCTTAATGGTTATTAAAATAATCTAATGCCTCTAAATAATTAGACTCAGTATTAAGATCTAAAAGAACTATCTCTTCATCTAGATCAATCTTATTAATAAATTCATTATATTTCTGAGTTACATATCTTAATCCATTTGATTCTTCATCTATATCATTTATATCCTTAAAAGTTGCTTTATTAAATATAATGGGGTGTCCTCCCCTATTATGATATACAGGATATGAAATGAGAGATTCAGAAGAAATATGTTCTTTTATAACAGCTTGTACAATCTTCTGAGTTCTAGGTTGATCTACACCAAGAATCAATAAGTTATCAACGGAGGTATTTAATACAGATAGGCCTGATTTTATTGAAGATGAACGACCAGATTCATAATTTTTATTTTCAATTAAAGTAACTGAAGGATATTTATCCTTGATAAAATTATATCTTTCGGATTCAAATCCTATGACAACTACTAAATGATAAATGCCAGAATTTATTAAAAGACTTATTTGTTGTTCGATTAAAGGAAGTCCGTTCCAGTTCACAAATGCTTTATTTTGATTCATTCTGGTAGATAAACCAGCACAAGTAAGAACAGCTCCTACATTTTGGTAAACCATAAATTGCCTTATAAGTTATTATCTATTTGATCCTCTTATTGGATGAAGAACGTTTTGATCATCATCAATGATTTTTGGAGTCTTATTTTTCTTTTGTAGTTTGTTATAAATACTATCAATCTTTTGATCTTTAATTTTTAGACTTCCGCCTTTACCACCAAGTCTATATTGAATCAATTCAGCTATTACACTTACAGCTATTTCTTCTGGAGTAGCTGCTTTAATATCCAATCCAATTGGAGTATTAATAGTTTTTAATTTCTTAATATCAATTCCTCTAGAAAGTAATTGCTCAAAAATCATAATTGCTTTTCTCTCAGAACCAACTAATCCAATATAACCAGCATTTGTGTTGATTGCAGATTCTAAAGCAATATCATCAAAATTATGACCTCTCGTGGCAATAACAATCATTGAATTTTTATTTACTTCAAATTTATTTGAGTTAAAAGCATTTTTATAATCAGAAACAATTGTAAATTCAGCTTGGGGAAATCTTTCAGAATTTGCAAAGTCTTCACGGTCATCAATGACAATGCTCTTAAAACCAACAGAATGAGCTAAAGGAGCTAAAGATTTAGAAATATGCCCGCCACCTATCAATATTAATGTTGGATGACTAGCATAGGTTTCAATATATACCGATATATTTTCATCGATATCAATCATTTTAGAATTGCCATATGGAATTAGATCTAAAATTGTATTATGGACTTCTTCATCTATTTTTTTGTTATTAAATGAACCAGATGGATTTCCTGATGAATCAAAATATATCTTTTGCTCAGGTACTGATTTTTGTTTATCAATGAGAGTAGCTAAGCCTACAGAATTTTTCCCGTTGTATGCTTCTACTACATTACTAGCAAATGAATTGAAGACAGTATCATGATAGAAAGGTTCTATAAGGAAATACATTGTTCCACCACAAACTAATCCGTCTCTAGCAGCAATATCCTCATTCAAAAAATATTCTTTATATTCAGAATTTGCCTTCGACTTTAAAATTTCAGTGGCAGCAAACCAAATATCACCTTCTACACAACCTCCACCCAAAGTACCTACTGAAGATCCATCATTTTTAATAAGAAGTTTAGATCCAGTTTTCTGAGGAGTGGACCCTTTAGTTTTAACAACAGTAGCTACAGCAAATTCATTATTTCGCTTTGATTCATCTATTATCGCTTTAAATACTATATCCAAAGTACACCATCATTTTACATTATGTATTATTATACCAAGTTAAAGATACTATTAATAGTTATCCAAATTCAAACGGTATATCGTCAAGATTATAATCTTTTAGAGTATATTCAGGAGGAGTTAATATGGCACTAAATAAGGTTTCTGAAGATAATAGCAAAATTCTACTCGACTGGGATAAACTCGAAATAGGAGAAACTTTCGATACGTGGGAGTATATATACACTGAAAATATGCTTACTCAATTTAGAAAAGGTGTAATGGATACAGATGCAGCATTCCCAACTGTTGCACAAAAAGTCGATACAAAACAATATAATAAAAAATATAAAGACAACGGTTCAGTTAACGCTAGATGCTCATTTTTTTGCTACAATTCACCAATTCCAGGCAAAAATATAATTGTTAAGTCATGGATAGCTGATAAGTATAAAAAACGTGGCAAGACTTATATTGTCACAGAAGCAGTTTCAGTAGATGAAGATGGCCGTTTAATTGATCGAGTTATAACACATGAACTCAAGCAACCTTCTGAAGTAGGTAAAAAATGGGGATAAATAACACACCCCAAAAGGAAGATACAATTGTACCTACTCCCCTAAATATTCGATACTACATCTGCGACATATGTAAGTCTTCAATGCTAGCAATACATTGTAAAATAAAATGCCAAAACTGTGGTTATACTAGAGACTGTTCTGATTATTAAATCTAATTTATATACTTTCAGCCATAGGGAAAATCTGTGTAATTACCGCAGCACAAGCCTTAGCAATTTCGGTATGTTCTTTTTGAGTTCCATGAGCACTTCGTAATTCTATGTAGTGGATCCAACTTCTTAATGTACCATTCATATATAGACGACTTATGGTATTACCTTCTGGTAAAACTACGCGGGCTTGCTCTTTTGCTATACCATTATCAACTGCCCATTTATAAGCTATTTTAGCTTTATCAATAACATCATTTTGTAATTCATCCCATTTCAATTGTAATTCTTTATCATTAATTTCAATAGAGTTTTGTCGATTTTTAGGATCTTGAAGACGTGCTTCACGTAATATGAAATCCAAGTCTTTAGTGGGATTAGCATATCTTTGACTGAATTCTTGAAAACTAAAACTCCTATGTCTTAACATTTGTCTAGCAATATCACGAGTTGTTTCTATTTCTAAACAAGCATTAACCATTTCTAAAGGTGACCAATGGGCATGATTGATAAGATATCGAATTAATCTTTCGCTTGTTTCTTTGTTAATCTGGTTTGAAGGATTAGAAACTTTTGCGCAATAAGCAATTAGTTCTTGTGCATTATCAACCCCTTCTTTACTAAAGTCTTCAGTTGGCTGAGAATAACTTACTAATCTTACCTGCATCAAATCTCCTTTAATCACAAAAGTTCAAATAACTTAGTTGCTGCTTGGATACATTTTACTCTCTCATCTTCATTTAACACTTTATAATCCAATGCTGTTGCTATATTAGATTTTACTCTATCAGGATACCGAGATCCTACTATAGAAACCGCAATATTAGTATTAGATAAAACAAATTCTAATAAATAGGAGGGGCTAATACTATCAAATAAAGGATTCCTATCTTTAACTGTACGAAGAGTAGTCATTCTTCCAGACCCACCAAGTGGACGCATACCTATGACCCCTATATCGTTTTGACGTGCTTTCTTCGTTAAGTTATAGGTTTCAGAGTAAAATGCTGAATATTCTATCATTATAGTATCAAAAAGATTTGAATCTATGGCAATATCAAGTAGTGCTAAATCATGTGAAGAAATTCCAATATAATTTATCAAACCACGATATTTTGCTATTTTTAAACCTTCTAAAGCTCCATCTTCTTGTGCTATATATTCCCAGTCCTTAATACCGACATCATCAAGTTGATATAAATCTATAAAATCTAAATTCATTAAACTTAAGCTTCTATCAACATCGTATTGTGCCCCATCCCGAGTTCTATTAATTGTTTTAGAGGCAATTATTAAATCATCACGGGTAAAAGAAGAAATTATTTGGCCTATCAAAAATTCACTACCGTCATATATTCGAGAAGTATCAATAAAATTCATGCCTAAACTTATGGCTGATAGTAAAGCTTCTTTACCTTCAGGAACTTGAGGTGTATCCATAGCACCAAATCCAAGTTCTGTGACATGCAGATTAGTTCTACCTAGACGTCGTTTCAGAATTTGATTTCCCATGCTAAGAGACGAATAAAGAAATAGGCATTTCAAGATAATCTTTTATTTGTTTAGCAAATTTAGCTGCGTCCAAACCATCTATAACTCTATGGTCAGATGATAATTGAACATTCATAATTTCTCTAATAACTATATTTTCATTGATAACTACTGGTCTCTTAATTACAGAACTTACAGCTAGAACTCCAACTTGAGGAGGCAGGATAATCGCATTAAAATCATCAACAGCAAACATTCCTAAATTACTCACACTGAATGTGCCTGAATATTCTTCTTGACGTAATTTACCTTCTTTAGCTCTTTTAGCAAGATCTCTTGCAGCTGAAGATATCTCAATAATTGATAAGTCTTGTGATTGGGTAATAGCAGGAACCATTAACCCGTCATCAACTGATATAGCTATCCCCAAATTGATGTCTGGCTTAACTTCAATATGATCATCCCTAAATGAGGAATTGAATATTGGATAATCAATAAGTGCTAACTTAACAGCCATTAATACCAAAGAATTTACTGTTATACCTGAATTTGGATAAAGTTTTCCATATTGTTGTCTCATAATCAAGGCGTCTGTCATATCAATTGACATACTAACATAGAAATGAGGGATACCGTTTTTAGACTGTGCCGTTATTCTAGCAATAGCAGAACGTGTTGTGGAAAGAGGGATATTCTCTCCTGGTAAAATAGTTTTTGGTGAAGTTTTAGCCAAAGGTTGTTCTCTTGGTTCGTTATTAGTGATCTGAGATTCAATATCAGATTTGGTAATACGGCCACCGGGGCCAGTCCCATTAATTTTATTTAAATCAACACCTTGTTCTAAAGCAAGTTTTTCAGCTATAGGGCTAATTTTTATTTTTTCTGATTGGGTTTTATCAACAACCGGAACATCAGCAGGAGATTGTTCAGCAGGAGTGTCTTTTGGAGTATCTCCTCCCTCAATTTCAGGGGTGGGTTCTTTAGTTATCGTATTTGTTAGATTTGAAGAATCCGCTATTGATTCATTCATATCTTTAACAACAACTGCAATTGAGCTTCCAACTTCTGCAGATTCACCCTCATTTATTAATATTTTACCAATGAATCCAGTAAAATAACTCTCAATTTCAACTACTGCCTTATCAGTTTCTATTTCAGCTATAGGATCTCCTCGTTTTAAAGACGAACCTTCTTTTACAAGCCATCGTACAAGGGTACCTTCCTTCATATCATAACCCATTTGCGGCATAACAATACTATCGGACATATTCTACTCCAATTACTATTATGTATTTAGATTTTGCTTAATATATTCAATTATACGATCCTTACTGGGAATTACTTGAGATTCTAACACACTTGTATAAGGCATCGGGACTTCAAGTCCGCCAACACGTCCTATTGGACCATCTAAAGAATCAAAAGCCTCTTCTTGAACTGTACTTGCTATCTCTGCACCAAATCCACCAGATCGCCATGCTTCTTCAACAATCACTAATCTGTTTGTTTTATTTACAGAATTGATAATTGTTTCTTTATCCCATGGGCGGAGTGACCTTAAATCTATAACTTCTACATCTATTCCTTGATCCTCAAGACTATTTGCTACCTCTAAACAAAGTGGTACCATTTTTGAATATGCAACTAAAGTCAGATTATCACCAGATCGAACTACATTTGCTTTGCCGATAGGTATTTCATAATAATCTTCATCAACAATTCCTTTGGAGCCATAAAGTAAAATATGTTCCACAAAAACTATAGGGTCTTTTTCTTTTATTGCTGATCGAAATAATCCTAATGCATCATAAGGCGATGAAGGTGCTACTACTTTAAGTCCAGGCACACTAGCTAACCATGGTTCAAAACATTGAGAATGTGTTGCACCTAGTTGAGCTCCTCCTCCTGTTACTGTTCTTATCATAAATGGAGCTGAGTATTGATTGGCCGACATATATCTAATCTTAGCAGCATGATTAACTAATTGATCAAGCGCTACCAATAAAAAGTTAATAGTCATTATTTCAATGATTGGTTTTAAACCTACCATGGAAGATCCAGTTCCTAGACCAACAATTGCAGATTCGGATAATGGGCTATCAACAATACGTTTTGGCCCAAATTCTTCTAATAGACCTTTACTTACAGCATAGGCACCGCCGTAAGCTCCGACGTCTTCTCCCATTAAAAAACAGTCATCATTGTCAATGAGAGCTTCTCGTATACCTTTAGTTAATGCTTCTCTGTAGGTTATAACATTAGGCATAAAGACCTCCTATCAAACATTTTCAAAATAGATATTTTTATATAAATCATCTATCGCAGGAAATTCACTTTCTGTTGCAAATTTAACTGCTTTGTCCATTACAGTATTCATCTTCTCGTATATCCCATCCAATTCATTCTTTGCATAGCCATTTTCTTTTAACCATGACCAATGCAAATTGATAGGGTCTCGCAATTTCCATAATTCTTCTTCAGAAGATCCTCGATAGATTGAAGGGTCGGCCATAGAATGGCCACGGAATCTATACGTTTGAGCTTCTAAAAAATATGGGCCTTTTCCATTTCGAACGTCTTTTATAATTTTACCAGTAATTTCTTTAACGTCTAAAACATTCATACCATCAACACGAGAACAGGGCATATCATAAGCATGACCAATTTCAAAAATATCTTTTTTTGCTACAGCTTCTTCAACAGGAACACCCATTCCGTATAAATTATTTTCGCAAATAAACACAATAGGTAAGTCCCACAAAGCTGCTAAGTTCATAGATTCATGAAACTCGCCCTCATTTATAGCACCATCACCAAGGAAACAAAGTGTAACTGCTCCTGTGTCTTTATATTTAGCAGCATAAGCCAAACCAACTCCGATAGGTAGCTGTCCACCAACAATCGCGTGACCACCAGCAAAATTTTTAGATGCGTCGAATATGTGCATCGATCCACCTATTCCGCCTGTGGTACCAGTAGATTTTCCAAAAAGTTCAGCCATGACATATTGAGGTTCAACACCTCTAGCCAATGCATGCCCGTGGTCTCGATAGTGAGTAATAACATAGTCTTGTTCTTCCAAACAAGAAATAGAACCTACAGCAATAGCTTCTTCTCCGGTATATAGGTGAAGAAACCCTTTGATGTTACCTCGAGAGTAATGCTCGGAGCATCTGTCTTCAAATAAACGAATTAATATCATTTTTTCGAGTAATTCAAAATACTCAGATTTAGAAGTTTTATTAGTTACAGCTTTGTTTTTTAATGCCATAATCTCCTCGTCTACCCATTAAATTAAATATGTATAGGGTTGCCTAATGCTGCTAACGCAGCTTCCTTTAGTGTTTCTGATAATGTGGGGTGCGCATGAGTTAAGAGGGCTAATTCATCTACAGTTCCTTCAAGGGCTTGAATCATAGATAATTCTGCAAGTAACTCAGTTACATCAGCCCCAATCAAGTGAACACCTAATATTTCACCATACTCAGAATCAACCACTATTTTGCAAAATCCTTCTGAATGTGATGCAGCAATCGCTTTGCCACTTGCCAAAAAAGGGAATTTGCCTATTTTAACATTATATCCTTCTAACCCTGCTTGTTCTTCACTAAGGCCAAAACTTGCAATTTGAGGATTGCAATAAGTCGCTTTTGGCATATTTATGTAATTAATATCCGGTACATGATCTCCATGGATTCTTTCTATAGCCAAAACAGCTTGTGCCTGAGCAACATGAGCTAATGGTAATACTCCAGTAACATCACCAATAGCAAAAATATTAGGAATATTAGTAGTCATAGATGAATCAATATCAATCCATCCATTTGATAATTTAATATCCAATGAGTCGATACCTAAAGATTCTAAGGATGGTGCAATACCAATAGCCACTAAAATTTTATCGAATTTAAGATTGATTTCTTCATCGTCTTTTCCACTTAACTGGAGTGATATATTTTTACTTGTAGTTTTAACAGAATTTAATTTGGTTTCAGTTAAAATATTAATACCACGTTTAGTAAAATATGCATTTAAAGAAGAACTAATTTCCTTATCTTCATTAGGTACAACATCAGAAAGCATTTCAATCAAAGTAACTTCCACACCGTAAGAATTAAACAAAGAAGCAAATTCAACACCAATTGGACCAGCTCCAATAATCCCTAAAGATTTTGGCAGTTTCTTCATTTCTAAAACCTGTTTACTATTTAGGATTTTATCACCATCAAATTTAGCTTGAGGTAGTTCGCGAGGTACCCCACCAGTAGCAATAATGATATTTTTAGATTCTATTAGAAGTTCATCAGCTGATTGAATTCTTTCGCCAACATTGTCATTTGGGTCGGTAATGTCTACCAATAACGAAGATTTAGACACGAACCTGGCTGAACCGTGAATAACATCCACTTTATTTTTATTTAATAGATGATTTATACCAGTTACTAATTTAGAAACCACATCACGACTTCGGTTATATCCTTTTTCGTAATCAGCAACAAATGAATCTATTGTAATTCCATAGGTATTTGAATCTTTGACAAGTTCAAGTACTTCCGCATTTTTTAATAAAGCCTTACTTGGTATACAACCCCAATTAAGGCATGTCCCACCAATTTCAGATTTTTCAATTAAAGCAGTCTTAAAGCCTAATTGCGCTGCTCGTATTGCTGCCACATACCCACCAGGTCCAGCTCCAATGATTGTTATATCATAATCTGTCATATACTAATCCTTAGAATTTAATTAATCATGTCGTCAGAATAATATGTAACTATGAAAGACTTCAAGCATATTTTACTGAAGTATAGAATATTTCTATGGATAAAAAAGAATCTATCGATAACTCGACATTATCATTTAAGGATTAATTTATACTTAATTTAAATTAAATTTATACGAGTAAACATTAATTATTAACATTTATTGATTCTTC
>Ga0209501_10002986_pt1 | contig 17330 bp, 16 predicted proteins | sample ArcticOcean_MG_C_4_FD_187434 | JGI IMG/M metagenome (GOLD analysis project Ga0209501, IMG submission 187434) | Marine microbial communities from western Arctic Ocean - ArcticOcean_MG_CB4_134 (SPAdes) (version 2) | ecosystem: Environmental > Aquatic > Marine > Oceanic | place: Arctic Ocean...
CAAAATCGTTGAGGGAGCGATGTTCATTATCAACTCCTGAATCTAGTATTGCGATAACAACCCCGTCACCGCGAATACCCAACATATCAGCACCACTTGTGTAAGTTTCACTGCTTCTTGCTTTGATTGCCTTGGAGGCAACTGCCATTGAGGGAACCATGACATTTTGTTGTTCAATAACTACTACGCCTTCTAGATGGTAAATATCCATTATAGCACTTTGAGGAACTTTGTCAACAATTATTGAATCAATTTCACCGACCGTAAAAAATCTCGCTCCACCTTCTTCACCGACCCATCCATGAGAAAGAAGAATATCTCTTACTTGGGCTAATTCTCTCGCCTCTGGGTGCCAAGCAAAATCAATCACCAAGGCAACAGTTAGTCGGCCGTCAGCACCAGTTATTGCAGTTGGTGACTGTGATGGGTAAACATCTGCTAAGATGTATTGGAGTCTGTCATCCATCCCATTCCAATCTAAATCCGGTCCGAATCTAAACCACCATTGAGGATCTTCATGACTCCAACTGTCAACAGGAATGTCTGGAAGACGAACAGGTGTTGGGCAAATTTCTGTTTGCGAACAGAATAGAGGAGGTAGCCCCTCAACTAGAATTGGTGCTTGTGCTACTGGAGAAGCAGAGGTTGGTGAATCCTCCGATTGGATATCCAACGAGGAAAATTGGCTTGTTGAAGAAAAAGTGAGAATGATACTAGGGGCAAGCATCAACAGTACCAGCATAACTGCGGTTCTATTAGTCCGGCTTGGCAAGAATTAATCCCCCAACGGAGTCTAAGACTCCGAAGTGTGATATAAGCACGATTGCAGTCAGTTCACATCAAATATGGTTACTCCATAGGAGTAAATTCTCCAATTTAAGGCCACAACAGATGCTTGCGGCTCTTTGAACAAACTAATCTAGTAACTTCATCGTTTATTTCAACATCTAATTTCGAATCGCACACTGAACAGCGAGCGACTTCTGATAACTCCTCAAGCCAAGCCCTCCGAGTCTCTAACTCATCACCTTCCTCTCGTAATCTTTCCAAGACTTTTGCAGCCTTTGCGGTTAGAGGTTTTTCAGCATCTGCCCAAGGGTCAAATTTGAGCCCACCCATTTTCTTTTTCCGAGAAAACTCTTCACCCTTTTCAGCAGCGCCTGCACTCGGACCAAGGTCACGGATTTCAGGTGGAGTTGGCCCACCTTTTGCAATGGTTCGGCCAAGGGCATAACAGACGAAGAAACCACCGACGTGAGCTAGGTGAGCAACTGATGATGTCCCTGTTTCAGTGATATCCAACATGATGACTTGAACAATTTCTAAACCGATTTTAAAAAGTGCAATTAATGAAACCGGCCACTTGCGAATTAACACTAGGGGAAACTCAATTTCATCTCTTGGCCAACACGCCAAATAGGTCCCCAGTAAGCCGAAGGCCGCGCCACTAGCACCCAAGGCAAAACGGAATTCACCCAAATGGGAAAACCACCATGCAAGGTTGCCAGCGAGCACACCGATAAGGTACACGAGGAGGAAACGACCTCTTCCAAGACGCTGTTCTAAAGGTACACCTACCAAGGCAATGACGAGTACATTCCCGAGTATATGTTGAATGACAATATCACTACCACCACGGCCGACAGCATGTAGCCAGCCAGCAGTCAGCAATCGATGGAATTCTGATGGTGAAGCCTGCCAAAGTGGGTTAACTGCAAAGGCTTCTATCAGGAAACCCCGTGTCCCATCAAAGTATTGCAGAATTGATTGGAAAAACCAACAGGCAAGGAGGGAAATTACGATTGCTAAAGAAATTGGAATCCGCTGTCGCCAAGCGTATGCGATTGGTGCTATCGCTAGGATGAGGAAAATGAGTATTAAACCCCAACCAAGGTTTGTGACGCTTGCCCACTCAAAACCAGCCATTTGCCTCAGACTGCCGAAAGGGAAGATGCAAATCACCCTATGGGTGGATGCGGAGATATCAAGCCGAAAACCACTCTCGCCAAGCCATGAGCGGTGAGGCACCTCTGTTAGAGTTGTCTTCACTGACAGTGAAGAGAGGAAAATCAACCGTTCTAGAATCAATAGATTTGACGGTTTCTAGCGGCGAAGTTGTAGTTCTTATCGGCGAAAATGGTTCCGGCAAATCTACTCTGATTGAAGCGGCTGCTGGAATCCTCAATCTCAGCGCTGGAAAAGTACAGCATGGCGGCCAATTAATCAGAGACTCAGATGGCCGAAGAACCCCACCACCACCCTTCGGATTGGCTCTACAAAGTGGTGGGTTTTCACAAGATGAACTTGTCAGTGAGCGGGTTGCAACTGCAGCATCAACCTCTAGAAAAGATCCTAATGAAGAGTGGATTTCAAACCTCCTTGAAGAATGGGGTTTGCGCCACCGTTCCCAAGACAGAATTGCGTGGCTTTCTGGTGGTATGAAACGTAAGGTCGGAATTATTGCTGGACTTGCTCCTGCTCTGGCTAGCGACGAGCCGCGCCTCATCCTCCTCGATGAGCCATCTGAAGGCTTAGACGAGAATAGTATTCAAACCTTGAAAAATCATATCTCAAACCTGGCTTCATCGGGCCACGCTTTCATCATCGCTTCACACGATGAAAGCCTCTCTAATTTGGCCACTAGACGCATCACTGTAAGCGAGTCAAATATTACTGAGAGCAAAGTTGAGAACAGCAAAAAAAGTAATAATTTCAAAGTTAATTCATTACCAAATACCAAGGTGGATTACTATGCTTTGAAACCACAAGGGAAGTGGACTTCAACTCTTGAAAAAAGAACTAGGATTTCAGCCATCAACCGCGCCATTTCTGGCTTGATTGCTTTAGTAGTAATAGTAGGAATGTTATCTCAAATTGAGCCACCTGCAAACAACTCTTGGCTTGGCTTATTGGCTCTGACCCCTGCATTAATCTCAGCAATGCTAAGACCGGGTTATCTGAACCACCTCTCCGACTCACGTTCAGGGGATTGGTGGAACGCACAACTTGGAAAGCGACTACAGATGAGTTTTCGAATCCAAAACCAGTTCTTCATACCTTTTCTCCTAGCACTTTTGTCTATCTATTTCTTGTTTGGAAATATCCCACAAATGTTGGTAGTTTCCGGGGCTTTCATTTGTTTCACATTAGCCGCAGCGAGAATTCATTCTCTTGAGAGTACCTTTCCTCGCCAAGGCACAACACCGGTGTTACTACTTCTATTGATTTTAATTTGGCCATTTCTGTTATCTGTAGATCTATTGGCCATGAATGGTTTCTCTATCAATAATGACACCCTCATCCAAATACTTGCAACTTATCTGATGCCTTTGGCAATTTGGATTCTTGTACCTTTGATTGCTTCTGAGTGATAAAAGAAGGCCATCAAGTTGAAGCGTGAAGGATTATTCACCAAGGTTGTGAAGAAGTGGTCTCTACAAGTTGGCATCGGCCTGACTCTTACCGGATTGATGATGGCCGCTATCACCTTGTGGCTTGGATTCACTTGGGCACCAGGTGTCAATCCTGATGATTGGAAAGCGCCAGAAGCATACCGGATTTTATTCTGGCATGTACCAGCAGCGTGGGCTTCATTCCAGGCTTTCACTCTACTTTTTATCGGCTCGGGCGCATGGTTTCTAAAGCGCTTGGAATGGGGTTGGAAACTGCACGTTGTCGGCGCTCAACTTGGACTTGTTTTCGGCCTCTGTGTAATTATCAGTGGACCTATTTGGGGCACTGCTGAATGGGGGACACCGTGGGATTTAACTGATGTGAGATTGAACACATATGCAATCCTTACCTCCCTCTCACTATTCCTAGTGATGGGTCATCAAGCACAAGCAGATACTGAAGATACACGAGATACTTTTTCATCTGTAGGTTTGTTTGGATTCATTTTAGTGCCCATCACAATAATGGCAATTAGAATCTGGCAAAACCGTCATCCTGGGCCTGTTATCGGTGGTGGCGAAGGCAGCGGTTTAGACCCTCAAATTCTGATGGTTTTGTTATTCGGTTTGTTCTCTTTCCAAATCCTAGTCGCTGGTCAGGTGATGTTACGATATATCATAGTCGGTTTAGAAGACCGACTCACTGAGATACAAGGAAAATTAGATACGAGGTTTTGAGATGGCGAGTGGAACATTATTTCTAGCGATTGCGTACATAGCGATGATTGGTATCATCGGTGGATGGACTTGGAAACTACTCTCCCGCGTAGGAGAGTTGTCAGATCGGCTCTCTGCTGCGGAATCAACCCTGGCAATCTCTCAACCAAATGAAGAGGAAGAATAGTCCTAGACTTTGGCAACCAAAGGATTCAAGCGCACCGCAGGTGGCGAAAAAGTATCAGGAGGACATCGTCATGGCACTTGGCAAGGCATTTTGCGTGTTGTGCGGCAACGAAGGTGAACTGACCTCTGAGAGATTATGCATACCCTGTTTCAAAGACAGAACCACCCTTTCAATTCTACCCGAAACTATCCAGGGATTTCGCTGCCCAAAATGTATGATGTATCTACATGAGAAGCGCTGGGGCCACCACCCAGATGACGAATACGAAGAAGGATTGGTCGGAGAATCAATTGAGGTTCACAATGATACCCAAGCTCTAGGAATCGGAATATTAAGAGAAGTCATGGATGATAGAAATACTAAACTTTCAGTGCAAGTTAGTGGATTTATTGGCGGCCTTGAATTTGAGAGCATTCATTCAACAATGGTGAGAATTTCAAATGCTGTTTGCCCGACTTGTACGCGCAAAGCGGGGAATTATTTTGAGGCGACCGTGCAACTTCGCTCATCCGGTCGCCGCCTTTCAGAATCCGAATTGAAAGCAATGAGGGATACTTTTGACGATTATTTAGGTGAAATTGCCCCCGACCCGATGTTTTTCATAAATAGCGAGGGAGATGTCCAAGGGGGTTATGATATGGTGCTTGGCAACAAAGCACTTGCACGCGGATGGACAAAGCATCTGCTGAGAAAATTTGGTGGAACCTCAAAAGAAACAAACAGTGTGGTCGGTCGAAAAGACGGTGAAGACCTAACAAGATTGACGATATCATATCGAAAACCAGCGTTTGATATTGGTGATGTGATTCGCCGCAAAGAAAAGTATTGGTTAATCGCTTCGTGGCAAAAGGAAGGTGCAATCATCTCAGCCGTTGAGCAATTAGAGAGGACTGGATTAACTTGGAGAGACTTGGAGAAGACTAACGTGGTTAGCCGAGCGAGTGAACACGTGGTGATTGAAGTTTTGAATCGAGATTCTTCGGCTGCAGAATTCATGGACCCGGATGATTGGAAAGTGAAGACTGTTTCACTACCATACGATGATGATGGCCTACAGAGTTCTTTGCGCATCGCTTTGATAGCCGATGAATGGGTCGCTCTACCTACATTAGCAGGCGGTGGTATTGGTGAGTGAAACTGAAATTGCAGATTTGGTTGCGTCTCTTGATAGCGAAGATATGCTTGGGTTTCTGCGCCTTTTCCCCAGTGATTTTGCTGCGCAGATGAAGATTGATGAATCAATTGAAGTCAAGCCTACAACACCCTCATCTGTTCTGTGTCTAGGAATGGGTGGCTCGGCAGCCGCAGGAGATTTCCTCTCTTCGCTGGCAAATTATCAAGGTGATACTCAAGTTACAACTTGGCGTAATTATCAACTTCCAAATTGGATAAAAGATGACTCATTAGTTGTCGCAACTTCATATTCAGGAAATACCGAAGAAACTCTTGACGCCACCGCTGAGGCGGTTGCAAAAGGCCTTGACACTGTAGTGATTTCAAGCGGCGGAAAACTAGCGGAATTTGCCAATCATATTTCAGTTCCAGGTGGCCAGCCTCCACGCTCGGCTTTTGGCCACCTATTCGGGGCACTGCTACGCACAACAATATCTCAAGGAATAATTCCAAATGAGGAATTATCTGGTCTGATTCAGAGATTAGAAAAGACCGTTGAAGAGTTTAATTTTGTCAATAATCCGAACTCACCATCACTTGCTCTTGCTCAAACTTTGCTTGACCGAGAAGTTGGGATAGTTACCGCTGCAGAACTAGAATGCGCCGGAACTAGATTCGTTAATCAACTCAATGAAAATGGCGGTATCTTTGCTCGCTCTAATCCCCTGCCAGAGATGAATCACAATGAGATAATTGCTTGGACTGATGAATCTGCAAAAAATAGCCAAGCCCTCATTTTACTCACTTGGAGTGGAATGCATGAAAGGGTTGAGAAGCGAGTTGATTGGATGATGGAAAATGTCGAAATTGATGTCGCTTGGCAACTACATTGTGAGGGTGAGTCACTTCTCGAAGCAATGCTTTACTCTTGCATCGCGATGGACTGGATTTCCTGTGCTGTAGCAATTTTGCGTGGTAAAGACCCCAGCGCTATTGGTTCTATTCAAAGCCTGAAAGAATATCTTGGTCAGTAGAGTTCACCTAGCACAAGACGAGGGTCGGGGTAATCCGTCAAAGCCTGTTCTCTTTCTAAAGGCGATACCACACCCGGTAAATCATGGGTGTTTGGCTCAACAAGTGAGAGTTGAAAATGTAGGTGCGGCTCCCAGCCACCATTCTCAGAAAATTCACCAAACCAACCCAGCACTTCACCATCCGACAATTTCTGACCTATCTTTTTTCCATCCAAAGAAGTACTGCTTAAATGACCAAAAAGGGCCCACACATTGACGCCATCAATGACCTGTTTTGTTATCACGACATTGCCATAATCTCCAGCCGCTGGATTGTAGCCAAAATGAGATATTTCACAATCGGTAAAAGCGTGACACTCGGTCCCTGTCGGGCCACCAATATCTACGCCCATGTGAATGAACCTCTTGCCCTCAAAAATGTCGGTGTTGTATAATCCCCGTCTATCTTCATCGTAACGTCCAATTGAGTACTCGTAATTTGATTCAGGAATCACCCCACCAGTGAGGTCTAAAACACCATACTTTTCAGGAAGTTTTACGACTTGGGAAAACTTCTGCCCAGCCCAATCAATTGACTCCGCCATGATGAGTGCGATACCGTACTCGCACTTGAAATCAATGATGTGATTTTCGCATCACTTGAAGAGTGATGCGCTCTAGGCGATGTGATGGAGGGAGAGTTTGCGACTGTTCTGTGGCATCTTGTGGCTGGCGCTACTCTACTGTTTGGCAGCGGAATCTTTCCAGCACTTTTCATTATCAAAATTCTTGACCCTCTAGCAGACACCTTTCGCAAAGTGATGCTGTTACCAGCAATTTCTCTGTTGGTGGTTTTTGGTATTTCAGGATGGATGGTAGTCATCACTGGAAAATTTGATTCTGCAACTCTCATGTTGCTGTTAATCGTTGCAAATTGTATTGCCGTAGTATTTCACTGGAAAAGAGATGTCATTCGCGTTCGCCGGCTAACGCAGTGGGAGTTAATGGAAGAACGTGAAAGCCTAATTGAATCTGAAGGCGAACTGCCAAAAGCCATTGAAACTGAATCATTAAATGGTGATACTACTGAATTAGAAGAGGATATTGAAAATAAGAAAAACCTAGCCATTGACCTAGCATCTTCTCGCTCTTGGTGGTTGCCGCTAGCATTGGCGACTGCGGCTCTTCTTTCACTCTTGCCGCTTCTATTATTCGAATATCCAAATGGTGTTGATTGGATCGGATTCTCAACACTTTCACATCGTTTAGCAACTAGTGGAGATTTGTCTTTACCAGCAATTTCTGAAGGAAATTGGACATATCCTCCAGCCTTGCCTGCAACTGCAGCACTGCTAGAATCGGTAATAGGAATCTCTCCGGCGAGTGCTATCCATCTAGTTGGCCAACTCTCACTTTTTGCACTATTATGGGGAATAGCAGGAGCATCTGATCGATGGGGGGCAAGCGGCCCAACCCTACTTTGCTTAGCACTTGTTCCAGCACTTTTTGTTAAAGCCCATGATTCTGGATATCCCACAGTAGCCAGTCAACTTGGACTGGTGATAGGCCTGTTAGTTCTACTAAGACCAATTGCTGAGAGAAGGCGCGGCCAAGACATATTATTCGCTATTTGTGTTATCACCACAGGAGCAATTCACCCAACTGGAGCACTCTATCTAGGAACCTTGCTCGGCGCCTATCTCATCACCCATAGATTTGGTATGAGAAGACAAATTGATGTCAGTCGTCTAGCACTCACATCAACGGTTATACTCAGCATTGCTACGTATATCGTGCTGGTTACCTTTGCACCTAGGTTGCTATCGGAACCTGTATTTTCAGAATATGGATGGCAGGGTGGATTTAGCCTTATCATGTTCAACGGCCCAATCGCTATTGCCTTGGCTGCATGGGCTTTATGGAGAACTCGAGCCAGTATTGAAGTGGTCATGTTAGCTGTGTGGATTAGTATCAACTGGCTTCTGACTCTAGTCCATCTGTTCAATGGAGTCATCGCCTTCTCATTCCTTACTCTGCTATCATATGTCCTCTACAGCATGGCTCTTCACGCTTTCCACATCCCATTGGCAATAGTTGGTGGAATTATTCTTTCACATAGCGTGAAATTAACTCCAAGAGAAAGACCAATCTCAGTTGACCAGGACGGGGAAGAGATGGTCCAAGAAATGCTTGAAGCAAGTCGGAATTTGAGCGCCGATGAAATTTCGGCCAGTGCAAAAGAAGCAACTGAAGAGGAATCTGCATTAATGTGGTTACCAATGAACTTGCCACAACCCGTAGACAAAAAATGGCTGGGGGCGGTGTTCATTTTCGTTATTTTCCAATTAACAATAGCAAATGCACTGTTAATTGAACTTTCAAGCCACGATGAACTTAGTGTACAGACAAAAGGAGATCGAGATTTAATGAGCACTCTAACTCTGCCTGAAGGTTCGGTACTATTCACAGAGGATGCACACTGGGGAAACGCATACGATATTGATGAGCAAATTGGCATGACAACATTCCCTTCTCTTGGCCTAGTGGATGTGAGAGTGAATAACCAGGGACACGTGCGCACAGCGATTCTTCAAGATGATACTGAAACACTGAAACATTTCGGCGTCACCCACGCCCTAACTAGCCCAATGGGCACCTTTGGTGAGGTTTTTGCGGTTTCACCCTATTGGGAAATAAGCAGAGATGTTGAAGGTAGTCGGCTATGGACATTAATGGAAATCCCCACTAGTAGGTCTGCAACCAGTAGCACATTTGTATATCCTGAGAAGGAATCTTGTATTGACCCATGTCAATGGAGAACTGACCCCTGGTGGATGGTTGATGCTGACCAGTTGATGAATCGTCCCGATTCACATCCATTCATTAGCCAAGGAGACATTTCATTGAGTGTACCACTCGAAAGAGGAAGTCGCGACCAGACTGTGAAAATCAATGTCATGATAGATGCACCTGCTGACTTGTCAGTGGAAATCTATTCAATTGATGGTACTGTAATTGAAGGAAGGCACTACACCACTGATGGTGGTTGGCAGCAATTAACTCTCATTGCAAAAACGAGCCTAGCAGATGAATTAAAAGTTGAAATTGTCGTCTCTGGAGGTGGTAGCAGTTGGGTGAATCCATTGGCTATCACCGGTCGTGGAGACCAGTTGATTGACCATGATGGAGTAAGGATTCATTGGGTTGAACTAAGACCGATGGTTGAATGAAGGAGTTGGTAGCATGGAAAAACAGATGAGGAACCTTACCATTCTTCTCCCTACTCGAAATGAAGTCCAAGGCCTTGCTGTTGTTGTAGAAATGATTCCAACTACTGAATTGGAAAAAATGGGATGGAATCATAGGCTCGTTTTAGTTGATGGGTATTCTACTGATGGAACAGTAAAAGTTGCCCATGATTTGGGTATGACCGTTTACGACCAACGCGGTGGAATCGGTAAAGGAATGGGCTTGCGTCAAGCGTTTAAACACTTTATTGAAAGTGGTGATGAAGCACTTGTGATGCTTGACCCTGACGGCACTTACAATCCGGGAGATATCCCTCATCTCCTACAACGAATGGATGCTGGTGAATGCGATGTGGTAATTGGTTCACGCCTTAGAGGAGAAATGGATGATGGAGCGATGGGGCGGGTGAACTACCTCGGAAACCACATTCTAACATGGGCTGCTGTTGCCTTATACAGGAATTTTATCAGCGATTTATGTACTGGGTTTTGGGCTTTTAAGCGGGAAGCAATTTGTGCCATGCATCTGAATTCTATCTCGTTTGAGATTGAAGCAGAAATGTATGCAGCATGCTGTCACAATAAGATGCAGATTAGAGAAGTACCAATCAGATACCATAATCGATTAGGGACTGCAAAACTTGGAAGCATCCATGATGGAGTTAGAATAATGCGTAAATTATTGGTTAGAAGGTTTTTCCGATATCCAATTAATTAGCTTGAGAAATAAGCGATGAAAGACCATCTGCAAGAGAAGTTTCGGGCCTCCAATCAAATGTTGATTGTAGTTTTGTTGAGTCGCCACTACTGTGCTTGATGTCCCCTTCACGACTTGGCTCATAGACTATAGGAGATTCTCCTTCCACTTGAGAAGATATTACTTGCACCACCTGATTTAGGGTTACTGGGGAACCGGTACAGATGTTGAATGCAGAAGCGTGTGCTGGTGATGATACACCTTCATCTGCAAGAGATGAACCCACCAAAAGTAGAGCTTGTACAACATCGGAAACATGGATGAAATCTCGAGTTTGTTCACCATCTCCGAAGATGGATAATTGGCCGCCTGTTGTTGCGCGCTCAATGAAAATTGACAACACACCGCTATATTGTGAAGAGGGGTCTTGGCCTGCACCATAGACATTGAAGAATCGTAGTGCACTGGCTGGTGTTGATTGCGAACCTAGAGAACGGATTTGTGCATCAATAGCGGCCTTCTGCTGACCATAATGACCCACAGGTGTAATCGGATGATTTTCGTTGATTGGGATTTCAACAGGTTCACCATAAATCGCTGCACTACTAGCAAATATTACTGGGCAATCAGCAGTTGAAATTATCTCAAGGCTTGCTTGAAGATTTACCTTATCCGACCACGCTGGGTCTGCTTCACACAATGGAACTGAGGCGATGGCTGCAAGATGAAAAATCGCATCCGAACTCTGCATCGCATTTGTTAGCGATGCTGAGTCAGTGATGCAGCCCTCAATGATGCTTACACCGTTTGGAACCCTCTCCATATCTCCGGCTGATAAGTCGTCTATGACAGTTACGTGGGCGCCTAAGGATAGGAGTTTAGCCGATAAATGGGAACCAATGAATCCAGCCCCACCTGTGACCAAGACACGCTTTCCTGCCCATTCCATCAGACCACCTCAGTAAGAAGGCGGCTTTAGCACTTCACTTCTTGTTACTTTGAATAATATCTGTAGGATTCATTAAGGTCGGTTCCGTCAGCGCGATTGATTCACATGGATGCTACCTCTCTAACGATAATCATATGTACGTTAATATTGATTATTCTCATGTTCGCGAATTTATTAATGCAATACAAAAGGGGGGTAGAAATCAGTAATTTGCCATCTGCAGTAGAAATAGGTCAATCACTTAAATTCCCTACCACACAAGACATTAGCACTGCACTTAATATTCCCACAACTGAACAAATGAAAACTGCACTCAGTGCTAGTCTGGAAGATAAGGAAATCTCTGAGAAGATAGGAAACTTCACAACCTTATCCACAAATTTGGAAGAGGCAACTCGGAAATTTAACCAGATGGTTGCCACAAAAAGTAAGAGGGCTGGGTGGGGTGAATGGCATTTAGAAGAAGAACTTAAGGAAGCCTTTCCCAATGTCAAGATTCGACAAGAAGTAAAGGAACTGGGGAACCTGAAGCCAGATGCTCACATGAGGACCCCTGATGGTAAGATATTAATTGTAGATTCGAAGTTCATATACGATACCTACGAGAAAATCATCGAGACACCGGAAACTCAAGAGGCTACCATAAAAACACTCATGACAACTTTTAGGAATGATGTAAAGTCACATGTTGACAAAATCAAAAGTGACTATGTGCAGCCAGGTAAAGGTACTCATGAAGTCGCATACATGTACATACCATCGATGGCAGTTTACGAATTTCTTATTGAACACGAACCGAGCATTGTGCGCTGGGCTGCTTCGGAAGGTGTCGTAATATGCTCCCCAGTCAATTTAATGGCGAACATGCATATGATTGAAATAGTGAGAATGGCCCAAAATATGGCAAGCCTCCACAACGAAATTTTAGACGCGCACCTTAGAATTCAGAAGCGTTATGATGAGTTTGATGATGAATACAAAAAACTGAGCGATCATATTAGAAAAGCAAGCAACAAAAGAGATGAGGTTACAGCATTAAAAGAAAAAATGGGCTCAGAAATTAGCGGCCTTTCCACATTAGACAAATCAATGCAAGACTCTTCATCTGAAGATGAGTGATTTATGGCCAACGAAAGTGATTATTATGCGAGAGAAGGTGGCGTTACTCGGTTCAAGCGGAATTGTTTCCCAACGATTCCAACAACGCCTAGCCAACCACCCCTGGTTTGAATTATCTGCTGTTTTCGGAACCCAAAAAAATGCCGGCAAGTCTCTTGATGAACTAACTTGGAACTTACCTGAGCCACGCCCAGAACTCCCAAACATAGAGGTGATTTCCTGCTCAGCAAGTGATTTAAATTTTGAATTGGATAAATTAAACATCCAATTGGTTTTTTCAGCCCTTCCAACTACTGAAGCAAAAGAAATTGAACCAATCTTGAGACAAGGTGGCAAACACGTTTTCTCCAATTCCGCTGCTCATCGAATGGACAACGATGTGCCACTAGTAATCCCCGAAATAAATCCTGAGCACCTTGGCCTTCTAGATGGTCAAAAATCAACAAACCAAGGTGGTTCAATCACCTGTTCCACAAATTGCACAGTAATGCCGATAACAATCCCTCTGAAACCTATTGCTAAACAATTCGGCATTACCTCACTTGAAGTTCAAAGTGAGCAATCACTCTCTGGCGGTGGATGGCTGATGATGGCTGACGCAAAAAAAACGGGAGAGGTATCATCTGAAATTCCAGGTGAAGCAGAGAAAATCGCCGAAGAGATTGTCCTTCTACTGGGTGAATTCAATGGGGACAATGTGACCATTGCTAAATTTTCCACTGACATTTCATGCCGTCGTGTAATGAGAAATTATGGCCACTTAGTGCGGGTGAAGGTTGAACTGTCAAAAACCAAAAGCGAAGAAGAAATTTTGGCTCTCCTAAACAATTTCACTTCAATACCTCAACAATTGGAATTGCCGTCAGCACCGAGGCAACCAATCATTGTCATCAACTCAACTATTCAGCCAAGTGTACACCAGTGGGCAGGAGCGGAATCAATCACTAACCCTGACCCTGCAGTCGATTTACGTTGTGGCATGGCAGTTGTGATTTCAGATTTACAAGTATCTGATAATCACGTGAGTTTCAATGCTTTTTCGGAAAACACGATTCGTGGCGCAGCGGGTGGTTGCCTGCTTCTAGCCGAGCTCGCATTCAAACAAGGCTTACTCGTTTAAGCAAAAATCTTCTAACCGGTGCGCCGACTCGGCGGCTTGTAAAGAGATGTCACAAGTTGAGATTGTAAAGGGAGTCTGCCTTGCAGGCCTCACTAGTTCTGTACCACAACAACTCGGCCCAAACTGGCAAGTAGGTCACCAAAGGACACAAATTTTGATTCTCATCCAACGACATCACAGACAGAAGTTTGAGTCTCACGCCACAACTCTCCCTCTGAAACACCCGTGTTGGTCCCTGTTCTACCGGCCAAGGGCAGAGGCTGAGGAAATACAAGACAATGGCTTAGACCCAAAAACCGCCTCCTTCATGTTTCTTGATGTGGCTTTAGAAGACCTCGGCAAGTGGGTTGGTCCTCTCTCTAAGGATGATTGGCTCCGTGAAGATGTGGTTATCACACCATCTGAAGATGCTGAGCATTTTGACTCAACAAAGTGGACAATGTTTCGCGACCCGTGGCTCGAGCAAATTGAGGTAATTCCTCTCGAGACTTCACCACTAGATATTATCGCAAAAGCGTGGCTTACAATTCCTACCGGCGCAGTTGCTCCAGATCAGGTTGCATCTGCGCCTGCAACGGTTTCAGATAATGCCCGTGGCGTTGACGGTTCTAGTGATTCAGCATTTGCAGGTAAGTTAGCAGACTTAACCCATAGTTTTGGAGCCGGAGCCGTTGGTGAGCCTGTTGTTGCACCTGCAACCCCAAGTCCTGCTCCTGCAGCCCCAGCCCCCCCGGCTGAGCCGGCATTTGTAATGCCATCAGGACCTATTTCAATTCCAAACCTTAGTGCTGAGGTTACGCCTGAAGCATTAGCTGAGCCACAAACTGTTGCGACTACACCGACTCATGACCTAACACCAACCAAGGTGGAATCACCAACAGTTGAGCAAACCCAAGTTGATGAAGTACCTGTAATTGAGGAAAGTAGTGAACAAGATGCTGGAGAAGGAGTTGACATTCATACCGAACTTATTGACATTATTCAACTCTTGAAAGTTGGCGGATTAGAAACCGAACAAATTCTTGAAAGCCCTGCTTTTGTAGAGGTTTCAGAACGGGCTACCGCAGCCGGATTAGATGTGTGGACAATTTTAATGGAAAATGCAACTTAATTCTACATTAATTAAAACAAGAAAAGTCAACATCAAAGTCTTCATCAACCTCAATCGGCGGTAAGTTCAATTGCGGTCGTTTTACACGACACCCTGAATCACATGGTCTACTGTCCCACTTGTAGTGAACAACAAGACGACGTCAAGAGTTTCTGCCGCTTTTGCGGGGGAATACTTCCTGGTGGAGATTTGATTCTCAAACTTCGCAATGAGGCTATGGCACTAGCGAGTAATCGAGAGGGAAAAAGTGTGTCACAAAGCCACTCTGAAACCCAGAAGACCATCGCAGCAGTACAAGCAAACGCCAACAATGGTAGCACCCACAAGTCAGTGAATAACGGTGTTCACCTGAATTCTACAAAATTAGCAACTGACAGTCTCAAAGGTCTGATGCGCGATATTTGATTGTCAAAGGCTGACCACTCTTCCTTCCAGAGCAGTTCATCTCACAGTGCTTATAGAGACAATTTTGTGGGCGCGGTTTGATTTCACATGAGCACCTCCCGAGATGCATGGCAGGGGGGCTTCGCCGACTCGCGATGACTCTTTCACAACTGCCGAAGCACCCTCAAAATTCAGTTGAACTTGAGCAATATTCCACTGAGGGTGATTTTGCTGCCCGCTGGATTTCAGCAATAGTTGAGGCAGGTGATCTCAACTCAGAATCCAAAATCGTTGACCTTGGTGCAGGCAACGGCGTACTAGGTATTGGACTTCTTCTTGCCGGATGCGCACATGCAACTCTACTAGAAATCGATGAACAAGCAGCCAGCAGGGCGAGTGAAGGATTGACTACACTCAACCTAAATGAACGAGCCGAATTACTTGTACAAGATTTGACTAATTGGAAACAATGGCCAGAACACCTCAATTGTGACTTGGTAATTATGAATCCGCCATGGGGATTTCAGAAAGCCAAAGCAGACCGTCCGTTTCTTGAACTTGCATTTTCATCTCCAGCCAAATCAATTCACCTTCTCCACTCCGCGAGCGCAACCCATCCGCCAGCCCTAGCGAAGGAACTCGGGTGGCGTGGTGAAGTACTTCTAGAGGGAACTTTTCGATTACCAGCAAATTTTGAGCATCATAAGCAAGGCATAGCAGAGACAGCAGTGAAATGTTGGCGTTTTGTTAGATAGACGCCTTCAAAAACCCCAGTCGGGTCGGCAGGTTACGAATCCATCTCATAGAGATGCCTTCAGGAGACCTATTTCCATGTCAAGCACAGTTACTGATGGACATTTTGTCACACCAGGAGACAAGATCGAACTATCAGGAGATGCCGGTACAGGGGTAGCAGATGTTGATGGAGCACTCATCGCTACACAAATTGGAGTTGTAACTCTCGCAGATGGTTCTGTCACGGTTTCCTCCGCAACCGATGTCCCTCGTCTTCCTATTGTTGGAGATGTGGTGATAGGGCAGGTTAGCAGATTGCAAAACAAAACTGCCGAAGTCAAAATTTTACATGTTGAAGGAAAGTCTTTCCGCGACCTACCGGCTGAACAATTGTTCGGTGATTTATTTGTCGCTGAAGTAGTAAATCGGTTTCTTCCAGCACCTGGTGACGCGATGCGCAAGAACGACGTGATTCGTGCTGAGGTCCTTCAAACCAAACCAATCATTAAACTCACAACCAAACCAAAACCTCGCTATGGGGTTCTACACGCTGCTTGCCCTGCTTGTGGGGAAATCCTATCCCCAAGTGATGTAAAAGAGGATTTCAATGTTGCGTGTAATCGCTGTGACTATACTGCTTATCGCGCATTAGCAGATGATTATGGTCATGGATTCTTTGAAGATGGAAATGGATTAGATGCACTGAATCGTGGCGGAGAGCGTTGGAATTCTGATGCAGAGGCTCGGCTTTCTCATGACGGCTCTCGCCCATACTTATCTCCTCTAGCAGATTACCGCCGAGGCAGTGTGCACGAAATACCAAAGAAATTCCTTGGTCGTAGTGGTGGCGATGGAGGCCGTGGCGGAGGCCGTGGTGACCGACCACGCCGAGAAATGCACAAGACCACATGCACACTTTGTTCTGATAAGTGCGAAGTGCCATTCAAACCAACACCAGGAAAACCAATTCGTTGCCGACCTTGTATGGAAAAAATGGAGAACGGGGATGCAACTTCTGATGAGTTAGCAGCCGAAAGAAAAATTCTACTCGCAGCAAAGGGGGCAGCACAAGAAACATCTGGATTCAAGATGTTCATTGGCGGCTTACCTTACGAAGTAAACGAAGAAGAACTCTCCGCCTTGTTCGCTGAACATGGCGAATTGAAGGAAGTGCATATCGCCACTGACCGTGAAACCGGTAAAAGCAAGGGCTTCGCATTTGTCACATATGCTAACTATTCTGATGGTAAGAAAGCTCTTCCTAGCCTGAAAAGTCTCAAAGTTGGCGGACGTAGGTTAACTGTTCAAGAAGCAAAATCAGATGGTGGGCGTAAGGGCGGCCGTGGTGGCGGCGGACGCGGTGGTGGAAACCGTGGTGGCCGCAATGACCGCCGCTGAAATTTGACATAGCCTGTGGAATATGCCGAACCTATCACAACCAATGACCTAACCCGGACAATCGGAGGGTTTCATTTGGGTTGGTTAGTCATCGACGGTTATGAGGATGAACCCGCTGCTTTCGGCGTACCTCCTTACATCGGATTT
>Ga0209501_10002987_pt1 | contig 17330 bp, 15 predicted proteins | sample ArcticOcean_MG_C_4_FD_187434 | JGI IMG/M metagenome (GOLD analysis project Ga0209501, IMG submission 187434) | Marine microbial communities from western Arctic Ocean - ArcticOcean_MG_CB4_134 (SPAdes) (version 2) | ecosystem: Environmental > Aquatic > Marine > Oceanic | place: Arctic Ocean...
GCCAGGATCCGGCCCGAGTCGGTGATCTGGGGTACGACAAGATGTATTCCCTTGGAGAACACCAGACGATGCTCGGTCGTCGTGCCGGTAAGCCGGCCGACGTCGGGCACGTACGGGCCGCCGGCGTTGACGACCATGGCAGCGGTGACCTCCAGGTCACGGCCGCCAGCGAGGTCCCTCAGGCCGATACGCCAGCCGTCCGTGGCATGCGTGGCGGCCATCACCTCCACCCGGTTGGCTATGACAGCACCATGGCGGGTGGACTGCAGAGCCAGTTCCGAGACGAATCGGGCGTCGTTGTCGACGAGGAGGTAGTCGGAGTACTCGATGCCGCCCCTCACCAACGAGGTATCCACGGCGGGTTCGAGTCGTTCGATCGTCTCCCTGGACCGGTGTCGTGGCGGCTGGGTGGCGAGCCGTCCCAGACCCCAGTAGGCCACGGCGCCCAGAGAGGCGAACCACGGCGGGAATGGCGCCCCGTGGTCCATGGCGGCCAGGAAACGGGTCTCGGCCAGCCGGGTCGGAAAAGCCTTGGCAAGGCGGTTCCGGGAGTCGCAGAGGCCGGCCACGAGTTTCAGATCGCGGCTCTCCAGGTACTTGAAGCCACCCCACACCATGCATGAGGACTCCTGGCTGGTCCCGGATGCGAAGTCGTGTCGCTCCACGAGGGCGACCCGTAGACCGTGTGACGACAAGGCCAGGGCTGAGACGGCGCCGTTGATGCCGCCACCCACCACCAGGACGTCGAAGGTGCCGCCGTCCATGGCATTGAGTGCCGCAACACGTCTATCCGGTGCCCGTTCCACGGTCTAGTTGTACCCGAGTTCTCCAATAGTCACGACTTGGCGGTGCCGACAGACGTGCCGTTTGGACTGATCCGCTGTAGTCGAGATGACTGTGTTCCTGAGTGTTGGGTCATGTGGCATTCGCTCGAGGGGGCGCACCATCAAATCCAGGGGTGGGTCACGGAGCGCGCAGGATCCGGGTCTTGCCGAAGATGCTGCCGAACACGATCCGTCCGTCCTCGTCGAGGTGGACGCCACCGCCGAGGGTGTTGAACCTGGAGTCACCCAGGACCCAGTGTCCACGGGCCTCGCCGGTGGACCAGTCCAGAGCCTCGATGGTCCAGAGACCGTCGCGCGTGCCGCACGTGTAGACGGTGTCGGAGCCCTGGCTGACATAGGGCACCGAGTTTGGCGAGCTCACCTCGGTGTTCACCCAGCCCTCGCGAAGCTGGCGGGACTCCGGGTCCCACTCGTACTTGTGGAGTCCGAACGGGGTGTAGCTCCCGTGGTGGCCGAGGAAGAAGCAGAGAAGTCGTGCCCCTCGTGCCGGGAGCCACTCGGGCCGCGAGCCGGGCTCGTTGTTGACCGTCATGGCGCCGTACCCGGACACGGTGATGGACTGCTCGGTCTGGATGGCGGTCAGGTTCGGATTGCCCATGTTGGCCGGACCGAGCCCGGCGATGCGCCTTGATGGAGCTCCGCCAAGTTGCTCCCAGTCGTCCGGAATCCGGTCCCGCCAGAACAGTGTGATGTTCACCACGTCGTCGCCGTCGCCGAGCACGACGAACCGGTCCTCGTCCGGGCCGAAGCCCATCAGCGACGGGGTGGTGCCCGAGCCGCGACCGGTCCCGTTGCGATACGGAGCACTCCAGGCACCGTCGGCCTCGTCCACCGAGAAACGGTCCCCGGTCCAGACAATCCGATGGGTGTGGTCCACCGAGCTGATGTAGATCCCTCCGGAGTCGTCGCAGCAGAGGCTGGTCCGAACCCAGCCATAGCCGGTGTTGCCCCGTTCGGCCTCCATCCGGGCGCAGTGCTCAGCGGCCTGTTCAGCGGCGCCCGGTATCCGGATGGCCACATGGTCGGAAAAGTCGCGGGCCAGGCTGACCAGCCACCCATGGTCGGTGGACAACACGAGGCGACCATCCGGCGTGATGTTCACACCGACGAAGAACCCCTCCACCTCGGGAGGCTTGTCCCAACGGGCCACCTCCACAATGGCTGAGTCGCGCCGTACCGGGTCCACCTCGGCGTAGGCAACTGCACAGGTCTTGCGGCCCAGGAACAAGGTGTGGTCCACGTCCAGGAGGGCGTAGACACCATCGAGGCCGGTCATGAACCGGCTGGCCAGGTCCACGGCGTGGCCAATGGCCTCGTCGCCAGCGAGGCCGTCCAACCCGGCGACGCCCGCCTCCCAGTCCTCACTGGTGGACGGATCACCCTCACCGACATCGAGGGTGGCCAGGACCTCGAGGGTGTCGTAGTCCAACTTCACCAGCCGTTCGCGACCATTGCTCCAGATCACCCGCCGCCCGTCGGGGTACACCCCCGATATGAGCCCGCCGAAGTGCCCCGGTCCCAGCCATGTGTGCTGCACGTCGCCGGGGTCCAGAGTCTCGCCGCCATGGGGTCCGCCGGTCGGCAGCGCCCCTTCGATGGTCGTGCAGTCCTGCTGGTCGCAGCGACCGTGGGCGATCGGGTTCTGGCTGACGGCCAGGTACGGGTTGTGGTAGCCGACGGTCACTGGGTCTCCTGGCTGCAGGTCGGTTCAGGCCGTCATCGGTCCACCGGCGAGGTGGACACGCTCGACGACCCGCTGGCCGTCGAAGTCGAACAGGGCGTAATGCTGGGTACTCCGATTGTCCCAGGCCACCACGTCGCCCTCGGCCCAGGTGTGCCGGTAGGTGAACTCCGGCCGGGTCACATGCCTCAGAAGGAATGGGAGGATCGCCAGGCTCTCCTCGGGCGGAAGGTTCATGATCCCGCGGGTGAATATGTCGTTCACGAAGAGGATCCGACGCCCGGTCTCCGGGTGCGTCACCACCACCGGATGCACAGCCTTGGCGTCCGGGCCCTGGTCGTGGAGTGCTTTTCGCCCCTCCAGTAGGCCCTTCATGCCGTTGGAGAGGTCGTCGTAGGCGGCGCAGCAGTTGGTCCACATGGTGTCGCCACCGGTCGCAGGCGAGGTCCGCATGCAGAGCACGGCGGCACTGGGGATCACGTCACGGAAGGTCCCGTCTGTGTGCCACTTGTCGGCCTTGTAGCCGCCGGCGCTATCGAAGCGGCAGATGACCGGGTGGGCGGGGTGCTTCGGCAGGTGGTCCTCGGGTTGGATCGGATTGCCGAATGCGCCAGCCAGGGCGATGTGCTGTTCGGGCGTCGGGTGGAGATCCCTCATGAGGACAACGTGGTGCTCGAGCATCGCCTCGTGGAGTTCCCGACGGGCGGCTTCGTCCTCCAGCAGGAGCCCGAGGTCTGCGTCCAGTACCTCGACGCCTATTCGACCCGAGAGGGGTCGGAGTCGGAGTGTTGTCTCCACTGTGCCGGTCATGTTCTCCCCTTCGCAGTCGGCACCGGGTTCCGCTCTGCACTGTGCTGCCACCAGGCGCTCGAGGCGACGCCCTGCAGTTTCTCGAATCCCCGCATCAGGTCCCGCACCGCGACCAAACCCGACTCTGAGTCGACGTCGGCAAACACCCGGTCATAGCGTTCCAGGAGGTCGTCGAACTGGGTGTCGTGTGCGACGGTGCCCGCTGCGGTGAGGGCGACCAGACGGCCTCGGCCGTCAGCCGGGTCGGGCCGGCGTTCGATCCATCCCCGGCGCTCCAGGCGTCGCAACGTAGCGGTGAGTCCACCCGAGGTCTGGACGATCCACTCCCCGATGATCGTGGGGCTCACGCACTCCGAGTCATGGTTAGCCAGGAGCATCAGGACGGCCGCCTCCGCCGACGTGCAGGAGTGTCGGCCGTGGTGGTCGGCGAGGAACTGCTCGTTCAGACGACCGAGTCGGGTCAACAGGAGCGCAAGGGTGGCTGTGGGCACGACCAGAGAGTACCTGAAAAACACCTTGCTAGAAAGATACCTACTCGCGCAGCATGCACGGCGGCGAGTTCTCCCCCGGTAGGCAGCCGCCATTACGGTCCACATGGCATAGCGACATCGACCCGCCCGAGAGCCCAGGAGGACCCCCACATGCCATTCGCAGACGTGAACGGCCAGAACATCCACTACCAGGACACCGGCGGCGACGGGCCCGCGATAATCCTCAGTCACGGGTTCGGGATGGGCCACGAGATGTGGGTCCACCAGGTCGAACCGCTGGCCGGTGCCGGTTGGCGGGTCGTCACCTACGACGAGCGTTCCTGGGGCCAGACGACCCATACAGAGCCCTTCGACTACTGGGACCTTGCCGCAGACGTGATCGCCCTGATGGACCACCTGGGCATCGACCGGGCGGTCCTGGGCGGAATGTCACAGGGGGGTTTCCTCTCCATGAGGGCCGCCCTCGCAGCACCCGAACGAGTGCGGGCCCTGGTACTCGTCGACACCGAGGCCGAGGTCTATTCCGATGAGGACCGGGCGCAGTTCCAGGGGCTGTTCGATGCAGCAATGGCAGTAGGCCTGAGCGGCGAAGTGGGCGACGTGCTCGCCATGACCCTGTTCGCTCCCGGCTATGCCGATGCCCGCTACTGGCAGGGCAAGTGGACAGCCAAGCCGATCTCCGCCTGGCTTGGAGCCAAGGAATGCCTCTTCGAACGTGACGACATCCTGGGCCGCCTCGGCGAGATCACATGTCCCAGCATCGTCTTCCACGGCGATGCCGACATGGCAATTCCGGTGGAACGGGGCCAGCGGGTGTCTGACACCCTGGCGGGCCCCTCCAGCTTCGTGCTGGTGCCCGGTGCCGGACATTCCGCCAACCTCGAGGTGCCCGACGTCGTCAACCCCGCCATGCTGGACTTCCTGGCCAGCCTCGACTGACCAGCGAACCCGGGCCGGGCCGGCTTCAGGTTCCCAGGACCGGCTTGAACCCGGTGATGGCAACCCTCTCGAACAGGCCGGCCACCACATAGGGGTCTCCGGCGGCGAACCCCTCGGCTTCCTTCCGGGACTCGACGTCCAGGACGATCAGGGACCCGCACATGGCGCCCTCCTCATCGAGCAGCGGTCCCCCGTAGAGGATGTCGAAGCCCCCTACATAGGCGAGGTGTTCGGACCTGGTTCGGGCCCGGAGGTCCCCGGCATCGCCCCGGTCCAGGGCATGGATCACGTACGGCATGTGTGGCTCCTGTTGTCGCAGTTCAGTCGGCGTTCGGCTGCCGGGAAAGGGCCTGCAGCGTGGCCAGGTCGAAGCCTGCCAGTTCCTTGTAGGCATTCGCGGCGCGTTCCAGATCTCCAATGGGCACGCAGGTGTGGTGGTCCCGGCACGTTCCATCACAACGATCCCGCACCCACTGCATGACCCGCTCAGGCCCGGCCTGCCGGTTGGCCAGTACCAGGCGACTGGTCGTCTCCCGACGGGCATCTTCGTATGCCTCCAGGGCGGCGGGTACGTCGACGTCCTCCGACAGGGCATCGGCAAGTGCCTCGCCATCCAGCACGGCCTGGCTGGCTCCATTGCTCCCGTTGGGTCGCATCGGGTGGGCGGCGTCGCCCATAAGCGTCACCCGGCCGTCGCACCACCGGTCCAGCGGATCTCGGTCCACCATGGGGAACTCGTAGGCCACCTCCGTCGACGCCAGCAACTCGCCCACGTGGATCCACCCGAAGTCCCAGTCGGCGAACCACGGCGCGATTTCGCCCGGGTCCACCGCTGCGTTCCAGTCCGCGGTTGCCACGTCAAGGTCTAGGGGCCGCTCCGCCACCCAGTTCGTCAGGACGGTTCCTCCCGGCTCAAGGGGTCCCCGGATCGGATAGACGACGGCCTTCTGAAGGTCGTGGCCCGCCATGAACATGGTCCTGCCATCCAGGAACGGAGGTGCCTCCACAGCTCCGCGCCACAGCATCAGGCCCGAGTAGCGGGGCGGCCCCTCATCGGGGGCGAACGAGCCTCGGAGCACGGAATGCAGGCCGTCGGCGCCGACGAGGGCCTCTCCCGCATATTCCCCGACAGGGCTACCTGAGCGTCGGTCCACAAAGCGGGCCAGCACCCGGTCGCTGCCCTGTTCGAAGCCATCAAGGTGGTGGCCGGTCAGGACACGATCGGCCCCGAGGACCCGTCGGGCGGCCTCAAGCAGGAGCATCTGTAGACGTCCGCGGTGCATCGAGTACTGGGGCCACGGGCTTCCGGCATCCAGGCCGCGGGGCTCGGACCAGATCGGCACGCCGTCGTCTGTGCAGAACCTCAGTTCGGAGGTTGCCACGGCGGCTGTTGAGAGCTCCGCTTCCAGCCCCAGGTCATGGAGCACCCTCACAGAATGGGGAAGGAGGTTTATCCCCACGCCCAGCTCCCGTGGTTCGGTCACTGACTCAAAGACCGTCACGTCGTGACCGGCCCGGTCCAGGCACAGCGCAGCGCTGAGGCCACCTATACCGCCGCCGGCGATGAGGACCCGACGTCCCATGCTCAGGAGTTCACGGCAGTCGGATAGTCCGTGTATCCGGCCGGTCCCTGGAGGTACAGGGAACGTGGATCGAAGGCGGTCAACGGAAGGTTGCCTGCCACGCGTGCGACCAGGTCCGGATTGGATATGTACAGGCGGGCAAATGAGACCGCATCACATGCAGCATCGGCAATAGCCGTACCCGCCTCTGCCAGGCCGTACGAATCGTTCACGATGAGCGGGCCGTCGTGCAGGCCGCGGGCAAGGGCCAGATTGTCCAGGCCGCCGTCGTGGAGGCGGATCACATGGAGGTAGGCCAGTCGCATGGATCGGATGGCCGTCAGGAACGTCCGGAATGTGTCCTCCACGTCGGCATCCTCCAGGTCGTTGAAGGGGTTCCCCGGACAGATCCGGAGGCCCAGGCGGTCAGCGCCGATCTCGGCGGCCATCGCCTGGAGTACCTCAACCGGGAACCGCACCCTCGCGTCGGTCGAGCCTCCGTAGCCGTCGGTCCTCCGGTTCGTCCCGGTGGATAGGAACTGCGCCGGCAGGTAGCCGCTGGTGCCGTGAAGTTCCACTCCATCGAACCCGGCGTCGACGGCCAACGAAGCGAATCGCCGATACTCGTCGACCACCACGGGTATCTCCGAGGAGGACAGCTCCCTCGGTTCCTCGAACGGCTCCATGCCCGCTGTGTCGGTGTACATCTGGCCGGCCGCCCGGATGGCGGAGGGCGCCACGGTGTCCGCTCCCGGCGCCTTGTTGTCTGCGTGGGCGATACGTCCACAGTGCATGACCTGGGCCACGATGGTCCCACCTTCGGCGTGCACGGCGTCGGTGATGGCACGCCACCCGGCGACGCTTTGCGGCCCGTCCAGTACCGGGGTCCGGCAGTAGCCCTTGCCCACCTCGCTGGGAGCAATGCCCTCGGTAACGACGAGGCCGGCCGTTGCACGCTGGCGGTAGTACTCCACCATCAGCTCTGTGGCACCGCCATCAGCATCCGCCCGTGAGCGCGTCATCGGTGCCATCACCAGGCGGTTTCGCAACGAAAGGGCGCCGAAGGCCGCCGGGGAGAGGAGGTCAGCCATGGTCTGGAAGTTAGGCCCCGGTGGTAGCCGATCCGTCACCCGTCGGACGATCCGATGTCTCTCCGACAACCATGGCCAGCCAGAGCACGCCGAGGGCCATCACGACGGCCAGGGCGACTGCTGCCCACGCCAGGCCCGCTGCTGCGGCCACCAGACCAACGAGGAGGGGCCCCAGTACCCGTCCACTGTCCGTGACTACCGAGACCGCCGAGAGGAACGACGCCGTACCCTCGGGCGGCGCTACGTCGCTGCCCAGGGTGAACAGGGAGCCTGAGCTGAGGCCGTTGCCTACCCCCATGACCAGTCCGGCGGCCAGGACACCGGTGGTGGTGTCGGCCGATGCCAGGAGGAACAGTCCGACTGTGAGCAGCCCGTAGGCGGGGACCATCGCCGACAGGCGCCCCAGTCGGTCCATGACGTGTCCCGAGACCGGGAAGAGGAGAAGGTCGGCCGCGTACCCGGTGGCGACGAGTGCTCCGATGGCCGACGGGCGGAGGCCCAGGGACACCCCGACGAGGGGAAGTAGAACCATGCGGCCCTCCCGTGCGGCCATGGCGAGAGCCCCGAACACGCCGACGCGAACCAGTGGGCGGTGGTGTCGGCGCACGACGGTGGCCAGGCCGGGGCCACCGGTGCCGGTCGGCGCAACCTCCCGCTCCGGGCGAAGGGCCGTCGGGATGACGGCCGGTAGTCCGACTGCCGCAGCCAGCCCCGCTGCTGCGATGGCCCAGCGACCACCCACCACCTCGACCAGAGCGCCACCGGCGACTGTGCCCACCAGGACGGACAGCCGCATGGACCCGCCCATCACGGACATGGCCCGACCCCTCAGGTATGGCGGAATCCGGCTCGTCAGGTCGGCCTGTCTGGAGAGCATCACGCCTATCGATCCCATCCCGAACGCCAGGTGCCCCAACCCGAGAGCCACGACGTGGCCGATCAGGGCCATCGAGGCCGAGGCGACGACCATCAGCAGGAGGGAACCGGTCGCCACGCGGGCCGGACCCGACCGATCAACCAGGTTGCCGACGAGGAGTGCGCCGACGGCAGCCCCGGCACCCCCGGCGCCAGCAACCATGCTCGTGAGGACATACCCGTGTCCACCGCCCAGCAGCCAGATGGGAAGCGCCACCAGGAGGGTGCTCATCCCGAGGCTGGAGGCCATCCATGGGGCGTAGATGGGCCAGACGTAGGGCGCAAGAGATCGGTAACCCATCCGGGCGAGGCTAGGCGCCGGCCCCCGCATCTCGTCGCGGATTTCGCCAGTGCTCGCATGCCTGGCTCCGATGCCTTGACGAGGCTGCCACTACCCATAACGTTGCCACCGCTGGCCTTCACTGGTCTGGCCGGCAGTGAGCCACACGGAGGTAATGGTGTCAGGACTCGAACTGCTGGTTGACGGCCTCGATTTCGGCGAAGGGCCCCGCTGGCACGATGGCCGACTCTGGTACAGCGACTTCTACCAGCACAAGATCTACGCCGTCTCCCACGGCGGTGCACGCGAGACCATCCTGGACCTGGGGTCGGAACAGCCGTCGGGCCTCGGCTGGATGCCCGACGGCAGCCTGCTCATCGTCGCCATGACCGCCCGACAGGTGCTGCGCCTCGACGACGGCGAAGTCACGGTCCACGCTGACCTGTCGGATATCGCCACATGGCACTGCAACGACATGGTGGTCGCCGCCGACGGAACCGCCTATGTGGGCAACTTCGGTTGGGACATCGAGCACGACCGTGGCCACCCCCAGGCCGCCACCCTCGCCGTTGTCCGGCCCGACGGCTCCGTCGAACCCGGACCCGGCGACCTCCTCTTCCCGAATGGTTCGGTCATCACGCCCGATGGCGCCACCCTCATCGTCGGCGAGACGTTCGGCGCCAGGTTCACGGCGTTCGACCTCCACCCCGATGGGCGACCCGGGAACCGAAGGGAATGGGCAGCCGTACCGGGTACCGCCCCCGATGGTTGCACCCTGGACTCTGCCGGGGGCATCTGGTTCGCCGACGCCGCCGGCTCCGGCGTTCTACGGATCCTGGAGGGCGGCAGCATCACCGACCGCCTGCCCACGCCCCAACCCGCATACGCCTGCATGCTGGGCGGCGACGACGGTCGGACCCTCTTCATCCTCACCGCACCGGGTGCAGGAGCCGACCGGGCCGGCACCGCCGACGGCAGCATCTGGACCACCACCGTTCAACACCCGGGCTCCGGCCTCCCATGAGTCCGGAGATCAGGATCTCGCCCATCAGCCCCGTACTCGGAGCCGAAGTGTGGGGGGTCGACCTCTCCGACGGAATGGACGACGCCACGTTCGCCATCCTCCACGGAGCGTTCCTGGACCACGGTGTCCTGATGTTCCGGGAGCAGGGTGTGATGGCGCCCGACGTCCACGTGGAGTTCGCCCGCCGGCTGGGGCCACTCCACGGCCACCCTGCGGCTCCGGCCGAGCACGAGAACCCCGCCGTGTTCCTCATCCGGACCCACCGTGACTCCCCCATCTCCAACGGCAACGGCTGGCATTCCGACGTCTCGTGCGATGAGCGGCCGCCGTCGGCGACCATGCTCCAGGTCCACGTGCTCCCCGAGGGTGGCGGCGGGGACACCCTCTTTGCCGACATGGAGGCCGCCTACGCCACACTCGAACCGGAGTTGCGGCATCGACTCTGCGGCCTCTCAGCCCGCCACGCCTCGGAGCACGTATACCGCGGACGGTATGCGGATCGGGGTACCGACGACGATGGCACCACCTATCCCGAGACGGTCCACCCGGTGGTCCGAACCCATCCGGAGACGGGCCGTCGGAGCCTCTTCGTAAACCCGTCGTTCACCGTCGGTGTCCTCGGCCTCGGGAAGGCCGAGAGCGACGGCCTGCTGGTCGGTCTGCACTCACACTGCGCCCGTCCGGAGTTCCAGATCCGGCTCCGCTGGAACATCAACGACGTGGCCCTGTGGGACAACCGTCGCGTCCAGCACTTCGCCATCTGGGATTACTGGCCTGACGAGCGGTGCGGTCACCGGGTGACGGTCCAGGGCGACCGGCCGTTCTTCGACCCCGACGGTGACGATCCACCACCCTCGCCGTTACGGGTGTCGATCGGTCGTCTGGCCTGACCGGTACCGTGCCGGCACGGGGTGTAACGGACCCGATCCCGACTGACCGCTATAAGTCGGAACTGTTGCGTTGACGGATTGGGTGTCGAGCAGTGAACGTGTTGAGGTGAAACTTCGTAACTGTGATGAATCCTCTTCGTTGGCCTGGTACCGGTTCCCGCCAGAGGTGATCATGTTGGCTGTGCGCTGGTACCTGAGTTACGGGTTGTTCTATCGCCACATCGAGGAGCTCCTCGATGAACGCGGAATCGAAGTCGACCACGTGACCATCTATCGGTGGGTCCAATGCTTCACCCCGCTACTCACCGACACTGCGAGACCTTGCCGGCATAGCGTGGGTGACCGCTGGTTTGTGGACGAGACTTATGTGAAGGGAGCTGGTGTGTGGCGTTATATGTACCGTGCCGTGGATCAGCACGGCCACGTCATCGATGTGTATGTGTCGAAACGGCGCAATATCGGTTCCGCTACAACGTTCTTCGTGCGCCCGCTCGCTGCCCACGGGCAACCCAGCGAGATCAAGACCGACCTTGCAGCGCCATTGCTTCGTGTCATCGATGAGCTGATCCCGAAAGCAGCTCACGACACTGAGCAGTACGCCAACAACCGGATAGAGAACGACCACGGCCGCATCGAGGCCAGGCCGAGACCGATGCGCTGCCAGCGAACAGAGCCCAGCGCGTCGATCGTGATTCGTGGTCACGCGTTCATCCAGAATCTTCGGCGGAGCCACTACAAACTAGTAGTCCAGCCCGTTACGACCGTCTACGACACACGGCAACTCTCGATGAACTCTCCAAAACGATCTGACCTAGCACCGACACCACTCCAGTGAGCCGCTCCCGTCAATCAATCAACACAGCCGTGTCCGTAGCACCAGAGAATTGCCACTCCCGGGGCACTGACCAAGCACCAGACAGGTAGACAGACATGCGCATTGGACTGATCCAGATCACCCAAGAAACGAGCAGCTTCAACCCGACGCTGACTACGCTCGCCGACTTCGAGTCGTTCGGGATCCACGAAGGCCCCGCGATGCTCGAGCGTCTGCACTCTGTAGGCCCTGTAGGTGGTTATCTAGCCGGCATCCAGGAGTCAGGGATCCAGGTCGAGACCGTTCCCATCATCCGCGGGACCGCAGGAGCTGGCGGCCGGCTCTCGACCGAAGCGTTCGAATTCTTCGACAACAAGGTTCGAGACGGGCTCCGGATTGCAGGCAAGCTCGACGGGCTGGTGATGTTGCTGCATGGAGCGGCCTCGGCTGAGGGGCTCGACGACGTGGAGGGTGCCCTGCTTCGGACAGCCCGTGACGTCGTCGGGTCGTCGTTGCCCCTGGCGTTAATGCTTGATCATCACGCCAACGTGACCCAGAAAATGATCGACCACTCCGATCTCATCGTCGGATTCCGTACCCAACCCCACGATCAATTCGAGACAGCGGAGGCCCTGACCGAGCACGCCGTGCAACTCTTCGCAGGGAAGATCAAACCCACGACCGCTTGGCGCAAACTGCGGATGCTCACCCACCAAGAGCAATACCTCACCTGGGGCGGCCCAATGAAGATCCTGTTCGACCGGGCGCGGGAGATGGAAATTGATCCGCGAGTATTGACCGTGTCGCCGTTCCCGATGCAGTGCTGGCTCGATGCTGACGAAGGCGGGTGGGCGATGATCGTCGTGACAGACGACGAGCCGTCACTGGCCGAGACCCTTGCCGATGAGTTGGCCGAACTGGCCTGGTCGATGAGAACCGAGTTCCAGCGCACAGAAAGTGTGCCCGTTGATCAGGCCGTCATCGCTGCCGATCAGGCGGATGACGGACTTGTCATCCTCAGCGACACGGGCGACTCGGTGCTGGGCGGCTCGGGAGGAGACAGCACGGTCATCCTCGAGGCGATCTTACGGCTCGGCATTCGGGGGCGCGCACTAATTCCGATGATCGATCCTGTGTCCGCTCGCCAGCTGGCGCAGGCCGGCTCCGGAGCGACGGTGACGCTCGAGCTGGGTGGACGCTCTGCTCCATTTTTCAGTCCTCTCACTGTGACGGGCGTCGTACGAGCCGTCTCCAGTGGGGTCGTGGAACTGGCCGATCACGCCGAGACCGAGATCAACATGGGGCACACGCTCGCCTTCGACGTAGGCCCCGTGACACTTCTGGTGACCGAGTACGCGGGCGTCGCCGGCATCCACCCCGCCGTCTACCGCCATGTCGGAATCGAACCCGCTGACTTTCAGATTATCGTTATGAAGACCGCCTCCAATTTCCAATACATGACCCCACTCACTTCCACGATGATTCGAGTTGCTACGCCCGGCCCGACACAATCCGACATCGCCGCTCTGGCGTGGCAGCGGATTCCCCGACCATGCTTTCCCATGGAGTCACTCACAACATGGCGCGGCTGAACCCACCCCCGAACGGGTTCGATCTGTCGGGTCGCGGCGCAATCGTCACCGGAGGCGGCACCCACCTCGGCAAGGCCATGGCCAGAGCCCTGGCCACGCACGGAGCACGCGTTTGCATCGCCGGACGACGCCCTGAGATCCTCGCCGACGCCGTCACCGAATTTAACGCCGATGGGCTCGATGTCACGTCGCGTGTCTTGGACACCACCGACGCCAAGCAGGTCGATCACATGGTTGATGAGACAGCCGCCGAACTGGGAGGCCTCTCGATCATGGTCTGCAACGCCGGCGCCTCCGCCGAGGCCCAGTTTCCACCCGATCAACCCATTCAGACCTTTCTCGACACACTCAATTCGCATCTCGTCGGCACGTTCTCGTGCGCACAGGCTGCAGCGCGGTCCATGCGCGGTGCTCAGATCGGCGGATCGATCATCACGATCTCATCCATGCAGGGGTCGGTGGCATCCGACCCTCGGTTCTATGAAGGGCTCGGCATGACCTACCGCTCGGGCCCCGCCTATCAGTCGGCGAAGGCGGGCATCATCGGCCTCACTCGCAATCTCGCGGCAGAGCTGGGGCCGTTGCGTATTAGAGCCAACTGCATCAGTCCCGGCTTCATCCCGAAGGACACCGCCAACCCAGACTTCGTCGAGCGAGGACGCAACGGCAATCCGCTCGGCGTCATCGGAAAACCCGATGACCTCGCCGGCGCCGTGTTGTTGTTGGCCAGCGATGCCGGGCGATTCATCACGGGGCACAACCTGATCGTTGACGGTGGTTGGTCAATCTGGTGACAGCGTTGTGTCTGGAGTCTCAACGATAGGTCGCTCCGCTCCTTCTCATTCCTCACCGAACCCTTGTAACGATTGGTCGCAGTTCGCCCATCTGCTCGCACTCCTGGCACGACGTAGCGGTTAATTGTCGTCGGGCGCTCGGGTGAGTACTTGACCGGCGAGAGCAGTACCGATGCCGTCGGGCGTGACGGCGATCTCGCCGTTTACGAGCACCCACCGAATCCCCTCCGGCGGATTCCGTTCCTGGTAGGTGGCGCGATCGTTGACCGTGGAGTGGTCGAAGATGGTGATGTCTGCCCAGTAGCCAGGCTGGATTCGACCTCGACCGGAGAGTCCAAATCGATCCGCCGGAACCGCCGTCATCTTCTTCACTGCAGTCGGGAGATCGAATAGCCCTTCGTCTCGTCCATATTGGCCCAAGACCCGCGGGAATGCTCCGACCAGCCGAGGGTGCGGGACACCTCCGTCTTGGGGGATTCCATCACTGCCGATCATCGCCCGCGGATGTGCAAGCACCGTGCGCATCTCGTTCTCGTCGATCTCAAAAATTACACACACCGTTTCGTTCGCGCGGGGGCCGGCAATGATCTGCCGGGTCACATCTTCGGGACGGCAACCCTCGGCGGTCGCGATCGCAGGCACACGGCGACCTTCGAACTGCGGAAAATCCGGGCAGTGGACGATCTGTACGAACTCGAGCCGGGCGACGTCGACATTAGCGGGGTCGAAGTACTGCTCGAACGGACCTGATCCTGCCGTGTACGGATACACGTCAAAGCCGATATCGAGGCCCCCCTGATGCGCTTCGTCGATCCTGGCGAGCGCGGGTGCCACGAGACCCCAGTTGCTCTGACCGGCCGTCTTGAGATGTGAGATCTGCAGCCCTGCACCTGATGCACGAGCAATGGTCAAGGCCTCGTCGATCGCGTCGATCAAACCAGCTCCCTCGTCGCGAATATGGGTGCAATACAGTCCGCCGCTATCGGCGGCGGCGGTTGCGATCTCGACCAGGTCCTCGACGACGGAGGATCTGCCAGGTTCGTAGATCAACCCGGTCGAAACACCGAGCGCACCCTCCTCCACCGATCGACGTACATGATCAACAACCTGTGTTCGATGCCGACGGTCGGGCCGACGATCAACCTGCAGATCGACATGCCGGCTCACGGTATTGTGGCCGACGAACGTGGCCATGTTCGGGCCGATTCCTTGTGCACGAAGCGTCTGCGCATACGTGATGAACGAGTCCCAGGGGCCATCGGTTGAGAGAACATCTGGCGACGTCTGCCCCGGGCGATGCGGGAACGCGCTGAAACCGCAGTTGCCGCAGATGACGGTGGTGACACCCTGAAGGAGTTTTTCACGGTTGAAAGGATCTCGCCTGAGTTGCATGTCGTCGTGGGTGTGTGCGTCCACGAATCCCGGGGCCACTACCAGCCCAGCCGCATCAAGGTTTCGTTTCGCTGCGCCCACCTCGCCGACCACGAGGAGCCGACCGCGCTCGATTCCCACGTCGGCAACCCGAGGAGTGCCACCGGTGCCATCGACGACCAAGCCATCACGGATCGCCAGATCGATCATGCGAACGACACCAAGCTTCGAGCCGTCACCCAATCGCTGCGATCATGCATCTACTACACCACCCTCGGTCCGGCGTCACGATCCTCGTAACCTATTCCCAACAGCGAGGAGGCATCGGAGAGATTTCGGCCAACCAATGCGGGCACGATGGCGGCGGGTAGGCGAACACGGCGATCCAGGCCGATTTGGAAGATGCGCTGATCGACGCGTCGATGACCGCCATACGGTGGATCTCCGCAGCGGTGAGACCCCCCAGCTACCAGCGATTTGGGTCTCTATGACTCTCCTTTGCCGAACACCGAAGGTCAGTCGGCGGAACAACTCTTGTCCGTCGTTCCAACTGCTTGTCGAAACATCCCTAGTGTGAGACGACACAACGGAGGTTCCACCAATGAAGCTCGGTCGAGTCCGCCATCGTGCGGCCGTACATCTCGCCCGTATCGAGGACGGCCACGCCGTTCTACTCGAACCAGAGTCAGATACGCCACGCGCCGACGTCATGGTCGACGCCATCGCAACACGAGCCGAACTCGACGGTGTCGGCCCCCGAGTATCACTGGACGAGGTTGAACTTCTGGCGCCGGTTCGACGCCCAGGCAAGGTCCTCGCGATCGGGTTGAATTACGCCGACCACGTCGGAGAGTCCGCAATGGAACTGCCAAAGGCGCCGCTGATCTTCTCCAAGCCATCGTCTGCGATCGTCGGTCCGGGCGAACCGGTGCGGTGGGCGGGTGCGGACTGTCGGGAAGCCGACTATGAAGCGGAACTCGCCGTGGTCATCGGGTCGACGGCAACCGGTGTGGTCGACAACCCGCTCGAACACATATTCGGGTACACCTGCTGCAACGACTTCTCCGCTCGTGACGCACAGTTCGGTGATGGGCAGTGGGTGCGCGGCAAGTCGTTCGACACGTTCTGTCCGCTCGGCCCCTGGATCGTCTCTCCCGACGAGTTCGGCGACCCCCAAGACCACACGATCGGGATCGACGTCACCGACCCTGACGGAGCGACGGCTCGACTACAAGACGGTAATACCAGCGACATGATCTTCGGCGTCGCCGAGATCATCACCTATATTGCTCGGTTCATCACACTCGAACCCGGTGACGTCATCGCCACCGGTACCCCCAACGGTGTCGGGTTCGCTCGCAAGCCGCCTCGGTACATGGGAGACGGCGACGTGATGACCGTGTGGATCGATGGGATTGGCGAGTTGACCAACCCATGTGTGGTCGACTGATGACGACCGACGGCACACCCGTACGACTCCGCACCGCCCACTGGTACGACGGGCAAAGTCGCGACAACTACATCCATCGGAGCTGGATGAAACGTGGCTTGCCCGACGATGTGTTCACCGGTCGACCGATGATCGGGATTTGCAACTCGGCGTCCGAGCTCGCACCGTGCAATCAACATCTCGACCAACTGGTCGAGCATGTCAAGCGAGGGGTGTGGGAGTCGGGCGGCGTGCCCCTCGAGTTCCCGGTCACATCTCTCGGAGAGACCCAGATCCAGCCGACGTCGATGTTGTTACGAAATCTAATGGCCATGGATGTGGAGGAGTCGATCCGCGCCAACCCGATCGATGGCGTCGTCTTGCTGGCCGGGTGCGACAAGACGACCCCGGCAATGGTGATGGGCGCTGCGTCGGTCGACCTTCCCGCCATCATGGTGACCGGCGGTCCGATGCTGACCGGCCGGCACGAGGGCCGCGCCCTCGGCTCCGCCACCGATATGTGGCGGATGAGTGAGGAGGTACGGGCAGGCACGCTGAGCGAGGAAGAGTTCCTCGCAACAGAATCGGTGATGACCCGCAGCGCCGGTCACTGCAATCCGATGGGCACGGCATCTACGATGGCATCGATGGTCGAGGCACTCGGCTTCACGTTGCCGGGCAATGCCGCGATTCCCGCGCCTGACGCCCGCCGCTCTCGCCTCGCCCACCTGAGCGGGCGTCGCATCGTCGAGATGGTGTGGGAGGACCTGTGCCCGTCGGCGGTTCTCACCCGACCGGCCTT
>Ga0209501_10002993_pt1 | contig 17313 bp, 18 predicted proteins | sample ArcticOcean_MG_C_4_FD_187434 | JGI IMG/M metagenome (GOLD analysis project Ga0209501, IMG submission 187434) | Marine microbial communities from western Arctic Ocean - ArcticOcean_MG_CB4_134 (SPAdes) (version 2) | ecosystem: Environmental > Aquatic > Marine > Oceanic | place: Arctic Ocean...
GGGGGCCGGCGCACGCGTCACCGTTCGGGATCCGCGCTTTCCGCTCACCCTGCGTGCTCGACAAGACGGCGACCGTATCCAGTTGGCATACGGTTCTAAGAAGCTGAAGAAGTTGTTTCTGGAGGCGCGGATTCCTGAACCCAAAAGGAGGACTGTCCCCGTATTGGTTGACGCGGACGGCCGTGTGCTCTGGATCGTCGGCCTAGCCGAATCGACATTATCTGCCTCGAACGAGGCCGCTACGTCATTAGAGATCGGAATCATCGATGCCAACACTGACTGAGGACACCCAACTCGGGGGGCAAGAGCTCTCGAGAATCGTGTTTTCCGCCGAAGAGATCGCATCTAGGATTACCGAACTGGGTCAAGAAATCAGCGAGACTTATTCGGCCTCCGATCGACTCTTGGTACTCGGCCTACTGAAGGGGTCGGTCCTGTTCATGGCTGATCTGGTCCGGGCGATTCACCTCCCGCTCCACGTCGACTTCATGGTGGCGTCGAGCTACGGCCGTGAGAAAGTGTCGAGTGGGGACGTGAGGCTGCTCTACGACGCCGCAGCCTCACTGAAGGGCCGAGCGGTGGTGCTCGTAGAAGACATCATCGACAGTGGGGCAACGCTTAGCCGGCTGCTCCCCAGGCTGGAAGCGAGGGGGCCGAAGAGCCTCGAAGTTTGTACGTTATTGCATAAGCGCATCGCGACATTGGAACCGCCGGCCCGCTGGGTCGGATTCGATGCACCCAATGAGTTCTTGGTGGGGTACGGACTCGACTACGCGGAAGACTTTCGTCATTTGCCATATATCGCGAGCCTGTAAGCGGCCTTTGGCCGCAGACGCATCGCGAGAGTGAAGGACTAGCATGCCAGAAGAACCGATCCGCCCCGACGACGAAAACCGTCTCGGACGTCTGTCTAAGAACGCTGCGTTCTTGATGATGATGGTCCTCATGCTCCTTTTGGCGGTGCAGTTCGTCAAAGGGACAGATCAGACGGTCCAAGAGATCACGTTTACAGCGTTCCGCAGCCAGCTGAACTCTGGGAACATCCATGAGGTCACGGTCATCGACCGCCGCATCGAGGGTGAGTTACGTGCCCCGTCGGCGAACGAGAATGGTGAGTTCATAGAGTTTGAGGTGACGCTGCCCGGTGACCTGACCGATGGCCTCCTTGAGTCACTCGAGTCCAACGACGTCATTGTGAAGGCGAAAACTTCGCAGCCGGGTTGGGGCACCTTTCTGATTGGAGCTCTCCCGTGGCTCCTGTTCATCGCGTTCTGGATCTGGATCTTTCGGACCATGCAGGGTGGCGGGAACAAGGCGTTCCAGTTTGGGCGGTCCAAGGCAAAGCTTATTTCTCCAGATACTTCGAAGGTCACCTTCGCGGACGTTGCTGGCGCTGACGAAGCCAAGCAGGAACTCGAAGAGATCATTGATTTCTTAAAGGACCCGGCCAAGTATTCGCGCCTGGGTGGCCGTCTCCCCAAGGGTGTTCTTTTGGTGGGCCCTCCGGGAACCGGAAAGACGCTGTTGGCTCGAGCGGTTGCCGGCGAAGCCGAGCGCCCCTTCTTCCAGATGTCCGGTTCGGACTTTGTGGAGATGTTCGTCGGGGTCGGTGCATCTCGCGTTCGTGACTTGTTCGAGCAGGGGAAAGCACATGCACCGTGCATCATCTTCGTGGATGAGATCGACGCCGTAGGGCGACATCGCGGTGCTGGCTTGGGCGGCGGTCACGACGAGCGCGAGCAGACCTTGAATGCGTTGCTCGTCGAGATGGACGGCTTCGAGTCCACTGAGGGCGTGATCCTCCTTGCGGCGACCAACCGTCCGGACGTCTTGGACCCGGCGCTGTTGCGGCCGGGCCGGTTCGATCGTCAGGTGATCGTCGATTTCCCAGACGTGAAAGGCCGGGAAGGGATTCTTCGCGTACACGCGAAGAAGCTCCCACTGTCGGATGACGTCGAACTCTCGCTCGTCGCGCGTGGTACTCCGGGAATGAGTGGGGCGGATCTGGAGAACATCTGTAACGAAGCCGCACTTCTCGCCGCCCGCCGCGATGCGGATAAGGTGACGATGGTCGATTTTGAGCAGGCCAAAGACAAGATCATGCTGGGGACCGAGCGTCGCAGTCTCGTCCTTAATGACGAGGAGCGGAGACTGACGGCGTACCACGAGGCGGGGCACGCCGTGATCGGTCTCAGACTCCCGGGACTGGATCCGGTGCATAAGGTGACGATCGTTCCGCGTGGGAGAGCACTAGGTATCACTGCCAGCCTTCCTGAGCAGGATCGACACTCGTACCGCAAGGAGTGGATGGAGGGGCAGCTCGCCATGTTGTTCGGCGGACGCGTTGCGGAAGAGATGCAGTTCGGCCCGGAGAGTGTCACCACCGGTGCTGGAAACGACATCGAGCGCGCCACGAGCATGGTGCGCAAGATGGTGACCACGTTTGGCATGAGCGAGGTCATCGGACTCGTCGCGGTCGGGGACGCTGAGTCGGAGGTGTTCCTGGGTCGCGAGATCGGTCATCGCCGGACCGTGTCGGAACACACGGCACGGTTGGTTGACCAGGAAGTGAAGCGCAAGTTGGACGAAGCTCACGAGAAGGCCCGTGAGGTCCTAGAGAACAACAAAGACCTCCTAGAGAGCATTGCCCAGGCGCTCCTCGATCGCGAGACGCTGGATCGCACGGAACTGGAGATCCTGGAAAGCGAAGGCATGCTTCCTCCACTTCCGAATCTCGACGACGAGCCGATCACTCTGGCTGAGCCCGCGCGACCTAACCTGGTAGAGCAGTCTGCCCCTTCGTTTGGGCTGCCCGGCGGCGAGGGACCCCTGCCGGGACCGGCTCCCGGGTATCATGAATCCGATGGGGTGTCTGACGACGACTGATGCTGGACTAGAGACGGATGAACGGCAGGGGAGTGGCACCGGGACGGTGTCACTCCCCTGCCTCATTCTGGCCAGAGGGTCGTATGTCCCCGTCTACGTGTGCGACCGCGCGCCTTTCCTCGGGCATTGGTTGACGCGATATCTTTTGACGACACCTGAGCCCACTTAGAAGGAGCCGACACGTTGAGCCGGATCTGGGAACAGCTCCAGTTCTTCAGACCAGGATGGATGGACCTGGTCGAGATCGTCATCGTGGCGTTTCTGCTGTATCGCATTTTGCTCGTGATTCAGCGGACGCGGGCGATGCAGATCACGTTGGGTGTGGTCCTTCTCGCGTTCTCGTACGGCGCGGCCCGGCTTTTCGACCTCATTCTGATCCGAACGTTGCTCGAGGCCGTCTTCCAGTACGGAGCCATCGCTACCCTGGTGGTTTTTCAGCCTGAGCTTCGATCGGCTCTGGCGAGGCTGGGACGGAGTCGCATGATCCGCGTCTTCCAGCGCCTTGAGGGTGGAAAAGTGGCCGAGGAGGTCGTCGAGGCCGCGATCCGCCTTTCGCGTGCTCGCCACGGCGCCATTATCGCGATCGAGCAGGAGGTAGGGCTGGACGAGTATGCGGAGACCGGGAGCGCGGTGGAGGCTCGGGTCTCCGCGGAGATGCTCACCACAATTTTCACGCCTTATTCGCCATTACATGACGGTGCGGTGTTGATTTCGGGAGGCCAGATCCGCACGGCTGGTGCCATTCTGCCACTGACCCAGTCTTCCGTCGCGGACCGATCGTTAGGTACTCGGCACCGAGCCGCTTTGGGGTTGAGTGAGGAAACTGACGCGGTGGTTATCGTAGTGAGTGAAGAGACTGCGCAGATTTCAGTGGGTATGGGCGGGCGGCTAGAGAGGGACGTAGATGTAGGTCGTCTGCGCGAGATCTTGGTGGGGTCGCTTCCGCAGCACCAGCCCCCGTTGGCTCCTGCTTCAGTTCCCAACTGAAAGGGGCTACAAACCTTGCGGTAATCAGGTGTCGAGGGGTGCGTTGACACCTTGGCCGGAGCCCTTCTAGATTGCGCGAATATTAGTCCTAGAGGGACGCCCCCAACTGGGGCGGAAACCAACTTCAGGAGTATGCCTCAGTGGGCACCCAGTACAGACTGTTGACGCTCTTCGCGGACGGCGGGTGGATGATGTATCCCCTCGTCCTTTGTTCTCTGATCGCGGTCGGCGTGATCCTCGCGAAGATGTGGACCCTTTGGGTCGCCCATTCCGGGACGGCTCAGGTTCTACGTGAGGTCCAGGAGGCTGCTGAGAGTGGTGACCTGGATGCAGCGTACAACATCGCTCGGGACACGCCCGGGCCGGCCGCTGCGATCGTGCTTGCCGGGCTGCGCCGTGTGCGGAACGGCAGACTCACCAAGGGTGAGTTGGAGACGGCGGTCGCGACGACTGGCGCAATCGAGCTCAGCTTCCTCGAGCGTGGCCTGGTCATTTTGGCCACGATCGCGAATGTCGCTCCGCTAATGGGCTTCCTTGGTACCGTTGCCGGGATGATTCTGGCGTTTGCCGCGATCGAAGAGGCGGGTACGGTAGAGCCGAGCCTCGTTGCTGGTGGTATCAAGGTCGCATTGCTTACGACGGCTGCTGGCCTGATCGTCGCAGTGCCGATCAACATTACGTACAACTTCTTCGTAACCCGTATCGACATGTTGATCGTGGACATGGAACAGGGTGCGCAGAAGATCATCAACCTCGCATGGGATCTCGAGCGTGACGGTAAGATCGAGGTCGTAGCAGCGAAGAAGTTGTAGGAACCTTTCGAGCGTAACCCCAGTACCTCTGAAATAACCCAGAGAGAGCAGAGATATGGCGGTTTTAGGTAAAAAAAAGAAAAGGGTCAGTGACGGCGTTACGACGGCCGGAACGGCAGATATCGCATTTCTGCTCCTGATCTTCTTCCTGGTGACAACGACCTTCCCGAAGGACAAGGGTCTTTCCATCGTGCTCCCGGAGCCCGGTGAAGAGGCGCAGGTCAGCCAGAAGAATATTCTGCACCTCATCATCCAGCCGACGGGCATCGTCGATGTGAAGCGGGGCGAGAGCCAGCAGATCCAGCAGATGCGTCCTTCCGAGATTGACGGGTTGTGGCGGCAGGAAGTCACCGCGAACCCGAATCTGATCGCGGCCGTGAAGACCCATCCTGACGCGTCTTACAAGTACATGATCGACGTGCTGGATGCGCTCCATAGCGCCAACGCTGAACGAATCTCGCTTCAGGTCTTGGAGAACAACTAGCCATGTCAATCAAGGGTGGTGGTTTTCAGAAGAGCTCGAAGGCGTCCGAAGAAATCCCGGCGTCGTCGCTAGCCGATATTGCGTTCCTTCTCCTCATCTTCTTCATGGTCACGACGGTGTTCCAGTCGGACAGACAGCGGCCCATCGAGTGGCCCGCCGCTGAGGCAGCCACGAAGATCGATGAGAAGCAGAAGAACATCCTGAACATCTGGATGGAGCGGGATGGGGTGGTCTACATCAACGATCAGGTCCACACCATGGAGGAGGTCACGACGGTTGTGGCGCCGCTTTACGCGGCCTCACAGCGTGCTCTCGTGATTTCAGTCCGTGGTGACAGAGAAGTACCGTACCGGTTTATGAACCAGGTGCAGGACGCCTTGGTAGCTGCAGGCGTAGTCCGTGTCGTTTTCGCAACGGACCTTGAGCAGAGCATGCAAAGGGAGAGACGATGACCGCTGAAGCCCTACCGTCAACCGACAGTGGCGAGACCGCCAATGATCGGCTGAAGCGCTCGTTCGATTCGTGGTTCTGGGGTTCGATGATCGTCGCGACAGTGCTGCACTTCGGAACGTTCGCGTTCTGGCCGGAATTCACGGCTGCGGACGTTTCGATCGATTCGACGGAGTTGGAGACCATCGAGCTTCCACCGGAAATCGAGATTCCACCGCCGCCGCAGCAGATTTCTCGTCCGGCTACGCCTGTAATGGCGGCTGCCGATATCGATGAAGACATCACGATTGCGCCGACGACCTTCGAGGATAACCCTGTCGAAGACCTGCCGCCGCCGCCTGAAGAGGCTGCGACCGACATCTCGGCGGCGCCTACGTTCACTCCGTTCACGGTGGCTCCGTCCATTCAGAACAGGAACGACGTAGTGCGTGCGATGGAGCGAGAGTATCCGCCGCTTCTTCGTGACGCCGGAATCGGCGGCACGGTGCGCGTGTACTTCTTCATTGATGAAGAAGGGCGTGTTGGGGACCGTCGGATCGACCAAAGTTCTGGTCACCAGGCACTCGACGACGCGGCCATGTCCGTTGCCGAGATCTACCAGTTCTCGCCAGCGCTGAATCGTGACAAGAAGGTGCCCGTCTGGGTGTCGTTCCCGATTACCTTCCAGGTCCGCTAGAACGGAGCCTGAGAGGAACCCTTAAGGGACCCCGCCGGCGCTCCGGCGGGGTCCCTTTCGTATGTTTAGGACTTATTGAATCGAGACCACGATCGTTACGAACGATGCGACGATGACGACAGGCTACAGTGAGCGGTTAGTGGAGACGCTGCCGCGCGTGCGAGAGCGCATAGCGCGTGCGGAGCTCGATGCTGATCGTGCGGCTGGTGCTGTCCGTCTGATCGCGGTCACGAAGTCACATCCTTTCGCGGCTGTTCGAGCAGCGTTGGACGCTGGCTTACGTGACCTTGGTGAAAACCGAGTTGAAGAGCTCGACGCGAAGGTGGCCGAGTTCGGGAGGGACGCGGCGACGTGGCATATGATTGGCCATATACAGGGCCGTAAGACTGCGAAAGCGGCGGAGCTTTCGGACCTGATCCACTCCATTGATTCGGCGAAGCTGGCTGAACGTGTAGCGCGCCGAGCTTCCGAAATGGACGTGGAATCTCGCGTGTTGCTCCAGGTGAATACGTCTGGGGAGGCTTCGAAGAGTGGGTTGGCGGTAGAATCGGCGGTGGAGGACGTTGTCCGGCTCGCAGATTCGCCGGGACTCCGGGTGGACGGACTCATGACGATGGCCCCGTTCGTTGATGATGAACGAGTACTAGGGAATGCGTTTCGCCGGTTGCGCGAGATTAGCGAAGCGGCGGCAGGGCACTCCGATAACGTGGGCCCCGAGTTATCGATGGGTATGACGAACGACTTACACATCGCCATTCGGGAAGGAAGTACGATGGTTCGAATCGGTACGGCACTGTTCGGTCCTAGATAGCCGTCAAAGGCTTCAACAGGAGTTCGACATGATCGACCTGACACCGCTCGACGTTCGTAACAAGCGTGGCGATTTCAAGAAGGTCCTCAGGGGATACGACTCCCAAGAGGTCGATGTCTTCTTGGAGATCGCCGCCGAACGTCTCGAGCAGATCGTGCGGGAGAATATCGGGTTGCGAGAGAAGTCTTCGGTCCTCGAACAGCAGGTCACGTCGCAAACGGGCCGTGAACAAGCCGTGCAGGAAGCGTTGGTTACCGCTCAGGAGCTGCGGGCGGATATCCATGGCCAGGCGAAGCGGGAGTCCGACCACCTTCTCCACGAGGCCGAGACCGAATCGCGACGCCGGATCGCGGAAGCTGAGGCAGAGGTGCGGAAGATGCTCCGCGATGCCGAGCGCAAACTTCAGGTCGGACAGGACGCGCTCGAAGGAATGGAGCGGCGCAGGACTCGCTTCCTCAAGGGGTTCAGGCAGCTCTTGGAGCGGGAAATGGACGTCGTCGAGGTCGAAGAGGAGCGAGCTCCTTTAGGGGATCGACCGATTGATCTCGAATTGGGGAGCGGGAGGTTCAGCCGGCCGGCACTCTCGCTGGATGGGGAAGGGACCCAGACCGCTGCGTCTGACGGGTCGCAGGACGGGGATGCAGAACCCGACGGGCGTCCGGCAGATCACGATTCGGCAGACGTCGACGAAGGGACGGAAGACCCATCGCTCGACGCGCCCATCGATGAAGTGGCCGAAACTTTGTCCAGCGACGAACCCGTCGAGTCCGGCGAAGAGGACGAGGTTCACGTGGGAGCGTCCGTGGACGACGCGGAGGAGGATCCCGGTGTGAGCCGTGTTTCGTCTTTGTTCGAGGCGAGTCCGGCGCTTCCCGACGTACCGACGCTCGATGAGGTCCTCTCGGAGAGCGAATCGAACGACGACACTCTGGCTTTCCCCTTCGACTCGGACGAGTCGGATGGGGACCGCTGAAGTTCGACTCCAGCCGCCTGTCCACTGCCGTGACTGCGCCTTCTGACCTCAGGCGCCGTGTTGATGCGGCGATCGGTGTGATCCGTAGCCACACGGACTTTGCCCCGCGTGTGGGCATTATCCTTGGCACTGGACTCGGAGCGCTCGCGGATCAGATCGAGGTGGTCGCATCCGTGAGTTATTCCGTGATCCCTGGTTTTCCTGTCCCGACCGTTGAGACCCATTCCGGCAGGCTTGTGTTCGGCCTTTTAGGAGGCACGCCTGTTGTAGCAATGCAGGGTCGATTCCACGTCTACGAGGGCTACTCGTTGCAGGAGGTCACGTTTCCCGTTCGGGTTCTGAAGGCACTCGGAGCGGAGACGTTGGTGGTGTCGAACGCGTGCGGCGGAATGAATCCCGATTGGGCGGCGGGTGACCTGGTACTACTGGATGACCACATCAACCTGCTTGGTGGAAACCCTCTGTCCGGCCCCAATGCGGATGACTTCGGCCCCCGATTTCCCGACATGTCGGAGCCGTACGACCGTGGGCTGCAGAGACTGGCGAAGGACTTTGCCGCGGAGTTGGATATCACGCTCCGCTGTGGTGTATATGTGGCATGGACGGGGCCCGCCCTTGAAACACGTGCCGAGTATACGATGCTTCGCCGCCTAGGGGCGGACGTTGTGGGTATGTCTACCGTTCCGGAGGTGATCGTCGCTCGACACATGGCGATGCCTGTGTTGGGCATCGGCATCATTACCGACGAGTGTTTTCCAGACACGTTGGAAGCTGTAGACCTATCCAAGATCATCGCAACGGCGATGCAATCCGAGCCTGATTTGACCCGGCTTATTGCGGGGGTCGTGAAAGAATTATGAGCTATCCTGAACTTCCGAAGACCCGACTCGATATCGAGACCGAGATGCTTGATCAGTGGCGTGAGGAGGATTTGTTCAAACAAACCCTCGACGCCAACTCGGACGGCGAACAATTCGTCTTTTATGAGGGCCCCCCCACGGCGAACGGACGCCCCGGCCTGCACCACATCATCAGTCGGACGATCAAGGACATGGTGTGCCGCCACCGCGCGATGCAGGGGTTCGCGATCACCAGAATCGCCGGGTGGGATACGCACGGTCTTCCAGTAGAAATCGAGGCTGAGAAGAAGCTGCACATCAGCGGAAAGCCGGAGATCGAGGCCCTGGGCGTTGCCGAGTTCAACAAGGTCTGTAAAGACTCCGTCTTCACGTACAAAGAAGAATGGGAGCAGCTGAGCGAGCGCATCGCCTACTGGCTGGAGTACTGGCGCCCCTACGTGACGTTCCACACCGACTACGTGGAGTCCGTGTGGTGGATTCTCAAGACCTTCGCGGAAAAGGATCTGCTATACCGAGGCCACAAGAGTGTGCCGTATTGCCCACGGTGTGGGACGACGCTGTCGTCACATGAGGTAGCACAGGGCTATAAAGACGTGGAGGACCCATCGCTGACCTTTGTCGCGTTGGTCGTCGACGACAACGGGGTGCCCGACCCAGACGGAAGGGCGTTTCTGGCTTGGACGACCACCCCGTGGACCGTCCCATCCAACGCGGGGTTGGCCGTGCACCCGGACTTGACCTACGTCGAGGTTGCCCTGGATGGCCGTCGCTACATCGTGGCGCAGGACCGTGCCGAGGCTCTCTTTGGGGAAGACCACGAGGTGGTTTCCACTGTGAGCGGAGCCGACCTGGTTGGTATGCGTTACGCCCGCCCGCTCGACTTAGTGGCGATGCCAGAAGATCCACAGAATGGCTGGACGGTGGTGGCCGAAGACTTCGTCAGTTCCGGGGACGGTACCGGCATCGTGCACATGGCACCCGCGTTTGGTGCTGACGATTACGCAGCAGGACTCCGGCACGACCTGCCGATGCTGAACCCGATCGACGACGCAGGGTGTTTTACGGCGGATGTGGGGTTGGTGGGTGGTCAGTTTGTGAAGGATGCTGATGCTGCTTTGGTCGAAGAGCTCAGAACCCGAGGCGGACTCTTCGATATCGGACGCCTGACGCACAGCTATCCTCACTGTTGGCGGTGCAGTTCACCGCTGCTTTACGTGGCTCGAGATTCTTGGTTTGCTAGGACGTCCAGCCTCAAGGACCAGCTCCTGGCCAACAATGATCAGGTGTCTTGGTATCCACCTGAGGTTGGTGAGAATCGGTTCGGTGAGTGGCTACGTGGGAACGTGGACTGGGCGCTATCTCGTGATCGGTATTGGGGCACTCCGCTCCCTGTCTGGGTATGCGAAAACGATCGTGATCACGTGCACTGGATCGGCTCTCGTGCCGATCTGGCCGCCGCCGCAGGCGAACTCGGCGACGACTTCGATCCGCATAAGCCGTACATCGATGAGATCACCTGGGGTTGTTCCGAGTGTGACGGCACCATGCGCCGCACCCCGGAGGTTATCGACGCCTGGTTCGACTCCGGTGCGATGCCATTCGCGCAGTGGCACTACCCGTTCGAGAACGAAGACGAATTCGAACGTCATTTCCCCGCGGACTTCATTTGTGAGGGTCTTGATCAGACGCGTGGCTGGTTTTATTCGCTCATGGCGATCTCCACGCTTCTCGGCAAAGGGCCTGCGTTCAAGAATGTGATTGTGAACGACATGATCTTGGATGCGGAAGGACAGAAGATGTCCAAGTCCAAGGGCAATATTGTGAATCCTTGGGACGCCATCGAAGAGCATGGGTCAGACGCGCTCCGTTGGTACCTCATCACGTCGTCGAACCCGTGGGTGCCCAAGCGTTATGACTCGGATGGTGTGAAAGAGGCAGCGAGAAAGTTCTTCGACACGCTCCTCAACACGTACAAGTTCTTCGCGCTTTATGCGTCCGTGGAGTCATGGGCACCATCCGACGCCGATCCGGAGCCCGAGGACCGACCGTTCTTGGATCGATGGCTCTTGTCACGTCTCGACTCTGTTGTGTCCCTCGTGGGGTCTGAACTGGATGAATATCAGCCCACGAGGGCCTATCGTGCGTTGGGTGACTTCGTAGTCGAGGATCTGTCGAATTGGTATGTGCGGCGCAGCCGGCCGCGCTTCTGGGGGAACAGTGACGAAGCAGACATGCGTGCTGCGTTCCGCACGCTGTGGGAGGCGTTGAAGCAGGTATCGCTACTGGCGGCGCCGTTGGTACCGTTCTCGGCGGACTGGGTCCATCGCGCGTTGTCGGGGGAAAGCGCTCATTTGCAGAGTTTCCCGTTGCCGTCGGGCGCATCGGATGCCGAGATGGAGGCTGACATGGCTGCTGCGCGCACTGTGGTGTCGCTCGGGCGTGCAGCACGCGAGGACGTAAAGATCCGTGTTCGCCAGCCCCTTCGGCGGATCCAGGTCGTGTTGCCACATGAACGGACGTTGACCGGCGAATTGCTCGACATCGTCCGCGAAGAACTGAACGTGAAGGAAGTTGGCTTCCTATCCACGGCAGAAGGTCTGGTCACCCTCGTGGCCCGCCCGAACTTCCGCGGATTGGGCCCACGCTTCGGGAAGAGCACCAACGATGCCGCTGAGGCGATTCGTGGGCTGTCTCAGGAGGACCTTGGGGCCTACCGGGACGGGAAAAGCGTAACGTTCGAATTGGCCGGGGAGACGCATCCTCTGGAGGAAGGTGATATTGAGATCATCCAGCAAGCCTCTGGAGAACTCGTGGTAAAGGGTGAAGGGGCGAGTACCGTCGCCCTAGATCCGGAACTGGACGACGAACTGAGGGCCGAAGGTATGGCTCGTGAATTGATCAACCGGATTCAGCGCCTGCGGAAGGACTCGGGGCTTGAGATCACCGACCGTGTGGCGCTTGTGCTCGCCGGCCCAGAGAGTGTTCAGGCGGCCGCCAACGCTCACGTCGATTTCATTGCGGGCGAGACCTTAGCGACGAGTGTGATCGTGAAGAGTGATTTGGAGGGCGACACCTGCACCCACGTCAACGAGGTCGATATCGACGGCACGCCCGCCACGATCGGACTCTCGGTGGATGAGTAACGTGGATGTCTCATCTTATGAATTGGTCGTCGCGCCGGGCGAAGAGAACCGTCTAGACAGTTTCTTGGCGGGCCGCCTCGACTGTTCACGAACACGGGCGCAAAAACTTCTAGCGAAAGGTCTCGTGACCGTAGACGGGCGGGCCGGCAAAAAATCCGAGCCGGTGACGGAGGGCATGGTGATCCATGCCACAGTTCCGGCACCCGAGTCGGTCGATATAGAGGCTGAAGATCTTCCGCTTGAGATCGTGTACCAAGACGACGCGATTGTTGTGGTGAACAAGGCGGCCGGCATGGTGGTTCACCCGGCACCGGGGCATCGCTCGGGGACCATGGTGAACGCCTTGATGTATCACGTACGCGATCTTTCGGGCGTTGGGGGGCGGCTCCGACCAGGCATCGTTCACCGCCTGGACCGTGGAACATCCGGACTGCTCGTAGTGGCGAAAAACGATGTGGCGCACCACACGCTTTCGGACGCGCTCAAGCTCCGGAAGGTGAAGCGCTTGTACCAAGCCGCGGTTTGGGGGCACCTGTCGGAGCCTCTATTGACCATCGAGGCGCCCATTGGACGCGACGCCAGGGATCGAAAACGGATGGCCGTGTCGGAGGACGGGCGTCCGGCTTTGACCCGGGCCAAAGTCACGGAACGGTGGGAACGAGCCGATTTTCTCTCCGTGGCTCTCAAAACGGGGCGAACGCACCAGATCCGTGTACATCTGACTCATATTGGACACCCGGTTGTGGGTGATCCTGTGTATGGGCTGGGTTGGGAACGCGGCATGGGTGGCCCGACCCAGTCGTGGGCCGTGAAGCTCTCAAAGAAGGTGGGTCGTCAGTTCCTTCACGCCGCAGAACTCGCTTTCGACCACCCTGTCACGGGTCAACCCATGCACTTTGAAGCGCCGCTACCGGACGACTTGGCGGCGGCAGCGGCTTGGGCCCGTGGAGAAGCCGAATAACGTTGTAGGAAGGCCCTTTTGTTGGTAGGCTGTCTCCCCGATACTTACGGCCACCCTCATACGAAGGGCTATCGCAACGGCGGCTATGACCGACCTCGATCCGAAACTGACATTCGACGCGTTTGTAGTCGGGCCAGCCAGCAGGCTCGCCTCGGCCGCCGCGCGTCGTGCTGCCGATTCGCCTGGGACGAGCTACAACCCGTTGTTCATATACTCCGCCTCAGGATTGGGGAAGTCACACATTCTGGCCGCCATCGCTCCGGTTCCGCCTCAAGCCCACAAGAATCTGGGTGACCAAGCGTACGCCCATGGAGATCACGAGGGCGCCCGTGTTCAGTACGAAAAGGCGGTGAAACTCTCGCCGCGTTTGGGTGATGACATCTACCTGCGGTTGGGCACGATGGCATACAAGTCCAACGACCGTGACGTGGCACTGCTTCTTTGGCGGCGGGCCTTGGGCCTGAACCCACACAACGATGCGGTTCGCTCCAACTTGGATATGATCTCCGGCGAGTGATGCCGCGCTGGTGCGTTCCGACCCTCTCGGCACTGGCGGCTGCGCTGGCTACTGGGCCGGCCTCCACCCAGGAGATCTTTCCCGAACGCCTCGACGGCGAGGTGTACTCCGAGATGGTCGGTGAGCGCGCCTCGGTCTTTTTCTCGAGGCAGGATTCCTTGGTCGCGATTGCGGTCCTGTCCTTCCTCGATGGACAGATACCGCTCCCCGGGCTTCCGGATTCCGTCCCTGGAGGGGTGCGTGCCTATTTGGCGCACACACCCGCCGCGTTCGATGAGTTGACCGGGGGGACCGTGCCCGAGTGGCGAGCCGGGGTGGCGATTCCTTCACTCGGTGTAGTGGTGGTGCCCACCGGTGAGGGCACGAGCGTCCTGGATGTTGACGGCCGACGCACGCTCAGACACGAATGGGCCCACCTGGGCCTGAGCGACGCGATCGGCGGGATGCGCTCCCCGCGCTGGTTTACGGAAGGGTATGCTCAGTGGGCGTCGGTGGGGTTTGACGCGAGTGAGGCATGGAAACTGAGGGTGTTGATGGCAATGGGGCGGACACCCCCGATGGACTCACTCACCTTGAGATGGCCGACGAATCGTGCTCAGGCGGAGATCGCATACTTGCTGTCGGCGAGTGCGGTCACCTACTTGCTCGAAGGCAGCGGTGAACGAGGCCTTGAGATTTTTGTGGAGCGATGGCGGGCCGACCGTTCGTTCGAGTCCGCATTCCGGAAGACGTTCGGGGTTACAACAGCCCGCTTTGAAGAGGATTGGTCCAAACACGTGAAGAGCCGCTACGGCTGGCTCTTTGTCTTGAGTCACTCGGCAGTGTTTTGGGGCTTGATGGCATTGGTCTTGCTCTTCATAGTGAGCATTCGGCGAGGCCGCGGTAGAGAGCACATGGCGCGCCTTAGAGCGGGTGAGCCACCGGATCGCCCCGCGTACTGGATGGGTGTGGAAGACGAAGGTGGACCCGAAGACCCCCCGCACGGGGTAGATGAGAAACCATGAGCCAACGGATATTGGTCGTCGACGACGACACGGATGCCCTCGAGGTCTACAAGACGAGGCTGACGCACGCGGGTTTCGAGGTGGAGACTGCCGAGAGTGCGGAAAAAGCCCTCGGGCGTCTCAAGGCGTTTGACCCGACCCTGATCATCACGGATGTGCGCATGTCCGGCATGACTGGGCTCGAGCTGTTGGACAAGGTCCGGACAGCCACAGAAGGTGTCGATGTGGTCGTGATGACCGGACACGACGACATGGAGACGGCAGTATCCGCGATGAAGTCGGGCGCGTTCGACTTCCTGGTGAAGCCGGTAGACCCTAAGGCGCTGCAAGGCATCGCCGAGCGGTGCTTCCGCGAGCAGGACCTCGCCGCGGACACTCCTGCGATGGACGATCCGGACGGGGAAGGTGCGCTTCCGCAGGGCAAGCTCGTCGGGCGCGATCCGAGCATGATCGAGATCTACAAGACGATCGGGGTCTTGGCACGGAATCGGGCGACCGTTTTGGTGAGGGGAGAGACCGGCACGGGAAAGGAAGTCATCGCGCGAGCGGTGCATGAACACTCAGCGCATTCGACTGAACCGTTTATTGCCGTGAACTGTACTGCGCTCACAGACACTCTTCTCGAGTCGGAGCTCTTCGGGCACGTGAAGGGTGCCTTCACCGGGGCTGTCGGGTCACGGAAGGGGTACTTCGAACTCGCGGGCAAGGGGACCATCTTCTTGGACGAAATCGGGGACACGAGTCCCGATTTCCAAACCAAGCTCCTCCGGGTGCTTCAGGAGCGACAGTTCTATCCGGTAGGGGGGGAAGAGCCTCGCACCACTCAAGCCCGAGTCATCGCGGCGACTCACCAGCCGATGGAAGATCTCATTCGCGAGGGCACCTTCCGCGAGGATCTGTACTTCCGCTTGAAGGTCGTGGAGATATCGGTCCCGCCGCTTCGGGAGAGACCTGCTGACATCGAGGTGATGGCCAATGCCCTGCTTGGACGGATTCGCGAGGAGACGCATCGCGATGTTCGCCGGATCTCAGACGATGCAGTGGCGATGCTGACCGAATACGAATGGCCGGGTAATGTACGCGAGCTCGAAAACGCTCTCATGCGCGCGGCGATCGTTGCTCGTGGGACCGTGATTGGCCCGGATCATTTCATGCTCGGTGACTCGCGTCCGGTGGGAGACAGCGAAGACCTCTCGATGTCTACGGCCATGGCGCAGCATGCGCGCCGTGTGCTTGGACGGTCGAACGGGGATCGGAAGGCGACGGCCAAACTCCTGGGCATCACTCAGAAAGAGTTGGACTCGCACTGCACGTAGTTCGGTGACCTAGCGGCAACCGTAGCGACGGAACGCTGACATCTCACCGTCGTGCTGTACCGAGTCCAAGATTCCAATTAACATTCGCGCCATGTCAAAGAAGAACGAGAGAGCGAACCGCGGGCAGCAGGCTGCGCTGAAGTTCACGAAGGTCAATGCGATCCTTGGTGCGGCCGGTATCGCCTGCCTCGCGCTTGGGTACGGGTTGCTCGCGCAGGGATCCATTACTGCTGCGCCATTACTCCTCGTGTTGGCATATGTTGTCCTGATTCCGCTGGCGATTATCAAGTAGCTCGCCGTCGGTGGGGCGGCCTATCCCGGTGGACATCGAAGGGGTATGGGTTATGGGGTATGGGGCAAGCCCGATCATCGTGAGCTGGGGCTGCCGTTCCCTATTCCACCGCCACACCTAGCTACCTAGCACTGTTCTGCGCGTCCTGAGTTGCGGGCCTGAGTGGGGCGGGGCAGAATTGGGGCATGAAGAAAACCCCTTTCAGTGACCTAGTAGACGGCACCTAGCCCTCCCCAGTATCCACCCTATTTCCACCAAGCTGAAGGTGCCAAGTGTATAAAGTGCAAAACTGGAAAGATATGAGTTCGTGGTTGAAGTTTTTCGTTGTGCTTTACTCAATTGTTGGAGTTGCAATGCTTACTCTTGGTGTTGCAAAATATTTATCAGGTGATTTAAATAAAGCTTATTTTAGAGAGCTACTAATCTTTTTCATTATGGTGTTTTCATTTTCTGGGATGTTTGGTCTGTTTGTAAAAACTGAATCGGAGAGCTCCTAGCCCCCCCCTCCGTGGCACCCAGCCACACCTAGCTGCCTAGCAGTGTTCTGCGCGTCCTGAGTTGCGGGCCTGAGTGGGGAGGGGCAGAATCGGGGCATGACACGCCACCGCTACCGCGCCGTTCTGCTGCTGTTCCTGCTGCTAAACCTGACCGCCTGTAGTACTTGGCAATCCGTAGGTCCTGTAAGCCCGAGTCAGTTCATTGAAGCAGAGCAACCTGAGCGTGTCCGTGTGTACATACGGGGCGGGGGCCAGGTGGAACTAGAGAACCCATCGGTAGAAGGCGATGCACTGGTGGTCCCGAATGTCTCAATGCCCTTGGTAGACATTATCGGCTTGGAGGTTCGGGAGTTCAGCATGGACCGCACTATGATATTGTTGGGTGGTGTTGCAGCCGGGGTGTTGTTGGTAGCCGTGGGTGTCGTTTTGAACACAATCGAAATTTGCGATGGTTCCATATGTTGAATCTCCCCGACCTAGAAGACGCCAACTAGCCCCCCTCCGTGGCACCCAGCCACACTCAGCTGACTAGCACTGTTCTGTGCGTCCTGAGTTGCGGGTCTGAGTGGATAGGGGCAGCATGAGGGCATGAAGAGAACCCTGCTATTTGCCCCCGCTCTGATGGTTCTTTTCTTGTGCAGTTC
>Ga0209501_10002994_pt1 | contig 17303 bp, 15 predicted proteins | sample ArcticOcean_MG_C_4_FD_187434 | JGI IMG/M metagenome (GOLD analysis project Ga0209501, IMG submission 187434) | Marine microbial communities from western Arctic Ocean - ArcticOcean_MG_CB4_134 (SPAdes) (version 2) | ecosystem: Environmental > Aquatic > Marine > Oceanic | place: Arctic Ocean...
CTACAGATGGAGTCCATCCGAGGATGAGCGAACGGAGACATCAATGCTCGACATCACTATCGCTGGCGGCACCGTAGTCACCCCATCGGGCGAACGTGTCATGGACGTCCACATTGCTGGCGAAACCATCGCAGCCGTCACACTCCCCGGCACTGAAGGCTTCGAGGCCAGCCAGACCATCGACGCCACCGGCAAGATCGTCATCCCCGGCGGCATCGAGCCGCACGCCCACATCGGAGGCCCACGCCAGCCGGAGCGATCAGGCGCAGAGCCAGTCTCCAAAGCCGCAATCTTCGGCGGCACAACAACCGTCCTGGACTTCGCCACGCAAGTCCCCGGCCACGACCTCCTCCACGCGGTCGATGAAGCCGCCGACCGCTGGAAGGGCGTTGGCTACACCGATTACGCCTACCACCCAATCTTCGGCAATCGAGCATCAGAAGAGGCCATCGCCCAGATCCCAGAACTGGTCCAGTCCGGCATCCCCAGCTTCAAAATCTTCACCACCAGCATCCGCCCAACAAGCCCGCAGATGGAAGACCGACAGACTGACTTCGGTCGACTCGGCAAGATCATGGAAGGCGTCGCCGAATCCGGCGGCATGCTCCTCGTCCACTCGGAAGACGACGAGATGGTCCACTACAACTACGAGCGCGCCCTTGCAGAGGAAAAGATGGAATGGTGGCGCATGCACGAGGTACACACCCGTGAATCAGAAGACGTCTCATTCCGCCGCGTCACCCGTTTGGCAGAGCTGAAATCATGCCCAATCTACTTCGTCCACGTAAGCGCAGTCGAAGGCATCCAGGAAGTTGCGCGAGCACGAGCGCAGGGCCAGCCGGTTTATGGCGAAACGCTCCACAACTACGCCAGCTTCAGCGCCACCAACTACCGCGAAGACAACGGCATGAAGTACCACACCTACCCCTCTCTTAAAGAAGAGGCCGACAGTCAGGCGCTGTGGGCAGCACTGGTCGATGGCGACCTCTCAACTGTCGCAACCGACCTCGTCTCCACCACCTGGGAAGAGAAGATCCGATACAAAACCGTCGCCGACGTAACCGGCGGCCACAACGGAATCGAAACCCGAGTCGGCATCGCCTACACAGAAGGCGTAGCGAACCGGGGCATGTCGCTCGAACGACTCGTAGAAATCACCTCATCCAACGCCGCCCGCATCTTCGGCATGTACCCAAAGAAAGGCACCATAGCCCCCGGCAGCGACGCTGATATCACCATCATCGACCCCACCATGAACCGCAAACTAACCCTCGACGACCTCCACCTGGAGGACTACAGCATCTGGGAAGGCTTCGACATCGCTGGCTGGCCAACCACCACCCTCCTAAGAGGCCAAATAGCCGTCCAAAACGGCCAATTGCTTACCAGCCCCGGGCATGGGCAGTTCCTGAAACGCAGCATCTCCAGCGACATCACTGCAGCACCGGTCTGCTAACGCAGACATTTCTTCGGTAGCGGCGGGTCTAAGACCCGCTTCCCGCGCGGTTTCATGCGTTGCGGCGACAGTCTCACCGTACCCTCCAAGAGCGGGTCTTAGACCCGCCGCTACCGTCAGTCACCACCCACAGATACATCAACCAACCCCCGCGAGGAAAGGTTCCCTGAGGAAACTCGAAGGGCACCTTTCCGGTATAACCCAGACGCTCTACCTACGCAGTACTATCCCGCTGCACCCGAAAACGCCGCCACAATCTCATCATTCGACCGCCGCAGCAACGTCGTATTTATGTGCAGCAACGGAGTTGCCCACTCCGCATTCGGCCACTGCAGCACGATCTCAGACTCCAGCAGCTTCTTCACAAACGTGTCCGTATCGATCCCATCGCCAAGCACCAACTCGAAAATATTCGATCCGTGCTCAAACGCGCGCACCTCAACACCCGGCAACTCGCCAAGCACAGGAAACAGCGCCTTCGCCTTCGTCATCGCCTCGCCAAAACGCGCCTCAAACCCATCCATGCCAGCCAGCGTTAGCGCCGCCGGAAGGTACCCCGACGACAATCCACCACCAAACATGCGCCGATCATGGAACATGTTCTCGATGAACTCGGCCGTCCCCGCGATCGCCCCACCGAATGGCGACCCAAAGTACTTGTACATAGACATGTAAACGCTATCGAACATCGCCGAATACTCGCTCACGCCAACATCCGTCGCCGCCGACATCATGTAGAGCCGCGCCCCGTCCAGATGCGACGGAATCCCCGCCTCGCGACACAGGTCGGTTATCGCCCGCATCTCATCCAACGGCACAATCTGCCCCGCCTGCCGCCTCACCGGGCTCTCAATCGACACCGCGCCAACGGGATTGAGCACACGCCCACTCACCGCGATCTCCAGCGCCGTCCGTAACTCGTCGGCAGAGAAGTAAGGCCGGTCAGGCGCCAGCGGCACAGGATTCAAACCGCTCAGCTTCGCCAGTCCATCACCCTCATCCTGATAAATGTGGCTCTGCTCCTGCATGATCACGCGGGACCGTGTCCCCGCAAGCCGCCGCAACGCCAAATGATTCGCCAGCGTCCCCGTCGGCAGCCAAATCGCCGCCGGTTTGCCAAGGTCCGCAGCAACTCGCCGCTCCAGCGCCTCCACGCTACCGCCAAGCGAGTACGCATCCTGCTCAAGCTTGCCCGCCGCTAGCAGTTCGTTCAGCCGCCCAACAATCCACTCTGGAGTCTGAGGCTCCCCGTCTCCCGAGAACACCACAGCGTTAGGCCTGAACTTTGGCTCAACCTGCTGTGCAGTAGCATCGGGTTTTTCAAGCTGCTTAACCACTAAACGTCACCTCTCCTCAAGGAATGAAGGAATTTGGATGCTCTGAACGCGGACCACGTTGCGCTCCGCCGAACGATTAGCTCGTGTGCACCGCACCAGAATCGTAGAACTGCTGAATCTCCGCCTCGGAGTAACCAACCTCAGCCAGAACCTCGGTCGTATGCTCACCCCGCGCCGGCGATATCCGAACCGCCTCAGTAGGCGTCTCCGACCACTTCGATAGCGGCCCTGCCGCCAGCACTCGACCGCCCACGGGATGCTGCTGCTCGATGATCATGCCGGTAGCCCGCGCCTGCTCGTGGTCCACCATCTCCTCAACGTAAAGCATCGGCCCCGCCGGCACCCCCGCCGCGTCGAAGATGCTCAACCACTCCGCCTGTGTCTTGGTGAGAATGAGTTTCTCAACCTCATAGGAAAGGTCCCGAGCAAACTGCAGCGCCTCATCGGAAGTCGCAACGTAACCCTCATCAAACCGCATATCGTAGACGCCAAGAGCGTCCGCCGCTTTCTTGCGTAACGGCTCGCTCAAGCACCCCAGTGTGATCGCAAGATCGGCCGTCGCGTACGAGCGGTAGTAGACATACGCCCCGTAAGGACGCTGCCTTGCCTCCCGGTAGAGGGCATCAATCTCAGAATGCCCAAGTCCAGCCTCGCGCAACAGCGGCAACTCATTCCGCACGAAATCAAACGACGGCGACGGCGCATTCTCCACGTCCGTCATACCAAGCCCCTGAATCGTCAGCGCATTCGCAAACAGAGAAGTCTCAATCTTCTGACCCTGCCCCGTGCGCTCACGATGGAACAGCGCAGCACACACCGACTGCACTACCGAGTACCCGGTGGCATAGTCCACCATCGGCATCGCAGTCACATAGCGCGGCACACCAACGTTCAGCCGATGATCACCCACCTGGTAACCATCCATAATCCCCTCGCTGGACATGATCCCCGTAAGCCCCTGCATCACCAGGTCGTAGCCCGGATTTCCTGCGTAAGGCCCTTCCCGACCAAACGCCGTAATCTCGCTATAAATCAGATCTGGCTTGACCCCCTTCAGCGTGTCGTAATCGATGCCCAGCGCGTCCAACACATCCACACGATTGTTAACCGTCACCACATCCGCGCTCGCAACCAGCTTCTGAATGATCGCGCGGCCATCATCAGACCCGGCGTCGATACTGATCGATCGCTTGCCCCGATTGACCGCAATAAAGCCCTTGCTGTCAGTCTTATCAATCGGTGCAGTCCCCTGCCGCCACGCATCACCCCACGGCGGCTCAATCTTGATCACCTCAGCACCAAGATCAGAGAGCAGAACACCACTAATCGGCCCGGCGATGATCTGTGAAAACTCCACAACCCGTATGCCCTGCAGCGGACCAGTCATCCAAACACCTGCCTGAAATTCATCGTGAGAATCGCAACACAACTCACCCTAACGACATCAAAGTTGCCCGCACAGTAGATCATCTGCCGCTGAATTGCGACCACCATACGGTTCCCAAACACCACCCTCCCTCACATCCGCCACCCCTGCGAAGGCTGGGGCCCACGCGCGCGCACACATCCACCCGCCAGCCAACATACGCATCCAACCGCCGCTTCACCATCGCGCGCCCTCAATTCACCTATCATGCTGCCCACAACAAAGACGCATATCGCACGCCCCACCCGCAAAGGAACACAAACCTTGAAAATCTCAGACATCAAAACATTCCCCGTCTGGGTCGGCGCCCGTAACCAGATGCTCGTAAAAATCGAAACCGAAGAAGGCATCTACGGATGGGGCGAATCCGGCGTCATCGGCCGTGAACTGGCAGTGCAAGGCGCTGTCCAGCACTATCGAGAATTCCTGCTCGGCAAAGACCCCATGCAGCGAGGCCGCATCTGGCAAGAGATGTACCGCTCGCAGTACTTCGAAGGCGGCCGTGTCCTCACCGGAGCCATATCGGCCATCGACATAGCGCTCCACGATATCGCCGGCAAGAAACTAGGCGTCCCCGTCTACGATCTACTCGGCGGCAAGCACCGGGACTGGGTCCCAACCTTCGCAACCGGCAGCGGCAACAACACAGACGAAGTCGTCGCAATGGGCCAACTGCTCTGGAACTCCGGCTACAAAGCCTTCCGTCTCCAGTATCAGGACGCAACAGAAGACCAACTCTTCGAACCACGAGTGGCCCTCGCAGCAACCGCAACCGCCCTCAACGCAGCCCGCGAAGCACTCGGCCCGGAGCCTGTAATCGGCATCGACATCCACCACCGCTACTCCGTCGCAGAAGCAGCATCCTTCTGCAACAAGCTCCGTCCCGACACGCTCGACTTCGTAGAAGAGCCAATTCGAGACGAGACCCCGGAGGCCTACGCCGAGCTACGCAAGATGACCAACATCCCATTCGCCATCGGCGAAGAGTTCGCGTCCAAGTGGCAATTCCTGCCCTACATAGAACGCGGCCTGACCAACTTCGCCCGGCTCGATATCTGCAACGTGGGCGGCATCACAGAGGCCATGAAAGTAGCCGGCTGGGCCGAAGCCCACTACATAGATCTAATGCCCCACAACCCCCTCGGCCCAATTTGCGTCGCCGCAACATCCCACCTGGCCATGGCCATCCCAAACTTCTCATGGCTAGAAATCAGAGAATCCCCTGGCGAAGCGCCCGGTAAATACGACCCCAAAGTATTCCCCGTCCAACCAAAAGTAGAACCCGGCAAAGTAACAGTCCTAGACCAACCCGGCCTAGGCGTAGAAGTAGACGAATCCCTCCTAACCGAACCCTTCAGATTCACCGAACCCCCACACCTACACCGAACGGACGGCTCCTACACAAACTGGTAACCGCCCGCCAAAACCGGTCGACCACCACATCGCGATCACGCGCACACCCCACATCCGCCACCCCAGCGAAGGCAGGGGCCCACGGACCCAAACGTTAGGAAATGTTCCCTGAGGCCACTCGAAGGGCACCTTTCCGGCATCCGACCGCCTCATCGCAATCACGCGCCTCCTCACATCCGTCGCTCCGGCGAAAGCCGGAAGATGGATTCACATTTGAAGTGCAACACCTGCTCGTTGAACAACTCCGCAGGAGTCTTATAGTCCAGGCATTTTCGCGGAGTGTTGTTGTAAGCGCCAACTAATTGGATGAATCGATCATCACTAAGCGTTACAAGATCCGTCTTTCGAGGTAGCACTCGTCGCATCCGTCCGATCGCATTCTCAACGCCACCTTTCTGCCATGGCGAGTACGTATCGCAGAAGAACGTTTCCATATCGAGATCATGCAGTTCGTAGTGGCGAGCGAACTCAGTCCCGTTATCGAACGTGATCGTCTGACGCCACTCCGGTGGCAGCGGCGCCAGGATTTCTTTCATGGCCATAGCGATCGGTATCGCTTCCTTTGTGAGCGGCCTGGTTGCGATGAGTAGACGTGAATAGCGCTCATGCAAGGCCAGAACTGCCTGCCCGTACTTGCTGAACAGCATCAAATCAGCTTCCCAGTGGCCCGGACTCTTACGATCTTCGGCCACCTCAGGTCTCTCCGAGAGCGGTCGACGATGAGCCCTAAATGAGGCGGGAGAGCCACCCTTGCGCCCCCGCCACCCTCGCTTCGACTTCGCACGAGGGAGCAGATCACGCCACTCATACTTATTCGTACGAGTGATCTGGGCGTAGATGAACCGATAGATCGTCTCGTAGGAGATCACATGTTTGCCAGCATCTCGGGCCAGACGTCCAGAGACTTGCTCAGGTGATCATCCAGCCTCCAGACGCGAGATAACCAGTTCACGCAAATCGCTATTACGATCCAGTATCGAGCCGGTCCAACGGCATGCGCGGCTCAACTTCTGCGCTTACGAAGGCTTGTAACCACTTTGCCTCGACGTATTCCGCTTTAGCTCTCGAGTAATGGTTGATGCCGAGCGATCCAAACCTGCAGCGATTTGCCTGATCGAGGAACCGATGGCTTGTAGACGGGCGATCTCGCACCGCTCTTCAATGGAGATTTGTGTGTAGTTATGTCCCATGGCAACACCCTAACGAGGTGTTGCACTTCGTTTGTGAACTGAGGTAGCCCAGGCACGGCCTCGCGACATCCACCCGCAACGCGACATGCGCAACCAACGAATTAACGACACCGGGGCAACCCCCCGGTATTACCCGGCTGTTGGATCCCTAAAGTGCCTCCATGGCAGATGGCTAGAAAACCGCAATTGGATTCGCTGGCGAACCCGTACCCCCCAGCACCCGTAGTGGATTCACCGTCAGCATGAACTCATACCGACCCTCCTCCGCACACACATCCGCCAGCGGCTCCAGCAGCGAATTGTCCACCAGCGCCACCCCGTAAGCGAAAATCGCTCCATGCACCGTCCACGGCACGTCGTACTCATTCGGCGCCGCATCCATCATGTCCCACACCAGCAGCGACATCTCGTTATCTCGAATAAATGGGAGGCACGAAGCGTGCAGGCCCGGCCGCTCCGCTCCTCGCGTCCACACACCACCATTCGCCGCCGAGAATTTCTCACGGCCGCTATAAACACATACAGCATCACCAGGCTGCAGGGTGATGCCCTCAGCAGCAGCAATCTCCTCCAACTCCCCTCCGTGAACCGGCGTATCCAGCGTCACATGCTCGCCACCGCGATGCTTCACCACATCAAGTAGCACCCCGCGCGTCAGAATCCCATCCGACCACTCATCTACCGTCCCGTGCCGCACACCATCGAACTGCACGTTCTCGTTGTGGTCGACACCATCCCAACCGCCGTTCTCATCCCACACATGGCACAGTGCGTCTATGTGGGTAGTCGATGTTCCATGAAACGCCACGCCAAAATACTCCGTAGCAGCACCACCACCCGGCGGCCGATCGCCCTTCATCAAAAATTGTACCGCAGGCTTCGGATTCTCCGCAGAAGGCTCCGTAGGAAACGGCCGACTCAGCGAAACCGTCCGCCCAGTCTTCACCAGCGAAACCGCACTCAGGCGCTTCGCATCATCAATCAGATTCATCGCCCCCGCGCCGCCCCTATCGCCCCAACGACCCCAGTTCCGCTTATCCCGCAAATACCCATCAACATCCGCGCGCGTAGGCAAAGTGTGCTCAGTCATCCAGTCATCTCCTTGTTGATTTGAATCCGAGTGAAATCCCTTCGCCGTACCAATAACGTCGGCTGTTGCCGTCCCGCGGCCAATACGACCTTTGGTCCACCTAAGGTGTCTGCTTGCCCCACATCTCAATCGCGTGGCCGTCCGGGTCCGAAAAATACAAATGCAGCGAACCATCGCCGTGAGCCATCGGCCCCACAACCTCGTGGCCCGCATCCGTCAGCCGCTTCGCAAGTGGCTCCACATCCTCCTGCGCAACCCCGTACACAGGATGCACCTGCCCAATCTGATCGCCGAAGTAGTGACCAAACGACCCCTCCCAGTAAGTGCTGTTCCACACGCCCGGCTCCCAGATCCCCAGGTACTGGTTATCGCCAATCAACAGCGCTCGTGAGCCCTTGCCCGGGCCGCCATCAAACGACGCATACTCAAACCCCAGAACATCCACATAAAAATCAGCCGACCGCTCCGCATCCGCCACCACAATCGCCAGCTCAAAAATTCCGTAAGCCTTCATGTCATCAGCTACTGCCTAGAGTCGTATCGTATGAGCACACCCGCTCGGGACGGAAGTATAACCCCACACTGCTTCCACTCAGATACGTCACCGTATGCGCACACACCGCATTCGTCGTCCCGAGAAGGAAGGCTCCGCGACCGACGTAGGGACCTCATCTTTAGAGTCACATCACCTGATCACATCCACCATCACGGGATGAGGTCCTCACGGCCCGCAATGCCGATCTCAGGACGACGAAGCAGGCGGGTGCGTATGACCAGAACCCATCGGAACACCCCATCAACCAATACCAAAGGTTGAGTGAAATACTCAGCTTCCTAGTTCCCGGCGAAGCATGTCCAGCGCGGAGTGCCCTACTCTCGCAGGGCTACGTCCCTACGCTCCCAGCCCGGGCGGAACATGCGCAAGAAGTGCTTCGGCGAGTACGGGTGCTTCGCCGCCTCTTCCTCATCCAGCTCCACGCCAAGACCCGGCGCCGTCGGCATCTGAAGGTGGCCGTTCTCAACTCTCAAGTAGCCGTGCAGCACATCTTCCGTCCACGGCTCAAGGAAATCGTCGAAACACTCCTGGATGAAGATATTCGGCGTCACCGCGCAAATCTGCAGCGCCACCATCGTCTTTAGTGGACTCTCCGCGTTGTGCAGCGCAAGCTCCGCATGATGCGCCCTTGCGATACCGGCGATCTGGATGGTGCGCCAAATACCACCAACGCCCAGAGGCTCCGGGTTGATGACGTCGGTCACATCAGCCGCAAGGAAGCGCGCGAAGTCGTGTAACTCATGCATGCGTTCGCCCGCGATTACACGCACAGGAACCTTCTCGGCAACCGATATCAACGCCTCGATATCGTTCGACAGCACCGGCGTCTCAAACCACGTCACATCGTAGTCAGCCAGCCAGTTTCCAATCTTGACGGCCTCGCCAACGCTGAAACGATCATGCGCCTCAATCAGCAGATCAGCCGAGTCCCCAATCGCCTCACGGACCGCACCAACGATGGCCTGCGTCTCTTTGTGCTCGTCACGTGACATCTTCATGTAAGCGGTGCCAAACGGGTCGAACTTAACGGCCGTGTAGCCCTTGTCGATCACCTCACGCGCCTTGTCCGCCATCGCCTTCGGATTGCGCCCACCGGAGTACCAGCCGTTGGCGTACACCCGCACCTCGTCCCGCACCTTGCCACCAAGCAGCGTGTGCACAGGCACACCCATCGACTTGCCAAGAATGTCCCAGCAGGCCATCTCGATCCCCGCCATTGCGGGCGTAATGTTCAGGAACGCCGATAGATACAGATAGTTCCATATCTCATGGACATTGCAAGGATCCATGCCAATCACGAGATGCTTCGTCTCTTCGATGGACGCAACGCGAGGCTGCGTTTGCAGACCCCCGGTGGCCTCACCCAACCCCGTAATGCCCTCGTCTGTTTCAACGACTACGAAGACCCAGTTTTTCCACGGATTCCCAACTACAACGGCACGAACATTTGTGATTTTCATGGCACAAGCCTAGCCATGATTACCGCCCGTCCAACACACCCGCTGGGAGTAAGTCGTAATATGCCTGCTCCACGACCATCCTTCCGCCAACCCACAACTACCGGAGCAGACGCTTGGCAACCCGAATTGAGCCCGACTACTTTTACGATGTGATTACGGTGGCACAGCCAGCGATCTCACCTGATGGCACGCAGGTGGCCTTTACCAAGCAGTACGCCAGCCGCGATGCCAACAAGATTCAGTCGCACATCGTTATGTCCATGGGCGGCGAGCTTCGTGATTACACGCAGGGTCCATACGACTCCGCCCCACAGTGGTCTCACGCTGGCGATCGGCTGGCATTCGTTCGCAAAGACGACAACGATAAGAGCCAGATCTGGACCATGCCGACGTCAATGGGCGAGGCAAGCCAGCTGACCACCCAACCGGGTGGCGTAGCGGGCTTCGAGTGGTCACCCGATGACACTACGATTCTGTTCCAGTCCACCGTCGATCCAAGGGATGAAGACCCTGATTCCGACAAGAAACCTGTGGTCGTAAACCAGCTCCGATACAAGACCGACGGCTCCGGGCTGAACGGCAGCGGTCGCTCACACCTCTTCACCATCCCATCAGATGGCGACGAGGCGGAGCAACTCACCCACGGCGATATCGACCACTACGCCCCCACCTGGTCACCAGATGGCGAGCGAATCGCCTTCATGGCGGCGAAGGACGTAAACCGGGAGTTTGAATCGCGCTCTGAGGCGTACACGATGAAATTGGGCACCGGCCTCTCCCGATCCATTAGCGCTGGCCTGTACGCCGTTGCCGGTGTCACATGGTCGCCGGATGGCACGAAGTTGGCGGTACTGGGAACGGCATCGCTGGAAGAAGGTGGCGCATGCACGCCAATGTGCCAATCATGGATATTCATCATCGAAGAGAACGCCCCTACGCGCTCAGTAAGCGATGACAGCATCTGGCCGCACCTTGATGGCTACTACGACTCCGCTGCGGGCAGGATGCGGTGGCTGGAAGACGACCGCATAATCTTCTCCGCCGCCGCCGCTGGGCAAAGTTACATATGTTCAGCAGACGCAAACTCTCTCGATATTCAGAAGCTAACCCCCGGCGGCGCGCTGATCACCGGCTGGTCGGCGACAGCAGATGCCAGCAAAGTAACCTTCGCCACCGGCACGCCAAATCGCATCTCAGATGTGGAACTCCACGACCTCTCCGCTGGCTCCAGTGAGACACTCACCGACTTCAACTCAGAGTGGCTCTCAGCACACGAAACTGCTCACATCGAAAAGCTCACGTACAAGCGAGATGGCGTCGACCTGGAAGCTCGCATCTACTTCCCTCCGGGCTTTGACGAGTCCGAGCAGTACCCGCTGCTTCTCGATGTCCACGGCGGCCCTCACGGCGTATTTTACGACACATTCCTGCCGATGCATCAGATTGCGGCGAACAGCGGCTATATCGTGCTAGCGGTCGACCCCCGCGGCTCATCAACATACGGAAAAGACTTCGCTTGCGCCGTCCACCATGATTGGGGTGAAGGCCCATACGAAGATCTGATGGCGGGCGTAGAACTAATCGCCGAACGACCATACGTAGACCCGAACAAAGTGGTCATGCACGGCTCCAGCTACGGTGGCTACATGGGCACCTGGATGGCCGGACACACAAACCGCTTCAAGGCCATCGCTGTCGCCGCGCCAGTAACCAACATGCTCAGCTTCTGGGGCACGTCAGACATCGGCGTCCACTTCTCGGAAATCGAACTGGGTACAGGCACCGGACTCGAGAGCTTCGAGGCGTACGTCCAGCACTCCCCAATCTTCTACGTCCCCAATGTAGAGACACCAATGCTCATCCTTCACGGCGAGAACGACGACCGCGTACCAATAGAGCAAAGCGAGCAATACTTCACAGCCATGCGACGACTCGCAAAAGTAGTCGAATTCGTCCGTCTACCAGACACCTCCCACGGCCTCTTCGCCAACCGCAATCTAGCAATGCGCGAAGAATACTTCACCCGTGTATTCGACTTCCTGGAGGGCCAACTCAACCCAAAGGCTGACTGACCTACCGTTCATACGATCGACACGGTAGCGGCGGGTCTAAGACCCGCTCTTCAATTCGAGCGATCGCAATGCTGATCCAGCCACACCCCACATCCGCCACCCCGGCGAAGGCGGGGGCCCACCACGCACACGGTTGAAGTATGGTTGTGGGCAATACGCATCTGCCGTATGCACTCCAGCCTTCGCCCCTAGCGCCCTGCGCTCTATGCCCGTGCGGCAGGCACCTCTACCCCACAACACCTTTTCGGACATGCTCGCTGACCGGGTCACGACCATTGGGCACATCCCTCGCCCGCAGATCATCTTCCAGATCGTCGTAGCCGCCACGATGTCCAACCACAAACCCACAGATGACCGTATAGTCGTCCGCCGATACGCCTAATTTCTTGTACGCATCTGCCTTCTCGATGCCGCCCATCCCATGTGCGAACAGTCCCATCATCGAAGCCTGGAATGCCAGCGACATCCACGCCGAGCCGGTATCGAACTGCCCGGACCCCAACGGACTACCATCATCGCGACTCTTTTTCGCAAAGAAATAGCCGAGTAACGGTGCGTTTGTGGCCCATTTTTGGTTACCCGGCCTTAAGACCGAGTCAAAAACATTCCGGTCTGGACCATCCGTCTCATAGACCACCATCCACGGCTGCGAGTTACTTGATGACGGCGCCCATCGGGCCGCTTCAAACAGTTTTGCGATTTCGTCCTCCGTCAGAGGTTCACTGGAAAACGCTCTCGTAGACCAGCGTTCCGTGAACACTGGGGCGACATCGGCATCGGCTTGGCGATTATTTTCGACTTCAGACATACAGCCTCTTTCGTTCTATCAGCTTCAGGCGGGTTAAGATTACGCCCTCAAACTCTTTAGATTCAGGAATTCAACATGAAGATTACAGATGTCAAAGCTTATCCCCTGAAGACCCGCACAGCGCTGGTACTAATTTTCACCGACGAAGGCGTAGAGGGAATCGGCGAATGCTCGCCGATGAACATCGAGATCATGGCGCACTTCGTTGAGACCGCCCTGAAGCCACTGCTGGTAGGCAAAGACCCTCTCGATATCGAACAACTCTGGAACAAGATGTACATCCGCACCTACAAGCTAGGCGTGCAGGGAACGCAGCCATCCTGCATCGCATGCCGGTGACCTTGCCCTCTGGGACATCAAGGGCAAGGTCACCGGCATGCCCATCAACAAGCTCATGGGCGGCGCCGCACACAGCACATTCACCATGTACAAGTCCATCGGCGGCGGCATGCGCCTGACGCCCGACGGCATGCTCGACCTCGTCAAAGAAGCCCACGACCAGGGCTTCAAGGCAGTCAAGATTCGCATGGACTACGGCCCGTTCAACCAGGATACCGACCTCGATAAAGACTTCGAGATGTTCCGCCTCTGCCGAGAATGCCTCCCCGACTCAATGCCGCTCAGCTTCGACGCCAACAACGGCTACTCCGTAAACGGCGCCATCAAGCAAGGCAGGCGCTTCGAAGAACTCGGCATCTACCACTTCGAGGAGCCGGTAGCCCAGTACAACTACGAAGGCATCCGCCAGGTCGCAGACGCCCTCGACGTACCCGTCTCAGCAGGTGAGCACGAGTACACCCGCTGGCAGTTCCGAGACCTAATCCTGCAGGCCCGCCCTGACATCCTCCAGCCCGACATCGTGAAGTGCGCTGGCATCACTGAAATGAAGCGCATCGCCACGCTGGCCGAAACATTCGACATGCAGCTCCTGCCGCATCAAACACAACCATCGATAGGCAACGCTGCCTCACTCCACGTAGTCTCAACACTCCCACAATCCACCCGTCCCCACGAGTACACCGGCCCAGCCCCGACCTCGACGATCTTTTCGACGACCCCTGGGAATTCAAAGACGGCCAAATCACAATCCCAGACCGCCCCGGCCTCGGCCTCGGCCTAACCCTCAACGAAAAAGCGTTAGAGTCCGCGATTCTGTAGCGGTCACACAATCGCGATCTGAACGCCTACGGTAGCGGCGGGTCTAAGATCCGCTCTTAATCGCTCGTTCAACGCGTGTGCAGTCGACTAATCTACCGCTGAAGAGCAGGTTTGAAACCTGCCCTCTTCAGCGCCGCGCTCAATGCCCATGCGGCAGGCACCGCACCCCGGAAGGGGCAACCCCCCGTGGTTGCCCGCGCCGACCACACCGCGCGCATCAACCCGCACCCCTCTTACCCGATCAACTCCCCCACAACCCGCATCGCACTCAAAACCGCAGACTCCAACCCGGAATTCTCCGTATAGTCCCCGCAAAAGTGAATATTCCCGTACGGTGCCCTGATCTCATCGATCAACTCCAACCGACCAACCCGCCACGGACAAATCGCATGCGGCCAATGCTTCACCGCCCGCTCAAGCACCCGCCCCCGCGCCTCCGGGAAGACATCGACCAGCTCCGATTCAAATATCGCCAGCGACTCATCATCCGGCATCTCCTGAAGCTTTTTGGACGCATCGTTCCCGGCATACAACCTGATCAACCCCCGCCCATCTTCTTGCTTCAACGCAGGGGAGAACGTGTACGTAGGATCGCTAACACCGATGATCTTCTTGCCCACCACAGGAATCCGCCACACACCTTCCCCCAGGAAGTACTCAGACGGCCTATCGACCAGAAATGCCGCCGAAGACATAGCCCCGTACTCGCACTGTGCCAACGCAGCACGCTTGGCCTCTGGCACATCCCGAAGCACCCGCAACGCAAGTGGCGCAGGCACCGCCATCACGCACTGCTGCGTCTCGACGGTAGTGCTGACACCATCCTGTTCATATTCGATGGTGATTGCCCCCTCAGCGGACTCAACATTCGTCACAGAAGCACCCGTTTCCACCCTGGCGCTAACCTGCTCAGCCAACGTCCGCGTGAGGTGCCCCGTACCGCCCTCAACGAAAAACTCATCCGCCGCATGATGCAAGAAAGTGTTCACCGGCTGAAACGCAGCAACCTCATCACAACCAAGAGTGCTGGAAGCCATAGAAAACGCGTCCCACAGAGCCTTCACGTCTGGATCGCTTATCTTCAACAGATCCACCAGAGACTGCTCGGACAACGCCCTGAATCGCCCGTTATCAGAGCGCGGCGGCTTATCGACGATTCCGCTGTAACGAGACCGCAGTCGAAGAGCACTCAATCCCATCTTGAACTTGGACTTCAAAGAAATTGGCAGCCCCATCAGATATGTGAAATCCGACGACGACGCCACCAGCTTGCCGTGCATATAGGTCGCCGTCTTCGTCTTGTCGATCAGCGTGCGCTCCACACCAACCTCATCCGCCAGACGAGCAACGTTCGTGTCCCCGCCCGGGATCATCTGAGCGCCCTGATTGAAGACGTAAGGCCCCATGGTCATCGAAACCGTTCGGCCACCAACCACGTCCTCTTTTTCCAGCAACAGCACGTTCTTGTCACCCAGCCGATACGCCACCGTCAGGCCCGCCAAACCGGCGCCCACAATAACAACGTCAAACTTCTCCGTAGAACTCAACTCTGCAGTCACTTTCGCCTTGGAATTCTCGTGCCGTATCTGAGGCAAGAACAATACGCTTCCGATCTGCTCCTATGTGACCACGAGGCACCACTGTTGAGAACTCCACCCCGTGTAACCCGATAATCGAGGGCACATCCCCAATCACTGGAGCAACCGTGGCCCGAGTACCCCGATCCGACTTCCTGAGCGCCGTCACCAACCTCGCCGCAGAGGTCTACGACTTCCATGAGCGATGGGGCGTAGAAGAACGCCTCCCCGACTCAGCTATCGAGCGAATCAGAACGCGGCAACCAATGCTGCGCGAAGAGATGCGGGAACTCGATGACGAAGTGATCACGGAAGATGAAATCGCGCTAGCAGAAGAAGCCACAGACGTAGCATTCGTAGCCATCGGGCATCTCGCAGTGCTGCAAGAGCTAAGCCTTAGCGCAGTTGAAACAGTGGTCGCCAAGAACGCGGCGAAGATAGACGCCTCGCACTACATAAATAAAGTAACCGGAAAATCACCCGGCGCACCAAGTCAGCCTAGCCGGCGTTACGCTCCCAGCCGCGCAGCAGGTCCTGGGTCAGTCGATCCATCGCCTTGCTCATATTCGCAAAGCTAACAATGCCAATCAGCTTGCCGTTCTCCACCACAGGAAGCCTCGACACACCGCGCTCAGCCATCGTGTGAGCAGCCTCAAGAATGTCCGTATCCGGATCGCCAATGTGTACCGGCGTACTCATGTGCGAAAACACCACGCATTCGTGCGGATCATGCCCAGCACCCAAACAGCGGGCCGTCAGATCCCACGTCGTAATGATCCCCTCAACCTCGCCGTCCCGGTTGACCACAAGCGACCCAACATCCATCTCTCGCATGCGCGCCGCAGCAGCAACTATCGTGTGCTCGGAGCCGACAGTTGCAACAATGGGAGTCATCACATCGCGAATCTTCAAGGAAGCATCTCAAAGGCAATATTAGGTGGACGCTAATTCTCATTGTAGCCCCGTGCGCGTGAATCAACGAACCCCATCGAGTCATCAACAGCACGTGACCCCGATCCGGGCAACCACAGGGGGGTTGCCCCTACGACATATCAATTGTGACCGGCATCCCGACACACCCCACACCCGTCTTTCCGGAATTCTCGGCCCCGCGAGAATGTCCGGAATCCAGGCACGCACACAACCATCCGCCTAATTACGCGCAATAGGCGAAAACCATGGCATGCAACTCTTCTGTGCGTCCGCGCTCAATGCCTGCATGGCAGATACTCAGCGCCCTGCGCTCAATGCCAGCTTTGCTGTGCCCGTGCGGCAGGCACCTCAATCGAACTCGGGCCCCGGTGCGCCAGTTAGTACGATGGCCAGCCACAAAATTCCACCATTTAACGACACTCGACCGCAGTGGGAGGGCACTACGGTCGAGCAACTTTCGCCGGATATCCAGCAGCGAATTATTGGTTAGCGCCCGCCCGCAGGGCGAGTCGGGACAGTCTCCGGAGCTCCGCCCGCTGGTACATGAGTGGCACCAGCCCGCCCGCCCACAGCTTCACGGGTGGCATCCGGTCGAGATCCAGAATCTGGCCGGGAAGTTCCTTCGGGTCGACCACCACGCTCTGCCAGGATGTCCCGGACTCGATCGAACCGTTGGCTGAGCCTATCGACAATGCCTGCAGCGTTCTCACGGGCAGTATTTGCACGCTCGAAAGCCGATGTAATGCGTGTTCGGGCAGCCTCTGGAATCTTGTCGTTATCCAACACTCGTTCCAGTATTTCTACGTTCCGAGTGGCGTGAGGCTCGA
>Ga0209501_10002999_pt1 | contig 17276 bp, 17 predicted proteins | sample ArcticOcean_MG_C_4_FD_187434 | JGI IMG/M metagenome (GOLD analysis project Ga0209501, IMG submission 187434) | Marine microbial communities from western Arctic Ocean - ArcticOcean_MG_CB4_134 (SPAdes) (version 2) | ecosystem: Environmental > Aquatic > Marine > Oceanic | place: Arctic Ocean...
GGCAGATTCTCATCAGGTTCCCCGAGCCTCGGAGCGAGCACGAACTGAACATAGCCAATCGCCACCGCGAAGGAGAGCATCGGCCCAACAACTGTCGCGACGCTGAAGTCAACGAGGTCGCCTGCCCAGAACCACATCAGCATCGCTACCGCGCCGCGGTCAACGATGCGAACCACCGCTTCAGCCCGCGCCTCGCCCATCGCTCTCAATCCGGCGCGGAAGGAGTAGGTGAAGACCTGAATAATCGCACTCATCAGAAGCAGAAATGCAGCGATGAGCCATTCGGATTCAACCTTGGAAATCAAGGCGAATACAGCGATGTGAATTAACAAGACAAGGACGAGCGTAGGCTTGACCTGCACCTTGCCAACACGCTTGATGAACGAAGGAAGTCGGTTGCCAAGTCTACCACCATCGCGCCCGATGAGTGTGGGAAGTCCGAGGTCCACGAGTATCACACAGACATGGAAGAAGTCGAGCAGTAGCACGAATTTACCGTATGAGTCCGAGAGCAGAGCCCGCGTGAGCACGATGTGTATGACTACCCCAAAAAAGAGGTTCACAGCATCCGCACCCGAGAGCCAGAGCGTGTCTCTTTGAGGTACCACTTTCCGCCCATTCGCGGCCGAACCGCCATCCGCGCCAGTGCCACCGGACGAGCCGCCATCCACACCAGTACCGCCAGCCGAACCGCCATCCCCGCCAGCGCCGATTGACTGACTATCAATTCCCATTCAGCCACCCGCCAGTTCGGAGATTCTGTCGTGCAGTTCTAGGGTAACTTGTGACCAATCGAAATTTTCCTCAGCAAATTTTCTCGCTTCAGCACCCAACTCCTCAAGGTCCCCGGCCAAGAGTTCCTCGAGTGCATCCGCCCACTTGTCGTTAGGTAAACCACTCCGCACCAATCGAATCCAGTGATGGAACCCCGGAGACTTGTGAGGCTCTATTTTGGAAAGCACCATCGGAAGCCCGGCCGCCGCCCACTCCCTCAACTTGAGAGGGCTGGCAAGGTTCCACATCTCGCCGTCCGGGAGAGGGAAAAGGGCGCAGTGTCCAGTCGCCAAAAAGGCAGGAATTTCGTCGTGGGGAATCGGCCCCAGAACCTCAAGCCAGTCGTGCAGCAAGGTCGCCCGCTGCAAGGCTTCGAGACGGTTTCCAGTCCCAGCGATTCGCATCTTGAACTCGACTCCCCGCGCTGAGAGAACCTCACCGATGCAGACTAGTCGCTCGATTTCCCGCTCCTTGTCGAGTCTACCATGGTGAACTATTGTGGGTGTTCCGGAGAAGTTTGTTGGAGAGAATTTGGCTACCTCAACCCCCGCCTCCATTGTGGTCACTGGCTTCACTCTCAACCCCTTGGAGTAGAGAAACGCCCCAAGACTCTGGGACTTCAGGACAGAGCCGTTCGATCTTCTTGCCAACCTCCACGCACGTCTGTACTCGAGCCACTGCAGCCTTCCGGCCAGATTGCGGTAGACCGGCGGACTTCTGTCGACCACCAGCCAAGGAACTCCCGACCTGCGGATTGCTCGGTGAGAACCGGCGACCCCTTGCCACTCTACGAGTGCGACATCGAATTTTCCTCTCTCGAGAATATGAGGTAATCTTGACTTCAACGAGCGGCCGAAACTCAGCCATCCTAACCCGGGTTTTGTTGACCTTGAAACTCCACAGAACGAGTGACTGGCAGCCTCCACCAATCGCTGCGCATCGCCATCATCAGGGGCGACGAAGGTGATATCCCACCCCCTCTCAGCGAGTGCGGCAGCGGCACCGAACTGCGTGGTTCGGGCAAGGTCGCTGCCAAGCCGTTTGGCCGTTATCCAGAGGAGTCTCACATCCTACGGATGTGCCGTGTCCTATATCGCTGTTTGACCGTCGGAGGGTTGAGGCGACACCCCAATGACGAGGACAGTTCTTCATGTCGGGCCTGTTGAAAGCAAGGGTGGAATGCAGGCGACAATCCGCCATCATCAGCGCCATCCCCCACCCGGTTGGAGGACTGAAACTATCAACACACATGTCGATGGCTCGCCGCTCGCCAAAATCATTTCATGGAGAAAAGCGCGCAAGGAATTGGCCCACAGGCTCCGCACACTACCACCCGACATTCTTCACATTCACACCGCCACACGCTATTCTTGGTGGCGTAAACGGCGCGCAGTTGCGATGGGAATCAAGGCTGAAATCCCAACGATTCTCCAAATTCATGCCGGAAACTTCGGTGATTTTCTGGAAAGTCGACCTAACGCCGCTCGGTCGTTCACCGATATCTGTGCTGACCCTCAAGTCACACCCGTCGCCCTCACCCCTCGCCACCGCGAATTGATTGGAATACCCGATATGGAGGTCATCGGCTCTCCCGCCCCCCCCTCAAACCCGGTCGCGCCCGAAAAACGAATCCCCCAAAAGTTGCTCATGCTCGCTCGCCCTTCCCCGGTCAAGGGGCACCCAATCGCTATGGCAGCGATTTCTCGGCTTCGCCGAGCTGGCCATGAAGTCGAACTTCATCTCTCTGGAGTCGAAGCGGACCACCCCGATGTGAAGCGGTTTGGCGGCGAGGAAAACGGAATCTTCGCCCGAGGTTGGGTGACTGATAGTGAGAAGGAAAATCTGCTACGAACCTCAGGAATGCTGCTGATACCATCGACTTTCGAAGGGATGCCGGTCGCTGCGATGGAGGCTCTCTCATGCGGACTTCCGGTGCTCGCCTCGGCCGCCTGTGAAGGAATACTGGGCGACGGAGGCCGAATCGTTGACGACCTATCCGTCGAGTCTTGGGCTGAGGCAATCGCTGACCTATTCACCGACAAAGAGTCTTGGCAGGCGCTCTGCGTGGGAGGACCCGCGGCAGTGGTGGAGCAGACCCCGGAGGCTCTTGGGACCCGGTGGGCTGACCTGTATGACCGCGCAATCGGAGGTGAAAGTTGATGGTGGCAGCCGAAATATTCGCACTCTCTTTAGTCGGTTTTGGAATGGCTGGCCCAGTCTGGTTTCTAGCCGACCATTGGATACAGCGGGCGTGGTTGAAAAATCACCAACTTCCAAAGATTCTGGAGGTTCCAACCGGGGAACTGCCTCACATCAGCATTCTACTTTGCGTGCGAAACGAAGCGCAGATAATCGAGGGAAAACTCGCTGACCTCGCTCGTCAGGACTACCCTCGAGAACTTCTTGAAGTGCTGTTAATCGACACCGGTTCAACTGACGATACGGTGAAACTCGCCGAGGAGTGGGCAGCAAGAGCGCTGGAGTTCGGCTCGCTGGTGAGATTCCTTTCTACGACTGGAGTCGAAGGGAAATCCGCAGCGGTCAATCTAGGGATTTCAGAGGCCGAGAGCAACATCGACATCATCATGATGACCGACGCTGATGCGCGACTCGCACCAGGCGCATTGAGGCGAGTCGCCTCTTGGATGGTCAACCCGGAAGTGGGTGCGGTCTGTGGCCGCCAAGTCGCTCTCCCTACGGAGACCAGTGAGATCGGCGAAAGTTCCAGCGGCGGTGAGTTTGGCGCCGGGGAAGTTGAATTGGAGTCATATCGGGGGTACTACAACATGGCAAGGGAGGCGGAGAGCCGCTACCATTCAACTCCGATCTTCGAAGGGTCACTCGCCGCTTACCGACGTTCAGCAATCCACAACATCGTAGCCACCTCAAACGCTGACGACAGTCAACTCGCAGTCCAAGTCACTCGAAACGGATTACGCGCCATCCACGACCCCCACCTCCACTTCTTGGAGGCGGTCCCTCTCCCGGGCAGGGGTTTCCATCTGCAGAGAATGCGACGCGCGCAGGGCGTGGTGCGGCACCTTTGGCGAAACAGTTCTCTCTGGTTTTCCCCGACTCGAAATGGGCAGATTCACAGGATGAACGCGCACGCTCACCTGCTGCTTCCTTGGATGATTCTGGGCTGGGCTGTTGCTACTTTGGCCTTCCAATTCACCTACTGGCTGAACGGCTCGTCCGAACAAATCCTCACCCTCCTATGGTGGGTTAACTTCCCTCTCGTGGGGGCAGTGATTCTCGGCGGCAGAAGGATGCGCAGTTTTCTGCATGGCATGTATTGTCTGGCCCTCGCCCAAGTGCTGACACTCGTAGGCATGAGTTTCCATCGCTGGGAACCTGAAGAATCGAGCAGGAAGAGAATCGCTGAGTACGATGCCTCACCTGAGAGGCATCTCAACAAACAATTCTAATCTTGACTTCGCCATTCAATAAGTGGTCAAAATTTTTGAAAAAAAAAGTGGCCCCCGGTGGCGCCCCAAAGGGCACCACCGAGGACCGTGTTCGTTTGTCTTTGTGTTGTATGTTAGCAGTTAGTCAACGCTCAGTTGACAACAGCAGCGCCGTCGCCTGCGACGGTTCGGCCGTTGTGGGTCACAGAGATATCTACATTGCATCCTTGTGCGCTGCAGATCTCTTCGGTTCCCTCATGCAGGAAGATGTACTCCCCTGGTTCCCATGCGTTGTCGTTGCTTCCAGCTGACTGGGTGATGCTGCAGTCATCGCCTGCTGCAACGCTGCATGTGTAGACATTGTCGCCCACACTTAGCGTCACCTTGACGAAGGACCATGCAAGGTCATCCCTGCCGGTCATCTGCATCTTGATGAGAATATCGCTCTCACCAGCTGCACTTGCGTCATCTGCCGCATCATCCGCTGTGTAGGTGTTCAATGTAGAAGCGCTGGTGTCTGTACCATCGCTTGCTAGGTTGTTCGCCCACACATACAATACTCCAGCCAATACCACAGTAATTGCGACCATCAAGATGGTTGCAATGACCGGGCTGACTGCCTGTTCATTCTTTTCGTTCTTCATATTATTCAGTCCTCATTCCCCCGAGGGGGTGCTCTCGCTTACACCCGTCATTGATATTAACATAGCGCACGAACCGAATCGGATTAGGTCGATTGTAAACGCTGCACTGCGCCTTTACTACAATATCTACAATCAATAGATGTAATTTTCTGTTCACCGCGCCGGTGTACTAGTACAATCAATTTGTAGCGGCGCGACTAATCTATCTGTAAATAGCCAACAATAATGCGAATTATGGAGGAGCCCGCCATTGAGGAGGTCTGTACTCTTGGAGGATGGTTTCAGCGTTGGTTGGGGAGCCTGTCGGCCATTCTAGGAATAGGTGAACAGGGTGAGAGGGCCAGCGTAGAGGGGATGGGATGCACACTCGACGAAGAACACTCAACAGCCCTGTTCATTCGCCCCCTTGGTGAGGTAGCGTATAATCGTTTTCAGCCCGCATTCGCAGGTTTCACTGTTAGAGTTGGCTAATTCAACTCGCTTTCAATCCGAAACGGTGAGAATTTCGGCTCCACCCGGGCCAATCCAAACCGTGTGCTCGTATTGTCCAATTAGGCCGCCGTCGGCGCACCTGAGAAGATGGTAGGTCTCAAGAAATCTGATATTGATTAGTTTCTTGACAAGCGCATTCCATTTGTTTTGTCTGCTCTCTTCGCTTTCTCGCGGAAAGGGCTTCTCCATCAGGGGGTACGCCCAACGCTCGGCGAATGGCAGTTGGTGATAGCGCTCTTCCAAGTAGCGTGCCATCGTTGCTCCAAGCGGTTTCAACTTCCCTTTGGAAAGTGCCTTCTTCACCGTCATGTCGCCTGTAACTCGCCAAATGTTGCTCGAGTCCCGAGCGCCCACATTTTCGATCAATCCCTGTTGACCAGTAGTATTGAACGGTTCAACCGCAAATACTCCACCTTCGGGAACTACCCCTTTGAATCCAGGATTGTCAGCACCACAAGCAAAGGAAGGGACAGAAGTTCCTGCATGAAGGTCGTAAACTTCCAACTGGTGACCACATAGATTTGAGACTGGCACAAAGCCAGCATCTCGCTGCGCCTGCTCTGCCGCCGCTCCAACCTTATGCCAAGGCGTTCCGGGATGCATCATTTCGATGGATGCGTCTCTCGCCTCTTTCGATGCGCGAATCTGCTCAGTATGTTTTCGACTGTTGCCGACTTCCACGGTCAGCGCGTTGTCGCCAATCGCTCCCTCAACATGGACTCCGATGTCCAATTTGACTAGGTCACCTTTCTTGAATACCATATCATCTTCTAGACCAGCAGGAGGAGAAATTAGGTGGTCGGTGGTAAAGTGAGCGGCCATGTCATTCACAGCAATCGTGCAAGGGAACGCCGGTTTTCCACCATGTCTGTGGATGTAGCGCTCTGCCTTCTCAATCACATCATGCCAAGTGACTCCAACCTGTATCTCATCCTTGATGGCGTCTAGGGAGCGGCGGGCAACCCGTCCAGAGTCCTTCCAATACTTCAGTTCAGATTCTTCGACCAAGACATCACCTCCGACTCCGATACTATTCCTTCTCTGAGAACCTCTACCCTCTCACTACTCGATAAGGAGGCGTGTCCGTGCCACCGTATTAAGGTGGAGGGAAGCCCACCCGGACAGTCTGAATCGAGCACCGCCTCAACTGGCAAGCCCAATGAGTTCGCTGCCTTACCACACGCCATTTCAGGGGGAGCCCCACTCAAATTCGCACTAGTCGCGGTCAGTGGGCCTACCTCTTGCAGCAGTTGGATTGCAATCGGATGAGCAACGACTCTGATAGCGACCAAATCTCCACCTAGACGAGCGTCGAGATTATGTTTCGCCTTCATCAACAAGGTGATGCTTCCAGTGGGGAATGATTGGAGTAGAGAATCGGTGCCTTCTGGGATTTCAGCGATGGCACTCGCTTGGGTGAGGTTTGAAACGGCGAGCGAGACCGGCTGGTCCGCTGGTCTATGTTTCAATTCGTAGAGTCGGTCGAGCGCTTCTCTCTCTGGTCGGCAGCCGAGTGCCGGTAATGTGGAAGTCGGATAGACCACCGCTTCGCCGCGCGCTATGCGCTGTAATAGGGCGGTTGGAATCGCCTCGTTCGAGCCCATGTGGTCGGCCGTCGTGGCAACCCCTCTTCAAACAAACCGTCGCTGTCGATTAAAATCAGTTGAGCCACTCATCGAGGTGAACCCTCGCAATTTTGGATGCTAGTTCTCTGTCCGGTGTCTTGACCAGTAATTTTCCGGATGGAAACAGAGTGAGGTCGACTTCGCCAGCAAAGGTGTAACAGAGTCGATTTTCAAGAGTGCAGTCCCAGCCCGCTAAGACAATTTTCGCGCTCACTGTATGGAGGTCGATAGCGACCTCTCGATTGGGAACTACCTGCCATGCTGCTCTGCCGCTACAGAGTTCCAAGACATGGTCACTCTCAGACACTTTCCTCCGCCTCCAAGGTCATCCTCGCTTCATGCCTCGCCAAGTCTCTTGCAGTACCTTGGGTCTTGCGCTTCAGCACCATGGCCCACGGAATTAAGACTAACAAAAGGACGCATGCAACTTTGTTGAGCATATGATAGAGTCGTAGAAAGAGCTCGAAGTCAATCCAAAGGTCGAGCGGCAAAATGTCGAGAAGGAACCAGCGAGTCAAATCTTCCATCGTTACGAAATTAGGAAGTCCGCTCTGCTCAATCCATGGTTGAAGAAAGTCATCTACGAAAATTGCAATCGGCCCCACCACTAGAGTGAACCAGCGCAAGGTAGCAACGATACGCCAAAGTCGGTAATTTCGCTGAAAGTCCGAATTCATCTCCTTATCTGAAGAAGATTGTTGGTTCTCCACCATCAGTTGGAACTCTCCTCTTCCTCATTTGGAGGGGAGGGTGGTCCGGTCGGTGGTGCGGTTGGAGGGCCGGTCGGTGGAGCCTGTGGAGGGCCGGTCGGTGGAGGGCCGGTCGGTGGAGCCTGTGGAGGCTCTTGCGGTGGCTCTTGAGAGAGCCCTTCAGGCGGCCCCTGTGGTAGTCCAAGCGGAGCCCCTTGAGGTGGCCCTTGTGGAGCCCCTTGCGGTGGCCCTTGTGGAGCCCCTTGTGGTGGCCCTTGCGGTGAGCCAGAAGTTGGGCCGGGACCCATCATTCCCGGCGGCATTCCTCCGGGCGGCATCATTCCTGGTGGCATTCCTCCCGGCGGCATCATTCCCGGCGGCATCATTCCTGGTGGCATCCCTCCTGGCGGCATCATTCCCGGTGGCATTCCTCCCGGCGGCATCATTCCTGGAGGCATTCCTCCGGGCGGCATCATTCCTGGAGGCATTCCTCCCGGTGGCATTCCTCCCGGTGGCATTCCACCTGGTGGCATCATTCCTGCCGGCATCGGCCCGGTTCCTCCCATCGGAGGTGGTCCGCCCGGAGCCATCGGTGGAGGGCCTGTTGGAGTAGGTGGTGCGATAGTGGGTGCTTCTAGTAGGGGAGGAGCCTCAAGCGTCGGAGCCTCAACAACCGGTTCGGGGGTTGGCTCAGAAATCGGCGGCGCTATGGGTGTGATAGGGGCAATGGGTGAGATGGGCTCAAGCGGTGCAGCAGGTTCTGGCGTTGGTGCTGGAGTGGATATCGGTGCGGCTACTGGTGCTAGAGGAGTGAAACTTGTGAGTGGTGCAGCCACTGGGGCAACCGGTTCTGGCTCTGCGGCTGCGATGGACGCCGCCGCTGAGGGCGGCATTGGAGCGACTCCAAAAGCGGCTGCCATCGGGTCTGCGGGTTCGTCTGCAACAGCGGCAACAGCAGCAACTGGTTCAGGTTCAGGTTCTGAGCCAAAGCCGGTCAATGCAGCGCCAAAGGCGGTATCGAACGCACTACCGCCAACAGCACTCCCTTTGCCATCTTGGCGAATAGGTTTACGAGCGGTCTCAGCGATACGGACATCACAGGAATATGGTCCCAATTCGGCTTTCAACCGTCTGTCCGCACCATCGTGTTCGAGTTTGAACAGCCACGCTCCCGAATCGAGTGGAACGAAGAACGAGAAGTCCTCTCTCAAGCCTGCTGCAACGGAGGTTGTGCTCTCAAATGCTGGAACTTTTCCACCATCCATCGTTCGCATGCTAGCGGTGAGATTGTCAGCATCGCCGACCCCTTCATTGGTCACTTCGACTACAATTCGGAGTGCATCTCGGTCGTAATCATCAATGTCATCTTCGATGCAGTGAACACGAACTACTAGGCTGCCGCTCTGCACTCTCATTTCATCACTCACGCTGACACCTCGCAAAAGCCACCCTAGCCCCCCATACTTGAAGCGCACTCCGGAAGGCTCGCCCGTCTTGAAGGAGTCAACCACAACTCATGAGTCACACAGACTTTTTGAGTGAACTTCGCTATCAATCAGCGGATATGCTGCCGACTCGCTGGAGGCAGTGAATCTGCTTCAGCCACGATTGAGGCGACTGCCAAGTCGATTGAACTCTGATGAGTATGCCTCTGCTGGATGCGGAGCAAGTCCCTGATTCCAAAAAAGAGAGGCCCGACCAGCGGCAGCACATAGACCAATTTTCGGAGAGCCCGTCTGTCCCAATCCGCACTTTCCAACTGCTTGCCATCTTCGCGCACGACCGCGAGCCCGAACCAACTTTGGCCGAGTGAACGGGACATGCGGAGCCCAGTGTGCCTGTGGTAGAGGAAATTACCAGCAAGAATGAGGAACCAGTCGACAAAGAAGAGGACCGTCCCCTTCCCTCCCGATTGTAGCAAGTTTAGGTCATAGGCGCGGAGGATGTTTCCGCCCGGACCGCCGAGAAGAGAGGTGACAATGAGCAGAATTCCCATGACAAACATGGTGTCCAACATGTACGCAGCAGCGCGGCTAAAGGCACTCCCCAAGACCGTCCCTTCCGGTACCGGCCAGTGCCCCGTCTCACCCTGCACCACCTGCTTTGCCAAGGTGCCTCCAGCGCCCGGGTTAAGGGAAATCGGTGAATCGTGGTCAGCCATTTTTGAGTGCCTCTCAGTTACCTTGCAGAACATGCCACGCCTCAAGTTTCTGCTCGCGCGCCCAGTCGAGCCACGCCTCCCAATCGCCGTCATGTCTGAGAGTATTGGGCGAGCCGATGACGATGAGGCCACGCTTGGCGCGGGTGATAGCGACATTGAGCCTGCGATGGTCTCTGAGAAATCCGACTTCACCAGTTTCATTGGCTCGCACTGTTGAGAGAACGATTACCTCTTTTTCGCGGCCTTGATAACCGTCGACGCTTCTTACCTCAAGGCCGCGGAATTTTGCGCTTTCATCATCTTCGTCGAGGCCGCCCGCTTCATGCAACATGTCGGATAGAAGGCGGACTTGCCCATTGTATGGTGACACCACTCCGATGTCCTGCGGCTGAAGGTCACCCGGTGCGAGCAAATCCTGTACGACCTTGACCACCCAACCTGCCTCGGCTATGTTGAGTCGGGAGGTGCCATCTTCAGCAAGTTCCTCGGCGCCATCAATTGGGATGAAGGCGACAGGCCGCTCCCAATCAGGCCACAGAAATCCGGCGGGTGGAGGCCGCTGTGCAGCCGTAACACCGTTTTCCAGCCGATTGTCGTAATAGCGTGATGAGGGGAATTCGGCGATGGTCGGATGCATCCGATATTGGGTGGTCAGCAGATGAGGCTCGATGCCGAGGTCGACGAGCCGCTCAAACAGACTTCGGCCGAGACCATCTTCCTCGGCTCGCTTTGAAATCACAGTAGGAGGCAACTGTCTATGGTCACCCACCAGTACTAACCTGCGACAAGCGCGCATGATTGGGACCCAAGTCGCCGGCTCAGTCGCTTGTGTTGATTCGTCGATGAGAAGATTTGGAAATCGCCTCTTGTTGAGCATTGGGTGGCCAACGCCGATGCAGGTCGCACAGACCACCTGGGCAGTGTCAATGATATCCTCAATCATCTCATCCTCAAGGGCACGAATATCCCTCCACCCGTTTTTCAGGTCTCTATGGCCGAGCCCCCTCTCTTTGCCTTTCAGTGAAGGAAGTCTACGCTGCAAATCCTCCTGAAGTCCGAGCAGCTCTCGCACTTCCTCCTGTAGAGGATGTGCTTCCATGCGCGCTCGTACCGTCGCTTCTCGCAGATTCGAGCGCACTTTCACCGGTTGTCCGATACGCACCGCTCTGACCCCTAACGCCAACAATCCCTCCAGCAGATTGTCGACCGCGACATTGCTATCGGCACATGCCAGAATAGGGCCAGTTCCTTCTTCGGCCCAGCCCTTCAATATGCGAACCGCGGTGTGGGTCTTCCCGGTCCCGGGAGGACCTTGAACCAAGGTGAGCCTCTGAGCGAGTGCCGCCTCCACCGCAGCAATTTGACTGTCGTTGAGTTGCTCATCGATTTTGACCGGACGCCGCTTCACGCCGCGTATGTCCGGAGGAGTTTCCGCTGCCATCATCATGTCGCGCGGCTTGCCGAGCAAAAGGTCAGAAAGGGATGTGTTCGGGTCATCTTTCAGCAGTTCGCGCAGTGCATCCTGCATCCTGTCGTGAGCGACTCGATTTGCACCTCGGTCAATCCGCCAAGTGCCGCTGCGCAGCCGCTCTGGAGTTTCGGATGCTACCACCCTCAAATGTCGCCGACCTCGATTGAGTACGATTCCTTCGGTCACCGCATCATGAGATGGGTTGTTTCGACAGATGGTGACGATGTCACCCTGACTGAATCGATGGCGTGGAAAATCCTGTCCTTTTGGAGGATAGAATTTGAGAACTCTGTCGCCAAACATCCAGCCGTCGTTGCGTCCTTCTGCATTGAAAAGCGCTAACCCATTCGCTTCCAACTTCTTTTTCGACCAAGATTTGAGTCGCTCCTCAACCTGCTCCATCTCGTCCTCAAGTTCCCAAGTTGTGAGTCTGCTGTACCGACCATGGTGGTCCTGTGCGCGGGTGAATCGAGTCGTCTCCTCCTCGTCATCTCGACCTCTCTCATCGAAGCCGTCGGCCGGTCCAACCCGGTGAACGCTGCCGCGCTGACCTCCTCGCTCTGAGCCGCCTTTCGAGCCACCCTTTGAGCCGCCCTTCGAGTCCCGCTCCCGCTTCGCCACACCCAACCCGCGCCGCTCCCGAATCATCACCCTTGCGGATTATGCCATCAACTCCACCCCCCACTCACAATTTTGCGCCACAAGAGGGGTGGAGAAAATAAACTCAAATTGATTGCAGGAGCCAGCCTAGCCCACAGGTAGGAAGCCACCACAGTGCAGATATTGGAAGTGAGACCGGAGAGAGCGTGAACAGTAACCAGTCCTTAGGGACTGCATACGGGGGGTGGTGAGTATTATACAGGATTCGCGCCCGGAGAGAGGCTGAGTGAGCATTCATGTTCAACAGATGGCGCAAGGAGAAGACAGTCTCCGGCATTGAATGTCCACTCTGTAACCAAGTCTCCCCAGAAGGCACTGAGGAATGTTCTCGCTGCTACTACCAACTAGCGAAGGGGACCCTTGAGCAAGAGGATTCAGTCGAGCCGAAAGTCAGTTCCGATTTGTTTGAAGAATTGATGTCGGAAGATGTCGATGAAGGAGATGATGAAGCGATCGATTGGTCCCGTCATTCCTTTGAAATCGATGATGTGACTATTGCTGTTGACCAGTATGAGGAGGAGTCTGATGTCGTTGCAGTGTCCGATGCACCTTCGTTCGCCTCGTTCGGTGATTCTGCCCCAAACAAGGGTGATAGAGAAGCAAAAAATCTCGATCCGGGCGAATATGAATTGTCGACAAAAGACGCTCCTAAAGATGTTGAGAGATTCGTGGTTCCTGAAGATAAAAGAGAGGAAGAACTCGCTGAAGTTCCCGTTCACCAGGTCGACCTCGTCGTACCACTGCTCCCCAAGGGTAAAGTCACCAATGGCGATGATGAGGGCCCGCTCGCCGACCCTTCGGAGGTGTCAGACAAATCTGGTGAGGATGATGAGCAGCCCACCCCCGCCGCTCCCGCCGCTCCCACTACGCCCACTGCCCCCACCGTTGCTACCGCTCCTACTACACCAACAGTGACAGCCACGGCAGTTGCGCCTGAAGCGCCCAGCGTGCCCATTACTCCAGCCACTCCAAGCGTGCCCATTACTCCAGCCACTCCAACCGCTCCAACCGCTCCAGCTCTCCCTTCGACACCGGGAACTGTCGCTGCGCCCAGCACAACTTCCGCACCCAAGTTGCCGAGTATTCCATCTCCAGCCGATTCCCAAAATGGTGCTATTACTCCAGTGGCTTCGCAAGTGGCCACCACTCCAACCCCTGCACCAGCACTGCCGGCTCAACCGGCTGCTCGACCATCTCAAGGCGCATTCGGCTCTGACTTAGACATCGATGTCGCTGCGCCTGAACCTGCAGTAGCCACACCTACCGCCCCGAGCCGCGATGATGAGATGTGGCCTTGGAGTCAACAAGCGGCGCATGACGACCTCACTGTGAGGAGAGATTTACGCCAAATCATGGAATTAGTGAAGTCGGGAGAACTAGGGGAAGCGGAGCGGGCGCTTGATGCGCTTGGACCTCACCTCGGAGATAGAAAGGACATTCTGTTCCATGTTGGAGTCGTGTTGAAGAAACTGGGCCGTGAGGAGGCGCTACGACGAATGTTGGAGAATGCTCGCAGACTCTATCCAGAAGACCAGCATGTCGCTACCGCCTTGACCAGCCTCGGAATGTAATCACGATTGAAATTGATTTCATCGTAGTACCGTACTCGACCGTTCAGACTGAAAAATAGATTCCTCGTTGTATCGTTGTGAGGAACAAATTAGTAATCTTTGCAAGCGCGACGCTTTCATGCAGCGGCTCCACGCAGCAACCGATGCGCACCATCCCATCTCTCATCGTCGATGATGAAATAGTGCTAAGGCCAGCCGGTCCTGCTCACATCGAGGCGCTCACCACAGCCTTTCAGGAGAGTTGGCCGGAGGTCGTCCTCGCCCTCCCTTGGTATGAAATGGACCAGCCGATGGAAGCCCAACTACGTGACTACCTAACCGATGTGGAGGGGATGGGAAGATTCGGAACGGCATACCACTGGGTAATCGTCAATCGCTCCGACGAATCTTTCCTCGGACTTGTCGCATTCGACAGAACCACTCGCACGCGACTAGGTCATTGGAATCTCGGTTATTGGGTTGTGAAGGGAGCGACTCGCAGAGGAATCGCAACCCGCACCTGCGACAAAGCACTGGATTGGATTTCCACCACCCAAGGAGGCCCGACAGCGGTGGAAATCACTGTTGACCCGAATAATGAGGCGGGCGTCGCCACCTGTGAATCACTAGTCCGCAGGTGGGCAGGGCGTAGAGCAGAGGAGGGGGATGGTTCGGTCGTAGTAGGCGGCAACCTTACCGAGCACATCACATTCATTCTACCCCGCCTCCCTTTAGTGAGAAGCGGTGAACCCTCTCACGGTACCGTATGGCTCTCCCTCGACACGGATGACATCTCACACCTGCCCCGCAACAGCGGTCATCCGAGCCGTTCCAAACGCCCAGAGCACGACGACACCTATCGAATGAGCGAGAAGTTGGCATCCGCATGGAAGGCCTTCCTCCGGTGGCGGGATGGCGCTGGGAAGGGGATTCCAGTCACACTGTTTGTCGTCGCAGAGCAACTTGACGACCCTCGGTTCGCCGACCATCTTCGCCAACTCTTGGACTCTGACTCGGCGGTGACCATCGCCTCACACGGAAATCGACATCGTTGCTGGTCGGCTTGGCCGGCTGACCCTTTCGGACTCAAGGAGGACCTGTCTCTCTCTCTCCGCCGCCTCGCTGAGTTTGCGGGTGACTCCTTTCGCCCATGGTTCCGGGCACCGGGGGGATATGCGGCACCTTGGATGGCGGCTCCGCTCGCCGCTGCTGGAGTCAGCCTCGACTCATCGGTCAATCCGAGTTGGCTGACGCGGAGGAAGGCGGGACCGAACCGGGATTGGATGTTAGTATCCCGGGCGGTTCGCAGCGAAGGGCTGGTCGAGCGTCAATGGTTGACCGCATACAGCCTTCCTGTAACCGGTCCAGCACTCCGAATTCCGCTGCTATCCGTCCTTGCGCGCCACTCATGGAAGAGGGCAACCAAAGGGATGAGTTGCGCCTCAGAAATGACTCTCATGAACCCCGAGCAACGGGTCGATTCGCTCTATTGGCATCTGCTCGACCACGCAAGAAAGGGAGCGAGTTGGTCGCCCCCGCTGCACCCCACGCTGGAAAGTGCGGTTGTGACCAACGGAAGCGATTTCACATAGGAGCGCCGACGGTCTTTCAGCCGGTGAAATAGGAACCGATATAATGGCCGGACTAACGGGGCTCCGAAGGGACCACATTGAATTGGGGTCGGAATGACGATGCGAGCGTCGGGTAGGTGAGCAGGAATGAGTGGATTCGATTACGTCATTAGCATCGGGGGGGCGGCCGGACAAGGTATCGCGACTCCAGGAAACATCCTCGCCCGACTGTTTGCTCGCCGTGGTGTCCACATGTACGCCTACAACGCCTACCAATCCATCATCCGTGGTGGCCACTCTTTTCTCACCGTCCGTTGCAGTGACCGTGAGATTCGTACTCATGGCGATGTCATTGACCTGATAATCTGCCTCAATCAGGACACTATGAACCGACATCTCGAGCACCTCGGTCCTGGCACCTCAGTCATCTACAACAGCGACACCATCGAGCCTGGAGAGGCGACTGAAGGTGTCCAACGCTGCGCTATGCCAGTTGGTGAGTTGGCCGGCAAGGGCGCCAACAAACTGATGCAGAACACGGTGGCAATTTCTGTCGCCTGCCAACTCATCGGAATCGAATTCTCCGCTCTTGAAGATGTACTCGATTTCCAATTCTCCTCCAAAGGTGAGGAACTGGTGGCGGAGAATGTGCGCGTGGCAAAGGCTGCTTACGAACACTCGGCGGCCAACTTCACACCTGCAGAGCAGCAGGCACCACAGCCGAGTGAGCCGCTCGCCGTTTGGGCGGGCAACCAAGCCTTCGCCATGGCGGCGGCTGGTGCCGGTGTCAAGTTCTACTGCGCCTATCCGATGAGCCCCTCGACTGGCATCCTACACTGGATGGCGGCCAACGCCCGCGAACTCGGCATCATGGTTCGTCAGGTCGAGGACGAAATCAGCGTCATCTGCATGACAGTTGGCGCGGCCCACGCCGGCTGCCGTTCGATGTGCGCCACCTCTGGTGGCGGATTTGCTTTGATGACCGAAGGGGTAGGTGCAGCCGGCATGATGGAGGTACCCATCGTCGTAGTCAATGTGCAGCGTGCCGGTCCTTCGACCGGGGTGCCCACGAAGACCGAGCAGGGCGACCTGTGGCAGGTGCTCGGCGCTAGTCAAGGCGACTTCCCGAAACTCATCCTCGCCCCGAGCAGTCCTCTCGACGCCTTCCAAACGATTCCAGAGGTGTTCAACCTCGCCGACAAGTATCAGTTGCCGGCAATCATCCTCTCCGATTTGCTGATATCCGACGAGACTTCGACCATCGACCCGAAGGTCCTCGACATGCAGCCGATCATCGACCGAGGCGAACTCATCACCGAGGCGGGCGATGAGGCAGGAAACTACGAGCGCTACAAGTTCACTGAAAGCGGGATATCACCTCGTGCTCTCCCCGGAATCCCTGGCTACGAGCATGTCGTGTCCACCGACGAGCATATGCCCGACGGGGTGCTCATCAGCGACGAATTCACACACCCGCACAAGCGCCGGGCGATGTTGGAAAAGAGACAGAGCAAGATGGATGGACTACTAGCCGATTTGGCGCCTCCGACCATCGTCGGCGCTGCCGACGCCGAGGTGACTCTAGTCGCTTGGGGCTCAACCGCCGGCGTCATCCAAGAGGCAATCGAACAACTTGCTGCGGTCGGCGTGGTCGCCAACCACCTGCACTTCAAGTGGCTGGTACCCTTCCACGTAGACGAGGCGACCGAATTGCTATCCTCCTGCAAGCGCACCATCCTCATCGAGAACAACTACTCCGGACTCTTCCATCGCTACCTGCGAGGCGAGACCGGATTCACGGTGGACGGTCACATCCGCAAGTACGACGGCGAGCCATTCAAGCCACATCACATTGTGGCGGCGGTAAAGGAGCAGCTCGAAGGTAGCGAGACCTTGTCAGTGCCGTATGAGAAAATCATTGTTTGAGGAGATGAAGAGATGTCGGATACGAATGCAACATTGACTTTGAAACCGAAGGACTTCAAGGGTAAGGTAGACCCTGATTGGTGTCCCGGCTGCGGCGACTTCGGTGTGCTCAGCGGACTACAGCGAGCGGTGGCTGAACTAGGTTTGAAACCTCATAAGATTCTCACCGTTAGTGGCATTGGATGCTCGTCCAACTTCCCGGGTTTCTTCAACTCCTACGGCATGCACACCCTGCACGGGCGTTCACTCCCACACGCCTCGGGGGCCAAGTTGTCGAACCACGAGATGACCGTCATCGTCACTGGC
>Ga0209501_10003001_pt1 | contig 17273 bp, 20 predicted proteins | sample ArcticOcean_MG_C_4_FD_187434 | JGI IMG/M metagenome (GOLD analysis project Ga0209501, IMG submission 187434) | Marine microbial communities from western Arctic Ocean - ArcticOcean_MG_CB4_134 (SPAdes) (version 2) | ecosystem: Environmental > Aquatic > Marine > Oceanic | place: Arctic Ocean...
CACTATGTGTAGAAATCTGTACAACACTTGGACCAGATGTCTTAAGAGTAAAACCTGTTGAAGGCTGGAAAAGAGGAAAAGCATTCGTTTTCTACCCAGAGAGATGTATTTCAGATGGTGCATGCATTGGTGTATGCCCAACAAAAGCAATCTTTTGGATGAGACCAATGGACTTTACAGTTGGACAACCAGTCCCACTCTACAAAAACTCAGTCTTCGTAAAAGGTTGGACTGAATTAATCGATTAGATTAATTCACACAATTTTTAATTTCTTTTTCTTATTTTATTTTTCTAAGTTCATACACAATTAAGCAAAAATTAATTATTTTTTAGAAAATCCAAATTTTGATGACCAATTACTTTTTTGTTTAGTTTCTTGTTTTTTTGAAAGATTATCTAACATATCATATGTAATTGTAAATCCATTACCAACCAAAGTAGCATCCTTGTCATAATTTTCTTTATGAGAAATAAATTCATCAGATAAATCTCTAATTTTTTTAGTTTTAAGATCAAATAATCTAATTTTTTTACCATTTTCTAATTCAATTATTGCATCACCACTTAATCCTTGTATTGAAAACTTTTCAAAGAATCGAATTGTACCATTTTTTTTTAATTTAATTAAAGAATCAAAAGTGATTGTTTCTCCATAAAATAAAATTTCACGTGCAAATAATATTGAGTCTTGTTCTACATTAAGAACAATAATAGTATCAGCATCAAGGGATACAGTATTTGAAATATCCTCAGCAATAATTTTTCCATTTGGAGCTGAAATACTTGTTCTATTTTCCTGAATTTGAAAAATTCCTACTCTACCGTCTTTATCCTCAACTCTATATTTTCTACCATAAATATTACCTACAACAACATTTCCATTATCTACAATAATTCTTGCACCGTTTTCAATTTTATACTTATTTTCTAATGGATTAATGAACTTGAAATCACCTTTTGTAAGATGAATATTAGTTTTAAATTCCTGGGTCCAAGAAGGACTGGTAATGCTCCCTTGCATGATTATTGGACCATCATAAGTTAAACTTCCAGCCATAAAATTACCCTTAATAGATAAAGTACCAGTTGCTTTTCTTTCTAATTCAATTTCACCAAGAGTTTTTGAGCCAAATAATCTAGTTGCTGTAGAATTTGATTGATTTAGTGCAGTTACCCATTCTTCAGCACTTTTCATTTCTTTAGATAATTCTTGACCTAAAATCTGATTTTTTCTTCTAACATCTTCTTCACTTTCATCAGAATAAACTCTAGAATTTTTTATTTTTTCAATATCAGTATCAGGATATTTTTTACCAATTTTTAGATCATCATATGCTTGTTTAATTTTAATAAATTGCTCATTTTCTCCACCTCGATCAGAATGGAATTGTAAAGCTAATCTTCTAAATGCGTCCCTAATGTCTTTCTCTGTTGTACCTTCAACAATTCCTAAAATATCATAATTAGATTCTACCATTTTTTATCAACCTAGTTAGGATCAGTACTCATTTTCCTATACTTGTAGTTTATTACATTACAAGATATCAATGATTTGGAAAATTCTATCAAAATTAGTCATAAAGTTAATTTTTTCTTCTTTTAACTAAAGCAATTACGGCTAGAATAATACCAGTTATTCCCATTCCTATTCCAACATATCCAATATCCACCTGATTACTAGAATTTTCTAGATTTTGAACAGTATTTTCTAGAGAAATAATACGATCAACAAGTTTTGTATTATCATCAATAACTTTAGTTAAAGCAAGATTAGTTAATTCAGGAAATTCAATATAAGATCTTTCTTTAATTGGAGGTGGATGCATAGATAAATTTACAGGTGTGTCTAAAATTTTTCCAATAAGATTTGCTTGAAAATATCCAGATACCGTAGGAGTAATGAAAGCATAATATTTTCCTGGAACATTATGATCAGATACTAAAGGTAAAGTAATTGTTTGTGTGTTATCATATACAAATTGAATTTTTAATAATTTTCTTAATCCTTCAATACCATTTTGAAATTCTTGAGAATTTGCACATTCCAAAGATATTGAAATATCAGGACAAGATACTAGTGGACTAATATACAATTCAAGTCCATTTGTATCACCAGATACAACGGGTTCATTCATCCAACCAATTTCTATACGATACTCTCCAACTGCATCAACTGTATGCCCATATGCAATTCCACCAAGACTAGGAATAAGTAGCAAGGATAGTAGGAAGAAAGTATATTTCACAATTTTTTAAAATAAATCTAATTTTAAAAATGTTATTTTTGATAATTGTACCACTTATCCATCTGCACATATTGAAACTTTTCAATCAGTTAGAGTTTGTGCAAATACAATATATTATTTGTATTTTAATTCAGAATAGATCTTAAGAAAGTCAGATAAAGATTATGATTTAAAGTAATCTTAAATTGTAGTATTTTGTGTAATGTTTTTCATTTCATCGTGAAAGAAAAATTTGTCAGTGAATGCTGGTTTCAAGTCATCTAACCAAATTGCATTTTCATCATATTTTGCAAAAAATGGAATATCTACCCAATCAGGATTTCTACCTTGTAAAAATCTCAAAACAATTACTTTTTCATCTTTAATATTTGCAGTTCCAATTACATGGACTTTACCTGGTGTTGCAGACATACTTGGTCCTCTAACTGTTCTAGCCAATCCACTAACTGAAGAATATGCTTTTTTGAAAATTTCATGTGCTTTAATTAAAGAAATTCCAAAATAATGTTGTGCTCCTGTATCTCTAACTACAAACATGTAGTATGGGATACAACCCAATTCAACTTGCTTAGTCCACATTTTACCCCACATTTCTGCATCATCATTGATATGTGTTAAAAGAGGTGACTGAGTTCTAATCTGAGCACCTGTTTTTCTCACTTCCTTAATCGCATCTTTGACGGCATCTGTGGATAATTCATTTAGATGATTAAAGTGAGCCATAAATGCAAGATGTAAACCACTACTAGTAATTTTCTTAAAAATTTCTAACATTTCTTGAGAATCTGAATCAGTTAAAAATTTGTAAGGCCAATATGCAAGTGCTTTTGTTCCAATTCTAATAGTTTTAAGATTTGGAAGATTTGCATCAATTAGAGTATCCACATATTTTGCGAAAATTTTTGCTTTCATTATCATTGGATCACCACCAGTAAATAATACATCAGTAATTTCAGGATGCTCTCTCAAATATTGAACTAGTTGTTCACCTTCTTGCATTGCAAATTTCATTTCATCCATACCAACAAATTGAGGCCATCTAAAACAGAAGCTACAATATGCATGGCAAGTTTGACTTTGACTAGGAAAGAAGAGACAAGTTTCTTTATACTTGTGTTGCATTCCATATAATTTAGTTCCATCTTTTAATGTTGGAACATTAAGTTCCATTTGACCTGCAGGATGTGGATTTAATTGTAAACGAATTTCATTTGCAATTGCTGCTATTTCTTTTTTATCAGCATTATTTTTTAATGCAGTAGCCATTTTTTCATAATGTTCAGGTTTCAACATTCCTTTTTGAGGAAATGTTAAAACAAAAATTGGATCATTTGGAATGTTATTCCAATCAATTAATTGTTCAACGACATAATTATTTGCTTTAAATGGTAAAACATTTCCTACAACTTCCATTTCAAATTGTTTTTCTTCAGAAAGTTGTTGAATTTGTGGAAGTTTGCGAAAGTTTGATAATGTGTATGATTTCATATTAGGAGCATTATTCCAAATTGATTCTTGATAGGTCATTTTGTAGATAGTGTGTCAACCCTTGTTAAATGTTGCATCAATTCTAGGCATAAAATAAGGAATAATTATCTAGTTTTTTCTTTTAAAATAATCAAAATAGCTTAACATTTTATTCTAGAAAATAAAACAAAGTAAGAAGACAAATTATGAGCGAAGGAGATATTTCACAAATTTCAGTTGGAGAATTTGAAACAGTTTCACAGTTATTGGCTTCATCAGAATCACTTCAGTTAGCTTTCGTTATAATGATAGTTGGAATTATTATGCTAGCTGCCGCATATAGAACATTCTCATCAATGATAAAATCAAAAAAAATATTTTACACTAGACCACATTTATCAAGATTTGTACAAAATGCAGTATTACCATTTTTTGCAATTGCTCTAATTTCATCAACTAATGTATATATTCAAACTTCAGAATTATTTGAACAAGATTCAAGTATTTCTACAATAGAATTAACTCCTGAAGAAACTTTTGCAAAGATTCTAAATACTTTCAATATTCTAGTTATTGGTTATACAATTTCTCATTTAATTCCAATAATGCTTACTAAACGTGATAAATCAATTCTTGAAAAACAAGACTTTCAAGTTTGGTATGATATGCAAGGTTTTTCAGATGATGATGATCTTTTTCACAAATTATACAAATGGATTCCACCAACTATTACACCTGAAGATTTTACTGATGAAGAGTTCAAGAATCTCTGTAAAACAAAAGAAGGTATTATTCAATTAGAACAATACCGCACTTCAAAAGGAAATCCTATTGGAAGTTATGAAAAATTAGTAACTAGTCCCTTTGAAAAATGGAAAAAATCTGAAAGAGGAAAATATTTAAAATATTTTAACAATTGTGTTACTGGAAATAATCAATCAGGAAGAAAATTAAAACCAGGTGCAAAACCAGATGAAATATTTGCAATAGATATTTGGAGAGAGGAAAAAAGAATTAATGGTTTCGAGCCATTAATTCCAAGTTCTCGACCAGTAGGATATGCACGTAAAAAAAGAGAAGGTATTCCTAAATCATTTAAGCAAATTTTACCTGTAGGAATTTTTGCTGCAACAATTCTTGGAGTTGTATCTTGGTGGGGAGTAGATTTGTTTGTATTAGCTACTGCAACAGGTGGTCTTGCAATTGGTATTGGTTTAGCATTACAAGAAACAATGCAAAATTATTTTGCATATTTAATGATTAGAAAAGACAATATTTTCAAAGAAGGTGAAAGAGTACAATTAGAATCAGGATATAACGGATATGTTCATAAAATTACACCTAGAGTTACCTATGTCAGAGATGGATTACATGAATCTGTAGCAATAATTCCTACAAGACAATTAGTAACAGCACAAATTATCAATTATACAAAAGAAAATAGACTTGTTCCAGCAGTAGTTACTGTAGGAGTTTCATATCTTAATGATCCAAAACAAGTTGCAGCAATTTTAGTAAAAATTGGAAAACGTGGTATGATTGAAATTAAAGATGGTAAAGGAAGGCACCTAATTAGACAAAATAGATGTTCATATTTAGATGAAAATAAGTCAAGTTGTGGATGTGATAAGGATCTACATGTAGATATTACACAGCCAGTTGTAAGATTTAATCAATTCAATGATTCTGCATTAGATTTCTCAATGTGGTTGTACGTTAAAGATTATGGAGCACAATTTAAGACAAAAACAGATCTAAGAATGATAATGTATGAAGAGTTTAAAAAATATGATATTAGAATTCCATGGCCAATTAGAACTGTATACCAAGGAGATGAAAAGAAAGAGCAAAATGAAATTGATCAAAAAGATGAATTCAGAAATAAAGTGATTGATGAGTATGGATTAGGTGACATAGGTCGTGGAGAAGGCGACGAATAGAAAAAAATTCTCAAAACTTAAGAATCCCTTCAAATTATGTTTTATTATTGAGTGAATTATCAGTCATTTCAGGAAAGTCTTCTGAAAATTTAGCAAAGGAACTATCAAAAAAAATAAAAGCAAATTTTGTAAAATCAGAAATTCGAGTTTTTCCTGATGGTGAAAGTAAAATAACATTAATTGGAAAGTTGTCAAAAAAAAAATCAATTGTTGTACAATCAATATATCCACCTGTAGATACCAACTTAGTTCAAGCATTATCATTAATCACTAAAGCTAAAGAAAATTCATCAGAAGTAATTGCCGTAATTCCATATATGGGATATGCAAGACAAGATAGAGAATTTTTACCTGGTGAGATTGTTACAATGAATGTACTTGGTAAATTATTCAAAAGTGCAGGAGCATCAAAAATAATTATTGTAGATATCCATAGTTTAATTGGATTGAAGTATTTTACTATCAAAACAAAAAACGTAACCGCAATTCCAGATCTTGCAGAATATTTTAAGAAATTGAGCCTGAAAAACCCCTTAGTTGTATCACCAGATCAAGGTGGAAAAGAAAGAGCAAAAGAATTTGCAAAAGAATTCAATTCAGATTATATCGCATTAGAAAAAATAAGAGATAAAAAAACAGGTAAAGTAAAAATTAAAACAAAAAATTTAGCAGAAGTTGAAAATAGAGATTTAATTTTAGTGGATGATATGATAAGTACTGGTGGCAGCATAATCAAAGCTACACAATTTCTTAAAAAACAAAAATGTAAAAGAATCTATGTTGCATGTACACATGCACTTCTAATGAATGATGCTGAAAATAAAATAAAGAAAGCAGGAGTTACAAGTATCATAAGTACAAATACAATTCCAGGAAAAACATCAAAAGTGGATATTTCAAAAGCTATTGCAAAGGCAATAATGTAATGCCAGAAAGTTTTTTTATTGTATCTAAAGATAATTTAGAACTTGCAATTGATGAAGTTGTAGCAATTGTAAAAATGTATGATAGATTTAGTAAAATAAAAATAATTTCAAATCTAATAATCATTCAATCAAAAACTAATTGGAATAAAATTACAGAGCGCGCTACATTTGTAAAAACATCTGGACAAATATTAAGAAAAATGTCAGGATTATTTTTAGATGATGGAAATTTTCAAGTTCTGAAAAATACAAAAACTTTTGTGTGTAGAGTACTTAACTTATCATCAAATAAATTGAATACATTAGAATTAGAGAGTTCAATGGGGGATATGATATCTAAGTTTACACATGCAAAAGTAAATTTAGAAAATCCTGATATTACAGTATATCTAATTTTTACAAACGAAGAAAATTTTTTTGGTTTTTCAGAAAAAAATGAAGATAAAAAACGCCCTAAAAAAAGTAAAAAATATCCTCATGAATTAGATTGGAAATTGACAAGAGTTATGATAAATTTAATTGGATTGGAAGAAGGGGAAACTGTATGTGATCCATTTTGTGGTACAGGCACAACATTAATTGAATCAGAATCAATGGGCATCAATGCAATTGGAATAGATTTTGATGAAAAAATGTGTGAAATTTCTAAAGAAAATCTTAAAATTAATAATTACAAATCAAAAATTTTAAAATCGGATTTTCAAGAATTAGTAAAAATATCAAAGGATTTTGATGGAATTGTTACAGATTTACCATATGGTAGATCTTCAAAAGCATCAGAAAAACCTGAAGAAATTTTAAAAAAATTTATTGCAATTATTCCTAAACATAAGAAAATCGCTATAATGTATAAAAAAGAATTAGATCCTAAAATGAAATTAAAAGGACTGAAAAAATATCAGATCTATAGGCATAAAAGCCTCACAAGAACTATTTTGATTAAATGAAACTAGTATTTTTAGGAACATCAGCTGCACAACCTACACAAAAAAGAGGATTATCTTGCTTATGTTTAGAAAGGGAGGGTGAAATCATAATGTTTGATGCAGGTGAATCTGCACAGATTTCATATACGAAAGCAGGTCTAGGATGGAATAAAAAAATGAAATTGTTTGTAACACATTTGCATGGAGATCATTGTGTAGGAATTTTGGGATTATTACAAACAATGTCAATGCAAAATAGAACAGAATCTTTAGAAATTTTTGGCCCTAAAGGAATTGATGAATTTCTTGCAGCCAATATTAAAATATTAAATTTTGGCTTGCCATTTTCTATTTTAATTACAATTGTTAGTGCAGGAAAAATATATGAAAATAATAAATTCTTAATTCATGCAGCTAAAGCAAATCATTCAATAACTGCATTTTCATATTTGTTTGAAGAAAAAGATAAACCAGGAAGATTTAATGTACAAAAAGCAAAGGAATTAGGAATACCAGAAGGCGAATTATGGAATAAATTACAAAATGGAGAAGAAGTAAGTAATAATGGAAAAACAATTAGACCTGAGCAAGTATTAGGCATAAAACGTCCAGGGAAAAAAATAGGAATTTCAGGTGATACAATGCCAACAAAAGAATTAGAATTATTTTTCAATGAATGTGATTACTTGGTATTTGATTCAACATTTCTTGATGAAGAAAAACAAAAAGCACAAGATACATGTCATTCAACAGCAAAACAAGCTGCTGAATTAGGAAAAAATGCAAATGTAAAAAATTTAATTTTAACACATTTTTCTGCAAGATATAAAGATGAAGTTGGACACCAAACTGAAGCAGAAAAAATTCATAATTCAGTCATTACTGCAAGAGATCTTTTAGAAGTTGAAATTAAATAAAAATTAATTAGTTTTAAATATATTTTTAATAAAACTAAATGGATCAAAATCAGATATTTTATTTGTAAGAATTTCTTTAGAAGATTCACTTGATTCTATAATTTCAGTCGTAATATTATCTCCAGTTTCTGTAATTCCTTCAGAAATTTTTTCATTAACATTTTCAACTAATTTATCTCCAGTTTCTGTAATTCCTTGATATACACTATCACTGACACTTTGAATTGTTTTATCAATAGAAGTATCTAGACGATTCTCAGCAGAATTAGTTATTTTTGTATTAAGTCCATTAATGTCATTTTTTAAAGAATCAGATAATATCGCAGATGTATTTGGAAATAATGCAGTAATTTCTGTAGAAAACATCATACCACCTAAAACAAAAATAGCTACAATTATGCCTAATTTTATCAACATGTTATAGTATTATTAAAAAATTCATTTTAAATTCAAACTAAAAAAAATAATCAAAAATGAGTGAATTTTTTTAACTAATTTTATCTAATCAAAAACTATCCAATCAATTATTGCATCAATATTAGATGATGTTAAAGTAACTTTAATCGGTCCTAATGGAGATTCATTAGATTCTTCACAAATTGCTATTTGTTCAACAAATGCTGCTTGTTTGTTAAGATAAAACCATGTTGTATCATCTTGTAAATTATCTTCAAGTGAACGCAAATAAATTTTTTGCAGTTTATTATTATGTATAAATTGAAAAATTTTTTCAAAGGATCTTAATTCTTTAGATTGTGCATTAATTGAAAAATCATTATTGTTTATTATTGCATAAGGAAAAATATTAGAAATTGCTTGTTCTATTTTTTCGATAGATTCAGAAGGATTTACAGTACAAAACATTTCTATTTTGCAACTAAGGTTTGGGATCTTCATTCAATCCATCTTTGAATTATTTCATATGATTTTTTTATTAATTCATCTTTTGTTAAATCAATATTAGATATTGCAAAATCAGATAATGCGATGGAGTTGCTAATACCAACTCCTAATTCACGATTATCTCTTTCATTGAAATGTTCTTTTGTTTGTGGATCATCAGATCTTCCTCTTTTTTGTAAGAAATTAAATCGAGTATCAATTGATGCATGGATTGCTAATAATTTTACAGTTCCAAATTTTTTAAGTACTTGTATCTCATCATTGGATCTAACTCCATCAATTAGCAATACATTTGCATTAGAGGATTGTATTTCTGTTTTAACTAATTCAGCTATTGCACCAGGCCCATTTTTCTCTCTAAGTTCTAACATTAATTTTCCAAGATTTTCTCTACTTGCATCTAAATTTCTTTTTTTAGCTTCATTCCTTACTGCATTTCCTAAATTAATAATTTCATAGCCTTTAGATTTCAAACCTTCAGCAATAGTAGATTTACCAGCACCAGGCATACCGGTTAAACATACAAGTAATTTACTCAACATATATCAAAAAAAAATACTCGTCTATGAAGTTAACTATTACATAATAACTAAAAATAATGAAATTAATATAAAATCAATTAAAAAATGATTAGTAGTAAAATAATGAAACAAATAATTTCTAAAATTGCAAAAACAACAATTCCGTCAAATGTAATTCAAAAATCAAAAAAAGAGATTGCAGATAAAGTATACAAATTAGTTGAAAAGGAAATTCAAAAATATTCAGAAGTAGTAGAATTAGAATTTGGAGGCTCATATGCTAAAGATACATGGTTATCAAAAAATGCAGATATTGATATTTTTATTAAATTTAAAAAAGATATTTCTGAAGAGAAATTAGAAAGTATTTCAAAAAAAATAGGTTTTGAATCACTAAAAAAATATTCTCCATATGTCAGATATTCTCAACATCCCTATGTTGAAGCCAAAATTAAAGATACAAAAATTAACATCGTACCATGTTATGATGTCAAAATTGGTGAATGGAAAAGTGCTGCAGATAGATCACCATTTCATACAAAATTTATGAAAAAATCATTAACACTAAAAATGAAGAATGAAGTTAGAATTCTTAAGACCTTTTTAAAATCTAATAAAATTTATGGTGCAGAAATTGCAAAACAAGGATTTAGTGGATACATTTCAGAAGTTTTAATTTTTGAATTTGGAAATTTTGAAAATCTAATAAAATCAATATCAAAAGTTAAAGAAAATCAAATTATTGGAACAACATCAAAATCTTTTGATACAGCAATAGTTATAATTGATCCAATTGATAGCAATAGAAATTTGGCTGCTGCTATTTCAAATGAAAATATTGGAAAATTTATTCTGATTTGCAGATCATTAAAAGAAAAACCAAGTTTAGAATTTTTTAAAATTAAAAAATCAAAAATATCAAAGAAATTTTGGAATAATTTACTAATTATAAAATTTGAATTTAAAACTAGAAGTTCTGATATTATTTGGGGGCAAATTAAAAGAGCAACATCATCATTGTCTACACAATTAGAATTAGGAGGATTTACCGTACTTAGAAGCAAATCCCATACAGATGAACAAAAAGAAGCATATCTCATTTTCTTTTTAGAATCTACAAAAATAAGTGAAATATATCAAAAAAATGGACCAGAATTTTTTAGAGAAAATAGTGCCCACAGTTTTATTTCTAAAAATCTTAATAATGCAGAATTAGTGTGGGTTGGAAATAATAGAAAAATAATTTCATTAGAAAAGAGAAAACATACGAATGCCGAAAGTTTTATGAAAGAATTTTTGAAAAAAAATCTTGAAATAGGCATACCAAAAGGTCTTGAAAAGGATTTCAAAGGCGGTTTTAAGGTATTCCTAGGAAATAAAACTCTAAGTAAATCAATTAAAGAGGAAGTAGCTGAGTTGATTTCAGTAGATGGCACACTCCTTCATTTCAATTAAAAAATTTACAGAAAAACCATACTCAAACGTTTTAGGATATCCAAATGCAACTAATCGTCAAATTAAATCAAGAATTAATGAATTAGAAAAATTGAAAATAAAATCAGTTTGTTTTATTGGTCCTACCAAAATTGGAAATTTAGCAATTTTAGGAAAAGGATACGTTGGTGTTGTAGTACTTGTAAAAAGAGGAAATAAAGAAGTTGCACTAAAAATTAGAAGAATTGATTCTCAAAGAAAAAATATGAAAAATGAATCAATATTGTTAAAATTAGTAAATTCAGTTAATGTTGGTCCAAAAATAATTGATGCAAGTAAAAATTTTTTGGTTATGGAATATCTTGAAGGAGAAAAATTTAGCGATTGGATTGGAATGTTAAAAGGTACTGGCAGTGTAAAACAATTAAAATCTACAATAAAAAGTGCTTTAGAAGATTGTTATAGATTAGATCAAATTGGATTTGACCATGGTGAATTAAGTAATATTTCAAAACATGTTATTGTGGGTAAAACAAAAGTTTCTCTAATTGATTTTGAAAGTTCTAGTACAAAAAGAAGGCCTTCAAATGTTACATCAATAACTCAAGCATTTTTTATTGGATCAGGTATTGCAAAACAATCTCAAAAAATTTATAAAAATTCTTCCAAAGAAAAAATTATTGGCGCTTTAAAATCATACAAGCAAGAAAAAACACGAGAAAATTTTGAAAATTTACTCAAAATATTGAAATTATAATAGAATTTGAACCTGCGACCACTATCCCCAGGCTAGTATCATGTCAAGCTAGACCACGATACCTAGCATCACAGGCATAAAATGAAATTATTAAATCGTCCCATAAACAAACAGAAATTATGAAATTGTGTAATATTTGTCATAAAATTTCAGGTACCGATAAAGATCATATAGATTGTGTTCAAAAAAGAAGTATAGAGTTAGAAGATAAAAATTTTAAAAATGAAATTACTGAAAAACTAAATTTATCAAAAAATAATCAAGATTTAGGAGTTGAGATAAAAGCTATATTGGGACACCTAACTAGAGAAACAAATCAAAAAGATAGTTCATAACCATTTTGATAATCTTTCTTTTTCAAAATCTAATTTTTTAGTAAGATTATCTTTAGTAGATTCTGTTAAACGAGTAGAAGGTTTTGGATCTGCAAACATATCTACTTCAATTATTGAAGCTGTATCTCTACCAGATTCTAAAAAGCATCCACCTTTACCATCAAACAAAACAGATGATTCTTTTGATTCAAGTTTTAAGACAATATTTTTTGCAACTGCAATTCCTTCCCCTTCTGCAAAAATTCCTGCTTTAGGTACTGCCATTGAATCAGTAACAACTAAGCTTGTAACATCACCAATTGCAAAAATATTTTCATGTGGTGTTTTACAATCTCTATTAATTGGAATAAATCCTGGTTCCTTTGCTAAATTAGAATCATAGATAACTTTAGGTGCAATATGTGGTGGAATTGCTAAAAGAATATCAAAACTATATTCATCATTTTCAAAAATTAATTTTTTAGATTCTACACGAATAATTTTTTTAGAATTATGAAAAGTAATTTTTTCTGAATTTACTAAATCAAGGATTTTTTTACTTACTTCAGGGCCTGCGGCAGGTAGTGTAATTGGAGCAGGACTGTAAAAATCAATTTGGACAGAATCGCGTATTCCTCTCTTTCTAAGCATCGAATCAACTAGTAAACTAGCCTCAAAAGGTGCTGGAGGGCATTTGTAAGGCATACCCATAATGACAATAGCAATTTTCCCAGATTCTATTTTATCTAATTTTTGATGAATCTCATCAAGTTGATTATGATCATACAAATTAAATCCATTTTCTACTAAACCTGGAATTTTTTCTGGTGCCAATACTGCCCCCATTGAAATGATAAGAAAATCAAATGAAATCTCTTCAGAATTTGTTTTTACAAAATTATTATTATAATTAATTTCAATAATTTCATCTTTAATAAAATTAATTTGTTTTTTTGGTAATTCATTTAATGAACCAATAGAATTTTCAAAAGTTCTAGTCCCATTCATTATCCATAATTTTGCATATCCAACCATAAACCAGTCTTTTTTATCAATAATTGTAATTTTGACTTTGGATGAATCTAATGAATTTCTTATTTCGTTAGCTGCAGAAAGACCACCAAATCCACCACCTAAAATTACAACATGTGGAATATTTGACAACTTATTTTTCTTGGGCTGTAGGTCGAATCAAAATTTCATTGACATTAACATGTGGTGGAGAATCTACAGCATACAAGATTGCATTAGCAATATCTTGTGCTTGTAATGTCTCCATCTTTTTTCCATGCTCTACAAATTGCTGAAGTGATTCATCAGTTATTGTATCAGTTAGTTCTGTTGCAACTATTCCAGGTTCAATACTGGTTACTCTAATATTTGAACGAACACTAAATTCTTGTCTTAATCCTTCAGTAAATGCAGCTACAGCAAATTTTGTTGCACAATAAACACTGCCTGCTGGAAATACAACTCTACCAGCTACAGATGAAATATTAACTATATGTCCCGATTTTTTTTCTTTCATATGAGAAATGACTGAGCCTGTACAGTATAACACGCCTTTGATGTTTACATCTATCATTCTGTCCCATTCATCAATTTTGAGATTTTTGAAAAAACTTAATGGCATTAGACCTGCATTATTTACTAAAATATCAATTGAACCCCATTTGTCTAAAACTGCTTTAGCAAAATTTTTACATTCTTCATTTTTTGTTACATCTAATTTTTGAAAGAATACTTCTCCACCGTTATCAATAATTTTTTTTGATAATTCTTCTAATCTTTCTACTCTTCTAGCACCAATTGCAACTTTAACACCAGCTTTGGCCAGTGTTAAAGCAGTAGCTTCCCCAATACCGCTACTTGCTCCTGTAATTATTGCAACTTTACCATTAATCATCATATATCATCTAAATTTTGATACAACAATACTAAAAATGTTTAGAAAACTAGTATAATTTTTAAAAAAATCTAATAACTTTTTTAAAAGAAAAAACCTACGTTAACTTATGATATCTGAAAATTGTGCTTATTGTGGAGATATGACAGAGATGCCATTTCATTGTAGTTATTGTAAGGATCCATTTTGTGCGGAACACAGACTTCCAGAAGAACACAGATGTGTAAAATTACGCCAAATTAGATCAGAAAGATTTGGGGAGAGAAAAATAATTCGTGATGGAAGTAAAAATAAAGGAAGTATCTTTAAACGAATTTTTGGAAAATCTTAAAATCAATAAGGACTTTTTTCAGGAGAAATTTTTGCACGTCTTCCTTGATAGATTAAAGCAATTGCTAATGCAAACATGACCATTGCAGTTAATGGAAAATTTTGTGGTGCAGGTAAGATGAACCAATAGTAGATACCAAAAGATACAGATACAATTGCCTGAGTCCAAAGTTTAATCCATTTTGGAGCTTTGATTAATCGACTAATCATTTCAACGATAAAAATTCCAATTACGGGATAAATTGTATATAAAAGATAATCAAAAACTTCTACTCCAGTATGAGACATAACTTGTAATGGTAACTAGTATAATTTCTACCTAATCTTCCCATCTAACTTTAGTTGCAATTTTTTTAGCAATTAGAGCCTGAGCATTTTCATAAGGGATTGTAGCTATATCTTCAACCTTAAAAGGACCATATCTTTCAAGATCTGCACCTATAATTTCATCAACATCACTAAGAAATCTAATTACTACTTTCTTTATTTTATGATTTTCCGCTAATGATTCAAGAAATTTTGATTTTCCGCTAATTGTTGCAGAGAGAATCATCTCTATTCGTTCATTTTGTTCTTCATGTGAATCTAAAATGAATTTTTCTTCATCAAGAAGGTGACTAATGTCAAAATTATCAGAATTAGAAATTTTTTCTAATCTGATATGTATCAATAATGATGTTAATTCAGTTGCCATTTCTATCATAGTATCTTTAATTTTATTTTCTACACCATCAAATTCTTGTTTTCTTAAATTTCCAATAAAATCAGATAAATTTCGATAAAAATTTGGTTTAATTTCTAGCAAAGAATCATTTTCAGTTTCTAGTAAAACTGTATGATGTAATGAATTGATATCAATTTGATTTGATTCAGACATATTCTAGCTAATCCTTAAATGCTGGTTGTATTTGTGTTTGATTGAAGTATAAAAATTGCCATACAAAGTTAGCCACGGAAAAGCAGTTCAAACAACCTACTCAGTTGATGAAGTATTCTCAAGAATTCAACATGAAGGTATTCAATTTATCGATTTACAATTTACAGGACTTACAGGTCATTTTCATCATACTACAATTTCAGCAAGTACTTTCACCCCTGAACAAATGAGGGATGGATTACCAAAATTGGATGGTTCATCAATTATAGGTTTTACAACTATTGAAGATTCAGATTTATTATTAAAACCAGATCCAAATACATTTGCAATTATTCCTTGGATGACTGAAAATAAAACTGCTAGACTTCTTTGTGATGTACATTGGGGTGAAGATAGAGGAAGATTATCTCGAGATCCTAGAGGTATTTCTCAAAAAGCTGAAGAATATATTAAAACTCAAGGATTTGATTTTAGTACCTGGGGTCCAGAAGTAGAATTTTTTGTGTTTGACAAAGTTCATTGGGATGTTTTAACACCATACAAAGGACAATCATATTCAATTGAATCAGCAGAAGCACCATGGAGTCAAACTGGAGATGGATATCCAATGGGATTACAAGAAGGGTATTATCCTTCACCACCTGCAGATACTCTAACACCATACAGAAATGAATGTGTAAATATTTTAAGTAATAATTTTGGAATTTTGTGTGATAACCATCACCATGAAGTTGCAACTGCAGGACAATGTGAAATTGATATTATGTATGATCACATGACAAATGCTGCAGATGCTGCACAGTCTTACAAATATGTAATCAAAAATGTTGCACAGAAATATGGAAAAGTTGCAACATGTATGCCAAAACCAATTGCAATGGATGCAGGTTCTGGAATGCACGTTAATGTTAGTTTATGGAAAGGAAAGGAAAATGCATTTTATGATCCTGATGATGAAATTGAATTAAGTCAAGTTGGCAGATATTTTTGTGGTGGTATTATTAATCACGCAAAAGCATTATCTGCAATTTGTAATCCTACTACTAATTCATATCATAGATTAGTTCCAGGATATGAAGCACCAGCATACATTGCATGGAGTGCAGGAAATCGTTCAGCTATTGTAAGAGTTCCTAAACATTTGAAAGGAAAACAACATTCTAAATTAAAAAGATTAGAATTTAGAGCACCAGATCCTTCATCAAACCCATATCTTGTATTTGCAGCAGTAACAGCAGCAGGAATGGATGGAATTAAAAAGAAAATGGATCCAGGTGAACAAGTACGTGATGATATATTTAAAATGACAAAATCAGATAGAGCTAAACGTGGAATTGGCGTTTTGCCAAAAAGTCTTGGTGAAGCATTAGATGAATTAGAAAGTGATAGAAAATTCTTAAATCCAATTTACACTAATGATGTAATTGATAAAATTATTGAATTAGAAAGAAAGGATCAAAGAGAAATTTCAATTAGACCCCATCCTCATGAATTTTATCTATACTTTGATGTTTAGACTCTTCCAGTCATCTGAAAAATAAAATAAAGTGAAATTATTATTAAACTAAATCCAGATACAAAAAATATTCCTTTTTTGTTTTCAGATGTAGTAGTTTTGTATAATAAAATACAACCAGCAAGACCTACAAATAAAATAAAAATACCATAAATTACCACATCAAAACTTTGACCTGTAATCAATGGATGAAAAAAACCAGAAAGTAATGCAAAAAATACAATTAGATAAACATACTTTAAACTTGAAAGTCCTTTAGATAAAATATTACTCATTGTGATTTGTAATTATA
>Ga0209501_10003002_pt1 | contig 17270 bp, 20 predicted proteins | sample ArcticOcean_MG_C_4_FD_187434 | JGI IMG/M metagenome (GOLD analysis project Ga0209501, IMG submission 187434) | Marine microbial communities from western Arctic Ocean - ArcticOcean_MG_CB4_134 (SPAdes) (version 2) | ecosystem: Environmental > Aquatic > Marine > Oceanic | place: Arctic Ocean...
AACCCGCGGGTAGCGAACATGTTCGAGCGGACGTTCGAAGGAAGATCTTCACCGAAAGATGGTCGACTCTAATGACCGAATTGTCAGCTTAAATACAGGGGTTGATCACGTATTTAGGTCGTCTGGATTTTGTGCCGAGCACTGAGTTCTGACAGAACCACAGATCAGGATATACAGGACGAACTGATTCTCCTCGTTATGGCCGGTGTCGCCGGTCATGAGAGCAAAAGAACTTCAGAGAGAGTTCGGGCCAATATGGGAAACATCATTAGACGGGGAATCCATAGTGGCAAACCACCCTTTGGGTTTTCCGCCATCAGGGAAATAGTCGACGGAAGTGTGCGGGTCGTTCGGTGGGAGATAAACGACTCAGAGGCAGATATTGTTCGTGAAATGGTTCGCCTGTCTACTGAAGATAATCTCGGCTTTAAAGCGATCTCGGACACTTTGAATGAGCGTGGCCTCCAGCGGATGTCCGGACACTGGGTCCCTTCATCGGTTCAACACATTCTTCGCAATCCGGTACTGAAAGGCCTCATGGTCTACGGTCGTAGACCTAAGACAGGAAACCCTAAGGGCGAACTGATCGAGGTACCTGGTGTTTTTCCCGCGATTCTTAGTGATGTCGAGTGGGATGCGCTTCAGCAGCGCATGGACATCCGTAAGAAGGTTTCTAGAGGGTCATCGCACAAGAGCGACTACTTACTCTCTGGAATAGCTCGCTGCGGGCACTGCGGAGGACCTACGTCCGGCAAATCAGGTTCTGCTTATAAAGGACGACGGTACACAAGTTACGTTTGTACTCGGGCGACAAGAGCACGAGAAGGTTGTGAGTTCTATAACGGTCACGCTAGTAAGAAGCTTGAGTTCGCCGTATTGGAGTATTTAGGGCAATTCAGCGATCCGAAGAGGGTTGCTGAGTTGATATCTGAATCCAGTAAGTCTGATCTTGCGCGAAATAAGCGTGACTTGAAACGGCTTGAGAAAAAATTGACTGTGCTCGACACAGATTTTCATAAAAATCTTGAGTATTTGAAGAAGGGTCTTCTGAACGAAGAGGAGTTTGGGGCAGCCAACGTACAGCGTCGTGATGAGCGCGCCAAAACTGAGATTCGATTGGCTGAATTACGAGAGACGCTGACAAGCGCGGAGGCCGCGAAAGAAAGTGCTTCTGCCCTACCCGATCAGATCGGCTCGTTCCTGAAATCGTTTGAGGAGCTAGAGGTTCGAAAGGCGAAGGCGATATTGCAGACGATCCTGGAGAGCGCTCACATATGGCGTGACGGTAGGATCGAGTTGAAATTTCGGTAGCCCGAGATTTGCTTGGAGCGCCTGCTTCTTCCCTGCTGGTATCGAATTCCAAGCGAACTAAAAGACGCGCGCCAACACAGTTTCTCCGCGAGCGTAACGATCCAGATTTTCAGCGGCGAATAATGCACGCTTGCGGGATGTGCCATCTGTAGAACCCACGGTGTGAGGCGTTACGCACACGTTGGGCAGCTGGTAAACCGGCCGAGTCGGATCGGGAGGTTCCTGTACGAATGCGTCAAGTCCCGCACCGCCGATGCGTTCGTCCAACAACGCCCGGTACAACGCTTCTTCGTCGATCAGATCGCCACGCGCTACGTTGATAATGCAAGCCGTCGGCTTCATCAGCTTGATGCGTCGTTCATCGATGATGTGTCGGGTTTTTGCCGTTAAATGCAGATGTACCGAGATAAAATCACTCTCGACCATGAGTCGGTCTAGGGCGTCTTGTCCGCCCAGAATTTCGGGTTGGATTTCGTCCAGCACTTCTGGTTCGATGGGACGGATGTCTACTGCCAGGATTCGCATGCCAAACGCTTTGGCGCGGCGGGCCAATTGCTGACCACTCGCGCCAAAACCTACGATACCCAACCTGCGATCGACCAACTCCATTCCCATAGGGAAGAAAACTTTTCCGGCCGCAAAGTTGCGTTGGGCGTCGCCATGACGATGGGCCAGCATGAGAATAAACATCATGGCACCTTCGGCCAGTGCCACGCTGCTGAGTTCGCCCGGGCAATGTGCCAGCAACATGCCGGACTCCCGGATTTTTTTGACCTCGACGTGATCTAATCCGTTCGTCTGCGCCTGGAGATATTTGACTCCCGCACTTTTTGCTACATCGATCAACTCGGCGCTGATGTTGCCACCCACGTCTACGATCGCCTCCACATCCTTAAACTGCGGTTCAGCAGGCAGATTGCGATCGAACACGTGGAGGTCGTGACGGCCTTCGATGGTCGCGAGCAAATCACGACCCCAGGCTACGTTGACCTCGTCTAGCGGATGTGGCAAAAACAGGACTTTTAGTTGGCGCATGGGTCGGTTATAGACAACGGTGAATGACCGCAGCGCTTTCGGATGGGTTCAAGACGCATTACGATTCCTACTTATAGAATCCCGGCTTTATGGATTTTGCTGCTGAGTAATATGCTCTCTCAAACGGCCAACCGAGGTGTCGATCGCCCGCGCTAGATGTGCCCAGTCCACCCCGACTTGCACCCACTGGATGCCTTTGCTGACCCAGGCCATAAGCGCTTCGGGGTCATCTGCCAGGCCGATCCCAGGGTAAACACCTCCCTGGCGTGCTGTCCTCACCACGGTCTCGATCGCACTCTGCACTTCGGGGTGTTGCGGATTCCCCATGTGACCCATGGAACCCGCAAGATCGTTGGCTCCAATTACTATGCCCGTCAATCCTGGAACCTTGATAATCTCATCTATCGCATTTACAGCATCGATGTGTTCAATCTGCACAATTACGATGATCTCTTCATTGGCCCGTCGCCAGTAATCGGCGTCGGCAATGCGCCCATATTGAATGGGCCGCCGCGGTCCGAATCCACGTTCTCCGTCTGGCGGGTAGCGGCATGCTGCGACAGCAAGCTCAACGTCTTCCACGGTCCGAACGAACGGAGCGATGATTCCATCCGCACCCATGTCTAGGACGGGCTTGATTAACACGGGATCATTCCACGGCACTCGGACCAGCGCCGCCGCATCACTCCCCTTCGTCGCCATGATGTGGGCTTGAACCGTCTCCAGCGACATGGCGTTGTGTTCCATGTCGATCCAAACAAAATCCAAAACATAGGAGAACAATTCGGAGACAGTGGGATCAGTGAAACTCACGCCGCAACCGAGCGGGATCTGCCCGCTCTTCAGCTTCTCTCTGAGCTTGTTCGCATTTTCCATCAAGAATCAATTCCTTGTAAAACTGTGAGATCGGTCAGGTTAGCCGAATCCAATCCTACGCAAGTATTCACGATTGCGTTTTGCGATCGGCAACGGTTTGTCAAACGGCGCCGGATACATATCCTGCTCGACAATCGCCCAACCGTCAAACTGGATCTCCTCCAGCAGATCGCGAAATGCGACGTAGTCGACTACGCCGCGTGAAAGTTCGCAGAACATTCCCATCTCCACCGCCTGGATAAACGGAATCTCCTGAGCCTGGACTTTTTTCTGCAGCACCGCATCGACATTCTTGATGTGAAGATACGGGATCCGATCTTGGTGTTTGCGTACAAACTGGACAGGATCCACGCCGCGGTAGGCCAGATGACCGACGTCTTGGGCGAGAGATACGAGCTCAGGATCGGTGTCCTCCAGCAGCTTCTCGATTTGATCTTCGAACGCAACATGTGAATCGGGACTGGAATGAAACGCCAGCCTGAGGTCAAACTTTTCCCGCGCGATCCTAGCAACTCTTTGCGTCGTCTCGATCAAACGCTTCCACGCGTCTCCGTCTAGCCGTTCCGGCTTAATGCGTTCGCCGGTGAACCAATCGGTGTGAAGATCATCGATCAAAATGAGAAACTTCGCATCCAGCCCCGCAAGCAACTCGCCGACGCCCATCAGATCCCTTTCCAATCCTGGCCATGCTTCCGGCTCTTCAAGGTGCGCGAAGAGAAACGTCCCTGACACCTCCAAGTTCCGCTTATCAAGCTCAGAGCTGAGCTTGTCAAGATCCGTGGGCAAATAGCCGTAGGGGCCAAGCTCGATCCTTTTGTAACCGGCTTCCACTACCTCGTCGAGAAACCTCTGCCAGGGAATCTGTTTGGGATCGTCCGCAAACCAGACCCCCCAGGAGTCGGGAGCAGTTCCTAATTTGATGTTCACGGGCAAAATCTACCTCTCGCTAAGGTGGAATCGATTCGAGAATGGGTGGCCGTGTTGTATTTAGGCTATCGTCGACCGCATTATACATAAGGTGTCTGATGGGTTCTGTCAGTCGTCAAGCTCAACGGCTTCTGCCCTGTACTATCGAGTAATCACCAACTGTAAACAACATGACAGTGCTGGCGATTTCACGAGACTGGCAAATTTCGCATATGATTCCGGTGGAGTCCGAGTCAGGCCGGGAGTTGCGTTAAATGCCCTCTATTACAGGTAGTGAACCGTTCATGGATCTGTCGGAACTCAGTGCACTAGGGCAATTTGATGCCAAGCAAGTCCGTCTGATATTCATTTCCGTTCTCAACAAGTCAACCTTTTGTGCTGACTTAATGGCAAAAACGAGGTTGAGCGCTGAGTTCTGACAGAACTAGGCGCGTGTACTGCAGGCTGGTGTGCGAGTGGGTGGTTTGTTGGTTAGGATGCGGACATTATGAAAATAACAAATGTTCGTGTGTTTCAGCTTGAGGGTCGGATGCAGGACGAGTTGGCTGTTTTTTACAGCACGAGACCCGATCGGCCAGCCCGGGCGCCTCGTCCTTACCTCGAGACATTTGTGGAGATCGAAACCGACGAAGGTTTATCGGGTCTTCAGTTTGTATCGCACGGCACCGAGGGCGACATCGGACCTGCCGGCGAGATGTTGATTGGTGAGAATCCACTTCACACCGAAAAGATCTGGGAGAAACTCTGGTCGTCGGTCGATCTGCGCCAGCGAATGCCAGTGATCGCAGTGCTCGATCTGGCGTTGTGGGATCTTGTAGGGAAAATTCGAAACGCCCCCGTCTACGAGCTTCTGGGAGGTCCGACCCGGGATCGTATTCGGGCCTACGCTGGGATGCTCGGATTCAACACGGATCCGGGAGCAGCGGCGGAGGCTTCGGTCGAATATGTAGAAAAGGGTTTTACGGCGCTCAAGTGGTACATACCGGCGAACGGGACGTTGGGAGAAGAGGGGTTGAAGCAGAACGTTGCTTTGATCAGATCGGTGCGGGATGCGGTGGGTCCGGACGTTCAGATCATGATCGACTGCCTGCTTTCGAACAATCGACCTAACTCGATTCTGTGGACGATGGAGCTGGCGCGCCGGCTGGAGGAGTTTAGTCCGGCTTGGCTCGAAGAGCCGATGAATTTTGACGATCTAGATTCGCACAGACGGTTGGCGGATTCGACTTCGATCCCGATTGCGTTTGGTGAGCATTTTTACACCCGCTGGGACATTCGCCGAATCGTAGAAAGCGGGGCGCCGACGATCGTTCAGCCGGATCCGATTTGGGCGGGTGGCGTGAGCGAGATGCAGAAGATCATGGCGATTTGCTCGACGTACGGGGTGGTGGTGGTTCCGCACGGCAACGAGTCGTGTCGCAACGCCTTGAATATTCTTTTCGCACAGCAGGAACGGAACTGTCCGCTGGGCGAGTGGGGCGTGAGGATCAACCCGAACAGCCAGCATTTCTATTCAGATTTTTACGAGCCGGTAAACGGATACTACGAGTTACCTAAGGGTCCTGGATTTGGTTATTCACTGGATCCGGATAAGGTTGTGAATCGGGTGGAGTTATAGGTGTGTGAGCGGATACTTCGGGTTCTGCCAGAACTCCACGCTCATTCGGGTATTTGGCCGACCTGAAAACATGATCGATCCCTATATCTTCACAGACAACTCGGTCAATAGAGTCGACCACTTGTCTGTGAAGATCTTCCATCTGTCGCTAGCCGTGTAGGGCACTAAAAAACTCTTTACCGCCCGACATGATCCAGCCGTTCAAACTTGTGTAGAAGAACTTGACGCCTCGATCTCTAAATTTACCGACGTTTTCAGCAGATACCGTCGTTCCGGCAGTTCTACCTGCAGCAATGATTTTTGAGATGGATTCATCTATTACCCGCTGCACGTCAGGGTGTTCATCATCGCCGATGTATCCCATGGATTGCGCTAAATCGCTTGGAGCGACATGGTAGACGTCGATGTGATCTACAGCGAGAATTTCATCAAGGTTATTGACCGCCTGAATATCTTCGATCAGGACGACCGACATTGACTGATCATTGGCTTTGGCGAGGTAATCGGCCACACCGAACGACTGGCGAGGTTGGTACATACCTCTGCGGCCGATCGGCGCGTATTTCGTAGCCTCAACGACAGCTCGAGCATCTTCTACCGTATCAACGTGCGGCACAACGATTCCCACGGCTCCCATATCCAGAGTCCGGTAAATCGTGCTGTAGTCAGTGCTCCCCACTCGAACGATGGGGGTCATGCCCCATAGATCGGCAGCGCGAGACAAATTGCCTACATCCTCGAAACTTACGGGGCCGTGCTCAGCTTCCAACCAAACTGCATCAACTCCTATCTGTCCGACAAAGTCCACGAGATACGGCGTATCCACCCCAGCCAAACACGTGACGATTTCGCCAGCCGCAAGTTTCTCTTTAGTCCGATTTGGTCGCAGTTCTACCATCGATATTTTCTCCAATGTTTGTTCGCTGTTGATTGAGTCAAAAAAGGTTATGTCAGCACTCAGAGAATACGCTCATGCGGGGTGTTGTTCGACTTTTTGCGTCTATTCTGAGGTAATTCGGATTCCTGACGGTCGTGATATTGAGCCTGCGAGTAGAATGCCGCGGAAGAACGGTCGAGAACTTGCAAACAACTTTCGACAGTGGGTTCACCACTAGTCGGCTCACCGAAGATGGCACTAGTCCATTTACGAAAGAAGACCTCGAAAATGGCTGATCGAATACGACTTGGAATTATCGGCGCGAGCCCCACCGTCGGTTGGGCACATCGGGCTCATTTACCAGCAGTCCCGGCATCGGTAGGATTCGAGTTAACGGCAGCCTGTACAACTCGTATGGAGACTGCTAACGAATCGGCACGTCAGTACGGTGCGAAGATGGCGTTCGATGATTACAAAGTAATGCTCCCACACCCAGAAATAGACGCAGTCTCCGTCGTATTACGAGTGCCTGCCCACTATGAAATAACCAAGGATGCGATCAATGCGGGTAAGCACGTGTTCACTGAATGGCCGCTGGGTCGTACCACTGAGGAGGCTCGTGAACTCGCTGAATTGGCTAGAGCGAAGGGCGTGCGCACAATCGTGGGATTACAGTCGAGAGCCGCCCCTGCCGTAATGCACATGAAAGAATTAATCGACTCTGGTTACGTGGGTGAGATCCTTTCTTGCTCACTTCGACAAATCGGTTCAGGCGCCTTGACGAGAGATTCCGGTCGAACTTGGCAGCGCGACGTAGAACTTGGTGCAAACACCTTAACGATTTCCGCAGGGCACGCGATCGACGCGCTTCGGTTCGTCGCCGGTGACTTCAAACAGGTTTCGGCAAAACTCACGACTCAGGTATCTCAATGGCATGAGACTGATACCGACGAGATGGTCGACGTCTCATCTCCAGACAATATCCTCGTCAATGGGATTCTTGAAAACGGTGCCGTGGCGTCCGTTTATGTCGCAAGCATTCCGTTTGCTGGCAACGGACTGACAATGGAGATTTTTGGACGAAATGGAACACTGAGGGCAACTTCGGGTGGTTCCACAAATGTAGGCTCAGTAAAACTAGAAGGTGCGCAGGGTAGCGATGATTTGACCGAGATTAACATCCCCGCTCACCACACTTACGTCAGTGAAGAAACCCCCAACGGCCCGGCGTTCAACGTCGGGCAGATGTACCACCAGTTCGGAAAGGGAATTCAGGGCGAAAACATCAGTTATCCAGATTTCGACACTGCTGTTGAACTGCATGTTTTGCTTGACGCTATCCGACAATCATCGGATGAAGGGCGAACGGTCGAACTCTAGGGGTTCTGTCAGAACTCACCTGGGTCTTTACTTTGTTCCTCGGACTGACGATCTTGGCCTTCGCTGTTCTTGGGCCACCGGAAACGCTCAGGAATTTCGGATGAAATCACCGTAATCATTAGGAGAGAAATTGTGAAACCCGATCAAATACGCGACTGGCTTTGCGGACCTATGGTGGCCGTGGCCACACCCTTCACCGAGGATTACGCCCTCGACCTAGAAGCCCTACATAACAACATACGATTCATGATCGACCGCGGAGTTCGCACAGGTCAAGGATCCTTGTTGGTAGGAGGCGCGGGCGGGGAACACCCAACGCTCAACGTAGAAGAGCGAAAGCTTGTCATGAGTACAGCAGTTGAGGCAGCAAGGGGCGAAGTAGCGGTGTTGTCGAGCATCCAGCACACTGATGCGCGGGTTATCGTCGAACTAGCACGTCACGCTTCTGAAATCGGGCTCGATGGTGCACAGCTGGGGCCGACTTACTACTACACCCCTACTGAGGGAGATGTACTTCGCCTATTCGAGTTGGTTGCGAAGGAATCGGACGTATCGCTGATGATCTACCACACCTGGTGGGAAGGTCTCACTATGAGCCTTGACCTCCTCAAGCGCCTTTCAGATATCGAATCTGTCCGCTCGCTGAAGTGGTCTTCATCCAACCCTGAACACTATAGACAGACACTGCTGGCGCTATCGGACACGCTGGTAATGATCGACAACTCCGGCGAGCAAACGTCGAGTCACCTTCTGGGGGCTCGTGGATTTATCACCCATCTGAGCGGCTTTTGGCCTGAGTACCCGCTTGAGATATGGCAATTACTTGAACAAGGTGATTACCCTGCGGCCAAAGCTAAGCTGGCTTCGTTCAAGTGGAAGTGGAACCTATGGCGCAACAAAGTTGTCGAGATTACGGGGGGAGAGGGACCGTTCATAAAGGCGGCCATGGAGGCAGTAGGCTTGCGAGTCGGCCCTCCACGTCCTCCATCCGTCAGACCGCCCGATCACCTTCTGGACGAGTTGCGAGGGCTTCTAGACTCAGCCAATGTTCCTAGTGCCTGAGTGGGACGGCAACGCAGTGGGTATCCTTGCCGGTGCGAATCTACTGGGCGCCAAGCACATTCATTGGATCGCAGATCGGTCACATCGTACTGTCGAACGGTCTTGATTCCGGCTGCTTCAATATCGGATATATTCAGCACAACACCGCGGTTCTGACAGAACCGCGGTGTTGTGCTGAATACGGCTATTCCTGATTCTTCAACTTTATAGCAGTGATCGCACCCAAGAAGAATACGACATCCATAATCCAGAAAACTTGAAGTTCAGCGTAGTTTGTACTCTCGGATCGATTGGTGAACGTGAAAAGCAGCAAGTACGTAGCCATCAGCGCCCCGGCCAACGAGAGAGCCCAAGCGATGTATGTCAGTGAACGTTGCATTCTGCCCCTTTACCAAGTGAAGTCTTAGAGATAACTACGCTGTTGATCATATCGGTTCTATCAGATCCGAGGCGTATTCAGTCTTCAGCCAGCTTCGACTACCGATCACCGCTTCTTGTCGATCGGTACGACGAGTTGTTGGGATTCATTTTATTGCTACGGCTACTCGCCAATGCCCTTGGACCAGAATCCTTTGGATCTATCAGAACTCAGCGCTCATCACAAAATCCCATCGACCTGAATACATGATCGGTTCCTTTATCTAAGCCGATCACGGGACCTGAACTGAGGGGAATTGCTGCTATGATGCTGCGCAAATACGGCCAATGGCAGGATTATTTGATTCAGGGAGTTTGATCGTGCTGATTAAAGACGTTAAGACCTGGGCGGTTGCTAATCCTCCACCTCACTTTGGGGGACCGTTCTGGGTGTTTGTCAAGTTGACCACTGATGACGGTATCGATGGGTACGGTGAGGCTTACGGGGTGCCGTTTTCACCGTCTCGCACGCAACAGCTAATCGATGATGTTGCCCAGCGGCTCGTAGTGGGGAAGGATCCGTTCCAGATTGAGACAATTTCACGGACGATCTACGCTAGCGGGTATTCACACCATCCTGAGTTCACTATGGGCGGGATTCAGAGCGCTTTAGAGATTGCCTGTTGGGACATTATTGGCAAGTCGCTGAATCAGCCGGTTTACAACCTGCTTGGCGGCAAGGTGAGCGATCGATTGCGGTCGTACACATACTTGTACCCGGCCGATGGACCAGGAAGCACGGCTGATGACGCTTCAACGAACGCTTTGAGGAGTGTTCACAACGATCCGGATTTGGCTGCTGAGCGGGCACAGCACTATATCGATCTTGGTTTCACCGCTATTGGGTTTGACCCGGTGATGCCGATGGGTTCGTTCGATCCGAGGCAGCTTTCGCTTGAGCGTTTGGACAATGCCGAGCTGGTTACTTCTCGATTGCGAGAAGTTGCTGGTAGCAAGGCTGACCTATTGGTGAAGACGCATGGTGAGATGACGACATCAAGTGCGATTCGGCTGGCGAAGCGGCTCGAAAAGTTTGATCCGCTGTGGCTCGAGGAGCCTGTGCCTCCGGAGAACGAGAAGGAGATGGCCCGGGTTGCTCACTCGACGAGTATTCCGGTTGCTACTGGCGAACGATTGGTGAGCAAGTACGAGTTTGCGAATCTGCTTGATCGCCAGGCGGCTTCGATTTTGCAGCCTGCATTGGGTCGCGTTGGAGGGATTCTTGAAGCGAAGAAGATCGCCGGTATGGCCGAGGCGCACTACGTGCAGATGGCACCGCATTTGTACGCAGGTCCAATCGAAGCGGCTGCGAATATTCAGATTGCTACATGCAGTCCGAACTTCCTGATTCAGGAGAGCATCGAGACGTTTGGCGGCTTCTATTCGGACATTTTGAAGAAGCCGATTCAGTGGCAGGATGGCTATATCGTTCCGCCGACCGAGCCGGGGATCGGGTACGAACTGAACGAAGCGGTTGCGGATGCAAATCCGTTCACTGAGGACAAGGTCTTCCCGCCGATGGTCGATAAGCCACTGGCGCTCGAGATTGATGGACGGTAGTGCCAGTCATTGAAGGCGGTTGATTTGCGAACGTTTCAGGGCTCTCAAGATGGTGAAGCAAGTACTCTAATGCTCTGCTGGTAATGATCACCTTCTCCCCTGATCGCTTTGACCATGGTTTCATTTAGAGAGTCTAGTCGGTAGCAATTGCTAACTCCGATGGTCTAGTGGCAATGGTGCGGTTGAGTTGTAGCGATGTAGGCGTAGGATGTCGTGAAGTGTTGACGACCCCGGTAACTTGCGCTCCCCTGTCGATACCTTGAACATAACGGCAAACTTGATTCAACACTCGATCTAAAATCACTCCGAGGATTTCCGTGTCATTTATCGAAGCAATAGAAATCACAGTTGCGAATGTGGGCGATCCAGGAACGATGGATCGGTCTCCAGAAAAATCAGCGCCCGAGGGAAGTATCCTCGTTACGGATTCCAACGACGGAAGCCCAGGTCATCAAGCTGACGGTACGCCCCCTCAAGTCGTAGTAGTTACCATCAGATCGAGTGATGGCGTCGAGGGGCACGGATTCGGTTGGGGAGTAAAAGGCGGAATGCGGATCGCATACTCGATATCAGAGGTGTATCGGCCAGAACTACTCGGTGAAGATCCACTTGATCGTGAAAAACTGTGGCACAAAGCCCACCGGGCCGACAGATTCGGCGGACTAGCGCCGTTCTCAGCCTATGGCCCTCTTGATGTTGCCCTCTGGGACATCGGCGCTCAAGTCGCCGGCATGCCACTTTATAAGTACATTGGTGCCTATCGGGACAAAATACCGGCCTATGCGAGTTCTCCCTTCATGGAGAATCCGTCGGACTATGCGGAACTGGCGCTCAGGGCACAAGCAGATGGTTTCACTGCGTTCAAACTCCACCCACCCGGAAAACCAGATATAGATATTGAGTGTTGTGCGGCCGTACGGGAAGCTGTCGGGCCAAACATGGCATTAATGTGTGACCCGGTTGGTGGTGCATATGATCACGAGGACGCCCTCCGTGTGGGACGTGCACTTGAGAAACTCGACTACCTTTGGCTTGAAGAACCTCTGTTTGATCACGATATCCATGGGCTGGAAAGTCTGGCGAAAACACTCGATATACCAATTTGCGCGGGTGAATGGGACTCCGATTTTTATTCCAAAATCAATTATTTGAAAAATGGCGCTGCAGACATAATCCGAGCAGATGTTTCCTGGACGGGGGGGATCACGGGCACGCTGAAATCAGCACATTTCGCGGAAGGTTTCGGAGTTAATTGTGAACTTCACATGACCGTGCTGGCATTGATGGACGTTGCCAACCTGCATGTGGCTCTGGCGATTAAAAATTGTCGCTATCTCGAGCTTCCGTATCCGGATGGAGCAAACTTCGGGATCGTCCAGCCTTTAAAAATAGATTCTCAAGGGTATGTCTCGGCCAGTGATGCCGCTGGTTTAGGAGTTGAGCTTGATTGGGAAGCAATCAACTCACACACCGTTGCGACCATTTGACCAATAATCTACGATCGCCCCCCGAATCCAGTTCCTAGGATTGCTACATACAGGTTGCTTTTTCACACACTGCTGGTTGAGTATTGAATGACGTGACTTGGGAGTTCTACAAGTACGGAGGCCACTGCCAACCCCTCTTGGTAGCGAACCACAACTCCTTCGGATCGGGCTCAGGTTCCGACTGAAGCCCCGCCAGAATCTCTTGATCGATCTCGATGCCGAAACCCGGCTTCTGATTCGGTGAAATTTCGCCATTCTTTGGAAGCAAGGGATCAACGAAAGGAGATGTTCCCGCAGGCCCAGCAGAAGTCCTGAAACACTCCACGAAAAGCCCGTTGGGCACAGCGGCTACTAGCGAAGCTGCTAGTTCCGTGGTCGCATGCGGGCACATCGGTAGACCGTATGCATCGGCAATCGCCGCGATCTTGATCCACTCGGTTACGCCCCCGCATCTCACGATATCCGCCTGGACGATCTGGACCGCCCCCCGCTCCATCAGATCCTTGAACTCCCACTTCGTCGCGTGGGTCTCGCCAACTGCGATCGGAATGCTCGTCTCCCGAGCTAGCTTCACATGATTATCGATCTCGTCCGGAGGCAGCGGTTCTTCCAACCAGTAAATGTTGTACGGTTCCAACCGCTCGCACATTCGCAGCGCAGCATTAAGACTCCATCCAGAGTTCACATCCAGGGCAAGGTCGACGTTCGGACCGATGGTATCCCTGATCAACTTGACTCGTTCGACGTCCTGGTTCGAGTCCCGCTTCCCGACCTTCATCTTCACCATCTTGAACCCGGCCTCAACATACCCGGAGTAGATCCCGACCAACTCCTCCTCGCTAGCGTTCAAGCTCACACTGCTCCCGTAGGCCGCAACGGTGTCCCTGTGCGCTCCCAACAGTTTGTGCACCGGTTGCCCCAGTATCTTCCCTTTCAGATCCCACAGCGCTATATCGATCGAGCCCATCACCGCAAGCGCTGCGCCTCTCCGCCCCCACCGCACGCTGCCCCAGTACATCTTGTCCCAGATCCTCTCGGTATCCATCGGATCCTCACCGACGACAAGCGGCTTAAAAGCATTTTCGATGAGCACCTTATTCAATGAGCCGTCCTGGGGTCCAAGATTAAGCTCGCTGACTGCTGTAAATCCCGACACTCCCTCGTCGGTCATAATCTCTAAGAGCGTAGTAGATCGAATTGCAGGGTTCACTACCGTTGCGTCAGTGCTCTCCTTGCCCCGGACATACCAGGGTGCGGATAGTTTCACATCTGTGATTTTCATTTCGATCTCCTACGCCATCAGTATCTCCGGCTACGCGAGCGCACGCTCCCGGGATGGCATCATAGCCCAACCCATCTCCTGACATCCCCAACGCCCACGGAGAGCGCGTCTAGGCGGGATGTGGAGACCATCTTCTAGGTGCGGCTAGGTTGGAGCAATGTGGGCGTATGGCGGTCGGAACTCATCTTAATCCGCGCTCGACGATCTAAGGCATATCTCTCCGTCGTCTCGACGCAGTCGTAGCACCGCCTGACGCAGGCCAAGGGCCGCCGAGGTGAGCTTCCGATCTGAGCGGCATTGCGGCATTCCCGGCGATGTTGTTCCATGTGCGAACCCGAAGCGCGTGATCTGACTCATATTCGTTTCTTGACAGAGGTGTGGGGTGCTCACTGTCGAGGCGCAGTCGCATCTCAGACAAAGCCTCAGCAGAATGCGACCATGAAGGTTCGGCGTTCTCCTGCGTTCTCGAAAATTGGATCTTGACCATGTAGCGAATCCGATCACTCCGGTTTCCGGTTCCTGCGTGCCAGATGTCGGAGTGAGTAAGCAGTACCGATCCCGCCTTTACAGTTGAGAAGAACTGCCCCCGTAAATTCACGAGCGTCACCATCGATTCAGGTGATGCGACTCGGCGGTGACTGCCCGGTAGCAATACGGTCGGCCCCATGTCGTCGGTTACATCTTGCGGGTAGTACATCAACATCACATGCTTGAGGTGATCAATGTCGCGGTCCTGGTGACTACGCCCAAACCTCTCGTCTTGATGCCACGGTTGGGCGCGGGTGCGCGGCGGATTCATATGGATATGACCGCCCGGTTCCCGGATATAGTCCTGGCCCAGCAAACTAGTCAGCGCACCGGTAATCGCAGGATTGCCCAGAACGTCTGTCATCGCCGGTAACGCTTCGATAATATGCTCACCTGGATTCTCTGGCATCTCCAACAAGGTACTGAAGACCCGTTCGTTAAAACCAGAGCTGAGATCAGGCTCGACGATGTGGAACCCATTGATGATGAACGAAACCATCTCGTCGTCGGTTAGCAGAACCGGAGCTCCTGCATTAGTCATCAATTTTCGCCATCTGCTCGAGGATGAACTCATAACCGAATACACCCACGGATTCAGGGTCGCCTTCTGCTCGCTGCGCGGGGAAGCTGACCACTCTCCAGCCGTCCAGAACAGCGTGGTGCACCGACATGTACGGCGTTTCTGCGCCAGCCTGAATTTGTGGGGACTCAGACTCGACCGGCTCGTGAATGGCGAAGCCGACTATTGGAGCACGAATGCTCCTCGACACAGCATTGAGATAGAGGATTCTCTGACGTTTCATGATGGCATGTTAGCGAGTTACAGGTGCGATTGGAACCTACCGGTTCTGTCAGAACCCCCAGTACCGTCTCTATCCGCCAAGCTGTGCCAGCAAGCCAAGATCGTCACGGGAGATCCATTCCTCAGCAATCTTGCCGCCTTCGAACCGACTAACCGCAATGCCGGTCGACTCAACCGCACACCCGGTTGGCGCAATGCCCGCGTAGACACCTTCGTGTGTCCCAGTCATCACCCACCTGCGCGTCACCGTCTTGCCACCGTCATTGGCCGGAATCACCGTCGCGTCAAAATGCAGGTCAGGGAAACCCACCCGAAGCGCCGTTATCGCAGACGACAATGCACCGATTCCCACGATGTCGCCACCGGGCTCATGCCGTACGTGATTCTCGGTCACTACCTCGCTCAGCAACGCCCAGTTACCGTCGTTCCAAATGTCCGAAACATAACGCTTGACTGTGCCTGCGGCGAGCACCTCTGGGATCGAATCCATGTTCCATCAACTCCACGGTTCAGAGGCGATCTTGCCATCGACTATTTCGAAGGCAACTACCCCGGTGATCGCTATTGGTTCTTCGGTGACAGGATACGGAAACATCGAGATATGCGCGGAATGGACGCCCGTCGAGCTCCAGTGAACCACCACACGTGTTTCGTTGGCCACGATATCGTGAAGGTTCCGATGCAATGGAGCGAACGCCTCGCGTATCCCCCGTACCAGATCTTTTACCGAATACGGCCCTCCGGCCGTCGCTCCCTTGGGATTTGCCGCAGCCGGCGCAATGATCTCATCCGCAACGTTCAAATTGCCCTGATTCCAGACCTCATCGGTAAACCGCCGCACCACGCGAATATTGTCTTCAACCGTAATTATGTCTGACATGACCTGCCCCCGATAGCGTTACCACTTATTATCTCGGATTCACGACCAGTTGAAGCCTGGGCATGATTGCCTCAGGTGTCGGCGGCCGGTATCCGAGTGAGCTGTGTGGTCGGATCGTGTTGTACTCCCTCCTCCACCGCTCTGTCAGTATCTGTGCCTCCTTCAATGAGTAGAAGATCTCTCGATTTAGCAGTTCGTCCCTGAGCTTCCCGTTGAAACTCTCGTTGTACCCGTTCTCCCACGGACTTCCCGGCTGGATGAAGAGTGTCTTCACTCCAACTCGTTCCAACCATCCACGAACCACCTTGGCGGTAAACTCTGGACCGTTGTCTGAACGAATATGTTCTGGAGCTCCGTTAAGAACAAACAGTTCAGTCAGCGCATGGATCACGTCATCTGATCTGATCCGTCTCGCTACTTTGATCGCCATGCACTCCCTTGTATATTCGTCGATTACCGTAAGCATTCGGACAGGACGTCCGTCCTCTGTCCGGCAGGCCACGAAGTCGTAGGCCCACACGTGGCCTTTACGTTCTGGTTTCAGCCTGATGATCGAACCGTCATTCAGCCAGAGTCGTCCTCTCTTCGGCTGCTTCTTCGGTACCTTCAGCCCTTCTCGTCGCCAGATGCGTTCTACACGCTTGTGATTGACTTGCCATCCCTGATCGCGGAGCAAGGCAGTTACCCTGCGATACCCGTATCTGCCGAACCGTACTGCAAGCTTGATGATGTCGTTTGTCAGCGATTCTTCATCGTCGAGGGACTTCAGGACACGGCGCTGTGTGGCTCTGGGTTGGTTGAGCACAATACAAGCCCTGCGTTCGGATACTGCGGGTAATACGCGCTGTACGCGTTCCACGCACTTACGGCGACGTGAAGGGCTTAGAAGTTTCCCTCGGCCGCTTCTTTCAGGATCTGCTTATCCAGGGCAAGATCGGCAACCGTTCGCTTCAGCCGTGCGTTTTCCCGTTCTAGCTTCTTGAGTCTTTTCGCCTGGTCGAGGTTGATTCCACCGTAATCCCGTCGCCACCGATAATAAGTGTGGTCGGTGACACCGATCTCTCGTACTGCCTGCCCAACACTCTTGCCACCCGCAACGGCAACTTCGACTTGCCTGAGCTTATTGAGTACTTGTTCCGGGCTATGACCTTTTCTTGGCATTTCTGCCTCCCTTCATTTTGTCCATTATCTGATCTTTCAGATGGACACGTTTGAGGGGGGCAGGTCA
>Ga0209501_10003010_pt1 | contig 17247 bp, 13 predicted proteins | sample ArcticOcean_MG_C_4_FD_187434 | JGI IMG/M metagenome (GOLD analysis project Ga0209501, IMG submission 187434) | Marine microbial communities from western Arctic Ocean - ArcticOcean_MG_CB4_134 (SPAdes) (version 2) | ecosystem: Environmental > Aquatic > Marine > Oceanic | place: Arctic Ocean...
ACCATGCCCTTCTTCAGAGACTATTATTGGCCCACCTTGGGTAATGGCTAATCGGATTACTGCTAAGTGAAACGAGGCATATTCAATTACTGTCATTTATACACCTCAAGGTTGATATTTACTCCAGTCATCATCACTAGCCCACGCGCCTGCAGGAACATATTGCTGCTGTGAAGGGACCGGCGCCTGTTCACGACGGCTCTTGGAAGTAGCAACCCCCGCCATTACAGCAACTAGGACAACAATCCCAAGAACTGTAGGAAGTATTTGGAAAAGTTGGCTAATCAATTTACCAACGTTTCCATTTCCATAAAATATTGGGTCATTGAATGATTGAGTGTCAATAGTAATGACATCTGTTGAAAATTCAGGGTCATGGTAAACAGTTTCCCCAATTACAAAATTGTATCCACCAACTAAGCGCATACCGGACCACCTCCGTCCATCATCCCCATTGAAATCGGAGTGAGTTACTGGCCGGGCGCCGTGAATTTGGAAGAGAACTTCAGTCTCAACACCATCAACAGTCGCGTTTGATACCCAACGGACACGACCTAAGTTTGCACCATTATCATCGAAGTGTATTGCACCAGCACGAATTGCTTGTGGCCTTGACTCGCTTGTCATTTCCATCTCCTCACCACGCTGCACACATGCAGTGTCACGGTACTGTTTCATCTTCTCATGGACTGCATCTTGACGCTTTTCATCATCAGTTTTTTCATTTTCATCTGAAGAATTATCAGTGGGTGCTCCGGTAGAACGACCTTCAGTATCTGCTGTTTCTGTTACAACATAATCCAAACCGCATTCAAGTGGGTTCCCTTCAATATCGTGACCTGATGGGGATGGGGTATTTACTTCATCATCAATAATCAATTCATCAACATTGTCAGAAACCATTTCACGTGGCCCATGACCAGCAATTGCCCGAGGTGATATTTTACCTCCGAACTGCTCTTTCATCCACTCGCCAACTGCATCAGACATGTGAACACCGTAAGCGAGGTCAGTTAGAACCACTAATCTGGTGTCATTTCTTTGCACACCATCAACATCGGTTGCGATGTCCCAACCTCTTACAACTTGGTCGTACTTCCAAGTTGTATTCAAGACATGACCGGTTACATTGGTTGTAGCAACTAATTCAGTACTGTCAATCAGATCACCTGGAACTGCATCTCCGCGGGCGAACACTTCGTAATGAGGTGCTGCTTGAACACGGATTTCTTGCTCTACTGTGGTAACGTGGAATTTGTACGCAATACGTCCAACGGCCATACCATCAACAACACCATCAGTAGACTGATAAGTGATATTTTCAGCACTAAGAACGAAATTTATGTCAACTTCATTCCCGTTAATGCTTTGTCGCCACTGAGAAAGAGTCCAAGTGACGTCTTTGTAATCAACCCATTTCAATAAACTCTCATGGCTAACATGGCTATCCTGTAATTCTTCAATAGTGCCAACAACATTTGGACCATGAACATCAAATAATCCATTGCCATTTTCATCAACATATTCGCCAGCACCGATTAATCTTTGATGGAAAATGGAATGAGTCGGGATTCCTACTCTTTCTGAAAATCCTCTTTTACCATCGTAAATATCTGCGATTCCCATGTATTTGGTTTGAACAGTGGTCATTCCAATTCTCCCGTCACCATAGTGTACAAACATGCGCGCTTCGCCTAACTTTAGAGAGATTTTTCCATTCTCCAAGTCTTGTTCAACTACAATCTGTTCGCGTGTGTAATCTATATCTTCACCTGGTGCCTTATCCAAAGGTGCACCCGATCTTCCTAATTGAGCCACAGCTAGGCCTGAACTCATCATCAATACTACAATAGAAAACGCCAAGATTGAACTATTTCTCAATACTCTCTTAGCACTCATACTCTTCTCCACCATATACTTGGGTGGCTCTACCCATATAATGGACATAGGGTTACAAATACCAACTTTGAATTCTGTTATACCATAAATCAAGCTATTGAATACTAATTTCTAGTCAATATTCTCAAATTTTTCTTTGAGTTATCTAATTCACATGAATATTGAAAAAAGGAACTATACGATGTCAATTTTAACCGTTCGTGGGCGAGGGCTTGAAAAAAGAGGGGCGCACGCCACACATCATGACAGGACGAGACGGTTCAGCATGGCAGCCTACTGCATATCGTACCCACACCCTAGGGCAAATCGCTGGGAACGGCGCAGATTACCTAGATAGCAGCGTAACCGTCGCAGGTTATGCAGAAGCAGTTCGTGGCCGAGGTGCCATTTGTTTTTTGATGCTAAGAGATGGCACCGGCCATCTCCAAGCATTTCTCAAAAAGGACAACATGGATGAAGACACTTTTACAGAAATACAGTCTTCTAACCGTGAAAGCATCATCCAAGTAACCGGAACAGTTGCACAAAAGCGACCACCTAAGGTAAAGGAAGGAGAAGCAACACCTCCTCCTGAATACGAAATTCAAGTCAGCGGTGCAACAGTTCTCTCCGTTGCTGAAGCTCCAATGCCAATGGGCGTAACCGACAAAGTCCACGTTGAATTGCCAACTCGTCTAGACAATCGCCACATCGATTTACGTCGTAGCCACGTCAACGCAATGTTTCAACTACGTTCAAAAGTTCTCCAATATGGTCGTGAACACCTAATTACTGAAGGTTTCAATGAGATGAACTCACCAAAAATTATCGCTAGTGCCTCAGAAGGAGGAACCAACCTCTTCCCAATAAAATATTTTGAAACTGATGCATATCTCAGTCAAAGTCCACAATTGTACAAGCAACTTGCAATCTTAGGTGGGTTGGAGCGAGTTTTTGAGGTTGGACCTGCATTTAGAGCAGAAGAGCATGACACTTACCGCCATCTAAACGAGTTCATTTCCTTTGATATTGAGATGGCATTCGCAAATGATGATGACGTGATGGCAGTACAAGAAAGAATGATTCAGCATATCTGGGAAAGTGTTGCAGAAAATGACCAAAATCTGATTGACATGATTAACGAATGGCGAGCAGAGCAAGAACCCCCTCTCTCTCCGGTGACTGTTGAAGTGCCGACTCTACCATTCCCTCGTGTAGAATACAGTGAAGCGATTGAGATTATCCAAAATGCTGGAGTCAACATTGAATGGGGCGCAGATATTGAGGCGCAACATGCCGATATGATCGCAGCAAAATATCCTGGATTTTACTTCTTACCAAGATGGCCAATGGCGATGAAACCATTCTACATTTACCACAATGCTGACGAGAAGGGGCCAAACGGCGGTCAACTAAGCCGTGGTTTTGACTTGAACTATGGCCGTGATGAAATGACTAGTGGTGGACAGCGTGAGCATCGTGTAGATGTTCTAGTTGAAAACCTAGAAAATATGGAATTAAACCCAGCAGATTTCACCTTTTACACCGATGGATTCCGCTTTGGGGCACCACCTCACGCAGGATGGGGTCTTGGAGTCGCAAGACTTCTGATGGTATTGACCGGAGCAGGCAATGTCAGAGAAGTAGTTCTCTTCCCAAGAGACCGAAGTCGAGTCACTCCCTGAATAATTACAGGACGGTAGTCAATTGACTCCAGAGAATTCAAAAAAAGTCTGGGCCTACATACAGGAAGCGGGCGACAAACTGGTTGGCAAACTCCCACCATCTCACCGCCATCCTAGTGGCAGGAACTCGTATGCCCATGTGGCAATCTGTGTCAGGTCCAAGTTTGGTCAATCGTACAAGGACCTACCCGATGAACGAATTAATGAGGTGATGGAGTACATTGACTATCTCGTTGAGAACCCCTCTTGAGCAAATTGAATTGTGGACCGAAAAGAACGGGTATCTAAGGCCCCTCCGCTGATTGATAGTCATGCCCGAAGGAAGCAAGCCGACTTTCGCCTTCCTTCTGCTTTCTGAGCATCCATATGGTCGTGAGATGCTGGCTCAAATCCTCGCGGAAGGATTTGTTCCAACAATAATTATTTCAGAAGATTCTGAAATCGCTGATGAAGAGAGAGAGAAATTCCTCGACCGAATCGCCGGCAAGCCAATCGCCGCAACCATAGAAGTCCAACTCGCTGAAATAGCGATGCCGGGCCAAACCGGAGCACCGGGAATTGTTGTACCTCATGTAAGTGTACCAATCCACAATTCTGAAAATGTAATGCCCCACATTTGTGACCTGACACTTGACCTCATCGTGTTTGGAGGAACACGGATAATCCGCGGTGAAATCCTAGACCATCCTACAGACGGTGTCATCAATTCACACCCTGGTCTCTTACCTCACTGTCGTGGCTCAGCAAGTCCTGCGTGGTCGGTTTATCACGACATCCCAATTGGCTCTTCAACTCACTTTTGTGACAATGGAATTGACACTGGAGAACTGCTACTAACCCGTCAAATTTCTGTCACCAAGGGAACGACTTACGAAGACCTATGCTACGATACATTGGTGCTAGCAGGTGTGCTAATGAAAGATGCATTAGTGGGTTATGAGGGCGGGAAATGGAGTGAAATGCGACACCCGCAAGGTGAAAGCGAACACCCTACCTTCCGTAATGCACCCGACGAGGTGTTACAGGTAGTGCGGGAAAAATTAGCAGACTTTACTTATGCTCACTACGTTGATTAAAGGAGATGAAAAAATGGAGAATATATCACCACTCGCTGAAGATGCTTTTGATGGGCGCCATGCTATTGTTTGTGGCGCATCTGCTGGAATCGGACGCTCAACAGCCCTAACATTAGCCGCTGCTGGAGCAGAATTAACATTGATTTCTCGCTCAGCAGATAAGTTGACTGCTCTAGCGAATGAATGTCACGATGCTGGTTCCCCAGCAGTCCGCGTTCTGCCGATAGATTTGGAGGATGGGCGGGCAATTGATGCTTTAATTCCAGCCCATCTGAAAGAATTTGGTCCAGCACATATTCTCATCAATAATGCGGCTGGACCTCCTTCAGGTCCTCTTTTAGATGCTACAGATGATGATTTCCTCAAACCTCTAAAACGCCACCTTTTCGCTGCTCAGCGCATGGTGAAACACTGCCTACCTGGGATGGAGAATCTACAGCATGGCAGAATAGTGAATATCATCTCAACCTCGGTCCGTGAGCCGATTGCCAATCTTGGGGTTTCCAATACCGTGAGAGGAGCAATGGCGGGATGGTCAAAAACCCTAGCAACTGAACTCCCACCTTGTGTAAGTATCAACAATATCTTACCTGGATTCACAAATACTGGTAGACTTGAGTCCTTGGCTGAACAAATATCTGAGACAAGAGGGGTGACACCAGACGACGTGCGCTCTACATGGCTTGCAGGAGTACCTGCTGAACGCTTGATTGAGCCTGAAGAAACGGCTGCCGCCATCGCCTTCCTTTGTTCTGATGCAGGCGGTGCGATTCGCGGAGTTTCACTCGCTGTTGACGGTGGCAGAATGCGCTCAATATAAGGTGAAGATATGGAGTTTGATGTTTTCTTTTCGATATCGCAGACGCCAGATTCTACTGGCTTCTGCCCTGATGAGCAAACAATGTATTCCAACTATATTGAACAGTTGAAACTTGCAGATAATCTCGGGTATGGCGTGGCTTGGATTGCTCAAGCCCACCTATCTACTGAAATTCAGAAACTCAACCGAAACCCTGTCATCCCACATTGGGAAGGAGAGGTTGGTTTGTGCACCGATTTTTTCCAATTAGCAGCCTTATCATTCGCTGAAACTAAGCAAATTGAAGTTGGCTCTGCCGTGCTTTCAATTCTTGCAAATGGTGGCCCAATAGCAGTTGCTGAAAGAGTAGGGAATTTTTGTGCACTGCAGGAATTAAGAGGTGATTCAAGGAAACTACACATTGGATATTCTGCTGGAAGATTCCAATTCATGGCATCACCATACGGAGTAATTCCACGTGATGCTGTTGAGCGGGCTGCATGGCCCGCTCTACGAGGTCAAATCTTTTGGGAAGCGAGTGAGATATTCCTGCGCTTGCTAAATGGTGAAGCATTCTCATCAGATTCTGTTCGCAAAACAATTCTCAGCAAAGATACTTTTCGCACTGATGAAGATTGGCAAGCCGTGCAAGAAACAGCAATTGAGGTCGGAGGATTGGACAAGCCGCCTCAAGAAATTGAAATACCCAACCACTATCAATTTGAAGAAATCAAATGTATCCCACAAAATTGGAATCGGGACCTTCTCTCTCTAACCCTTGGAAGTCACGAGCCGGCTTTGCAAATTGAAACTAACAAGTATCGCCCCGTTCAGGTTTTCAACCTGTCAATAACTGCGCCTGAACTAATTGAGGCAACTCATGATAGAATGACCGAATCCTACCACGAGAGTGGTGGTTCCTGGCAACGAAATATGATGCCAAGAACGATTATGGTATTCTTGAATAATGAGGAAAACCTCACCGCAGAAGAACGGTCAACTGCGGCTCAAACAGAAGCAAAAGAAACTCTAGATTCATACTGGAATGCTCTTGAAGGCACAATTGACCCAGCAAAAGTCTCCAAAGCGGCAAACAATGCCGTTATTGGGAATGCCGAAGAGGTCGCGGCCCAAATCGTTGAAAGATTCCACCCCGACGACCGGCTCATGCTGTGGTTTGATTTCTTCCGTCATGACTCCGCCCGAGTTCAGCGGGATATGCTTGCATTCATGAATGAAGTTGCACCTTTAGTAAATGGAGATGAGTGACTTGGCTGAGCACAACCCATCATCAGTTTCCCCCGGCAGACCAGGCTCGGGTGTGTACCCTACTAACCCTCTTGGGGAAGTTCACGAAGGGATTCCTACCGGACGAGATGTTGAATGGGAGCCACTGGTCGATTTCCGTCGCAATGATGTTTCTGAAAATACAATTCATGGGGCTGTTGCGTGGGCACATGGAAACGAAGTCATCCATTCCTTTGGAGGAAATGTCCTTTGTTATGGACGTTCTATGATGAAACCGCTATTGATGAAAACATTTGTTGATGTTTTAGATAGCGAACTCTCTAGTGAGCAAAAAGCAATTGCGTGTTCGTCTCACAATGGTGATACCGAACACGTCGCTGCAGCCCAATCAATCCTCAATGAATCAGAATGGGGATTAATGCAGTGTCCATTAGATGTACCTCTAATCCAATTCGGACGCCAAGTCCGTCGCCCTCGGCGTTGGTTCCATACTTGTTCTGGAGAACATGCGGCTATTCTCAAAGCCCTTCGATTGAAAGGAATTAATCGGGCAGGCTACACTCTACCACAATCAGAATGGTTCCCACTTTTCATTGATGTTCTCAGAGGTTTCCTTGGGCAACCAGACTGGAACCCAGTGCGAGTAGCAAAAGATGGCTGCGGCTTGCCAACAGTTTCCAACACCGTAAATGAATTGGCGGTAATGTTTGCCGGCTTAGCCACAACAAAAGATGACGATTGGATATGGGAATCAATGTGCAATCACCCAGACCTTGTAGGTGGATTCAATCGTCTTGATTCAACCATCCTAAAATGTGGAGAAGGAAAAGTCTTGGCAAAGGAAGGAGCTGACGGACTTTTGGGTCTCTCAGTGATTCATCCAAAATACCCAAAGGGTCTAGGAATTACCATAAAAATCGCGCACGGTTGGAACGCTCAAGCAACTTGGTATGTTGCGCGAGCCGTCCTTGGTGTACTTGGAATTGAGTTGAGAAATCCTTACCCTCTACATCGTCAAAAAGCGTTTATCGTACCCGGTGTTGTGCCTCCTGACCTACTCAAAAACCTCGAATCGGTGGTTACTTGGGATGAATGGGACCCGGACAGCGACCGCTGGTACTACGACTGGCGCCAATACTCAGCGACGTCAAACCCTGCTGGGTCATCAGAGGAAAATAACCCCAAATGAGGTGAAAAGATGGATGAGGAATACAGTGATACTGGATCCAGCCCTTCTGTTTTGGACCCGGAAGATGGTGACGTTCCGGACCTACTGAACTACATCTCCGGTGAGTTCCACCCTGCACATAGTGAAGAATGGCTGGACGACCTTTCCCCCGCAACCGGAATGAGAATTGCGAGAGTTCCTAAATCAAATATTGATGACATCAACGCGGCTGTAAATGCTGCCCGTGGCGCTTTGCCAGAATGGTCATCTCTGAGCCACGCTAGTAGAGCTGATTGGCTAGACAAAATTGCTGATGCCCTTGAGGAGCGCAGCGAAGAAGTTGCACAATTAGAATCGCTTGATACTGGCAAACCCATTTCTTTGGCACGAAATGTTGACGCTACACGTTCGGTTGACAACTTCCGTTTCTTCGCTAACGAAGTGAGAGATTTTACTGCTGAAACTTTTGATATGGAAAATGCCACAAATCATGTGGTTTACAAGCCAGTTGGCGTGGCTGGTTTGATCACCCCCTGGAATCTGCCACTGTATTTGTTGAGTTGGAAGGTGGCACCAGCATTAGCGATGGGCAATACAGTTGTAGCGAAGCCATCTGAAATGACACCAATGACTGCAAGTTTACTGGCTGAAATCATTGATGATGTTGGCCTACCATCTGGCGTCTTTAATCTCGTTCATGGACGAGGTGATGAAACAGGAGCCGCCCTTACTAGTCATCCTGATGTTGATCTTATATCATTCACAGGTGGAACTGATACTGGCGCCAAAGTCGCATCTTCAGCGGCATCTACTTTCAAGAAGTTAAGTCTTGAACTCGGTGGCAAAAATGCAACAATTGTATGTGCTGATGCTGACATGGAAAAAACAGTTGCCGGCGTGGTTAGGGCGGGATTCCTAAATCAAGGACAGGTCTGCCTTTGTGGCTCAAGAATCCTAATTGAAGAGAGCATTTACGATGAATTCGTCAGCCGATTTCTAACCGCTGTAGAAGCGATGAAAATTGGCGACCCTGCAGACCCTGAAACCGACCTCGGCGCCCTCATTTCTGCCGAGCACCTCAACAAAGTTGGCGGTTATATTGCTCTTGCGCAAAAAGAAGGAGGAGTCATCCTGACCGGTGGAAATACACCCGAAGGAATCCCTGAACAATTTGAAAATGGGTATTGGCTATCACCGACTGTCATCGATGGACTGTCACCAAACAGCAGATGTGCAACAGAGGAAATTTTCGGTCCCGTCGTAAGCATACACCCATTTTGTGATGAGAAGGAGGCACTTGAAATCGCAAACGCAACCAAATATGGTTTGGCTGGAAGTGTCTGGACAACTGACCTAGAAAAGGGTAGGAGAATCGCTGAGGGAATAGATAGCGGGATGGTTTGGGTGAACACCTGGCTACACCGTGACTTACGCACCCCATTTGGAGGAGTTAAACACTCAGGGGTTGGCAGAGAAGGGGGGCGCTGGAGCCTTTCTTTTTATTCTCACGCGGTTAACATCTGCATATACAACGACACCTGATGGCTATGATTATGCCCCTTTGCAACGGCTCATCTATGTCAATCTGAGGTCAAAACTTCTAATGGCCGTAGGGAAGGCCGAGAATTTATGGTCAGCATTCCAACCCTGCACTTCACGACCTTTGAATCGTTGATGCTAGTCCTTCTCGCCTCTTTTTTGGTGCCGATTTTACTTTCTCGATGGCAGAGAGTAGAGATGCCAATTGTCGTTGGAGAAATTATTGCTGGAATCATCATCGGACCTAGCCTTTTGGGTATCATAGATGGCCAAGGCGAAGTGTTTGATTTCCTGCTTGATTTTGGCTTAGCATACCTGATGTTTATCGCTGGTATGGAAATTGATTTTACAATGATTGGAAAAATCTCTAAAGCCGCTGGAGAAGCAAAAGCAAAAATCACCAGCCACCCAATTATTCTAGCCGCCGTCACATTTTCCTTGACACTGGTTATTTCATACTATATTTCCAGTAATCTAATAGACCCAGAATTGGTGAAAAATGATTTGATGTTGGCTTTAATCCTGTCAACCACTTCACTTGGAGTAGTTCTCCCAGTCCTAAAAGAGAGAAAATTATCAGATACGAGATTCGGGCAGTCTGTATTGATGTCAGCACTGTTTGCAGATTTCGTTACTATGCTCCTAATATCTTTGCTAGCCACATATTTGGAAGGTGGACTGAACATAAAAATGCTTCTCGTGTTTTTCCTCTTCCTAGCCTTTGCTGCTCTCTACCGTACAGGAATCGTAGCACAACGAAGCAGCACCATTCGTAAATTATTTGATGATTTGTCGCATGCAACTTCACAGATAAAATTACGAGCAAGTTTAGCAATTTTGGTTTCATTCATTGTATTAGCAGAGATTTTGAATGCTGAAATGATTCTCGGTGCGTTCATCGCTGGAGTGGTGATTTCCCTGCTCACTACATCACCTGAAAGAAGGGTGGAGAGAGATTTGGAAGCGTTTGGATTTTCCTTTTTCATCCCAATATTCTTTATCCTTGTAGGAGTGAGTTTTGATGTTCAGGAATTAATTTCTTCAAGAGATGCATTACTGCTCGTCCCACTTCTTTTGGCCGCCGCAATAGTTGTCAAAATGGTACCAATGCTGTTGTTTAGGTTCAGCTTCACTTGGAAAGAAACATTTGCAGCAGGCTCTCTGTTATCTGCTAGATTATCCCTAATAATCGCAGCATCCCTAATCGCCTTAGAACAGGAAATAATCACGCCTGCTGTCAACTCAGCAATTATTCTAGTTGCTATTATTACCGTAACAATATCCCCAATAGTGTTTAGTAAATTAATGCCAAACGGTAAATCCGAAGAAGAATGATTTTTCTTCCCCACAACTAATGCCTAATAGAAAATTCAATAAATTCACTTATGGGTTCTTTCATTCAGAGTCTTATTGTATAACCAACTCGTAAATTCAGAAGATAAGTACCACATCATCATGATGAACGAACTAAACACCACCATCAGAAATACTTGAGGGTGGTCAAACGCAATCCAAAGATGAGATAATTTTGTTACAATCATGAATGCTATCAACATTGCAAATGGAGAAAGGGAATGGCCTGCTTTTTTCCAAGAAAAGAGTACTAATGAAACACCTGTTAGAAGAGGTAAACCAGTCATTAATGCCATCCAAATAATTGGAGGATCAATTCGTTCGCCAAAGAACCCACCTGTGACAATATACTTTGACGGATTTAATTCAATCAATCCTATCATTGTAAGTTGACCAAAGTTTGACCAAACTATTGAAATCAACATGAATGGAATTAACGCTAAGGCAAGATATTTTACCGTGGGCCCCAAATTAGTTTCATTATCGGTTGAATCAAGGAAACGATTCTGATTGAATACTGACGGAATCGTCTTAGTGAGCAAGAGTACAATAGAAGCAGGCCAAACGCCCCAGGTTGGGATAATAAAAATGATACCAGCGAGTTGAACTGGAGTTAGTAAACGAGTCTTCAAATCAAATCTAGTACTAAATAATAAACCGATAATTGATAAGAGAATTATTCTATCGGTCCATGAATTTCCGTTTGCATGGATAATGATAACCCCTACTAACAGAAGCCCTTCTAATGTCCAATTATGCACTTTCCTTTCTATTATCCAAACTAACCATAATGTAATGATTATCAAAATGGAAGCAGGAATGAAATTATCAGTCATGAAAGTCAACACCAAATTTAATTCAAACTTGTACAAGAAATCAATACCACTAAGTTTCCGAATTGAATAACCTGTAATTAATGAAGGAATATGATTCCAAACCGTGAACAGTGAAATCATGGAGATTGACATGAATATTCTTTTTGCTGGAATGTTATCAGATTCATTAAGAATTTTTGAGAACATTAAAATTAAGAACAACGAGATGAGAGAGGGCGATAATCTCGCATCTGGTTGCCATAAAGCAATAGCCAACAAAGCAAATAAGAACCATGAACTGGTATTATTTTCTAGAAATGTTGTTAATTTAGAAAACCAACTTGGTAGATGTTTTTGATCTCCAATAGCCTTTGTGAAAATCAATAATGTAGCCAGCGTAGGGATGATAATACCAACTCCACGGCGAATCCAAACAGTACTGTAACCTATTATTGAAAAATCATATATCCCAAAATAAAGCAAGTTATTCAATAGCCATATAATTCCAACGATTGCCAAAGATGTTATGGCTTTATTATCAAGTTCAAATGAATCATCTCGATTCATCCAGGCCAAAACAATAATCCCAATAATAATGGCAGTAGAAGCGATGATGTCACGAATTCGAAATTTACTCTCTGTTTGGGGAATAATATCCCAGTTAATTTCGTCAATATCTACTTCAACACTATTGTATCCGTTTTCAGCCAACCAATGTTGCCTCTGCACTGCTGCATTCCAATTCCATATCTCAATCTCTTCTTTCTCTGACTCATCTAAATTCAGAACGTTTAATGGGATTCTTGCATCAGATGCTACTGGAAAAGGTAAATCCAATAATACTGTAAATAAAGAACTTATATCGCGTTGAGAAATTGATGATTCAGAACCAATGACAAATGGCACACCAGTTGCCAAAAGTGAGACTTGCATTGCATCTTCGCCAGTACTTATTGCATGCCCTCCATTCTCATTCATCCCATGGTCAGCCGTGAACATTACCGCCCAATCATTTGGCGCAGCTAACCGAATTTCCTCTAAACGTGTATCTAGTAGATTCATCTTCTCCTTGTATTCAGGGGTTCTGACACCCCATATATGTCCGGCGTGATCAGTACCACCTAAATGGGCAATCATAATTTCTCTATCACCATCTAATATCCATTCATCTACTATGTCGAGTGTTTTATTATCGGCTTCGTATACATCACTGAATCCATGGTCAAACACTGTTTGATGCTCAAATTCTTCACCAGGAAATAAATTACTCCAAACATAAAAACCAGTAAATGCGACATCTTTGCCATCACGTTCTGCGTAATGAAATGGGTCATCAACTCCTTCATATTTCACTGCCCAATTACGAGCCGCATCAATTGGACTTGCGTGACGTCCAGTTGACATCTCCTTTGTACAAGCGCCGGTTAACGTCATCTCACCTGTTGTAACAGATAAAGTCGAACCATGATTACTCCAATTGGCAAGATTTGGCATAAAGTCAGGGTCGCTCATGACATAAGCAGGCAATCCATCAAGAATTACTAATAATATATTTGTAGTCATCTCAGAATGAGATTCGGGAGGTTCAACCGATAACCCTGTGGGGTATTCTACTGCAGTAATTAGAGAAGGAATTGTTACGATGAGTGGAATCATTGCCAAGGCCAATAAAATACGTGTTGCATGTGATTGTCGACTATCGACAATTTCACTCATAGGCCTGCCAGTTAATTTTCATTCATCAATCTTTCATTAACAATAGAACAAATCATAAAAAAATGAAACAAAAATCTAGTCGCCATCAAAGATTCCAATCATAGTACGAAATGGGCCATTATTCCGCCGAGGATTAATGCAACCGCACCGCCAACACCAAGCCATATTCCGGTTCGATAAGGTGATAATCGGTATTTGCCCCAAACTACTGTAATCAGAACCCAAACTAAAATGATAATAGGCCAACAAAATAGTCCACTAAATAACAATAACATCAGACAAAAATTGATAGAAATAGAGGCCGATATGAGCATTTTTGCTCGTTGTCCCCAATTATCATACCAGTGAAGAGAAGAGAGAGCAAATAAGAATGCCAAGATATCTCCGCTGAATAATAATGAACCATTATCCAGCCACCATTGCGAATCAAATCCAATTGCTGGGTAAACATAATCCAGCCACAGGAATTTGCTCAGAAAAGCCGCTACTAATCCCAATAAAACAGGTTGCCATACTTGCCAACTAATCATCTGTGCTCTTGCAACAGGCTCGGTTTGAATGCTAAGCGTTTCTCCGTCATCATTCGGAGCTCCAACCACCTCATCCAGCGAGTCATCACTTTGGCGGACTTGGTTCACATCCCCCATTAGCACAGAATCCTGAACGGTGATATTCTGAATCGCCGAGGCCCCCTCAGCCTCATTTGCTTCAACCGCATCAGAAGCATCGTCTGATTCACCGCCAACTGTAGCCACAATCTACCGGCAATAGATACCACCCTTGACGGTTTTGGATGATGCTAACAATGATGAACAGGTTGCCCCTCCCTCATTGTGATAGTATGGGAGAGATTGTCGCAGGTTGTATCGCGCCGCACCCCCCACACGTGGTTTATGCAGATAATCCACAGCAGAATGAACCTAACTCAGAAGGCGGCTGGGAAACCCTGAGATGGGGTTACGCAAAACTAGCCAACAAACTCAAAACTCTTGACTACGATGCTTTGGTAATTTTCACCCCACATTGGCAAACTTACATCGGAACTCACTTCCTTGGACTTCCTCATTTCAAATCAAAGTCGGTTGACCCTGTTTTTCCGAATCTTTTCCAATTCAACTATGACCTAGAGGTAGACGTAGAATTATCTCGCGCCATGCACGATGCAGCCAAAGATGCAGGCATGGTTACAATGATGATGGAAAACCAAGATTTTCGCATTGATTACGGAACCATCGTTTCGGCACACATGCTCAACAAAGATTGGGACAAACCACTTGTTCCTATCTCGTCAAACCGTAGTCGGCATTATTACTCAGTAGAAGTGATGAATGAACAAGCTAGGGCACTTGGGCGAGCCTGTCGCAAGGCGATTCTTGAGAGTGATAAGCGGGTTGTTTTGGTTTCAACTCATAGTCTTTCACACCGTCATTTCACCACAGAGCCACCTATCCCAGAAGATATGTCAAAACAACATATCTACAATCACAGTAATTATGTTTGGGACATGAAACTGATTGATTTAATGCGTCAAGGGAAAATGCAAGAAGTCATTGACTTGATGCCTGAATTTACTGAGCAGACAATGGCTGAAACTGATTCTGGTTCAATAAGTTGGATGATGGAGGCATTAGGAATGCCAGATTATCCTGCAGAAATATATGGTTATCAATCTGTGATTGGAACTGGAAATGTCGTTGCTGCGTGGGACCCAAATCCCGAAACTCGGGAGGTTGTACTTTGAGCGAATCTCCAATCTGCTTTGGCCTGTATGTGCCACCTCAACCACACCCCCTTCTAGTCCCCGAACAAAATGAGGGTTGGGGACAATTACGCTCAGCCTTTGATACTGCACGCAAAAGGATTGAAGAAAGTGATGCAGATTTAATTCTAGTATACTCAACGACATGGCCAAGTGTCATTGGACATCAAATTCAGGCCCATCCTGAACCTGAATGGACCCATGTTGATGATGATTTTCACTTTCTTGGCAGTATGCCTTACAAATTCAAAATGGATTCTGATTTCGCCCACGGTTATAATGAAAATTGTGGCCAAAGAGGACTTCATTCAAGGACCATCGCCTATGATGGATTTCCTATTGATACCGGCTCAGTCGTTGCCCTAAAACTGCTGAATCCTGACAACCGGATTCCTGCCTGTATCGTTTCCTCAAATGTTTATTCAAACCGATCTGAATCAATTGTCTTAGGAAAAGCCGCGAGAGATACTCTCAAGCAACAGGGGAAAAAAGCAGTAATAGTGGTAGTTGCTACACTTTCTAATCGAATGTTCACAGAACATATTGAACCAAAAGACGACCGAATCCACAGTGCCAAGGATGAAGAGTGGAATCAGAAAATTATGGAATTCTTTGGCCAAGGGCGTTTGGAAGATTTAAGCCAACTAAGCCGCGAAATACATGGCCAGATTAGGGTTCAAAAAGTGGTTGCTTACAAACCGGTTTGGTGGATGGCAGCAACCATGGGGCAATCAAACAGTTACAATGGAGAGGTGTTGGCATACGCCGCCCTTCATGGGTCAGGGGGAGCGGTCATCCAACTAACCCCCACATCAGGCTCAATTGGCGATAAGGAATTTGATGAAGATGATGTTGAAGTTTACTCTGGTGACAGGGATGTTCTCGATAAGGGGATGAATTAATGCCAGAAGAGGAAGAAAACCCCCCTTCTGATGAGGAAGAAGAGGATTGGCCATCACCCGTAGAGGTCATTGATGATTTGTATGATGAATATGGTTCCTCAGTAATTTCGCATGCTGGGGGAGTAATTGGTGCTGCTGCAGGTGCTGTAGTTGGTGGACCAGTCGGTGCTGTGGCTGGCTCTATTGTAGGTAAGAAAACCGCAGGTAAAATGATGAGCAAAGATGGGCCGATATTTTCAGATAACGCCCCAAAAGCAGTAGGTGCGTACCCTCATGCTAGACGTGTTGGAAGCCTGGTTTTTGTATCAGGGATTGGACCAAGGCACCCGGAAACTAACGAAATTGTTGGTGGGCCAATCAAAGATGAAAATGGAAATCCAATTGATTATGATATCAAGGCACAGACAAAGCAAGTTCTAGAGAACATCAAATCTATTCTTGAAGAAGTTGATTTATCACTTGAAAATGTGGTTGACTGTCTGTGCTTTCTCGTAGATATGGAGAGAGATTTTACAGGATTTAACGAAGTATATGCAGAGTACTTCTCAGAAATTATGCCCACAAGAACAACAGTTGCTGTTACAGCACTACCAACAACTATTGCCGTGGAATTGAAAGTCATTGTAAAATGCTGATGCCGGCAAATAATTCAAATGTGACTTGCGAACAAAGAATATTGATGGAAGAAAAGGCTGAGGCTGGATTGGCTCTATTTTTCACCGCCCCAATAGCAACTGTTTCACTTATCATCGCCACAGCTTTTGGTGGAATTATTGGTTCAGCAGTTTGGATGCTCGGAAAAATTTGGCAGATAGGATTCCCCGCATTTTGGCGGGTTAAAATAGAAAAAAAAGAGGTGTCAAAATCTCCCTGCCCTGAAGGTGGCATCAAGGAGGGAATTATTCTCGGGATTGCCATGAGTGTTGTCATGTTTATAGCGTGGTTTTTAGCCCAAGATAGCCTTGATAATAGTGAAATTAGGGGTTTTGTTGAACCTTTTGGCTTGCTAAATCCTTGGCTATATTTTGCAGCATTTGTCTACTGGTTCACATTCAACTCTTTGCTTGAAGAGTACTTATTTCGGTGGTTCATCTTTGAAAAGTTTGAGACTTTTGTGGGTGGTAAATGGGCAGTAATTTTAGCCGGTTTGGCATTCACATCACACCATGTTATAGGAAGTGCAGCAATGTTTCCATGGTGGGCAATAACTCTCGCTTCAATAGGTGTATTTACGGGTGGTGTTATGTGGTCTTGGCTCTATTTGCGTCATAGAAGCATATGGCCATCTTACGTCAGCCATGTCATTGTT
>Ga0209501_10003013_pt1 | contig 17240 bp, 17 predicted proteins | sample ArcticOcean_MG_C_4_FD_187434 | JGI IMG/M metagenome (GOLD analysis project Ga0209501, IMG submission 187434) | Marine microbial communities from western Arctic Ocean - ArcticOcean_MG_CB4_134 (SPAdes) (version 2) | ecosystem: Environmental > Aquatic > Marine > Oceanic | place: Arctic Ocean...
CCTAGGCCTTCGCCCGGTCCTTCACGCTCTGTTCAATGTACTCAACAATGGACGTGGTTGTCGTTCCGGGGCCAAAGACCTCAGAAATACCTATGTCTTTAAGCGGCTGACGGTCAACCTCCGGTATGATCCCGCCGACCACCACAATCACATCGTCCATACCTTGATCGTGCAAAAGACTCATGATCGCTGGCAGTATCTCCAGATGTGCTCCGGACAGGATGCTCATACCGATCACATCCACGTCCTCTTGGTTTGCGGCCTGGGCGATCATCTGAGGGCTCTGCCTGATGCCGGTGTAGATGACTTCCATCCCCGAGTCCCTGAGAGCGCGAGCAATGACCTTGGCGCCTCTGTCGTGGCCGTCTAGGCCTGGTTTTGCCACCAACACCCTTATTGGGCGGTTCTTATCCTGCATTATTTCCTACGGGTTGCTTAATCTCAATTATCTATTATCGCCTAATTGGTCATACCCTGTGGCCTAAACCAATATTACGTGAGTGCCAAATAGGCTACTCCGGGACGCTCTCCACAAGCTCGGTCAATATCCCGAAGACTGACCTGGGGTGTACAAAGGCGATCGTGCCAGACAAGCCCTCTCTGGGAGTCGGGTCAATCAGATCCACACCCAGGGTCTGCAATGTTTGCAGCTTCCCGGCAATGTCGGTGACGTTGAAGGCTAGATGGTGCAGGCCCTCGCCCCGTCGCTCGATGAATTTCCCCACTCCCGTCTCCGGGCTGGTGGGCTCCAACAGCTCTAGTCTGGTCTGTCCCACCTCAATCAAGGTGGCCTTAACCCCCTGGTCTTCCATCAGGACAATCTCGGCATCTGGCACGTCGAATACCTTCTTGAAGAAGGCCAATGCTGCTTCGATATCTTTCACGGCCACGCCAACGTGGTCGATGTAATTAACGGTGCAGACTTCTGTCAATTTAAGCCTGTCTCCTTACTGGATAACACGAATACTACTACCACCCCTTCCCCATTAAATCAGTTTCCTTCCCCTTATCTGGGGAAGGATTAGGTCCGACGAAGTCGAGACTCTCGACTAGTCGTAGGTGAGGGCGTCTTTTCAACAGCCAGCCAATTAAACCGGGTATTGCGCCATCAACTGCCGGGCAATCAACAGACGCTGGACCTCTGAGGTGCCTTCGTAGATCGTGGTAACACGAGCGTCGCGGAAAATCCGCTCCACACCAGCCTCCTGGAAGTAACCGGCCCCACCGTGGATCTGGATGGCCTTGTTGGCCACGTCAATGCACATTTCAGAGGACATCAGCTTGGCGATGGACGCTTCCTGAATAAAGGGTTGGCCGGCGTCCATCAGACTGGCTGCGTTCATGGTTGCCACCCGTGATGAGTGGACCCCAACCGCCATGTCAGCCAGCATAAACTGGATTCCCTGGTGCTGGGCGATGGGCTTGCCAAAGGTCTCCCTTCTCTGGGCGAACCGCACCGCAGCCTCAAGGGCTGATTGGCCGATGCCCACGCTTTGGGCCGCGATGATGATCCGACTCTGGGTCAATATCTCCATGGCCAGATTGAAACCACGCCCACGCTCGCCCAATAGATTGTCCGAGCTGACCGGAGTGTCCTGGAACACCACTTCGTCAGTGGTTGAACTGCGCATGCCCAGCTTCCCGTGCATCGGGTTGATGGTGAGGCCGGGCGAGTCCTTACGCACTATGAACGCACTGACGCCCTTGTACCCCTTGGAGCGGTCTTCAGTGGCAAACACCACTATTGTCGAGGCGACCGAGGCGTTGGTGATGAACATCTTGCTTCCGTTCAGGAAGAAAGTGCCGTCTCGTTCTGTAGCTGTGGTCTGCAGGGCGGCGGCATCTGAGCCACCACTCGGCTCGGTGAGGCCAAAGGCCGCTACCTCAGCGCCGGTCGCCAGAGGAGTAAGCAGGCGTTCTTTCTGTTCGTCGGTGCCAAACCTGGCGATACAAGCGGTTCCCAAAGCCAGGTGCGCCAACCAACTAACACTGGTCGAAGCGTCGCCTCGGGCCACCTCTTCAGCAGCGATGGACACCTGACGGTAGCCGACAGGGCCGCTGCCGCCGTACTTGGTATCGATACCCAGTCCGGTTAGCCCCAGGTCGGCCAAACCGCGCCAGTTATCCCACTGGAATTCGGCTTTTTCGTCCGACTCTTTTGCCTTAGGAGCTATCTCTTTATCGACAAAATCCCGGAGCGTGCTTTGCAGCATTTGCTCTTCTTCAGTCAGTATTAGGTCAGGCATCACACTTCTCCATTTATACCTTATTGCGCCTATTTAATTGAACATAAACTAAAACTAATTTCATACTATGCCAAGTTTATACCCTCCGGAGGTACAGAACTCCTGCCCTGCAGGACTAAAATGATTGGGCTCCGTCTTGCTCTCCGAAGACCCCTCGGAACACCTGGCTAATCTCACCTAGAGTGCAGTAACTTTCCACGCATTCTAGGATAGCTGGAACGGTATTATTGTCGGTCTTAGCCACCTGCTCCAAACGCTCCAAAGCAGCCTTCACCTTGGTGTCATCGCGTCCGTTACGCAGTTTTTCCAACCGGCCTATCTGGGTCTTGGCGGCTTCTTCATTTACGCGCATCAGACCTTCTATGTGGACCTCTTCCGTTGTGAATCGGTTCACGCCAACAATGGTCCGGTCTCCGGACTCGACTTCTTGGCCATGCTTGTAGGCAGCGTCGCCAATCTCTCGCATCTGAAAGCCCTGCTCAATTCCTTCGACTGAGCCGCCCATGTCGTCTATCTGCTGGATGTACTCCAAGGCCTTGGCTTCCAGTTCGTTGGTCAGGCTCTCCACATAGTATGAGCCGCCTAGGGGGTCGACCACATCGGCAGCGCCACTCTCAAAGGCCAGTATCTGCTGGGTACGCAAAGACAACTGCACCGACTCCTCAGAGGGCAGGGCCAAGGCCTCGTCCCTTGAGTTCACATGCAGTGACTGTGAGCCACCAAGAATCGCTGATAGGGCCTGGATGGTGCAGCGAATCAGGTTGTTGTCTGGCTGTTGGGCGGTGAGGCTCACCCCCGCAGTCTGGGTGTGGAACCGCAGCATCATTGAGCGCGGATCCTTGGCGCCGAACCGGTCTTTCATGATCCTGGCCCACATCCGGCGGGCGGCCCGGAACTTGGCCACCTCTTCAAATAGGTTGTTTTGGGCCACAAAGAAGAACGATAGCCGGGGGCCAAAATCGTCGATCTTGAGTCCGGCATCGAGGGCTGCTTGAACGTAGGCGATAGCGTTCGAGAAAGTGAAAGCGAGTTCCTGCACCGCCGTGGCTCCAGCCTCACGCATATGATAGCCGGAGATGCTAATGGTGTTCCACTTGGGCACGTTTTCGTGGCAGTACTTGAACAGGTCCACGACCAACCGCATGGATGGACGGGGAGGGTAGGCGTAGGTGCCCCGGGCAATGTACTCCTTGAGGATGTCGTTCTGCACGGTGCCGCTGATCTGGTCCATGGACACGCCCTGCTTGCGGGCTGCCACTATATAGAAGCACAGCAGCACAGAGGCGGTGGCATTGATGGTCATGGAGGTGCTGACCTTATCCATTGGGATCTGGTCAAACAGCGTCTCCATGTCTTCCAGGCTGCAGATGGGCACGCCCACCTTGCCCACTTCGCCCTTGGCCAGCAGGTGGTCCGAGTCGTACCCGATCTGGGTTGGCAGGTCAAAGGCTATCGATAGCCCAGTTTGGCCGTTGTCCAACAGATACCGGAAACGCTCGTTGGTCTCGGCGGCGGTGCCAAAGCCGGAATACTGGCGCATGGTCCAGACCCGGCCCCGGTAGGTGTTGGGCTGAACGCCCCGGGTGTAAGGGAACTCGCCGGGGTAGCCCAGGTCATTATCGTAGTCCAGACCCTGGGCGTTCAGGTCTTCCGGGTTATAAAGAGGGCCGATATCCAAACCACTGTCGGTCTGGAAATTTTCCCGCCGTTCCGGGAATTTCTTAACGGCAGGGTCCAAAGTTTCTTGTTTCCACTGCTTTTTATCGCTGCTAGGCATGCCAAACTCCAAAAAATCTCTGAGCCGCTGATTAAAGGGGTCTGGAGTTAAATCCCAGGCCCCAGGTCAGCCAAGCCAAACAATTGTACCCATATATGAAGGGGCACTCAAGGTTGGTTGGGGGTGTAACCTGTTCTAAGCCCTTCGATTATTCGTTAAGTCCCTCAACAAGGAAAAACCATGCAACCGTCAGAACTCAACATGACTACCACTGTCACCGGCCACCAGCTTTTTCTGTTTGTTACTTTTGGGGATGGACAGGACGAGAGCGAACTGGCGGCGGCAATCGATGCGCTGGGCCAGGGGATGGCGAATGTCCACGACGTTGATGGCGCGCCGTCGGCTGAGGCTTTCGCTAAGGGGCGGTTCCAGTTGTTGCGGTCAGAGGTGGGTCTGACCAACGACCAGCAGATCATCCACACAGCGGTGTCGGAGTCTCACGGGCTGATACGGCTGGAGTGCGCTTCGTTGGAACCCATCAAAGAATACGAGTCCGGCTGTCGCCGGTTGATAGAAGCTGCTGGCGGTTCTGTTGAGACTTTGGCCGGGGTGATGCGGCCCCGCAGCTACACCAGCCACGCCATGACCGAGTTTGCTTACGCCCACGCCATGCCGCCGGGACCTGGCGAGAAGTACCCACTGGCGGCGGTAACGCCCATGAACAAAACCGACGCCTGGTGGCAGATGGATTTTCTGCACCGGGAGAGTTTCTTCCTGCCTCGTTACGACGAGAACGAGGAGATGGTGGTGAAGGGCCACGCCTTGGCCAGCGCTGCCGGTGTCCCCGGCATCAACCGCCGCCTGGTCCATTCTCCAAACGGCTACGGCCTGGAAGGCAGCTACGACTTTGTCGGGTACTTCGAGTTTGCCGAGACCGACGCGTCGGTGTTCCGTGAGGTCATGGCCGGATTGCGGGATAAAGCTCAAAATCCTGAATGGAAGTATGTGATAGAAGGCCCAGAATGGTGGGGTCGCCGAGTACGGACCGCATCCGAGTTCGTGGCCCGAGCTTAGCCAACCGCCTCGTATAGTTCTGTCTGGGGATGGAAATCGCTCCAGGCGAACCAGAATGAATAGTGGGACGGCAATCGCTCCAGGCGTTCGCCGAACAGTTCGCCCTCCACCGCTTGGCCCGTGAGCACCTGCCAGAGGCTGCCCGTCTCGCGGTCTCGCATCAACGCCACGCCGGCCCTGGTAGAGCCCGGCTCAAAGGTCAGGTTGCGGCTGTCGGTCTTCCGGACAAAGGCTGCACCGCTCTCGGAGGTAGGATCAAAGGTGATTACAACCTCGGAGCCGGCAAAATGGTCGTTGATGATTATCTGCTCTGATATGGCGCTGAAGGGATAGGCCTTGGCGATGCCGGAAACGGTCATCCCCAAAACCAGGTCTTTCTTGGGCAGCCGCCCGTCTTTGTTGGACTCGCTGATTATCCCCGTAGAATCACCGCTGTAATAACTGTCATACACGTCTTTCCCGTAACTCCCGCGCTTGTCCAGAACCAATGTATCGGGATGCAGGCTAAGCCATTGCCGCCATGAAGTCTGTACTGCGGGGACAATCTCCAAGTCTTTATTAACCAGTGGCCCTTTGACTGCCCGGCTTAAGAATTGACTCCATAGAGTATTGGACTGGTGGTCATACAACACCAGAGCGTTCATGATCAGTTTTCCAGAGACCCCAAATGTGTGCTCGGTTCCCTCAATCTCTCGGGCATATACAATGCCCGTAAAGCAGAGGGGTCACCACGTGACCGCAACAGGTGTACCGCCAATTGTGTCGTTAACGATCTCGTGGCGGGACAGCAATTTGAGGGGATAGGCCCGGTGATCGCCGTTAATCGAAAGGCCGATCACCCTCTCATCTGGATCCATCTCACCCAGGGCAGCCACCTGGTTGCCGAACTCCGGCCGCAGGATGGCCGGTATCTCGTCACAACCCAAAATATTGATGATCTTCAGATCTAAAGTCCCGTCTGAACCGGCTGATTGTTGCTCCGACTGGTCTTCGATGGTCACTGTCTCTGCGCTGAACCTCAGTGTGAATTGACCAATTTCAGGCACAAATATTACGGCGAGCCCCAAGGCCACCAGAAGAACAACGATAAGAGTGTAGGGTCTGATTAGTATTCCCATCTGTTTGGAGTACCTCATTGAATACTACGCCACAGCTGAGAAAAGAGACTTCTAGAAATCTGAAGCAGCCTTGATTACTCCAGTATCACCACGGCTTCAATCTCAATGTCCAAACCCGGCTCGGCCAGGGCAGTGATCTCTACTAGGGAGTTGGCCGGGTACTCCCCTTGGAAATACTTGGTAAACAGGGCTTCCATTTGGTCGGAGTCGGCCTTGTAATCGGCCATTCTGGTCACAAAGCAGGTCAACTTGGCAAAGCTGCCGGGTCCTGCGCCTTCTTCCGCTGCGATCGAGATCAAGCGGTTCAGGGTAACGTCCAGTTGTTCCATCACCGACTTGCCCTGCGAGTCTGTGCCACGGGCGGTACAACCAGAGATGTACATGGTGTTGCCAGCGAAAACAGCTCGGCTGTAAGTGAGACCGGCTGGCGCTATGTCGTATTGCTTTCTTTTGAGAGGCATATTGCAACTCCTGTCTTAGGTTTTAAACCCGGGTATAAATCTGATTCCAGGGAATTCTAAACAATTCTCCAGACTGAGTCACCACATGGTCTAGCACCAGGCACCAACACCAGCTATAATTTGTTAGCCCATTAAAGCGGGTGTAGCTCAGTGGTAGAGCTCCAGCCTTCCAAGCTGGTCATGTGGGTTCGATTCCCATCACCCGCTCCATTTGCAAAACAAAAGAGTTCTTCCATATCAGGAAGAACTCTTTTTATTTTTTCTCTTCTTTTTATTTTTCATGGCGCGGTCATTTAGCGATTAGGGTTCTTGCCGCTTCTCGCACCGCTTCACCATCCAGCGCCACCGAAAACTTGCCGTCGTCCATTTCCTTGAAGGCTTGTTCATTGTTAAAGCTCTTCATGAGCTCGGCGATGGCACCTTCCCGTTGGTCATCAGACAGCTCCACCGGGTTGTCGGACTCGCCAAGATGTCGGTTGATCTCATACTCAACCAGTTCTGCTTCAACATACCGTTCCTGAATCTGGTTAATCTCGCCCAAGTGTCGGCCCAGGTAGCAGCCGCCAAACTGGATGGACTTGCTATGCCGACCTTCAAAGTCGCCTTCGCTCTCGTACCTGGGCTCTAGTTCTTGGGTTTCCAGGTAATCGTGAATCTCCTTGTCCTCCGCGTCGGGTGTCTCCAAGTTGGAAATCATGACCACGGAATACATAAAGAAGTCAGCCGGTTCAACCTTGATAATCATCTAGGCATCCTCCGATTAAACGCGGCCGCGCCGCATAACGGGAAACACGGCCGCCCGCTTAGCGGGAGACTGCCTTTAGCACGCGTTCCACGTGGTCTTCGCTCTGTTCCAGAGTTTTGTCATCGATGCCGTTCATGACTTCAATCACCGCATCGTTGTAGGGAGTCGGGATGGCAACTTCTCGGCCCTTTGCGGCCACCAGACCGTTCATCATGTTGATCTCAGAGCGGCGTCCCTTGTACACGTCCTGGGCCATGGAGGCCAGCCAATTGACGCGGCCACCGTGGGAGGACATGAAGCCGTCCAGCTCCTCAAACACGTCACCCTTGTCGGCGTCGGCCCAGGTCTCTGCGGCCATCCCCTGGATGGGGACAACGTTCAGTCCCATGGCTAAACCGACACTGGCAGCTTCTTTAGCCAGGTGAATGCGAATCTGGCGCAGGCGGGGGTCTTCAGCCATCTGCTGTGAACCCAGGCCGGTGGATGCGGAGATACCGTTGCCCATCGAATTCTGAGAAAGCTTGGCCCAGCGCTCACCCCAAAGGTTATCCGAGGCGTAGGCAGCGTCAATGTTGTCCAACAGACCGGCCACCATCTCCGCGCGGGGGGTTATCCGGCCGTCTTGTTCGCCAACACGGAACACGGTGTGACCCGAGTCTCGTCCCACGGCACCGCCACGGGTTACCAAGGCCGGTTCCCACAAGGCAACCTCAATGTGGGAGGCGATGCAGCCAATCTGCCGCTGTGGTCCAACGATCTCACCGATTGGCACGTCGTTCCAACAGTTCTGCAGGGAGACGAAGAAACCGTCATCCCGGACGTATCGCTTGATGAAATGGGTGGCCCATTCAGTGTCATAAGACTTAACGGAAATGAAGACCCAATCGAAGGGGACCGCGATGTTTTGGGCTTCTGTCAAATGAATAGCTTTGACGGGGACATTGAACGGACCTTGGCTGCCGGTGATATCAAGACCGCTGGTGCGCATCTTTTCTACGTGCTCCGGCCACATATCGATAAAGGTCACATCTTCGCCTGCCCGACTCAAGAAAGCGCCGACGTAACTCCCCAGCGCGCCGGCGCCCATGATTCCAATTTTGTCACCCATGTTTTCTCTCCTCGATCCGTGGGTCTGGCTGGTATACCAGACGCCGCCTTTTTATTGATTAAGACCCTGCTGTGCAGGCCTTACAACGACCCCAAGTGCGCCAACCTTATATTCAAAAAATGCCAGCCTTACAACGACCCCAAGTGCGCCAACCTAACGTTGGAGATATGCCCCAAGCCCTGTATTTCTTCTATGACTGCAGAAGGGACTGGGTCATCCAACCCAATCACCATCATGGCCCGGCCTCTGAGGGCCAAGCGACCAACTTCCATGAAGCTGATGTTAATGTTGTGTCGGCCGGCAATCATGCCTACGGCACCAATGGAGCCCGGCTGATCTTGGTTGTCCACAAACAACATATAAGGAGTGGTTGGGATGATGTCCAGCCAGTAATCGTCAATTTTCACAATGTGCGGCTCGTTCCGCAGTGAGGTGCCGGCCAGGGTAACCTTGCCTTCGCTGGTCTCGATGGTGGCGCTAACAATGCTTGAATACTCCGGCGAGGTGGTATTGTGCTGCTCGGTTATATTCAGGCCTCGTTCTCGAGCCAATACCGGCGCGTTAATCAGGTTGACCTGTCCGGTAGTGATCGGCTCCATCAACCCAGCCAAGACCGCAGCCTGTAGCGAGCGCGTATCATGCTCGGCAATCTCGCCTTGGTAACTGATGGTGATGCCAATGAACTGGCCGTCGGCTAGATGGGTTAGCAATTTGCCGACCACAGTGGCCACCGGTATGTAGGGAGCCAAGACCGCGTGGACTTCAGGGGCAACGAACGGAGCGTTGACCGTGTTCCGGGCCGGTTCTCCCCGTAGCACCGTCAAAACCTGCTCGGAGGCTTCAATGGCTACTTCGCGCTGGGCTTCTTCAGTGGAGGCTCCAAGATGGGGTGTGACCACGACTTTGGGGTGTCCAACCAACTCGGTGTTCTGTGGCGGTTCCTGGGCGAAAACGTCCAGAGCAACCCCGCCCAACTGACCGGATTCCAGTCCGTTGAGAATCGCCTGCTCATCCACCAACTCGCCGCGGGCAACGTTGATCAGCCGGGCGCCCGGCTTGAGCAGCTTGACCTGGTCATCGCTAATCATGTGGCGGGTTCCGTCGGTCAAGGGAGTGTGCAACGTGATGAAGTCAGACTGGGCCAGCAGTTCTTCCAATGAGACCAACTCAATGCCCATGCGCTTGGCATAGTCGGGAGCCACAAACGGGTCGTACCCAATCAGTTTCATATCAAAGCTCTGGGCGCGACGAGCGACCTCTGATCCAACCCGACCAAGTCCGCAGACGCCCAGCGTCTTGGCTCGGACTTCCACACCCATGAACGCACTCCGCTTCCATTCACCGGCCTTGAGCGACTGGTGGGCGGCGGGCACGTTTCTGGAAAGGGCCAACATCAGGGCCATGGTGTGCTCAGCGGCGGCAACGGTATTGCCGGTGGGGGCGTTGACCACCGCGATGCCAGCGGCAGTGGCCGCTTCCAAGTCGATGTTATCCACGCCGATACCAGCGCGGCCGACCACCTGCAGTTTCTTAGCCGCCTCGATTACTTCTTTGGTTACCTTGGTCTCGCTACGGACGACCAAGCCTTCATAGTCGGCGATAATCGCCAGCAATTCCGGGGGTTTCATACCCGTCTTAACGTCAACTTCGGCGTGGGTTTTGAGCAGGTCAACACCCTCTGCGCCGATAGGGTCTGCTACCAAAATTTTGGGCATGAAAAACTTCCTGATGATGGTTGGTGATTTATCGCCGTTGGGCACAAAAACACTACGTTCCAAGCCTGCCAAAACGGCTCATAAACTATAGCACAATCAGGGTTTAACGGCGGTGGGTCTGACAGTGCCCAGTCTGCTTGACCCGATTGTCACCGCAGGCTAGGATAGGCGCTGACCCGTAGCCTACGGAGTCTCCCATTTCCTGACTGGATTCCAAATCGCTAGAGACGAGCTCCGATAATAGCGAAGGCTCAGGGAAACTGGTTTATATAAGAGGGCAGCCGCTTAACAGTAGATCGGCAGCTCAATGTCCAACGCCCAACCCTTAAAAGGTAACGACATGTTTTTAATGCGGTTCACGGAACGGGCCTACACCAGCTACACAGAGGAAGCTGTCAGAAACAGCCCCAACCAAGCAGTGCGGCTAACCTTCTCCAACAAGAACTTTGACCCGCAGATCGGCGCTCGCCAGTACAACGAGTACCTGGATGAGTACGAATACTGCGAAGAAGCGGGGTTCGATGGCCTGATGCTAAACGAGCATCACAACACGCCCACCTGCCTGGGTGCCACCATGAACCTGGAAGCCGCCATCCTGGCTCGCAACACGAAAAAGCCCAAGATCGTTTTGATGGGCAACCCGTTGCCTACTTTTGAAAACCCTTTAAGAGTCGCTGAAGAGATCGCCGAGATCGACATGATCTCCAACGGACGAGTGGTGTCTGGCTTCGTCCGCGGCACCGGGGTGGAAAGCCTGGCCGCCAATATTAACCCCCTTCACAACCGGGAGCGGTTCGAAGAAGCCCATGATCTGATAATCAAAACTTGGACCACTCCAGGTCCCTTCCGATGGGAGGGCAAGCATTACCACTTCCGGGTGGTTAACCCGTTCCAGATGCCCCTGCAAAAGCCCCATCCCCCGGTTTGGATACCCGGACTTGGCAGCCCGCAGACACTGGTCTGGGCCGCCGAGCGTGGTTACCCCTACATCTACCTGGAGACCGACCCTCAGGGCACCCAAGACATGATGGAGATCTACACCGAAGCAGCCCGAGAGGCCGGCTACACACCGGGGCCAGAGAACTTTGGCTACCTGTGCCGTATCCACGTTCAGGACACCGATGAAAAAGCTTACGAGTCGGCCAAGGGTTTTTTGACCGGCAACGTGGGTGTGGGCCGAGTGCCAGTACCCAAAGACTACATGCTGCCGGTGGGCTACGGCGGCAACCGCAACGACCCCAAGATTGCCAAATACTTGGGCCGCATCCGCAAGGACCCATTCCTAGGTCTGGGCTTGGAGACAGCGTCCTATGACGAGATTCTAGCCTCCAACCGCTGGATCGTGGGCAGCCCGGAGACCGTGGTCAGGAAACTGCGTGAAGTCCTGTCAGTCATCCGACCGGGCATCTTAGGCGTTTGGACCAACGACGGAGACACCACCCACGCCGACACCATGCGCTGCCTGGAACTTATGGGGCAAGAAGTGCTGCCAGCCATCCGCGAGATCGGCAAGGACTTAGAGCTAACAGACCCATTTCAGAAGGCGGCTCTCGCTGCGTAGCTAACAGCAGTCAGCTTTATCGTTGGCTGCGAAAATACTTCCAAACAGACAATTTAAAATATGCCGGGCTTGGCTCGGCAAAAAGGCTGGAAGCTGACGACTGAACGCTGTCAGCTATCGACCTCCGAAGGAGATACAAAATGGTTGCTTTCACAGAAGAGATAGTGGATGTTGGCGGTACCAAGGTCCACACATTAAAGGGCGGATCGGGCGAACCCCTATTACTGCTTCACGGCGCCGGCGGCAACAACGGATGGCTAAAATCCATCGACGCCCTAGCTGAGAAGTACACGGTCTACTACCCCTCCCATCCCGGCTACGCCAAGTCGGAACGACCCGACTGGTTGGAGACCATCCCAGACATGGCCGCCTTCTACACCTGGTACCTGGAGACCTTGGGACTGGAAGGTATCCGGGCTGTTGGGTTCTCCATGGGCGGCTGGATTGCCTCTGAGATTGCTGCCACCTGTAACCATGCTTTCAGTAAGTTGATGCTGGTGGGATCAGTGGGTATCAAACCCAACGTGGGCGAGATTGCCGACCTGTTCATCATCAGCCCTGCCCAGGTATTGGATCTGATGTTCCACGACCCCAGCCAGGCCCCTGAATACCAGGCCGTCTACGGCAGGGAATTCACCCCAGAAGAAATGATGGTTGCTGAGGGGAACCGAGAGATGGCCGTGCGCCTCTGCTGGAAACCCTACATGCACGACGCACGACTGACCAGCCTACTGGCTAGGGTCAACATTCCCACCCGCATGGTCTGGGGCAAGAACGACCAAATAGTGCCCGTGGAATGCGGCGAACTGTTCAACAAAGCCATAAAAGGCTCCGACCTGGTGGTCTTCGACAACTGCGGCCACTCGCCCCAGGTAGAAAAGCCCGACGAGTTCATCAAGACCGCCCTGGATTTCCTGGCGTAAAAAGCTAACAGCTGTTCGTCCCGATTCCATCGGGACGAACAGCTTTCTCCAAAGGAGAAAATATGAGCCTAGACGTTTATTACTTCACAGAGATGCCCTACCATTACATCGATGACGAATTGGCGGAGCAGTGGCCGTCTCTGCGACTAACATTTCCCAATAGCTACTTCGACCCCAACAAGGCCACCGACCTTTTCAAGCGGTATTTGGACGAGTTCCAATACGCTGAAGAAGCCGGGTTCCAGGGGTTGATGATCAACGAGCACCACAACACTCCATCTTGCATGGACGTTGAGGTGAATATCACCGGCGGCATCCTGGCCCGCATGACATCCAAAGCCAAGATTCTAATGCTGGGCAACATGCTGCCAACGTCAGACAACCCGCCCAGGCTCGCTGAAGAGATTGCCATGTTGGACGTGATTTCCGGCGGCCGTATCGTCTCCGGTTTCGTCCGGGGCATCGGCGTGGAGAGCTGGGCCAGCAATTCGAACCCAATCCACAACCGGGAGCGGTTCGAAGAGTGCCATGACCTGATTATCAAGACCTGGACCACCCCCGGCCCCTTCCGCTGGGAGGGCAAGCACTACCAGTACCGGGCCGTGAACCCGTGGATGGTCCCGGTTCAGAAGCCCCATCCGCCAGCTTGGGTTCCTGGAACCGGTAGCCCAGAGACGGTCGAGTGGGCGGTCAAACACCGCTATACATACGCCGCATTTCTGACTGAGCTTACCAGGGCCAAAGAGTTGTTCGGCTCGTACCGGGATCAAGCCGCCAAAGCTGGCTGGGAAGCGGGACCTGACAAGTTCGCGTTCATGATCTGCGCGCACGTGAACGAGACTGATGAGAAGGCCCAGGAATCCGGAAAGGCATTTATGTGGCGCATGGGTCATCCATTGAAGGGTCCCAAAGAATACTGGGCACCTCCGGGATACTTCTCCCAGGCTGGTGTGGCCGCCAACGCAGCACGCCGCCAAAAGCCCATGAATCAGATGTCATATGAGGAGCTCCAGGAGCATAACCACCTAGTAGTAGGCAGTCCCGAAACAGTCATCAAGAAGCTACGCCACATCAAAGAGGAACTTGGCATCGGCTCGCTGCTCCTTGAAACTCAGGGTGGCCCACTCTCCCATGAAGACACAATGCGGTCAATCAAACTGATGGGCGAAGAAGTCATCCCGGCGCTACAAGACTAGCAACAATCAAATTGTCCCTTCTCTCTCTGGGAGAAGGTTGGCTCCGATGAAGTCGTGACTCTCGACTTCGTCGGAGATGTGGGCGGACCTTGAATTAGTCAGGTTCGCCCAACTTGTCCCTCAAACCCTCTACTGAAAACCCGCTGTCCTGCAGACAAGTCTTAACCTCATCCGTGGCCAACAGAGACCTCAAGAATCTACGAAGCGTGGTTGCCGGAGAATCCCCATCTCCGGAGTCGCCGTAAATCTCTTGGGCGAATTGAAATGAGGCGCTCATTGTAGATGCCCACAATCCACTCGCCTCCGGGTCGATTCTTTCCCGATGGACAACCAACCCTCCGCTTGGAGGATGGACGTGTTCCGGGGTTCTTGTATACGTCTCACTGGCGGGTTTATCAACCTTGAAGACAAAAATCTTGTCGGCCCTTCTCTCGACCTTATAGTCGAAATCGATATGGCCCTCATAACGACGATTGTCCGGGTTGGTGGTAGGCAGGTGCTCCTTGGCCCAATCCCGAATGTGGTAGACGGTTACCCCGATATCTTTGGCCAGCACAAGATTGAATTCCCGCAACCGATATAAACAGGCCCCGGCCAAGTGCACAACACCTAGGTTCTGTTGCATAGAAAGCGCTTCGTTGAACGCAATCTCCCATACGACAAACGTCTCGTGAAAGTAGAAGCCATCGTCGTTATAGTTCGGTGTCTGCACGGAATCGTACATCACGCGCCTAGAACAAACAGGGAACCGACATCTCGCCACAGGTGTCCCTAATCCAGTCGGCGACATCCGGGTGGAGTGGGATGCCTTCATCTCGGCGTACGGCTTCAACCTCGGCCTCAGGCTGACCGGCTACCAGCACCCGGTCGTGCCCCGGCGCCGGCTTGGTGGTCTTCATCATTGTCAGCCATTCGTCCATCTCGACCTTGAACGGCTCAACGTCGGTGAAGGCATCAATGCTGTAAGCGGCGACCATATGTCCAAAGTTGGGCCTGCCTGGCACAACTCCGTAGCCAAATCCGGTCAGCACTCCGGCCAGGATGTCCACCATGCAAGAGAACCCGTAACCCTTGTGTGAACCGCCTTCACGGTCGGCGCCCAGGGGTAGTAGCGTCACTTTTTCTGGGGCCATTGATGGCTCCATGATCGGGCTGCCATCCTCAGCAGCCAACCAGCCGCCGGGAATCTCCGCGCCCAACCGTGCCGCAATGCGAATCTTGTTCACTGCCACCGAACTGGTTGCCGCGTCGAAGACAAAGGGCGGCTGGTCCTTGGCTGGCACCGCAATGGCAATGGGGTTGGTGCCCAACCGAGGCTCTGCTCCAAATGTGGGCAGGACCGAGGGAGGGCAACTAGTCATGCAGATGCCAATCATGTCATGTTCCAGGGCCATCATGGCGTGGTAAGAGGCCATTCCCAGATGCCGAGCGTTGCCAATCGTCACCATGCCCACACCCACCGCCTTGGCCTTCTCAATGGCAATGTCCATGGCCTTGGGTGTGATAATCGTCCCCAAACCTCGATCAGAATCAATGTTTGCCGTGCTGGGAGTCTCCCTGATGATCTTCCAGTTGGGCCGAGGGTTGATGGAACCATCTTGGTACCCTGTGATATAGCTTTTCAGCATGTTGGAAACGCCGTGGGAGTCCACTCCACGCAGGTCAGCTAGAACTTGAACATCGGCGGCCAAAAGTGAATCTTCCGGTGACACGCCCAACTTCTCAAAGATACCAGCCACGGTCTTTTTCAGATCGTCACCCTGGACGAATTCAGCGTCATCGTGGCTTACCTTAAACTGTTCTAGCATTTTTCTTTCCTCTCATGATTTCAGTTCATCGTTTCTGTGTGCAGGCAGAATGGCAAATCTGGCCCGCGTAGTCGTCTTAGGCCAGAGTATAGCACCCGTGCCGCAAGCCTAGCCCTACCTTGGCCTCCGCCTGCCTCATTGCTATCATCCCGGCTATAATCCCGGCTATAATCCCGCCAACCCTGGAGAACCCAGAATCTTACCCACAGGTGCCGTATGACCAATCTCAGAGAACAGGCCCTCGATTATCTTTCCCGGCTCGGGAGCAACCCAGCGACAGCCTTCAAAGAGGAAGGAGTAGTCAACGCTGTGAAAAACATCCTGGCTGAGATTGGCCTGGAGTACCAGGTGGACGACTTCGGGAACATCATCGCCAAGGTTACCGGCACCGATCCCACTGCCAACCCGCTGGCCATCGTCGCCCACATGGACCACCCAGGTTTTGAGATCACTTCCAATAGCGCCGATGGCTATATCGCCAAGGCCATGGGCGGCGTGCCCCCGTCCAGCTTTGAAGCCGGGGTGCCGGTGCAGGTGATACTCCCCAACGGTAGCCGCATCAAAGGTGCCACCGCCGGGAAGGTTGGTGAGGACAGTGAAAGGCAGGTCCTGATTAAGCTGGACCAACCGCAGGACTTGGAGCCGCCAGTAACTGCCGTGTTTGACCTGACGGACTTTGAACTAGACGGAGAGCACATTCGTATGCGCGCCGTGGACGACCTGGCCGGTTGCGGCAGCATCCTGGCGGCCCTGGCCCAACTTACAACTGGTGATGCTCCCCCTGGAGACGTGTACGGAGTGTTCACTCGCGCCGAGGAAGTTGGCCTGGTTGGTGCCAGGCTGATGGCCGAAGCAGGAACCTTGCCTCAGGAAACTCTAATCATCTCAGCCGAGTCCAGCAGAACGCTGCCAGGAGCCGAGATGGGAGAGGGGATTGTCATCAGGGTCGGCGATGCTGGGTTCACCTTCACAGCCGAGGCCGAGTCTGTTCTGATCCGCGCCCGTGAGACCCTGCAACAACGCGATGGCGGCTTCAAGTGCCAGCGCCAGTTGATGAGCGGAGGCACCTGCGAGGCCAGCGCCTTTGCGGTCTTCGGCTACCAGACCACCGGCATTGCCTTCCCACTGGGCAACTACCACAACGGCGCACCGGAAGGTCGCATCGAAGCCGAATACATCCACGTGGACGACTATTTAGGCGGCGTAGAACTGATCACCGAAGCCGCCCGCCGCGTCTCAGACAGAACCAACACAGCCTTTAGGCAACGCCTACGCGAAGTCCCGGCAGATATGCGCCAACGCATGCTGGACACCGGAGAGTAACCACGAAATGACGGAGTATCAGCACAATTCGAATCCAATCATAACGAGGCATAACATGGCCACCAAAGACATAGCGTTCCTATCAGCCACGGAACTTGGCACCGCCATCCAAGCCAAGGAGATATCTCCGGTTGAGGCAGTGGAAGCCTACCTGGAGCGAATCGACCGCATCGACCCCCAGGTCAACTCATACATCACCGTCACTGCCGAGCAGGCCCGCCAGGAAGCTCTGGTAGCCGAGAAAG
>Ga0209501_10003015_pt1 | contig 17238 bp, 17 predicted proteins | sample ArcticOcean_MG_C_4_FD_187434 | JGI IMG/M metagenome (GOLD analysis project Ga0209501, IMG submission 187434) | Marine microbial communities from western Arctic Ocean - ArcticOcean_MG_CB4_134 (SPAdes) (version 2) | ecosystem: Environmental > Aquatic > Marine > Oceanic | place: Arctic Ocean...
TCCATATTTTTGGAGTACTTTATTGGTAGTCATGGTAGTTATGCCCTTGCCTGTTCAACGTGTCCGGCGTGAATGAATGAAAGGTTACTGAATTCAGCATACGAAATCGTTTCCGTAGCCAATCCATACAAGCTGGTGCTGTCTGCTGCCGACAACACTTCCCCAGACACAAGGGCGTCAACCATTGCCGCCCGGTCTGGTAGATTCAAATCCAGTACTGTGTTTTCACGCTGGATCAGTATGTCGGCTGCGATAGCGATTGCCTGAACCGATTCACTGGTGTGACCTGCTGCCGCTTCTTGTATTTTTATGATCCTGGGACGATCTCCCGCTGACGATCCCGCTGACCACGCCAGCAATTCCGTACTCAATAGCGGGACCAGTCTATCGACGTTCGCGGCGTTCATCTGATCCGACGCAATTTGCGAATCGGCATCGAACGGTAAGCCTGTTGTGGGGTGCGTTCCCCCCAGAAGGATCTTGAGACTACTAATGTTCATTGTTTGTACTCCTTAAATTGTGAATTGGACATTCGTACTGTCCACTTTACATGGACCGTTTGCGAACAGTCTGGCGTCTGTGTATGCGTATGCGACTGTTGCTGCGACGTATCCGATTCCAATGTCAAGCTGATGGCATTAAGTTACATGAGCATCCTAACCGAAGCAGGATGCTCATGAAACGTCAAGTTATTTGCTTGTCAAGGTTAAAAACAGCGAACGCAAATTGCCTTGCGCCCGCTGCCCCATTTTCCCCTGACAAGAGGAATTCCCCTGACAAGAGGAAGTCTATTGTTTCACTCCTCCACAACGTCATCAATCTTACCAAGAACAATCCTGACAGTATCGTCTTCTCCCGGCACTGGCTGAACAACGGGCACCGGTTCCTGCTTATCCTGACTGTACATGTATCCGGCCAAGCCTGCCGCAGGCACTGCGAGTGACAGAAACGTGGTCGCAATTGGGCCCAGGCCGTCCTTTGGTGGCGGTGGTGGATAATTCACGGAAGGGGGGTGATGTATTCCACCAAGCACCACGCTTTCTGTGCCCATATTATCACCGCCCTCTATATCAAGATCCGCGCTATCCGAACCTCCCACCTGATCAAACGCTCTCCTGCCAGCCCGGTTCTCTGCCTCCTGATTCGCCTCACTCATCCTCTGGTGGTGTCGCAACGCCTGCATCCCGGTCACCGCCGTCCATTGTTCGATCTCCTCCCGCTCCGTCGCCCTCTTCAGCAGGAGTTCGTCCGAGTCCTCCGGGATCCTCTCCATATGCGTCGGGGAACTGGTCGTGGGCCTCGATAAGAGCATCGTGAAGAATCTGCCTAATCCCATCAGAATCTCTGTCTCTTACAAAGTTGACGATACGCAGCGCCAGCGCATCATCGCGCTGACGTGCTGCGAGATTGTCAGCCGCTATCCTCTTTAGGAGTGCCTGCAGACTCATTTATTACGGCAGAGTAGGAGACGCAATAGGAGTAGCGATGACACCTGAGTTGGCTCGCCCTTCAAGGGTTCCTAACTCATTGAAGTTCTGGCCAACACTGGCTGTGAGGGCCACCATCACGGTGTCTAACCCGCCGCGTACATTGCGGTTAGACTGCTGCAGATTTGCAGCGGTTTCGGTCAGAAGCAGTTCGGAAATCGTATCACCAAGCACAATAGCCATGTTATCTTCCTCATCAATTGGAACTGGAATAGTGACGACGCCGTCACTAGGTTCTGGAATTACCTCGTCCGGCATTACTACTGCCTGACAAAAGTCTCAACATTAAAAACAAAAGGTTCGTCTATCGCATAGGTCTCTCGATCTATTTCACGACCATTCTCTCTCATGATTATGACACGATCGTGTGCAGCGGCGACACCACCACCGTCTCTCCCACGCTCCCCGTCTCTCCCAGGAGATCCTACAGGACCGGCCAAACCCGCTGGCCCAGTAGATCCAGACTGGCCCTGTAGGCCCCGTTCCCCAACAAGGCCTGTAGCCCCGTCGTTTCCGTCCTTGCCGTCTCTGCCCGGCTTCCCGTCGTTTCCTGCGAGTCCCGGACTTCCCGGCGCCCCCTTCAGGTCGGCGGTATAGTTGGCTGCCAGGTATGCGGCCAACTCAGAGATGTTTACGCTCGCGCCGTCCTTGCCGGGCGGTCCAGTGATTTTGTCCTGGTTCTTTGCCATCCAGTTGTCAACCGCTCGTTGGATTTTCGCACTGCTGATGTTCAGGTCATCAGGTGGAGGCGGGAGAGGTGAACGGTCGAGTTGGTCGGGCGGCGGCTCAGCGGGCGGCTGGATGCTGATAGGGGCGGTGTGCTGCTCGTAGTATTCTACGCGGGGTGGCGCCAGAAATCGTGGAGTGACTCGGTAACTGCGTTCGTAATTCGGTCTCTGTTGCTGCTGCGGCGTGGGGCAGTTTCCGTAGCGGCAATTCAGGGGAGGTCGTGAATAATTTTGGGTCAGATGCAACGCACAATCACGGGCGGACACAAAATACGTTTGTCGATCAGTGCCGTAAGAGTTTGCGATTCCGACGCACCAGGTACGTTCTGCATGTTTCGTGAGAACGGCTCCACCACTGTCACCTGGCCAGACGTGTCGACCTTCAGCGTCAATGTGTCCGGGGTTGTATCGTCCGGAGAAGCAGAACCGCTTGCGTTTGGAGTATCCACAGACATCGACATCGCTCCCTGTTGGCAGTCCGGTCATGATGTGCGTCGGACGAAACTGCGTGCCGTCGCACACGAACGACACCAGATCAACGGTTTTAGACGGTCGCAGTTTTTTGGCTTTGATCCAACGTGTTCCGTCGGAGACATAGAGTTCATCGGCCCCGCGAATGACGTGTCGGTTTGTCAGGAACAGGCTGCGATCTTCCGACGCGCCCACACAGACGGCTGACGCCCGGCTGCCGTTATCGGTGGCAACAGGATAGGTCTCGCCGTAGGCATTGACTTGCAGCAGTATCCAGATCAGCCAAACGATGACAGACCATGTGACTACCATCACGAGCATGTTCACGGTGAAGGAAATCCTGGTCACTGCACACCTCTGTTTCTCGGTGGCTTCTCGGCTTTCGCAAATCCTGCTTCCACCATCATGACTGAGATATTCTGGTCTTCCGGCTTACCGTCTCTGAGCCGCCACACATGCCCCAGGACACGATCGAATGTTACGAGGTCTGTAAATCGCCCGGTGCTGGGCAAGTGGACCCTGACGCGGCGTGCGTCAATCAGGGTGTGCATATGAGCTTTGGACTGCAAACCGCGAACCTTCTCGTTCAGGTCAAGCGTCCGAGTCTCAGGCGCCCAGCAATCGAGAAGCCGGACGCGAAGGTCATAGCTGATTCGTACGTCCAGGGTGTCGCCGTCAACGATATTGATCACGTCAGCGTCGACAGTGATCCCGCGAGGCGGACATGGGGCGTCTGGCTGCACCAGCATTGCAATGGTGACGAACGACGAGGCTAAAAATTGCTGCAGGGGAGACATGCAATTTACTTTGCTGGCTGAGCCGCCAACTGGAATTTACCCAAGTAGCGGAACCTTTGCAACAGCTACTTACCACTTCGCGGGGCCTCGCACCACCCCCGGCGCCCCCGACTCGGGATCACAGCCGGCTGGCTCCTCCGAGTCGTTGCGCGCGCTGGGGTTTTCCGTGGGTGGCCTCACAGCCACCACCGACGCCTCGGGCAGCACATACTCCACCTCAGGCAGCAGCGAGCCCTCAGCGTCGTCCAGCGGGCCTTCAACGGGTTCTCTGAAGGCGTTCGCCAACCAGCCCAGCCATCCAGCGGGGTCGGTGTCGTCGATGGCTTTCCTGCGGGCTTGCCACTTGAGGAGGTTCTTCGGGTCGTCCTGCGGGGGTTCGGCGTGTTGGCGGATGCCACTGCAAATTTCGTGGTGCTTGTCGTGGTCCGGGTCCTGGCCACGGATGACCTTCAGCTCCAGGTTCGCCTCGATGCGGAGGGCGAGGTCCTCGGTGCAGCGCCACCAGGTGCCATGAGCGATGTTTTCGTCCATGTTGGCCTCAATGGACACCGTGTCAGCGAAGTATCTGGGTAGTTGGATAAGTTGGGCTGGCTTGGTAGTCAGATTTATGTGCATCGTAACGCTCGGTAACGTGTTTTTAGGGTGCCTGATACGGTGGTGTTACGCCATAAGTGTATCAGGTGAAATGAGTTATGTAATTTGTAACGCCGTAACGCGATTTTGGCCCCTGAGAAGAGAGCCTTATGTGGAGAAAAAAAAGAACACGTAAACTACTAACATATCATACACCTCTATTCTTTTTTCTCTCTTTAAGTCTCTCTACCTCAGTTACACTGTTACACTGTTACATATATATCTATATCTCTACTACTACTACTACTTACTACTACTGTAGTAAGGGGTTGCGCTGTTTTTTGGGTCAAAAATTCACGTAACTCAAAGCGTAACCCAAATCCTGAAAACGCCAGTTCGTAACTCATTTCCTTCTCCGAAATCCTCAAAAAGTCAAATATCGGTCAGGTCATCGTCCATTTCGACATCCCCAAAATCCTTTTCGTCGACTGCATGGACGAGACTGGCCGGAATAAAAACGCCCCTCACGACTCCGCCAACACGGAACAGGCCCTTGAACGAGTCCTTCAGCCGTGACAGAACTGCTCCCAAATCCTGCTTCTCGTAGCTGGTCCCCCTGAGCAACTTCCTGCGGATCATCCCGCCACCACTGACATCAAGGAACACATAGCTGGACTCCATGGCCTTCTCCGCTTTGCGGGCACGCTTCCAGTCGGCCTGCTTAATCATGTCTGAATGCGGGACCCGCCTGATGCCGTGCGCCCGGAGGATCTCCTCAGGAGTGGCATCCCATCCGTCCCCTCGCTCTTTGGTCAGGAGATTAGCCACGGTCGTGAGCTTTCCGCCGCCCACCTGCACCTGGGAGCTTAGGATGGCATTCAGGGCCATCTCGTGCTCCTTCTGCTCGTCCTCAATCGTGTTCTCGCCCTTGAGCTGATTGATCATGTTGTTGTGGAAGTCGATTGAGCGGGACCCTGAGTAGCCACAGATGCCCCCGTAAATCGCCGACACAATCGAATAGCTCTCAGACTGCCTGAAGTATTCCCCACGCAGGGAGGCCACGACCAGCTCGTTCAGGTCCTTGAATGACTGCCAGCACCGCAGGCATATAGCCAGAGACTTGTTCCGCAGCACCTCCAGCTCTTCATCCGTGGGAATCAGGATGCGGTCTCCGTTGTCCATACTGTTCAACTCGAACGTGATGAATCGGTTAGCCTCAGTCTGCCGGTCCCGCTTAATCTCCGTCGCGCTGAACCACGGCATTAATTGATACTCGCTCCTCACAGAGCCCTGGGCAGCATTTGAGCGGAGGCTGGTGCCAAACTCCCCCCTGCGGCTTGAGGACATCAGCATGCCCAGAATCTTTTCTCTGTGCTCGCTGCTCTCGAATTCGTCCAGCAACAGGATGCGGCTGGAATTGCCGATAGTGTTGCGGATGCCGGCGACACTGGCGTCTCCTGATGGCAGGCCAAGGGCGCCGAAGTACCGGGATATCAGGTTCATCAGCACCGTTTTTCCGGCAGCTGACTCTCCAGTGATGGCAATCCACGGGCGCCAGTCCAGAATCGCCTGAGCCCACGTTCCAATCAGCAGGCAGGACATGACCGGGCCGGCCATCGGATGAGAGTTATTCTTCCAGCGACCGAAGATACTCGACATCTCTTCGAGGTGTGCGATCCGCCATTTAGGAGATTTGGCGAGTTCCAGGTACTCCTGCAGCAGGTCCTTGTTGTACCAGGACTCCTCCACCTCACCGAAATCAATGATTTTGTCGTCCACCGTTGGCGTGTGATACACCTCAACCCCGCCGTTCACCGCGATCCACTCGCCTACGCCAACAGCAAATGCCCGCCCGCCGGACTCCCACAGGCCGATACCCACAGTGTTGGAGCGGGACAATTCCTTGCGGCCAGCCTCGCGGGAAATGGCCGTCCTAACATCGCTGGCGTCAATCAGGTGGTCTGGCGCCTCGAAATCCATCGGGTCCTTGATGTGTTCTCTCGCCGCCTCTCCGATGTGAATCAGCTGCTTGTTGTACGAAAACTTGTCGACATCAGTGATCTGGAACTTCCGGCAGGTCTTCATATTGAACACAGTCACCTGACCGGTTTTGGTGTGACCCAGCACAATCAGGTGCAACTTCCGCAGGATCTCCTGAAACTCATCGAGGTTCTGGCCCTCCGGTTCCAGCTCAATATCGCCCTCTCCGTTGGCGCTTTCGGGGCGGGTCCACCAGCCTTGGTGCCCGTTGGCCAGCACGCAGAGGTCATCGTAAGTGTGACCCTCGGCGAACCAGTCCCGCAGGTCCTTGCCGTGCTTAGGGGGCAGCTCCTCGTCTGGATACAGGTCCAGATTCAGGACCGACTTGGCGGTCGCCTTTGCTGCGGCCTCCCATTTAGCAGCGCCGCCGGTCTTGTCAGTGGCGTTCCCGAATTGACCGGGCTCGTCGTGATCATGGATGAAGATGACATTCTTGCCCTTAATCATGTCCGCGAACGCCATCGGTGAATGCAGGGAATCGCAACCGTCCGAGTTGGTCACCACGAGGTGCGTGCTCCGCATGTCCTCAGGAATAGCATTCTGCAGGACAATCATGTCCGAGATGCCCTCGACTTTGTAGATGACCTCAGCCTCGCCCCAGTGCGTGATGGCATGCTGATTCAGGATGCCTGCGGACCCGCGAGAGATGTTGCGCTCGTGGCGCACAGGCTTCCCCTTGCCCTGGTAGTGCTCCAATTTGCCGCCATTGGCGTTCATGCAGACAATACCGGCCTGCTCCTTACTCAGCGGCCCCGCCATATCCATGACCGTGAATGCGACCGCCACGTCGTCCTGTCCGGTCAACGCCATGGACCCGCCAATCATCCGCAGAACATCCGGAGTAACCCCCAGCTCGCGGCAGAGGTTGATGCAGACAATGTCATTCCAGTCCCGGAACCTGAGCTTCGACCAGAAAGACTCTCCCTGAGTGGACCTGGGTATCTTGGACAGCATTTTGGCGTCTTTTGCCACACCCATCAGGCACTCGTGGTATCCGCCGTATGGTCCCAGCACGACACCCAGCATAAACAGCGGCATGGCTGGCCCGCCGGCGAGGTCTTTGTAGAGCCCATTCATTAGATTGACAGCAGCAGACGGGTCGTTGTCCGGTCGGTTGTGTGCGTGGCATTCAGCCCAGCCACGGTCGCTCACCCTCCCGGTAAACTTGAGTCCCCATGATTCACACACAGCCTTTATGTCGATTGAATCTAAAAGTAACTTCGTGAACTCTTCCCACTTCTGTCTGTATGACTGCTGCATCGCTGAGTCCGTTCGTTAAAAAAACACCGAACGTAAGCACGCTCGGCGTATGGAATTAGGTCTTTTTGTTACGGCTTGTTCTTCTTCCAATAACGGTCCAGTATCCTAAACGTGAACCGTTCAGCGGTGAGTTTGGTTGATGGAAACCACCAATGAATCGTAGGGAAATAGTCCTGCTGCCAGGCAATCACTGATGACAGGATGTGCTTGCCGGTCAGTTCGCTGTGTTTGACGCCTCCGATGACAGCATTCCAGTCACCTTCGACCATTAAAACGCCACGCTTAAAATGGCTCAATCGCTCCAGCTGCTTCTCGAACCTGGTCCTGTCGTTGCCAACGCAATTGAAAAGGTCCTCCAGGCTTTTACGTTCCACCGCCACCTCGTCCTCCATGCCCTCGATTGAGTAATCACCAGTCTTCAACGCCACCTTTTTCACATCAACCAGTAGTATACCCTTCCTGTCCTTCTTATCCGACGGCAGATCCTGTTTATACGCAGGCATGTTCAGAAAGGTGAACGGGGCCTGTTCTCGCGTGTCAACAATGACCGTGTACGGAACCTCAACGAACTCTTCCTCCATGACCTCATCCTGATGTGAGCCGCCATCGCTATGTGCAAAGCTCTTTCAGGTATTCCGCAACAAAGGTCTTTCTGTCTCGTGACTTCACTTCACGGATGCCGGCATTCAGCTCCCTCAGACTGCCGATGACAAAGCACATCTTTTTCGCGCGACTGATTGCCGTGTAGATCAGGTTGCGGTCTACATGTTGAGCGGTGTCAATCATATAGATGATGACCGGCCAGCCGCCACCCTGCGCCTTGTGACAGGTAATCGCATAACTCAGCATCAGGTCCTTCTCTCTGAGCCATGCGTCACGATTGAATCTAATCAGCGGCCCTCGCCCAAAATCAACCAGCACAAATTCTTCTTCAATGTGTCTGACAATCCCTGACTCCCCGTTCGCCACATAAATCGGAACTGGAGTTTTCTGCAGCTCTTCTGTACGGGGCTCTTTAATGTACCCATCGCGCATGCCGTTGCTCTTACACATCACTTTATCGAACAAGCCGAACTTGCATTCATCCAGCTTCTTCACATCCGGATTCACAATCCACTGGATACGGTCATTGATGTCAGTGCGATTCACAGGCCCGTCATCATTGCGGCTGACAATGACCTGAATGTCCTGGTGAATGTCGTATCCCTTTTTGACAAGGAACCTTATTATCTTTTCCAACTCTTTGTGCTTCTGCGCATCGTTTGTTGTTTTCGATAAGACGATGTTCTCTGGACCCAGCGACCCGGCATTCTCTTTGATGCTTAGGTTCTTCGAGAACTCAATCTGTTTCCCGTCATTGATCTGCTGACAGGCATGTGCGAGCCGTCCCGCGTAACGATGAATCTTCGTCAGTCTGGCATGAGGCAAAACGCCGCTTTTAATCATGTCGCTGAACGGGAGACCCGCGCCGATTGGCGGCAGCTGATGCGGGTCACCGACGAGGACGACTTTTGTGCCCGGCTTGATGGCGGAGAGGAGCGACACCATGAGTTCATTCGACAGCATGCTGCACTCGTCTATGACCACAACATCAGCCAGCAGGCAGTTGTGGTGATTGAACTTGAAATCCCAGCTGCCTCCACCATGACCGCTCCGATTCGGGACGAGCCCTGAATGAATCGTGGTGGCTTGAATCTCAACACCCATCTCTGCCATCGCTGCGGTTATAACGCGGGCGGCACGTCCAGTTGGCGCGAAACACCTGACCCTATATTTCGATGAGATCCTGCTCAACCAGCTGGCTATCGTTGTCGTCTTTCCTGTTCCGGGGCTCCCGGTGAAGAGACAGAAATTGTTTTCTTCTATCGTGCATATCGCTGCCAGTTGTTCCTGTGTCAGTTTTACCACGTTTCAGTGCTCCTGCATAAACGGCCACCATCGACTCATCCAACGCATCACTGTAAACGGCCAGCCATCGCACGCCGGCCTCATCCTCTCGCTCTACAATCCAGCGAGCGCGAACTCCCAGCTCAATCGCCCTATCAGCATTCGTGACTGCTTTGATGGTACGACCCATATCGCTCGCGGCTTTTTCTCTTTTGATCCATGCTGAGCCGCCTGATCGATCGATTATGTCCCACAGGAAAAGCATCTGCCGCTTGAGTCTGGCGACCACTGGCTCGTTTGATTTCTCCTTGCCGCGATCAATACAGAATTCCTCGTGCATGATGTCGCAGCGGTTGAACGTGGCTGTGCGGTATCTTCGCACCAGCATCGTGAACGGGTCTCGCTTGATTCGCTCCGGTCCACTCACGCCAAAGTCATTGACAATGGCGTCAGAAATATCCCTGGCAAACCCGCGCCCATCCAGAAGCGTGAACAGCTGCATCTTTGTTTCCTGATGCTTCTCTTCACGAATCAGCGCTCGTGATATTTCGCGGGCCTTCTCAGCCGGGAGGTTTACGAGCTTCGCGATTTCTTCCGGCTTGCCCTTCATGGCTGGTATCGTGTTGGCCGGCCCGTACTCCGCTATCACCTTGCGTCCGCGCTCGGCGCCGAACCCGAATCCTTTCCCGTACACGTAGTGCATGAGGTATGCGCCAACCGCAGCATCTGTGTGAACGGGTCCCGCCGCATAACTGGTGAATGCAAACTGCCGACCGTGCTTCGGGTGCGTTTCCCACTTGCCGCTGAGCATGTAATCCAGACCAGGGATGAACGAAGTGTCTGATGCGGGGCCGATGAACACGACTCCGTTTTTAAACACCCCGATGACCGTTCCGTTTTGTGCGTAGCGGGCGTATGCGAATGTGCCTCTGATTTCTTCGCTCATAGCTCAACGACCTGTTGAAGGCGTTTGAATAGTTGAAGCTCAGACCATGCGTCACTGGCGACGTACCGCGCTAACTCTTCCCATTGAGCGCCGTCCACCATGTCCAGCACCATGCTGCCGTCGACCTCGCCCGCCGGTGGCTCGATGCCCATCAACGGCAGGAGCGTCTTCAGCTTCATGGCATCCGCAACGCTGTTGAACATCTTCGTCATGATGTCCACTGAGCCCTTACCCCCATAACGCGACAGGTGAATCTGCGCCACAGGTTTCACGCCCAGTCGCAGCGCTCGCCACGCAATGAGACGGTCGTCGTACCCACTGATGTTGTAACCGACTCTGATGCGGCCCTGAGCCAACAGGTCAAAGAACGCCTCAATCAGTTCCTTCTCTTCAACGCGGTTCTTTGCGAGCCACACGCGCGGTTCACTGTCGCCGCTGTAGTTGCAGATACCCATGGACACTATCATGGCGTTGGCTGGATTCACTGCATGGCGTGACCATTCGCGAAACGCTGAACTGCCGATGGTGAGGCTGTCTTCGAGTTTCTTCAACACGCCTTTTCGGCGCCTGCCATTTTTCTCAGCGTCCAGCAGATCGGCAATCTGCTCCGGGCAAACCCCATGATTCAGCACAATCTCTACAGATGATTGAGTCTTCAGGCATACCTCAATGTTCAGATCCGGGATTGGTTCAATCTCACGCACCTGTGGCCGCTCGAACCGCTCATCGGGAACAGCCTCCAGGTCGTATGCGAAATAACCATGCGACTCAGGCAGCGGGTTGTCGCGTGCGTAGTGCCATTTCCAGTTGTCTATACTGGCGACTTCCGGTTTCGTGACGGAGTCTTTTGACAGGTCATCAACTGTCAGATGAACTGCGTCTATTACCTGGCTGAATGGGTCAATCATTTCACCACCTCCTAGCAGAAATGCAGCAACCTGGGCTCGAACCAGGATAGGTGACCAAAACCTTTGTGGCCCGACCGTCGGTCAAACGGATGCCATGCTGCTAAATGCCCCGTAGCCTGTCACACGGCGGGGCCACCCGTGCCCAGTGCCGGTGGAGGCTGACACTGGATCCCAGGATTAAATGTCAACGAGTGCGAGGTCGAGACCGTCTGCGTCACTGTCGGGGCCAGCCACCACGTCGACCGTGACTCCAGCCATGTGCAACACCTCGTGATCCTTGGGGACGTTTACGACTTTCGGATCAGTGACACGCCATACGTGTGAGCCCTTGATCTGTTTGTACATGTTCCCGTCCTTGCCCTTGCGCTCACTGATTTCAACAACGGCCATGGCGTTGAGCATGTTTTCAAACAGCTTCTGAGACACCCGACCCTTCTTGCCGAAGACCTCAGTGCCGACAACACCAAAGGCGTAGTACAGGTTGAGTATCCCCCGCTTGTCGGTATCACTCAGCGGTTCCAGCGGGCCTCCAGACTTGTCTCTTCCAAAATCGCCCCAGTTTTCCGGACGCATCAGGAGCACCTCGTGCGTGTACTTTTTCTTCTTCTCTGATGGGTGCTCGCCGTCCAGCACGGACAGCACCAGCTCCACCTTTGGGATCCTGATTACATCCCCTGACTGCTTCAGGTTTTGAAACGTGACCCCGTTACAAATGACGTGGTACTTACCTGCCTGACTGACCCAGTTTCCGATTTCACCGACGTTCTTTGACGTAACATCAGTCGCATCAATTTCGGTAATCTCATCGGAAAACGGATCGAAATCAAAATCACTCATCGCTAAATCCCTCTCTCAGGTTCTTCAGTTCTGCGTCCGTACTTATCATGGTGGGCGGATACCCTAGCATCCTGACACCCACCTGATAGGTCTGCTCACTTCCAAACTGCGCAACTGTCGGCAGAGCAATATCCGGCCAGTTGCGTTCTACTCCCCCTCGGGAGTATTTGCCATGTCTCGTTTCGTGAGCGCGTTCCACAGGGCGCCGGTCAGTTCTTCGAGCTGCGGAAGAGTGAGGTCTGCCAGCTTTGTGCCAGGTCCGCCGCGCTTCTCAATGGCCTTGACGAGTCCGGCCTTGACCTGATCACCCCACAGGTCCCTGCCCTGTTCGAGGATGGTGGCAAGGATATCATCGGCAGTTCCGTCGACTGCCTTCGTTGCCGGCTGAACCGCGTCTTTCACCGACGGCAGATCCTTCTTGAACGGAGGCTCTTCATTCACCTCAGCGCGAACTGCTGACTCTTTAGCAGCCTGCTCACTCTTCATCGCCTTGTTCCGCGCAGCGGCATCAGCCACGTTCGCCAACCGCTCATTGCGCAGCCGCTCAGATTCCTCCTGAGCCTCGGCAATACGCAACTGCATCTGCAGCTTATCGTCATCGGTCAGCTCGTAGTGCGGGACCAGTTGGTCAGGCGACAGGTTCTTGTAGTCCGGCGGCTTGAGGATGTACCGACGAATGGCGTTGGCGGTCAGGTCTTTGATGACCGGTGGCAGAATCGGGTACGCCTCATCACAGTCGTCCGGATTAGCATGCACCAGCCGGCACTTCCCGATGGGCGGTGCGATGATGCCAATCGGCTTGTCCGGTTGCACACCTGTTGCCGGGTTGACTGGACGCGAGAGGACAAAGAACACATCGGCCATTTTGCGGAACACGTCGCTCCCTTTGGCCTTCATTTTCCCCTCAACAGGCTTACCATCCTTCCACACCTGCCCCATGTGAACGGTGTACGCGAAGGTCTCGATTTTGTTGGTCAGCATGCCGATGCGCATGTCGAGGTAAGTTTTCACGTCACCCCAAACCATGGCGGTCATCTTGTCGTACTGACCCTGCGTCCTCCCAAACTTACCGGGGTTGCTGTACACCCAGTCGTAACAGCCTGACTGGATTTCATTGATGGGATCAACAGCCACCACGGTGTACTCGCCCGGCTTGACCTTCTCCAGCATGTCATCGAACCACAGAAAACATTCGAGCGCTGTGGGGATGCCACTGCTGTTGACTGTCTTCACTTCGTCGTACAGGCAGACGTACTTTTTGAACGGCAGGTTGAACGTGTCGCTGGACGCCTCCAGGTCGATTTTGAATGTGTTCCGCGTATCAATGCGGTCGACAAACAGGGACTTGCCGTCACCGAATCCTCCCGTGCAGCCGATGCGTCTGATGCGCAACGGTCGTCCGTTCACCAGACCCCAAAAAGGCTTCCGCTCAATTGTTGAAACTTTGGACCCATCGCGAGCCACCTCTGTCGTTGACATACCTCCACCTCTCTCTATGAACGTGAAAAAACCAGCCTACTCCTCCCGCTTCTGCTCCTCACCCTTGATCGCTTCGTAGACCTCCTTGCGATGAACAGACGTTTCTCTAGGGGCATTGATCCCCATCCTGACTCTATCGCCTTGCACCTCAACTATCATGATCTCAACGTCCTCGCCAATCATGATCGACTCGTTCTTTACTCGGCTCAATACTAGCAATTTACCGCTCCTTTGACATTGTGCAAAAAACCGATGGCGGGCAGCTTTGGCGGCTCAGACCACAGTTGACCGATGGGGCAACACACTCCATCGTCCCGCCACCGGAAGACCATTCCGGCATGACAAAACAAAGCCTCGTTGGCGGCGAAACCAACGAGGCTCAGAGAGAGGGGTGGTACTCATTACCGACTCATCGCTCCGTCAGTCATGTCCCTGACATTTTAGCGTGTGCGGTAATTCATGCAAGGCTGATTCCTGGTTTTTCAGTCTTCGAGGATCTGGATGTCCAGCAGACAGGCTGCGGTGTCAGCCTTCCAGTAGTACGTGATTCCCGGAACCATGCGAAAGCTGTTGACCTCACCCGGCTTGGCTCGAATGAGGTAAACGCCTGTCGATGCCCCGATGTCCACGTAATTGGTCGCGTCCAGGTTCTCGAAAATGCACAATCCTTCGACTGTAAGCTCACCGAATACAGCCAGTGTTTCCTCAACGGTTCCCACGCTGGAGGTGAGAGCAAACCTCCCCTTGGCGTTCTTCGTAACCTTCTTGGTGCCTGGGGCAATACTGATTGGTGACTCGCCAGCCAGCGAAGACTTCAGGCTGTATGTGATAGTGATTTCATCTGCCATTATTTCTTCTTTCGTAAGTCCGGAAGAGCTTGAATCATTTCTATTTCGTCAATGGTCAGAAACCAATCACGCCCCGGCTTTTCACCGATATCGTTATCTCTGCAAATCTGCCTGACACGACCAGGTGTCAGTTTTAACTTTTGGGCCACCTGATTACAGGTGAATAGTTTTTGATTACGCTTCTTTTTCATAGCAGGATGTTATCGATGGCGGCGGTTTACCACAATCCGATTATGCCTGTTGCTGTTGTTCCTGTTGACATGATGCGAGTAGGGCTGAGTTCTCTGGTCTGCGCGGCGGCGAATACAAATAGAGCGGACGTTCCGGAGGCGTCCAGCATGGTTATGTTGCCCGCGCCCGCTGCGTAGATGCGGGATGGAGCCTTGTTGTTCTTTTGGCCGGGTATGTCGACCGTGTCACTGGGCGTGATGGCGGCCCATGTGTTTGGTGAGCTGTTTAGGTCTGGCATGGGTGTGTGGTTCCTGTTTTATCTATTGCCAAGGGTTCTGGATATACCATGCTTCGACCAACGGCCTCTTCGTCTTGGTGCTTCATTCCACTTCCGCAGCATAGCATCGTATAAATCCCACCCCTCTTTTCCCATATCCCTTTGCCAACTCTCTATCGTCCTCCCCTGAGTACGATCCCAAAGATTAGGATTGTCACCAATCCCCGGAACAACCATGTCGGGAGTCGGGACGCCTGGAATTCCATATCCCGGAACCAGCGGCCCTCCTCGTACAGGAGACTGGGGAGTTCGTTCTGCAGGTGGACGTAAATAATCAGGCACGCCCATCTTGAAAGGCGGAGCAGGTACAGCAAGTGGATCAGGTGCGGCAGGTGGCTGGAATGTTGGTCCCGTACCACGCTGTAAAGGAACCTCAACAGGGACTCCGTCAGGTCCAAATACAGGGACTCCGTCAGGTCCAAATACAGAGATCATACTCGGCTCTGGCGGAAGCACGTCGGAACTCTCATCAAACGGACGCACCGGCGCCCTCGGTGCGGCATCACGCTGATAAGGTTCCAGAGTCTTGCGAGTCGTGCGTTGCAGTCCAGTCATCCATTGGAAAACAGATTCCTGATCTTTAACGTCTACTTTCATTATAGTATCCATTCCCAGACCTTTACCTGCACCCTCTCCACTCAAAACATTCATCGCCTGTAAAGCAGTAATGATCGCAGCAGCCTTCTGGAATTTATTAGCATCATCCAGCTTGTCATACTGCTTCCAGCGATCTTGAGTCATTGCAGAAATGTAGTCTTCGCGCGTGCTATTGGCGTCTAACCCAAGCTGAGAAAGGATACCACGCTGAGCCTTGTCCTGTTCCATCGTGCCTGTCCAGATTCTGTTTAGGTTGGCTGTAGCCGCTTCCATGGATTCCGGCTTATACCCCTCACCAAACTCTGATTTATCGTAAGTGTCTGTAACCGCAGATGGCCCAGCCAATGCCGGTCGATCAGGATTCGCTCCTGAACCTAGAGCTACAGGTGGAGCTGCTCCGGGAACACCTGCAGGTTGACCAGCTCCCGCACCCATGCCTCTTGATGCCAGGTAATCCAATCCACCCTCCACCTTGCTCATTGAATCCACATATTCACCCAGCCCAATAGTCGGCTTACGGCGGCCAATCAGCTTTCCCTTCTTGTTGTATATCGGCTTGCCCCGCATGTTCCGCTTGAGTGCCCGGTCCTTGTTTTCCAGTCGCGTCTTTAGCGCGGATGACATTCCTCCACCCTTGTCTGGATCATCACGCCACGCCTGAGTGTGCCTGCGGTCACGCTGGATTTTGTCGAGCAGCGGAGATTTTCCACCAGTAATATCAACAGCAGCGTTCCATCTTTTATCGCTCGAACCAATCACCTCGCCGGTCTCTGGGATTATTCTTTTGGGAACTTCAGACCGATTGTGCCCAACTGGTCCTTCTTCACCGGACGCCGGTGCCCCTGGTGACCGGTAGCCCTTCATCCGCCGGTAATCATCAAGGCTAATCTCCGTCCCCTGCTCGTACCGCTTCTGAGCGTCTGATCCAGGCTCTGCAGGCTGCAGCAACTTACCCGTGTCTTTGTCAACCACGACACGCATGCGGCCCTGTTTGACCTCTGCAACGTCTTGCATTCCTTGAGCCATGTCCGCCGCTTGATTCGGGTTCCGTTGAAATGTCGGATACCTCGTTGACGGGTCATCAATGCCAGGCCTGTAGTTCTGGTTGTAAGCGCCACGGAGCGTGTCTTCGGTTTCCAGCGGAGTTCCCGGTTGCGCATTCATTCGCCCTCGCATGCCGGTATAGCGGGGATCCTGCTGTGCGCCGATTTCTCTGCCCTCGGCAACTGTTGCTGGTGTTGCATCCGGGCCGTACGCCATTGGCCCTGCCGCATCTCCCATCGCGTCTCGCTGCAGTCCATCACGAATCGCCTGGTTACGCCTTATCTGCTCTTCCTCCACGCCAGCAGCCTCCGCAGCGTCCCCTGCCTGCAATGCGTCGTATTCTGCACGACGCTGATCAGCTCCTCCTCCAGTGGCATTGATGTCTTCAGTGTACTGTTCAATCGACTCACCAATTGGTTCCATCGCCCCCGGTCTCTGCGCACCCGCCAGCTCGTTCACCTGCCGCAAAGAACGCTGAGTCGTTGACAGCGGCCCTTTAGTGAAAGGAATCGGCTCACGCTGTGATGCAGGAAGTTCCGACAATATGCTGGATCCGGCAACGCGGCCTGGTCGGGAAATGGCTGCCCCCTGCCCAGCAAGACGTTCCATGCCCTGACCACCGTACTGGCTAGTCAGGTCGTACTCAGCACCAAGCGGCTTGCTCTGTTGTGCCTGTTGGCCAAGCGGCGGCTGCGCAGATCCTCCACCAGTAAACTGACTAATCCGCTGATTGACTCTGTCCATCAAGGAACGCTGGCGCTGTCTCCATCCCGGTTTCTGACTGGTTAGGTTCAGGCTGTACTCATTACTAATCGGTGACTGCACCCG
>Ga0209501_10003019_pt1 | contig 17230 bp, 16 predicted proteins | sample ArcticOcean_MG_C_4_FD_187434 | JGI IMG/M metagenome (GOLD analysis project Ga0209501, IMG submission 187434) | Marine microbial communities from western Arctic Ocean - ArcticOcean_MG_CB4_134 (SPAdes) (version 2) | ecosystem: Environmental > Aquatic > Marine > Oceanic | place: Arctic Ocean...
GCCGTCAATCTGGCTTCCAGACTGGAAGGATTGACGAAGCATTACGGGTGTCCAGTGATCATTTCTAATGATACCTTTGATCTCCTCGAAAACAGGAAGGACCTATTACTACGGGAGTTGGACCGAGTGATGGTCAAAGGACGTCAGGCGCCGGTGACCATTTATGAAGTTTTTAATGGTGACGCTCCGGCTCTCAAGCAAGCCAAGCAAGCCAGTTTTGATATTTTTGAGGACGGTTTGGCTTGCTACCGCAAGCGCCAATGGAAAAAGGGTCTGCAGGCTTTTGAGGACTGTCATCAAGGGTGTCCTCAGGATGCAGTCTTCCCGCTCTATGCGGAACGTTGTCGGCAGTTCCTCAAGAATCCTCCGCCCCGCAATTGGGACGGCGTTTATACCTTTACCCAAAAATGACCCCCGACCAACTTCCCGTTGACGAGTTCATTGAGGAAGCAGAAGATTTGCTCCAAGACCTCGAAACCGCCCTGCTGGAACTCGAGTCCGAACCGCAGAACCGTGAACTGGTGGGGCGTATCTTCCGTGATGTCCATACCCTGAAGGGTGGAGCCGGGATGGTCGCACAAACGGAGCTTGCAAATTATACCCATCAACTGGAATCAATGCTGGACCGGATTCGCTCAGGTCAGCTTGAATGCACACCGCAGCTCATTTCCCTGTTGCTGCAATCCTTGGATTGTCTCCAGTCCTTCATCCGCAGTCTGCGCGGTGAAGGAGAGATCAATCAGGCTCTGAAGGAGGAAACCCTGCACCAGATTCAGTCTTTTGACAGCACGGCTCCCAAACAACCGACCGCACCGAGCAACCCACCTGTTGAGAATGCAGAGCCGGAGCCTCCCGCTCCATCTCCTGTTGAGAATTTAGAGCCAGAACCTCCCGCTCCGTCTCCTGTTGCGGAGCATCGGCAAGCTTACCTGCTGACTTTGAAATTCAGCCCCGATCTGTTCCAGAGAGGGGGGGATCCTCTGTTGCTGCTACGGCAGCTTGATGAACTCGGAGAAATGGCCGTCATTGTTCATCCCGGAAAACTTCCAGATCTCGAAGACTTTGATCCGGCACGATTATACCTCTGGTGGAGCCTCAAGCTCGTCACCGAATCTCCACTTACGGAAATCGAAAACATCCTCGTTTTCTTTCAGGAAGGCAACGACCTCAGCATTGAGTCCATTGATACACCCCCCGAAGACAGTGGAGTTGTCGTGGAAGCTCACCAGCGCATGATCCGGCAGGCCGAGGACTCCGCATCAACCCTCGAACCGCCCCATCGGGAGGGTGATCTGGACACCGAAATGGTCACTTCCGAGCCGGATCAAAGCACACCAGAGGTGGAGGCGACCAGCATAACAGTGGAGCCAAAGGTGCAGGACCCTCCTGAGAACACAGGAACCCTCAAGCCGATCAAGGAAACTCAGGTGGTGCAGTCCATCAGGGTTCACGTCGATAAGTTGGACAAACTCCAGAACCTCGTGGGGGAAACGGTGATTAACCAGTCGCGGCTGATGCGTCTTAGCGAAGAAATCATCGCGATCGATGAAAACCTCGGGGAGATGGTCCTGCAATTTGTCGAGGAAAACGAGCAGTCCGTGCGTGAACTGCAAGATCAAATCTTACAGGTGCGCATGGTGCAGGTGGGCAGCATCTTCACTCCCATGAAGCGCATCGTCCGCGATTTTGCAGTCACAAAAAACAAACAGATTCGGCTGGAAATCAGCGGCGCCGATACGGAACTCGACAAAACCGTCACCGAACAACTCCACGGTCCGTTGGTACACCTCATCCGGAACGCCATGGACCATGGCATTGAAGAACCGGAAATCAGACAGCAGCATGGCAAAGAGTCCACCGGGACCATCGCCCTGCGAGCCTCCCATCAGGAGGGCTTTGTTATTGTGGAAATTGAAGATGACGGGAAGGGGATGGACCCGCAGAAGATCATGGAGGCCGGGGTGCGCAAGGGGCTGGTCAGTGCCGGGGATCAACTCTCGGAGCAGGAAGCCTTTCAGCTCATCTTCCAACCTGGATTTACCACCACCACCGAAGTGACTAGTGTTTCCGGACGCGGGGTAGGCATGGACTCGGTCAAGCGCGAAATCGAAGCCCTCTTGGGCAACATCGAAATACACAGCAACGTTGGCAAGGGAACACTGGTAAGATTGAAACTCCCTCTGACCTTGGCTATCATTGAAGGGATGATCGTTCGAGTCGGTGCCCAGATCTTTATTCTGCCCCTGCTTGCGGTGCTTGAAGCCCTGCGGCCCCGCCCCGAGCAGATCAAACGGCTCAAACGTCGCGGGGAACTGATTGACCTTCGTGGGGAATACATTCCTTTGATTCGGCTTCATGAACGCCTCAAACTCGACGGTGCCACCGAAGATCCCAGCCGTGGACTGGTGATCGTCATCCAGCAAGGCAGCCAAAAACACTGCATGCTTGTGGACGAAATCATTGACCAACGCCCTGTGGTGATCAAAAACCTTGAGGATCACTTCATCCAAGTTCCCGGCATTGCCGGAGCAACTATTATGGGAGACGGCTCGGTTTCCTTCATTCTGGATGTCTCTACCCTAGCTGCCTGAAAAAGGAGTGACTATGGATACCACTTCCGACAACATCGGGTTCCTCAGTGATCTTGAGGAAGAAGAGGAATTTGACCTTGAACTCACACATCGGGAGGGCACCCAACTGATCACCTTCATACTTGGGGAGGAAAAATACGGACTTAAGATCCTCAAGGTCCGAGAACTGATCAGCTATCCGGAAGTTGTGACCCGCATTCCCGGAATGCCGGATTTTATTGTCGGCATGATCAACCTGCGTGGCCTTGTCATACCTATCATGGATCTGCGTCTGCGGTTCAGTATGGCTGACGGAGAGTATGACAAGTACACGGTCATCATCATCGTCCAAGTCGAAGATAAAATGGTCGGCCTGACGGTTGATTCGGTTGCCGACGTGGTCTACCTGGAAGAGGAGGAAACGCAGGGGACCGCAGACATTGCGACCAACATCGACACCCAGTTCGTCCAAGGAGTGGCCAACATCAAGGCGGATATGGTGATCCTGCTGGATGCTGATCGTTTGCTCTCAGAGCAGGAACTCGCCCAACTGACTCCCCAGTAACCCGAAGCTTCTCGCATTCATGAACCGTCCTGCCAAGGTTCTCATCATTGATGATTCGGCGGTCGCCCGTCAGACCTTGAAACTCATCCTTTCCGAAGACCCTGAGCTTGAGGTGGTGGGAACCGCACCCGATGCCCTGATCGCTCTGCGCAAGATTCCCGAACTGAATCCGGATGTGCTGACCCTTGATGTCCAGATGCCCAAGATGGACGGTCTGACCTTTCTGGAAAGGCTGATGAAGTCTAGGCCGATGCCGGTGGTAATGGTCAGTGCCTACACCCAAGCGGGTTCCGAGACGGCTTTACGCAGCTTGGAACTTGGTGCAGTTGACATCATTGAAAAACCCAAGATCGAGGTGCGTGAAGGTCTCAACGAACTGGCCATCCTGATTACCGACAAGGTCAAGGCTGCCGCGCAGGCCAAGCTAAAAACTCCACGTCAGCGGTTTCTGGAGCCGATGCCCAGATACGATACCGACGCTGTCCTCCCACCAAAAAAACCAAGTCGTCCTCTTGCAAAGCAGCAACCCTTGATCGCGATTGGCGCTTCCACCGGCGGCACCGAGGTTCTGCGGGAAGTGTTGAGCAGCCTGCCCCAAGACATGCCCGGCATCGCCATCGTGCAGCACATGCCGAAAGCATTCACCGGTTCCTTTGCCGAGAGTCTGGACCGGGTCTGCAAGATTGACGTGAAAGAAGCGGAAGCAGGGGACCGGGTGTTACCCGGAACGGCTTTACTTGCTCCTGGGGACATGCACATGATTCTGGAGGCTGACCCTTCGGGCTACCGGGCACGACTGAACGAAGGCGAACTCGTGAACCGCCATCGTCCCGCAGTGGATGTGCTTTTCCGTTCGGTGGCATCGATGGCAGGATCCGCAGCCATAGGTGTCATCCTGACAGGAATGGGCAATGACGGGGCAAAAGGGATGGCCGAAATGCACGACTCTGGAGCCCACACGATGGCACAAGACGAAGACTCCTGTGTGGTTTATGGAATGCCGCGAGTGGCAGTCGAAAGCGGAGCTGTTGATGAAGTGCTCAACCCGGAGCAGATTGTCAGACGTTTGCTTGAATTGCGCTGATTGGGGAGCGGGTTTCAGGAGGTGATGAAAAACAAATATTGATTCGGGCTTGACCTTCGGAGCCAAACTCGGGATGATAGTTCCGCTTGTCTCCCTGTCCGGATGGTCCGGGTGGGGTTTTTCATCAATGCTTTCAAAGGAGAGATATTATGAAGGCACTTGCCAAAATCGCGCTGGCGTTTGTCGCTGTTGGCGCATTTGCAGTCTCGGCCAACGCCGGGACGCTCGAAGACGTCAAGGATCGCGGCGTACTGCGCTGCGTGGTCAGCACCGGCATCGCCGGCTTCGCCTATCCGGACGAGAACGGAGTCTGGCGCGGGTTCGATGTTGAGTTCTGCCGTGCGACGGCCGCTGCTGTGCTGGGCGATGCGACCAAGATCAAGGCCGTGACCTCGACCGGGAAGACCCGCTTCACCATGCTCAACACGAACGAGGGCGATGTCCTCTGGCGCAACACCACTATCACCTTCTCGCGTGACGTTGGCGTGAAGCTGCGCTTCCACGGTGTCAACTATTACGACGGCCAGGGCTTCATGGTCAACAAGAACCTTGGGGTTTCCAGCGCCAAGGAGCTTGATGGCGCTTCGGTCTGTATCCAGACCGGAACCACCACCGAGTTGAACCTTGCCGACTACTTCCACGCCAACGGCATGGAGTACGAGGCGGTGACCATTGAAACCAACGACGAAGCCCGGCAGAACTACCTGTCCGGACGGTGCGACGTTTACACCACCGACGCTTCCGGCTTGGCCGCAACCCGTTCGACCTTCCCGGATCCGGGCAACCACATCGTGCTGCCGGAGATCATCTCCAAGGAGCCGCTGGGACCGGCCACCCGTCACGGTGACGACCAGTGGTCCGACATCATCACCTGGGTGCTGAACGCGACCGTCACCGCCGAGGAGAAGGGCATCACCTCCGCGAACGTGGACAGCATGAAGAACTCCAAGGATCCGGAAGTCCTGCGCCTGCTCGGCGTCGAGGGCAACCAGGGGGCCGAGCTTGGCTTGAGCAAGGACTGGGCGTACCAGATCATCAAGCAGATCGGCAACTACGGCGAGATCTTCGAGCGCAACATTGGCGTGAACACTGCGATCGGCCTCGAGCGCGGCCAGAACGCACTGTGGACGAACGGCGGACTCCAGTATTCGCCGCCGTTCCGCTGATCGTCTGATTCGTCGCTCAGCGACTTTTCATCGACAGCCATGAAAGTGTGCCGGTTCCTGCGGGGAGCGGCACACCCTTCATCTGCTGTCCGCTCCTGCTTCCCAATTCTCCACACAAACTGGCAGCGATGGGTGCTCCCACTGGCACAGAGCCAAGTTCAGGTAACCTGATCGCAAGGCTCTGGGGCAACGAAGAAACCCGCTCTGTCATCATCCAGATCGTGACACTGACGGTTGTCTTTGCGGTTCTTGCCTTGGTCGTCCGCAATGTGGCCATCAATTTTGCGACCCTCGGCAAGAGTTTCAGTTTCGACTTCTTGTTCGTGCCTTCCGCCTACGACATTACCTTCTCGCCCTTCATCGATTACAACTCGCGGGACACGCACCTCCGGGCCGCCGTCGTTGGCATCCTCAACACCCTGCTTGTTGCCGCCAGCAGCATCGTGCTGGCGACGGTTCTGGGCTTCATCATGGGCATCCTGCGGCTCTCCAGCAACTGGCTGGTCAACCGCATGGTTTACGTCTTCATCGAATTCACCCGCAACGTCCCGCTCCTGCTGCACATCTTCTTCGTCCACGGGATCATCATCACCACTCTGCCCCCGCCCAAGCAGGCCATGAACATTGCGGACACCTTCTTTTTGACCAACCGGGGATTCTACGTCCCGGCTCCCGTGCTGGAGGCTGGGGCTGGAGTGGTTGTTATTATTTTGGGACTTGCCATCCTGTGCGTCATCGGCTTCTGGCATTGGGCCAAGCAGGTGCAGGACGAAACCGGAAAAATCTATCCAGTGTTCTGGGTTTCGGCAGGCGTGATTGTGGGGGCCACCGGAATCGCCTATTTCGTGATGGGCATGCCGCTTTCCTGGAGCATACCTGCGCTCAAGGGCTTCAACTTCAAGGACGGTATGGCGCTCAAGCCGGAGTTCCTTGCCCTCTGGCTCGCGCTTTCCTACTACCACGCCTCCTTCATCGCCGAGATCGTGCGCGGGGGCATTCTCGCCGTCAGCCACGGTCAGACCGAAGCCGCTTACGCCGTGGGGTTGCGCCCCAATCGCACCCTGCAACTCGTCATCGTCCCGCAGGCACTACGGGTCATCATCCCGCCGCTGGCAAGCATGTACCTCAATGTCACCAAGAACTCGTCGCTCGCCATCGCCATCGGCTACATGGATGTGGTGGCGACCATTGGCGGCATCACCCTGATGCAAACAGGCAAGGAGATGGAGACGATGATCATCGTACTCCTGACCTACCTGTTCTTCTCTCTGCTGATTTCTGCGTCCATGAACTGGTTCAATCGCAGAATGAAACTTGCTGAACGGTAATCCGGAGGACTTGTGAGCGAAAGCAACACCCCAAATCCAAACTACGAACCCGGCGCACATCCGGATTGGCCACCACCCGTCAAAACCACGGGGGTGATCGGCTGGGTGCGGCTCAACCTGCTCTCCTCGCCGCTCAACATCGTTATGACCGTTGTGGCCCTCTGGTTTCTGGGAACCGTGATTCCCTCCATGATTGAGTGGCTGTTGATCAACGCCGTCTGGGACGCCGAAAATCGTGTGGACTGCTGGAAGCAAATGACGTTTCCCGGCGATCCGGATTACCTGAGCAAGGAACTCCCCCGAGGCTGGGTGCAACCCGGCGGGTGCTGGGCGTTCATCGAAAACCGCATGTCGCTCTTCGTCTATGGTTTCTATCCGGAACCCGAACGCTGGCGCGTCAAGCTCTCCTTCCTGATGCTGGTCGTTGCTGTGCTGTCCGTCCTCTGGGACAAGATGCCGGAACGAAAATTTTTCCTCTGGTATGCGGTGGCGTTCCCGTTCCTCGCGGGCTGGTTGCTGATTGGCGGATTCGGGCTTTCCCCTGTGGAGACGGACCTGTTCGGCGGCATCCTGCTGACTCTCATCCTCGGAGTGACCGGGATCACCTTCTCGCTACCGCTCGGAATCATGCTGGCTTTGGGGCGCCGTTCAAAGATGCCGGTGGTGCGCATCCTCTGTGTGCTGTTCATCGAGTTCATCCGCGGTGTCCCCCTGATCGCCCTGCTCTTCGTGGCTTCGACGATGCTCAACTACTTCATGCCGCCCGGAACGGTCTTTGACCTCTTGGTGCGGGTGCTGATCATGGTGACACTGTTCTCGGCGGCTTACATCGCCGAGGTCGTGCGTGGCGGCTTGCAGGGCATTCCCAACGGGCAGCACGAAGCTGCTGATTCGCTGGGGCTCAACTACTGGAAGGCGAACCGGCTGATCATCCTGCCGCAGGCGCTGAAGATCTCGATCCCCGGCATCGTCAACACCTTCATTGGTCTCTACAAGGACACCACCCTGGTGCTGATCATCGGCATGCTCGACCCGCTGGGCATCGGGCGCTCCTCGCTGGCCGATGCCGAGTGGGCGGGGCTGGCCCGGGAAGTCTATCTGTTTATCGCGATTTTCTTCTTCATTAGCTGTTTCAGCATGTCGAGATACTCGATTTACCTTGAGAAGAAACTGCACACGGGCCACTAACGGACACGATTATGACCGCTAACACCGAAACGAACATAAGCTCCGCACCGTCTGTGGATGCTTCCGAGGTGATCATCTCCATTGACGCGATGCACAAATGGTTTGGTGATTTTCACGTTCTCAAGAACATCAACCTGAAGGTCCACCGGGGCGAGCGCATTGTTATCTGCGGCCCGTCCGGTTCCGGAAAATCCACCCTGATCCGCTGCATCAATCGGTTGGAGGAGCATCAGCAAGGAACCATTGAGGTGGACGGGACGGAACTGACCCATGACCTCAAGAACATCGAAATCATCCGCTCCGAAGTCGGCATGGTTTTCCAGCACTTCAACCTCTTTCCACACCTGACCGCGTTGGAGAACCTCACGCTTGCGCCCATCTGGGTGCGCAATACTCCCAAGGCGGAAGCTGAGGAAGCGGCGATGAAGTATCTGGAGCGCGTCAAGATTCCGGAACAGGCCCACAAGTATCCCGGTCAGCTTTCCGGCGGTCAGCAGCAGCGTGTCGCCATCGCCCGCTCGCTCTGCATGAACCCCCGGATCATGCTCTTCGATGAACCGACCTCTGCGCTTGATCCGGAGATGATCAAGGAGGTGCTGGATGTCATGATCGAACTCGCTGAAAGCGGCATGACCATGCTCGTCGTCACCCACGAGATGGGTTTCGCCACCGCCGTTGCTCACCAAGTGATGTTCATGGACGAGGGTGAGATCATCGAGCAGAACATCCCTCACGAATTCTTCAACAATCCCCAGAACGACCGCACCAAGCTCTTCCTGAGCCAGATTCTCCAGCACTGACTGCACTTCCGGAATGTTGGCCTGCGTTTGACAAAAGGCTTGCGTTCCGGAAATGTGTCCCTTAGCGTGAAAACTTGCAATGGAGCGCTAGCTGCCCGGAACCCCGGTATCTCTTTAAGGAATCTTCATGAAAAAAGACGAGGAAAAAAAGGACGACTCAATAGACTCGGGTGGCTTGGCCACCAAGATGCTGCAAACCCGCACCATCATCATCTCTCAGCAAGTCAACTCCGAACTCACACAGAAAGTCCTCGGACAGATCCTCCTGCTGGAGCAAGAGGATCCTGAAGCGCCGATCATGGTGTTCATCAACTCTCCCGGAGGCGAGATGTTCTCAGGGTACGCGATTTTTGACACCCTGCGTTTCGTCAGTTGCCCCGTCACCACCATCGTCACGGGCTTCGCCGCTAGCATGGGTTCGATCCTCAGCCTCGCGGCGGACAAGGGGCGGCGCTTTGCGATGCCGCAGGCGAAGATTCTGATCCACCAACCTCTGCTGATGGGTTATCAGGGGCGTGCGGCGGACTGCGAAATCCAAGCCCGCGAAATTCTAAAAACGCGGGAACATCTCATCAATCTCTACTGCGAGTACACCGGACGCGACTACGATGAGATCAAACAGGCGATTGACCGCGACAACTGGTTCACTGCGGAAGAAGCCCTTGATTTCGGACTGCTTGACAAGGTGGTGCGTACACGAAAGGAACTCAGTTCCTGAGAAGAGCGATGCCTACAATAACATTCGATACTCTGAAGTCCGTTGAGTCCCTTAAACAATCGGGATTTGATGAGCAGAGGCTAAGGGGTTGACATCTGCGTTTCAAGAAGCACAAGATACGCATTTGGATGAGTTGTCCACCAAAAAAAATTGAACGAACTACGCTTGGAAATCAAGGGAGAGTTGTTGGTCATCAAATGGATGCTGGCACTGATCATCATTGTGAGCGTGGTTCCAATACTCAGAAGCTGGTTGGAAGGCTAATCCAAGAAGGAAGCAATGTACGATATCCTCGTCATTGGTAACGGTCTAATCGGCTCGGCGGCTGCAAAATACCTCAGCGGCACCGATTTGAAAGTTGTCATTGCAGGCCCGCTGGAACCGACAGATTGGGCGTCGCATTCCGGCGTGTTTGCCAGCCATTACGATGAGGGCCGCATCACCCGGATGCTCGATCCTGATCCGCTCTGGGCGGAACTAGCGCGTCGTGCGATCCATGCCTATCCGGAGATCGAACGCGAGAGCGGCTTACAGTTTTTCCAGCCGGGAGGATGCTTGAAGGTCGCTCCGGACACTCCACAATTTGCGGAACTCCACGCCTCGCTGGAGTCGGTTCGGAAGCGGTTGAACCTGACCACCTGCGAGTCGTTGCGCAGTGCGGAACTTCAGGATCGGTTTCCTTACTTCGCGCTCAGTGGACACGCCGGAATGCTAGAATCCGGAACGGCAGGGCACATCAGTCCCCGTGCCCTTGTGCAAGCCCAGACACGCATTGCACAAAAACGCGGGGCTACGCTAGTGTCCTCATATGTTGAACGCTTGGAAGTGAATACAGAATCGGTCACCGCGTGGTGCGCGTCCGGGGAACAGCTTCAGGCCAAGCGGGTGTTGGTCTCGTCTGGAGCGTTCAGCAACGGAGTGTTGCCAACTCCGCTGGATTTTGAAGTGCAACTGCGCATCGTGCTCTTTGCCGAACTAGACGAGGCCGAAGCCGCCCGGCTTCAGGACATGCCGGACGTGATCCAAGGGTTTGCCAACCATCCCACGTTGCGGGATGTCTATGTGCTGCCGCCCATCCGCTACCCGGACGGAACCAACTTGCTCAAGATCGGAGGGGAACCCCACAGGCCTCGTATCCCGTCAAATCAGGACGAACTCAAGGCGTGGTTCCGCACCGGGGATTGTCCGGAAGAAGTGGACCCGCTCAAAGCTGCGCTGTTTGCGCTGATTCCGGACCTACGGGCCACGGCCTTTCACAGCAAACCCTGCGTGCTCACCTACACACCCACCAACCGCCCGTACCTCGACACCGTGGTTCCGGAGCGACTCTTCGTGGCCGCTGGCGGCTGTGGGTTGTCGGCAAAATCTTCGGACGCCATCGGGCACCTCGCTGCGCAATTGACACATCGCAGTGGCTGGGAAACTCCGGCAGGTTCACTGCTGTGCCCCGAAGCCTTCCGTATCCCAAAAATCCTAGAAACCAAAGCCGCCTAGTTTCACACACTGCTGCCATGTCAAAGAATCTGATCATCGTCGAATCACCTGCCAAAGCCCGGACCATCAGCAAGTTCCTTGGGCCGGATTACACCGTCACCGCCTCGATGGGCCACGTCCGGGATCTCCCGGAGCGCGACCTCGGCTTTGACCCTGCACAAGACTTTGCGCCGCAGTACCAAATCTCGAAGGACAAAGAGAAGACCATCAAGGCGCTCCGCAAGTCAATCGGCACGGACACCACCGTCTTCCTTGCAACCGACGAAGACCGCGAAGGGGAAGCCATCTCTTGGCACTTGATCGCGGCGCTGGGACTCGATGACCGTCCGGTGCAGCGTATCGTCTTTCACGAGATTACAAAATCGGCGATCCTCCACGCCCTCGAAAATCCCCGCGAGTTGGATCAGAAACTTGTGGACGCGCAGCAGGCGCGGCGCATCCTCGACCGTGCCGTCGGTTATGAACTCTCGCCGCTGCTCTGGCGCAAGGTGAAGCCCGGACTCTCCGCCGGGCGTGTGCAGAGCGTTGCCGTGCGCATCATCGTGGACCGTGAGCGTGAAATTCGGAAATTTGAACCTGAAGAATACTGGCGGCTCAAGGCACAATTTCCCGGCTTTGAGGCAGAGCTTGCGAAAATCAACGGCAAAACCGCGAAAGTGCCCAACAAGGACGCCGCGCAGGCCATCGAAACCAGTGTCCGCAGCGGAACCTGGGCGGTGCAGTCCGTGACCGAAAAGGAAACACAACGCCAACCGCCTCCGCCGTTCACAACCTCGACGCTGCAACAAGATGCCTCCGTTAAGCTCAGTTTCTCGGTCAAACACACGATGTCGGTGGCCCAGCAGCTTTACGAGGGCAACTTCGAGATTCCGGGCTACAGCGGTGGCTTGATCACCTACATGCGAACGGATTCGGTCACGCTCTCAGAAGACTCGCTCAAGCAGGCGCAGCAGGTGGTCACGCAGGAGTTTGGAGCCAAGTTTGCCCTGCCGACACCCCGACGTTTTCGCAACCGCTCCAAAAACGCACAGGAGGCTCACGAAGCGATTCGTCCGGTCGATCTCTCCAAAACCCCAACGGCAGTCCGGGGGTTCCTCAAGGACGAGCAGGCCCGGCTTTACGAACTGATCTGGCGTCGCATGGTGGCGGGTCAAATGGCAGCCGCCAATTTCGCCCGCACCGTGGTGCAGGTCGAAGCCGGGGCGCAGCGCGAGTGCCTGTTTGAAGCGAAGGGACAGCGCATCCTTTTTCCCGGATTTTTGCGGGCTTACGTCCGGGAAGGAGAAGACCCCGGAGTTGCGCTGGGCGAGAAAGACGTGATCCTGCCACACGTCGAGCAGGGGCAGACGCTCACGCTGAAAGGCTTCAGCAAAGAACAGTTGTTCACCAAGCCGCCCGCCCGCTACACCGAGGCAACGCTGGTGAAGAAACTCGAATCCGAAGGTATCGGACGCCCCTCGACCTACGCTCCCACGATTTCCACAATCCAGGACCGCAAGTATGTGGAACGGCGGGAGACTGACAAACGCCTCCAGCCCACGGACATCGGCGAGGTCGTCAACGATTTTCTCACCAACCACTTTGAGGAAATCGTCAACCTCGGCTTCACCGCCAAGATTGAGCGGCAGTTCGACCACATCGCGCAGGGCGACGAGGACTGGATTTCCATGCTGGGAGGCTTCTACTTCCCCTTCCATCAGCGCGTTGAGGAAAAGGGCAAGTCCGTCACTCGCGCCGAAGCCTCCGCCACGCGGGTGTTGGGTGCCGATCCGAAATCCGGGCGCGAACTGAGTGTGCGCATGGGACGCTTCGGAGCGATGGTGCAAATCGGCACCAAGGACGACGAAGACAAGCCGCTGTTCGCCTCCATTCCTGTCGGTTCCAACATGCACGAACTCACGCTGGAGCAGGCGCTGGATTGCTTTGCCTTGCCCCGGACACTGGGGCAGGACGAGGCAGGAGAGGACGTTTCGGTGGGGCGCGGGCGCTACGGTCCTTATGTCCGGATTCAGCGGGAATACCACTCGTTGCCTGCCGAGGAGGATCCAATGGCGATCACGCTGGAACGCGCCCTCGAAGTCATCGGGGAGGGTCGGGAGACCAAGGCGAAAAGCTTGATTCACGATTTTGGCGAAATCCAGGTGCTGAACGGACGTTTCGGCCCGTACATCAAGCAGGGCAAGAGCAACTACAAAATCCCCAAGGGCACCGATCCGGAAACTTTGGACGAATCCACCTGCCAGCAGATCATTGCCAAGGCGCCCCCTCCAGGAGCGCGACGGGGTCGTGGCGCCAAACGCAAATCCGCCTGAAGCCGAAACCCGACATGACTGAGACCACAATTTCCCAGCCGGTGATCGAAACCTTTCCGGTTGGCCCGCTCCAGTGCAACTGCACCATCCTTGGCGATCCCATCACCCAGCAGGCACTTGTGATTGACCCCGGAGGCGATGCCGATCTCATTCTTGAACGGCTCCAGCATCACGGTTTGTCCGTCACCCGCATCCTCCACACTCACGCGCACCTCGACCACTTCCTCGCCTCCGGGCGCATCAAAGCAGTGACCGGGGCCGAACTCGCCCTGCATCCGGACGACAAAATGCTCTGGGATCAATTGGAGGAGCAATGTCGCATGTTTGGAGTGCCGTATGAACCCGCTCCACCTCCGGATCAGTGGTTGGAGCATGAGGAAGAAATTTCGGTTTCGGACATCTGCGGATGCGCCCTGCACACGCCGGGGCACACGCCCGGCTCCACTTGCTTCCTGTTTGCAGAGAGCAAGTTTCTCGCGGCAGGCGACACCCTCTTTCAGGGGTCAATCGGGCGGACGGATTTTCCGGGCGGGGATTATCAGGCGCTTGAGCGTTCCATCCGGGAGCAACTTTACACGCTGGACGAGGAAACCACCGTGGTCACCGGACACGGCCCGCCCACCACGATTGGCGCGGAAATGCGTACCAACGCTTTCATTCGAGCGTGAAGGGGCGGTAACGGGTTTCCAATTCCAGCAGCTTGGCTTTCTTGTCCACGCCGCTGGCAAAGCCGGTGAGCTTGCCGTTCTTGCCAAGCACACGATGACAGGGGACGATGATGGAGATGGGGTTGCGCCCGTTAGCGTGTCCCACCGCTCTTGCAAAGCGGGCATCCCCCAAACGCTCGGCCTGTTGCTGATAGCTGCGGGTTTCGCCATAGGGAATCTCTCGTAGTGCTTGCCATGCCTGCTGCTGAAACGTGGTGCCTTCGGGAGCCAACGGCAGATCGAACTCAAAGCGCTTGCCGCCGAAATACTCCTCAAGCTGACGTTGCGCCTCAGCCAGCACTTCGGTTTCCTGTTCCACAATCCGCAAACCCTTGCGCTCCAGTGCTTTGGAATCAAACGGTTGATACGAGAGGGTTTCAAAATCGATTCGGTAGATGTGATTGTTGCGGGCGACCATCACCATTTGCCCCAAAGGGGAATCGAAACGCTGGAGGACGAGGAGTTTTTCAGGCATCGCTCAAGCGGCACTGGCTTGGGGCTTGCCGAGGATTTCGGCAATGGTGTGATCCTTCTCTTTCCAGATTTGCAGTAGCCACTTCCGCACCCGAGGACTGGCCCCTGGGTCTTCAGACTCGGCAGACCCCGGAACAGGCAGCAACCGGGCCTGTATCACCGCCTGTGGAATTCTGCCTGCAAACAGGTCGATGACGGTGGGACATTCCGGATTGTCTGGGTACACGATGGTCAGGTCCAAGACGGCATCCAGCGAATCCCCAAGCAGGCCAATCACGGTTGCCACTCCCGCAATCTTTGGCTTGAGCAAGTGCGTGTACGGCGAGCTTTGTTTTGCGTGCTTGGCAGAGGTGAAGCGTGTTCCTTCCGAAAAATTCAGCAGGGTGCTGGGCATTCCTTTCATGCGTTCACAGTTTTTACGCACGGTTTCCAAATTACGTTCTCGCAGTTCCGGACTTTTCGTAAGTTGCTTTGCGGTGTAGCGTTTCATGAACGGGAAATCCATCGCCCAGCACGCCTGCCCAAGAAACGGCACCCAGATCAGGGATTGTTTGATGAAGATGCGTCGTCCGGGGATCCGGCGAGCGAGTGCGTATTCCAGAACAGGCATGTCCACCCAGGTCTGGTGATTTGCCAAAACGAGATAGCTGCGGTTCCGGGACAAATCTTCCGGCAGGTCCAGCACAATTTTGGTGGAGTGGCTCCAGTCGAGGAATCGGCTGTTGACGGTGGACCACGTTGCTCCCATTTCCACAAACCATGCAGTCCAGAAGTGTCGCCACGCCGGAAAAGGCAGCATCAGTTTAAGAGGAGAGAGGGCCACCATGATGCCAGAAAACACCATCGTGTTGAGGATGATCAGCGTAATCATGAACATTGCCCGAATCATCTGGAAAGCAGAGAGCAGCATCGAAATGGGCGGAGTGGCGCGTGTTCGGGGGCGTTCAACGCCCCGCAAGGCAGGGAAGTGAGCGCCGCCTTAGGAAATTTCGGCCGCGTCGCTGCTTTTGTCTGAGAGCAGCCCCAGTGCCTGAGCGGCCCAACCCAAGGCGACGAAGGTGATCGGAATACCCGGAACGGCGACGATGACCCCAATCCACGGGAAGATGAACAGATAGAAGACTTCTTCAGGAATCATGGAACGTGCTAAGCTGAAGTTGCAATTGTAACCAACCAAGACAATGTTTTACCATAAGCCCTCACGGAACACAAGCCGTCCTTCTGCAACATCGAATCGGGATCACTTCGGTTTTCTGCTGCTGGCTGTTGTATTGCTGCTGCTGAGTTCATGCTACCCCAAGTCTGTGGACTACCAATTCGGCTGGACCACTGAGACTGTGAGCGGTGCTGTCGTGGATCAGCAAGGCAACCTGCCCAACACGAACACCTTCATTATCATCAAGGAGTATTACGGGCAGTTTGTCGAGTTTGACGGAGATTCTCCCCTCTACACCCCCAGAGCTAGGCTGGTGCGTCCTGATGCCAACGGGCACTTCCGGATCATGTTCGATCTCAAAGCCTCACGTCTCGAACTCGCGTTTGTCGCATCCGGCTTTGAGATGCAGCGCTTCCGCTTCAATCGTCAGTTTGGCGTCGGCGAGTTGCACTACGATGCCACTCTGGAAGCAACACCCGCATGGCGTGAGCATTTTCTGCTGCAAGTTGGCCCGTTTCTCGAAAACTTCATCATCGAGCAACGCTACCAAATGCCCGACCTTCAGCAACTCCACCTCGGCGACTGGCTGGCGGCCGAACGGCTCAAGCTGCACCGCAGTTCCGATTCATAAAACTTTGCGCGGCGCTTTCGGTATTTTTCCTGCCGGGTTGCGCAATGCTCTAACGGTTGCAATCGTCCGGAGTTTTCGGGAGCGCCCAATCTGGGGTTTGTGGAGGCTCGTTTTCTCCGGGCATTCCCCAGTCTGCCATTCCTGCGGCTAAATCACCGACCTCGTCCACCTGCAAGCACGGTTCGGATTGCATCTCTTCTCCCGGCAGGTTGAACCTTGGCACCGAAAGCTCCTGAGCCAAGGTGTACACATAATCCGGAACCTCCGCTTCCAAACCAAACTGAAGCTGTCGGGACGACGATTCTGGAGTCTGCGGGACAGAAGCGGGCTGAGAAGTCGGAGTTGGCTCCGAACCACCCTGCCGCAGGGTGTGCAACAGGTGCCGCATCCGCTTGGGGCGGTCCAAAAGGGAGCGGACCAGTGCCCGATGTCGCTTCAGGAGGCGTGGCCCTTCCTGATGAAAGAGGGAAAACCAGCGGAGGTTTTTGGGGGAATGCACCACCGCCTTTCCGGAAAATAGGGGCTGGTGGCTTTCCGGCATGTCCTCGTGATGTTCCACAACCGCGCATCCGGGGAAGCACTGCTCTGGCTTTGCGTAGCGTTCCTGCAACTGCTGCTTCAGTCGGAAGGCCTCCGGATGTCCCCCCAAAGCCCGCGTCAGATGCTCGGTGCGGTGGCCCTCCTGCCACGTCTCCACCAAGTGCGCTTCACAGTCGCCTTCACGTTGGCAGATGGGACAGGTCAGCCGATGCGACTGGTAGAGGATACGAGGTTGCGGGGTCATTCCGATTGACCAAAAAACAGATGCGCTCCAAGCCTAAAGCTTCCGGAGCGCCGAAACTTACAGCAGCTCTGTCGCCAAGAGATGGGGACGGGCACGGGTGATGCGAACGGGCAGCAGTTCGCCAGCGCGAGCCGTTTCAGCGGCCACGGCAACCGCATAGTTCCCACGGGTGCGGCCCATCCAGCATCCGGGTTCGCGGGGGTGTCGTCCTTCGATCAGTACTTCCTGTTCGGAACCCACCAGCGCCGCCTGC
>Ga0209501_10003022_pt1 | contig 17214 bp, 10 predicted proteins | sample ArcticOcean_MG_C_4_FD_187434 | JGI IMG/M metagenome (GOLD analysis project Ga0209501, IMG submission 187434) | Marine microbial communities from western Arctic Ocean - ArcticOcean_MG_CB4_134 (SPAdes) (version 2) | ecosystem: Environmental > Aquatic > Marine > Oceanic | place: Arctic Ocean...
GGTTTGTGATCTAACGCCCCCAATAGCAGCGCCGCCTGTTCCTGCCCGCGCCACTCATCCTGGCCGAGAACCTGGGTTGCTGCCTCGTGTACAATCGGCTGCAATTCCGGTTGTGATCCGAATGTGAACAGCGTGCGGCACACGAACCGCCGGACGTCCGGATGCGGATCATTCAGAACCGGCCCAAGTTGCTCGACGGACAAAGAGACCGGATGGGTCGCCAGCGCCCGAGCAGACAACATTCGTACGTTGGCGTCGGGATTCTCCAATAATTCCGCGGTAATAGGAATGACGAGCAGCGAGTCGATTTCGAGCAATCGTCGCAGCGCAACGGCGGCAACCGTCGGTTGATGATCGACGGCTAATTCCAGAAGCAGGTTTCGCGACGACTCATCGGAATGATGTGAAAGAAGTTTTCCCGCGACCAATCGATCGACGATCGCGCGAGGCGTCTTGTCGGCAGCGAGCGTATTCGCCCGACTGGCAAGCCCACTTACTTGAATGCGGCCCAACGCCGCGGCGGCATCGAGCCTCAAAGAGGCCCACACCGAACGATTCTCGGCCAACTTCCACAATGGTGCAACCGCCTTGGTCTCGCGGACTTTTCCCAATCCACGGATTGCCAGCTGTTGCAGTCCGCTTCGCGATTTGATGTCACTCACACGGGCCACCCAGCGCTCGCGAATTGGTTTGTAATCCCACTCGGCTAGTGCCGGTTCGACGACTTGTGCAAAACCAAGTCCTTCTTCATCAAGCAGCTCGAACAGCGGAGTCGCCGCGGTGCGCGCATCGAGCACAACGAGTGTTCTGGCGATTGCCAATCGAACAGCGGGGCGTTGCTTTTCGGTCGAAAGCACTTTGATGAGCGGACCGGCGGTCTCCTTCATTCCGGGAAACCCGAGGTGGTGCGCGCGGGCGATCATTTCCGCCACTTCTCGCTGCAAATCCGCTTCCGGTCCCGCAAGGGCTTTCAGCCACAGTGGCTTGAGTCCTTTTGTGTAGATGATTTTCGAGGGGGGGGCGGCCAGCGCGGGATCGTCTTCCATAACGGAATCAATCGCAGGCTGAGCCACGGCTGCACACCAGGATGCCGTAACTACCAGGAACCCGGCCATTGCCGTTGTCGCGTGCCGCCGATTCATTGTTCTTAATTCCGATTTCACGATCCGATTTCACGAATTGTCGGGATTAACTTCCCGCAATCAGTCCGGTTTTGTCAGGCGCCAAGTCTGTATGAGCAACCCCAGGAAGAACACCGCGGACAATCCGCCAACGATCCACCAGTTGAGAGGAATAAGTTCGTAGTTTTCAAATCCTCGCACCCGGATGGCCGACAGCGCCGCAGCAGCCGGGCTGAGGGTGAGAGACGATTCCACGGTCGAGTGACTGAACGGCGCGTCGCGTCCGACCCAGACCAACATGGGGACGGCAATGAATGTCAACAACAGCGAATAGGCGGCGACGGTTGCCGTCGCCGTTCGGCGAAAGAAACTCCCAATGCACGTGCTGAGCAGCATTCCAAAAAGCAGTGTGAGTGCCAGACAGATCAGCACGCGAATCATCGATTGCTGTGTCCCCGGCTTGACGTAGATCATCACGAAGTAACCGGGAAGTGTTGCTAGCAGAATCAACGAAAGCGGCCACACGACGCTTGCCAGTTTGCCGCTGAGAATTCGCAAACTGGAGACAGGCGTCATTCGCAGCAAGTCCCATCCACCGCTTTCCCGTTCGATACTGATCAGTCCGGCAGACAGGCTCGGTGAAATGAGAATGACTAGCCCCATCTGCAGGACGACCAGAATTCCGCCGATGGTTTCGACGTTCCAATCCGTGCTGCCGATTGCTGTAAAACAGGCGAGCATCAACGACACAATCACACAAATCGAGACCATTCGCATTAGCCAGTGCGAACGCCCAAACCGACGGGTGCGAAACTCCTTGACCATGACGGGGTTGACGAACCAGGGAATTCCCGGCTTGCGTCGCTGCGGATCGACGAGAAACATCAGACGTCGAAAAACGCGGCTGAGCAGTCCGAGTTCGTTGGTGATCGTTCCTGCCGATTTCGCCCGATCGAGCAGGCGGTGGTTGAGTCGCGTGATCGTCCAGATCGCCATGAGCAGCGTAGCGAATACCGCGAAGACAGCGTGCCGCTTGGCGATGTCAGTAGCGGCCATCAGGCCCTGGCCACTCACGTCTTGTTGGCCGAACAACTCCATGCAGGCGGCGATTGGCGAAGCGCAGCGGATGTATTCGGCAGCGTCGGACACAAGCCCCGTTCCTCCCTGCAGAAACTGGTGGGGGCCAAGCGTTAATAGCGCAAGCGCGAAGACGAGACCATACGTGATCCGCACTGCGGAGTCGATCGATTTCGCGTAACTGCTTACGAGCATTCCCAAGGCGGTGAATTCCGCCGCCACAAGGATCAGCAGGCCGTATAACGCGAGCAAATCTCCGGGTGAAATCCCGCCCATTGCCAAGCAGGCTGCCGCAGCGGGCAGACTCATCGTCAGCAGAACCAGAATCAATCCCAGGATACCGAGCGTTTTTCCGAAATAGATTGCCCAAGATCGCATGGGCGAGGCGAGCAACAACGCGAGCGTCCCCTGAATTCGTTCGCGGACGAGGCTCGTCGCTGGAAAGACCGGCGAAATGAGGATGACAACGGCCAGCAGACCGAAACCGAACGTCCGGTAGACTTCGCGGGATCGTTCGCCGAAGCGGTCGATTCGAGCATGCGTCGGCCAGCGTAACAGCACTAACGTGGCGAACAGGATCGCCAATGCGACTTGCAACAACACCGCCCGGCGCGTGCGCAGAAATGAGGCCAATTCACGGCTGATAATCGCTTGATTCATCGGGTCGCCTCCACCGGCTTTTCGGTTGAGGGCGTACCGGCGACCTGTGTGCCGTTTTCGTCCATTTGCGTGATCGAAAGGAAGGCATCTTCGAGATCGGCCTGTAACTCGCGGAACTGGTTGACCGCGATGCCGGCGGTAATGAGTTGTCGCAACAATTCTCCCATTTCCGAATCTGACTTTGCGGTTCGCAGCCGAATGATGGCTTCGGCGGGGGACTCGCTGAGTTCGGCGTCTGCTTCGTCGGAAGCGAAATCTCGTCCGATTTTGGCGGCGGCAGGAATCGCATCTTTACTGGGAAATTGGATTTCGAATGTGCGTTTCTGCGTAATCGATTTCATGATTTCCGGCAGCGATCCAAAGGCACGCAGCTTGCCATTCAGCAGAATCGCCACTTGATCACAGATTCGCGACAACTCCGGCAGGATGTGGCTGGTGACGAGCAGGGTTTTGCCCGACGCGGCAAGCTGGAGCAACAGCTTGCGCATTTCAATCCGCGCTTGTGGATCGAGACCGTTTGCAGGTTCGTCGAAGATCAACACGTCGGGATCGTGCAGAAGCGTGCGGGCAATGCCGATTCGCTGTTGCATTCCATGACTGAGACTCTCGACGTAGCGGTCGCGCATGTAGGTGGAGTTGGTCGTTTCGAGCACCTCGTCGATCCGCTTGACACGTTTGCGGCGGCCGATGCCAAACGCGGCGCCGAAGAAATCCAGATATTCGTCGACCCGCATGTTGTCGTACGCGCCGAAACTGTCGGGCATGTAGCCAACCATTCGCTTGATCTTGCGGCTATCGCGCGAGCAATCGATTCCCGCGATATGTGCAGTCCCCTCGGTTGGCCTGGCCAGCCCGACGAGCATCTTGATCGTGGTGGTTTTTCCGGACCCGTTCGGCCCGATCAGCCCCAGAATTCGGCCGCGTTCGATCGTGATGGATAGCGAGTCGAGCGCGGTAAAATCGCCGTATCGCTTGGTGAGCCGGTCAACAGCAAGTGCGGGAGTTTGATTCGACACAGTTGTTATCTCACAGGGGTGTTATGTCAAACGGGTGCCGTTCAGTGAATCTCAATGACAACCGCTTAAATGAAATCAGAAAAAACGGACATCTGCCCGACGTTGCGAATTGGTGTTACGGGCTTTCATCCAGTGTCGTTCCGGCGATCTCTAATTGCAGAAAGTCGATGTTCCATTTCTCGCCCAGTGTTTCTACCTGTGTGATTTCGTTGAGCAAGGCCGTGTCGCCGACAAAAATGCCGATCGTCATGCCGCCCGACTCGTCGATATGCAAGGTCGCCGTTTCGTCCACTTTGATTCGCTGGATTCCAACGGGGCTTTTGCGGGTCGCCAGCACACGCGGTTTGCCATCGACCAATTCAACAATATCCACGGGCAGATTTTTTCCGCTGAGTTGCATCGTGACGGTTAGCTGCGTGATTTGCAGCGGCATGACTTCAGGCGGAATCTCTGCACGCAGCCACGTCCGCGCTGGTCTCGACCGTGCGAGCCAGGTGCCGTCCGCGTTGTTGAGATGCCCGGACGACTCGAAGCCTGCCGGTCCGCTGACTGCTCGAAATGGTAAGAACGTTCCCGGAATCGTCACTCGCTGACCAGCTGGAGTGCGTTCGAGCCGAAATGGAATCGCCAGCAGCGCAGAGCCACGGAACGTCTCATCGTCGGCAATTTTGTAGCCGGTTTCGATCGGATTTGCCCAGACGAACATCATCGGCTTGTCGATCAGTTTGTTCTTCCGTTCGCTGGCCAACATCTCACGGTACACGTTCTGGCGTCTTCGCTGTTCATCGCTGAGCAGCACGCCACGAATGTACTCGCCACGGTTCAACATCTCGTTAGAACCGGCAGCAAACGATCCATCGCCCTGAATGCCGACGGCAAGTGAGTGGTACGACTTAGTTACCAGCACTGCATCGCCAGCTTGCTCAAACGGCTGGGAGTGCAGCCTTCCGGTTAGTCCATCGGGGCCGAAACTTCCGACTGCTCGGATCGGCTTGTTGATCTTTCGACCGTACCGAATTGTTGAACGGTTGACTCCCGCTGGAACAACCGCGTTTTCCCAGTACCAATCGTCGATATCGGTCCAGATCATTCGACGCGTCGTGCCGGGCTGCGATGTCGGCGGCGGGGAAATTATCCCTCCACCAACAACGGCAATCTGTTCTTTGCGTGGTTCCTGTCGAAATACCGACAGCAGTCCGGTGACGTTCAAATCGTCGGATTCGGGTGTGACCGCCACAAGTTGAACTGTTGCAACCGTGTTTGGAACCGAATGAAGGTTTTGCGTTCCCACAACCACCAGCAGGCCGGAAGCAGCGATCGCGAAAACGGGGCCCACCCAAACGAGCATCCGAAATCGGCCCGCGCGAACCAACCACATTCCGGCCAACAACAGTCCGCCACAAAACGTGGTCAATACAAGCAGGACGATGTTGACTTCGACGACCTCGTAACCAATCTGCTGAGACAGGTAATCGTCGAACAACGCCGGGTCGAGAACGGCCGGCTGCTGAAAACCGTAGAAATCATTCATGAGATCCTGCAGAGTCGGCAACGGGACATGGCGAATTCCTACCTGGGAAAACTTGTCGTCCCCGGGCTGAGTCCGTCGAATCCAGGCCCGCATTCCCGCTGTCGTGTAGAGGATCTTTCCTCGGCCGTAGTCTTGCTCAAAGGCGGCCGGCCATCCGTTAATCGTGTGGGTGACATCAACTCCGGTCACGAGTGTGCGAACGAACTGCACCGGCTGTTCGTGGTCGCTTGGCATTGCGTCGACAGGTCGGTGTGAGTCTTTGGGGGCCTGGATTTGCAGAGTCGTCAGGCCGACTCGATCGACTTCGTTATACGGACAACCATCGCCAAGAAGCCGTTCAACAGTGTCCTGTTTGACCAGATCGAGCATGATCCAGATCCGCCCGCCGCGCATTAGCCAGCGCCTTGCGGCCGAAATTGCAGCGGCATCTTCTGTCAGCTGGTCACCAACCAGAACGACGTGCTGGACTCCATCCCACCCGGCCGTCGTCGGCGGGAAGAACTTCCGCGACATCTGCAATTGCTTTCGGTTGGGCTGACTCGCAAACTGACAGGCGACAGCCGACATGATGGCCAAATCGACGTCTTCCCCCAATTCCGTTTGCAAGCCGTCTTTCCATTCCGGCAGGTCCATAATAATTGCCGTTGTATTTTTTTGAGACGTAAACGACAGCGTGCCGTCGTGCGCGACCGCCCCCGTCGCGGTCTTCAGGATTTTCTCGCCCCCATTGGCGCGGATGCTGACAATTGTGTCTATGTTCACACTCTGCGTCCGATTGGGGTCTTCTTTCGGCATGAAGATGGAATGCCAGGTTGTTCTCCGCGAATTGGCGGGAACCCAGAACTCTCTGCCGTACTGGTTCGTTTTCACTTTTCCGGCGGAAGTCGATACGAGGATCCGCGCGTCCTTGTCAGTGGGATTGACCAGCCCGACGCCGAGACTGCCCCACTTTTCCGCTTGATAGGGACTCACCCCGAGGCGGGAGCCGGAATTGGTCGCGGAGACGTGCGGTTCATCTTCTGCTGGCGCCGAGTCGCACAAGCTAAGCAGAAATGCCGCGCAAAGCGTCGCTGTCATTGTTCGCATTCGAACGTTGGCCCTTAACATTGTCGCATCGGTCGGCCGAAGTTTTCGACCTGTTTCGTTCTCAATTAATCAATTAATCAATTAATCAATTAATCAATTATCCAAACTCGTTCCCAAAATACAAATGCAAGCAGACAAAGACTCCGAAACAGGCGTCGTCGGGTGAATGGGCCTGCGCGGAAATTTGTCGGCTGCAAACTCGACGTCACTCGGAATAACCGGAGAGCTTCAACATTGCCCCGCCGACATCTTGCGAATCGTTCGATGGATTTATATGCTGGATGTTTACGGGAAGTCGTCATCTCAGGGACATTTCCTCCGACCGTCGTTTGAGTCGAGCGGGCCATTCAGCTACGACGGGTGGTCAGGTTCCCGACGGCGAACCTCTACAGCGAATGAATCAGCACGTGACTCGGTGGCGCCGAATTCCCTCAGGAACGGTGTCAGGCCGGTCAATTTGTATGCAGTGTCGTGTCTCCCACGAATTCTTGCCATCAGTGGAAGTAGTCGTATGAAACGATCGTGGTTGGCGTCGATTGGCCCAGCGTTTGTTCTGGCAATCGTCGCTTCGGCTCACGCCGCAGAACCGTACGACCAGTTTGTGCAGGGATTGCGAGATCGAAAATACTACGACTTTGCGTTGTTGTATCTCGATAGCCTCGAGAACCGGGCCGACGTCCCCGATGAAGTCCGCCAGGCGATTCCTTTCGAAAAAGCAACGACGCTGCAGCAGAGTGCTCGCTCGACGCGCAATCTGGATGCGAAAACCGAGCAACTGAGTCAGGCAGAAGCGCTGCTCGAGCAATTTGTCAAAGCGAATCCGCTTCATCCCCGCGCCGGACAGGCCAACAGCGAACGTGCCCGAATTTTGCTGGGTCGGGCCGAAGTCGAAACGTTGAAGGCCCGCACGCCCTCCAACTCCTCGAAGAAGGCCGAATTCCAGGCCAACGCTCGAAAATTGATCACTCAGGCTCGCGGCGTGTTTCAGGACGCACACGACCGGTTTCTGGCAAAATGGAAGTCGTTTGGCACATTCATCGACGAGCGCGACGATCCAGTGGCGTTTCGCGAGCGCAAAAAGGCGGAAATCGCCTACATCCGATCACAGCTCGATCTGGCGCTATGCACGTACGCGGAATCACAAACCTACGACCCCAAAGCGCCCGAGTACGCCAAGTTTCTGACAAAAGCCGCCCTCGAGTTCGAGGATATTCACACCAAATATCGCAGTCTGGTGGCCGGCTTGTACGCCCGCATGTGGCAAGGCAAATGCTTCGAAGAGCAGGACGAAATCCGAAAAGCACTCGGCGTTTACAACGAGCTGCTTCAGCACGGCAAGACCGCACCGGGTGAAACCCCCAAGCCGAGAAGTCGGACCATGAAAGACCTGCAGGACAAAGTGCTGCAATTTCGGCTCATCTGTCTGAATCACGAACAGCGCAAAGATTACAAGGTGGTCATTCAGGAAGCGACCGATTGGATTGGCCGTCGCTTGCCTCGCAACAAGGTGGGCCTGTCCATCATGTGGGAACGGGCACGCGCCCGCGAATCGCTGGGCAGCGTGCGCACGGAAACCGAATCGGAAAGTAACAAGTATCTCAACGCCGCCTTGACCGACGCACGCTACATCAACCGTTGGCCCGGCGAATACAAAGACGTTTCGGCTTCGATGATTCAGCGACTGCTGGTTTCGCTCAATAAAGACCCGCAGGATCCGAAGGACTTTGATACGGCATTCGGGCTGGGGCGCAGTCTGGTCAAGCAGATTAAGGGGTTCAACGACGAGATTGCCGACCCCAAGAACAAAACCAAGGTGAAAGCATTACGCGCGGAGCGAACCACCCACCTGGACGAGACGATTCGCATCCTCAATCTGGCCCTCACGCTCGCCGGCGACACCGAACTGAAACAGTTGAACCACGCCCGCTACCTGCTGTCGTACGTCTATTACCTTACACGGCAAAGTTACGAGGCGGCCATTCTGGGTGAGTTCGTCAGCCTCCACTTCGACAAAGAGAACGCGCAGATGGGCCTCGATTCGGCCTATTTGGCAATGGCGGCTTACGTCCAGGCGCATAACGGGGTGGCCAAGGGACAAAGTAAAGACTTTGAAATGCGGCAAATGGCCAGATTGGCCAACATGATCACTACCAACTGGCCCGAAAGCGATCGCGCCAACGAAGCCCGCATGACCCTGGGGCGAATTTACGGCCAATTGAAAAAGCCCGTCGAAGGGGCCGAATGGTACAGTAAAGTTCCCACAACTGCCCCGCAGTACACGTCGGCGCAACTCGCCGCCGGACAATCGTATTGGACCGCCTATCTGGAAGCGGCCCCGCTGCCAGACACCGATCCATCCAAGCCGACGGTTGAAGAATTGCAGAAATGGCAGGATGCCTCGCTGAAGCACCTGGACACCGGCATCACCAAGGCAAAAACGCAACTGCCCGAAAAGGCCACCGGGACCGAAGAGATATTTGCCGAGTACATTGCCGCCAAAGTCTCACGGGCTCAAATTTACATTAACAAGGGGGAAGACCAGAAGGCCGTCGATCTGCTCACGGGAGATCCCCACCCGGTGATGAAGGCGATCATCGTACCGGAAGGAACCAAGCGATCCAAAGACGGCATCAAGAGCCAGCAGTTTGCCGGCCTTTCCTATCAATTGCTGCTGCGGGGTTACGTCGGCACACAGAAGATCGATCTCGCCTTGAAGGCGATGGAAGAATTGGAAAGCCTCTCGCCCGATGCTGAGGGCGTCATGCAGATTTACGTGCAGTTGGGCCGCGAGTTGGAAAAGGAAATCGAGCGGCTGCAAAAGCTCGGTTTGACCGAACGGCTCGCCTCGGTGCGAACCTCGTTCGACCAATTCCTCAACGAGTTGTACAGCCGCAAGGATTCGATGACCGCCGGTTCGCTCATCTGGATCGCCGAAACCTATTACGGACTCGCCAAAGGATTGAACGACGACCCGGCAGCAGCCACCGCCTACTTCGAGAAGGCGGCAACAACTTACCAGGAGATCATCAACGGCGCTGAGACCAAAGGAGCCAACTGGCTCCAATCGGATCGTGTTGTCGGTGTGAAACTGCGGTTGGTGAATTGTCGGCGACGGCAGGGAGAATTCGAAACCGCAAAAGAGTTGGTCACCGAAGTTCTGACCAACAAGCCCAATGCCCTCGATGCCCAGTTTGAAGGAGCCTACGTGCTTCAGGACTGGGCCGACAGCGGCCAGGGAGACAGTTGGAAGCGGTTCCTCGATGCCATCAACGGCATCGAACTTGTCAAAGGGAAAGTGAATTTGTGGGGTTGGGGCGTCGCGGCGTTGAAGTTGCAGCGACGAATGGATGCCGGCATCAGCACGCCGGCGCAAGATGCGAAAATGTACGAGGCCCGCTACAACTCCATCTGGTGTCGTCACCGTTTCGCCCAAGCCCAAACCAGCACGCCGAAACGCACAGCGGCACTCGAAGCCGCCCGGCAGGAAATGGAAGCATTTGTCGCGATTTCCGCCGATGTTCAAGAGCAATGGCAGGACAAGTTCAACACAGTCTACACCGAAGTCCTGCAAAGCATGGTCGATGCCGGCATGAAAGACAGCGAAGGCAATCCGGTCGTCGTCGCCAACATCGTCTGGCCCGCTGCCGAAATTGCGAAGCCGAAACCCCTGCCGGGACCGAATGGGCCGGCGAAAGACCCGAAAATCACCGACAAGCCAGGGCCACCACCGCCGCCACCCGAGGGGACCAATCCGTTTGCCGTCGCCTTTGGCATACTTATCCTCATCGGTCTTGGCGTGGGTGTATACTTTATGATGACGAAGAAAGGTGCGCCGAAACCGGTTGCCGTCTATGCCGACATTGCTCCAATATTGCCACCACAAGGAACAAAGCCCGCCCGACGCAAACGTGTCGCCGGCAAACCACAAGCTGGAAAAGCGGCAACCGCCACGAAACCGGCAACTACCAAGAAACGAGCACCGGCAACGAAGGCCGGCGAAAAACCAACCCGACCCCGACCCCGGCCCAAACCAAAACCGCCGCAAGCATAATCGAAAACCAATAACGCCCAATCGCGTGTTCAGGAGTGATGGAAACAATGCAACGACGAATCGCGTCTCTAATGGCCGGCTGCCTGTTGGTGGCCTTGTCGGTGACCAATGCCCGGGCACTCGATACGATCACCGTGGCGGGCGAAGTCAAGGCGGTTGCCGGTGAAATTGTCGGCGTCAGCAAGACCGAAATTACCATCAAAGCGGGACTCAAGAAAGAGGAACGCAAAGTCGCCGCCAATGCCGTTCTCGAAATTCGTTTCGACAAGCAACCGGCGGGCCTCAATCTGGCCCGCAACGACGAAGCCGCCGGACGATTCACCGCCGCATTGGAAAAATACAATGCCGCGTTGGACGACGACCCGTCAGAGTTTTTGAAGGCGGAGTTGGAGTTTCTCATCGCCCGCACCAACGCACAGATGGCGATGGCCGACACGACGAAGCTCGCAGGAGCCGTCAAAATGCTGAGCGAATTTCTCACCAGCAATGCCAACAGCTTCCGCTACTACCCGGCACTTGCACAGTTGGGCGACGTCTATTTAGCACAAAGTAACTTTGCTGAAGCACAGGCAACGTTTGTCAAATTGGAGCAGGCCCCGTGGACCGACTACAAAATGGCGGCCGGCACATCGAAGGCGCGATTGCTGCTCAAGCAGGACAAGGTCGCAGAGGCGCGGGCTGCGTTCGAGGCGGTTACCGCCATGCAGGCCAAAACAGAATCCGAAAAAACACGACGATTCGACGCCGTTCTCGGCAAGGCCATTTGCCTGCAACGCGAAGGAAAGCACGAGCAGGCGGTCAAGGATTTGGCCGAGGTCTCCAGTAAGGCACCCGCCAACGAAACACGGCTGCAGGCCGAAGCCTACGTCCGTCAGGGCGACAGCTTCCGCCAGATTGAAGGCCACACCAAAGATGCGATCCTGGCATACCTGCATGTGGATGTCCTGTTCGCAAAAGAGGCAGCATTACACGCCGAATCGCTGTTCTGGCTTTCAAAACTGTGGACTTCGGTCGGTCATCCCGACCGCGCTTCGACGGCAGCTGCCAAACTGGAGTCGACCTACCCCAACAGCGAGTGGACCTCGAAACTAACGGCCGGCTAGAGAATCGAACCGGTATTGAGAACTTTTGACGCACTGACAAACAATCGGGCAAATCGAAAAACAACACTAGCGTGGAGAGACAGCGATGTTCAGCGGTAAAGAGTGGCGTTCAACCGGATCTCGTCGATGGAATGGTCTTGCCATCCTGCTGACGGTCACCGGCCTTCTTATCTCCGGATATCTCACAGTTGGTGCGATGCCGTCGTTCGCCTATCAGGATGCCGGAGCGGATGAAGGCGAAAAGGTCGACGAGCCGGCACCGGCCGCTGCAGATGATGCGCCCGCACAGGCCGATAACTTCCTCGTCGTGATGGTCAAAGCCAACGGTTACGTGTTCGGTCCGCTGTTGTTGGCAATGTCGTTCATCATGGTTGCCCTGGTGATGATGAACGTCCTGCAGGTGCGAAGAGACAATCTCCTGCCGGCAACATTCGTCGAATCATTCGAGGAACGGCTGACGGCTAAAGATTATCAGGGGGCCTACGAAACCGCCAAGACCGACGATTCGGTCGTTGCCCGTATTCTGGCCGCCGGATTGAGCAAGCTCAATCGAGGCTACCCCGAAGCGATCGAAGGCATGCAGGAAGTGGGCGAAGACGAAAACATGGCATTGGAACACCGTCTGAGCTATCTGGCACTCATCGGTGCCATCGCTCCCATGATCGGGCTGGCCGGTACGGTGTGGGGTATGATTGGTGCCTTTGAAAGCATCGCCACATCGGCGGTCCAACCGAAACCGAAAGAACTGGCGGCCGACATTTACACGGCGTTGTTTACCACGCTGGAAGGTCTCGCCATCGCCATTCCCGCCATGGTTTTCTACAGCCTATTGCGTAACCGCGTGGCACGGCTCGTGCTGGAAATCGGAATTGTCAGCGAAGGCCTGATGAGCCGCTTCGCAACCGTCGGCAAGCGACCCGGCAACGGTGGATCGGCAGCGGCAACCACCCCCGCCGCTCCTGTAGAATAATAAGAATTCCACGGGCTGCGTCCCGACAAGAAAAAGCCCGCGGGCCGCGTCCCGCGGGAATTGCAACACCAAGGAAATCGAAGTATGCGATTCCAGCCAGCCGAATCGACTGTCCCCGAAGTCGATATGACTCCGATGATCGACATCGTGTTTCAATTGCTGACGTTCTTCATGATGATCACCAACTTCGAGAACCTCAAAGCCGACGAGCGCGTCAAGCTGCCCGACGATTCGCGGGCAAAGCCGCCGCTCGTTTCTCGCGAACGGGATCTCATGCTCAACGTCGGCTTTGATCGCAACGAAGATGGCAGCAAGAAGAATCCCGCTGCGCTGTTGTTCCTCGCCGGCGAACAAATGCCCGTGCTTCAATGCGCCCAGTTTTTGAACCGGGAAAAACGCCTTTTCAACGACTTGGGAATCGATCCCAAAGAAATCACCGTCGTCATTCGGGCCGACAGTGAAGTCCCCACGGGCGAGATCCAGGAGTTGATCAAACTCTGCCAGCTACAGGTGGGCAACGTCGGCGGATTTCAGAAATTCGCACTCAAGGCAAAGTCGGAGAGAGACGACAAGTAACCGAGCAAGCCGCACGAGGCCAGACCGACAACAGGCAACAGACAGGATTTTACAATGAAGGTTCGAGGTTCCGGCAAAACGTCGGGAAAAATTGATCTGCAAATGGCGCCGATGATCGACGTCGTCTTTCAACTGCTGATTTTCTTCATGTTGACGATGAAGATTATCGCGCCCGAAGGCGATTTCAATATCAACATGCCCATCGGCGCGCCTGCCGAGCAGCAAGACGACAATATTCAACTGCCCGACATCAAGGTGCATCTGGTCGCTGGCCCCGGTGGCGGACTGGAAGGCGTGATGCTCGGCCGCCGAAACCTGGGCAACGACGATCAGGCATTCGAACGACTGAACAACGAAATTCTGAGGATCATCGGCAAGCCGGGTAACCCGCTCACCAAAGATATCGAAGTCGAGATCAAAGCCGACTACAACCTGCACTACGGGTTCACCGTCAAAGCCATCGGTGCCTGTACCGGCCGTAACGACTCAAAAGGCAACCTGGTACGCTACATCGAAAAAATCAAGTTCGCGCCCCCGGTCACTCCCGGCGCATAGCCGCTTGCGATTCAGCGGCCCATTGACGCCGTTTCATAGCAACAGACGGAGACCAGTCCCATGCGGATTCGAACAACCCCCGGTTTCCCCGCAGAAAACAGCCATTTCTGAAACAGGCGGTGCGGAATCCGGTGCAGTCGATGCACGAAACGGACTGAATGACTCCGCGTTGGTGTCGCTCATTGAAGCTTGGCCGACTCTCCCCCAGGCGGTACGCGACGAGATTGCTGCGCTCGTTCAGCGCGCCACCAACAGCGACTGACCAATGGAGCAACACGCGATGGAAGCCAAGGCGACTGCGGCAGGTTTTGGATGCGGAACGGCAACGACTGGCATCGATTGGCTTCCAGCAGACAGCACAGCCAGCGCCAGTATCTGGACCTGTAAGACATTTGGAGGCATCGGTGTGAGTGTTCGGTCGTCCGAGCCGGCTGGAGTGGCTTGGCGCGTCGGTTGGCTCTCTGGACCGTCCAGGGCAACCCGCGTCCGTGGCGACGAATGGCTTCCGCGCGAGGTCACCGGAAATTGATCCGCGATGGTGGCCGGTTGTTTTGGAGTCCCGAGGATATGGGTGTGAACTGACGGGCGAATCTCACTTGCTATTGTGGGTCCATGAATGTGGAGGTAGGCCATGAGACGGCAACATCCGAGGTCCGCGCCAAGGCGGATACCAACAGGCCGATTGACAGGCCGACCAGGGAAACGAGCACCAGCAGGGTCAACATGCCGAGCCACGGTCCATTGAGTCCATTGCCCCAGTGAACGATGAGCAGCAGAATGAAACACTGGACCATACACAGGCTGCCCAGAACGGCGAACTTTGAACCGATATACGGCACGATTCGCAGGTTGACCATCCGTTCCCGATGATAGATAGACCACTCGGCGACGATTTCACGAACGGAGTTGGAGCAACCAAACCACAGTGCCGCCAGGGCAAGAAGAAATACCGTCGTGGACGCGGCACCACCAACTTCGTGCCAGTTAGTTGTATTCATGGCTGTGCTCGACTCGCCACCGAACACCATCGCGATCAATATCGCAATGATCGGTGCTTGAGCAATAAGAACGGTCGTGTTTGTCGTGTCCTTCAGCTTGATCGCAAGGCAACGCTGAAAGAGGGGAAGCCACTGAACCGACCGGCATTGAGAATCTTGGCCGGTTTGTTTCGAGCGTTTTCGGATGATGACAGAAGTGCGGGCGCGCTTCGAGATGAATTTATCGCAGTACGACGACGCAGAATACCTCTGCACCCAGGAGTCGGTGACGTCGCATGCCAGTCCCCGCAGAACCTCGTCTGGTCCGACGGACACTCCTGGTGCCTGACCAGAAACTCCATCTGGATTGAAGAAGTTGACGGAGTCAGGGTATGCCGGTCCGTAGTAAACGAGCCGCCCCGGCTGCGTTGATCCAGGGTCCTTGGAAACGACGACAAGATTGTCAAGCAGTTGGAAGACTTCCAGACTGGGCTGGTGGATCGTAACCAGAATCGTCTTGCCGGAATCCGCCAGGCCGCGAAGAACCCTCATTACACTCAGTGCATCTTCAGAAGAAAGGCCCGACGTTGGCTCGTCGAGAAATAACAGTGACGGGTCGGTCAATAACTCCATGGCGAGATTGACTCGCTTCCGCTGGCCACCACTGATGCCCTGTTTTTCAGGCGAACCAATCAGCACGTCTTGTGTGTGTTCAATGCGCAAATCGGCCAGGACCTTCTTAATTCGCTCATTGATCTCGTCATCTCGAAAATCAGGTGGTAGTCGTAGGCGGGCGGTAAAATAAAGGGCCTGCGCAACGGTCAAGTCCGAGTGGATGATGTCGTCCTGGGGTACATACCCGATCTGACCACGGAACTGGCTGAATTCACGATAGAGATCCCTGCCGTTTAGGGAGACGTCTCCGTCGCTGGGCGGCGTATAGCCGTTCAACGCCTTCATCAGCGTGGTCTTTCCTGCTCCGCTGGGACCCATCAAGCCGGTGAACTCGGACGGGTTTAGCGTCAGCGAGATCTGGTCAAGTAATCGAACACCGGGCAAGTCGATGGCAATCTCTCGCGCCTCCAGGGTCAGGTTGTCACGCAGATCGCGCTTCTTCAGAGATCCTTCCGGGGTCAGCACGAAATCGAAGCTGCCTAGCGAGATCGTGTCTCCTGACGTGACCAGGGTTGGTCCATGGATTGCTCGGCCGTTGACGAACGTGCCGTTCATGGAATCCAGATCTTCCAGAGTTATTGACGAACCTGTCCGAATCATGCGTGCGTGTTCCCATGAGATCATGGGAAACTTCAAAACCTGATCGCAATCCGGCGACCGACCGAAGGTCTTGATCTGGCCACTGAAGGAGATTGCTGATTCTGCTTCGCTGCTCGAATTCGCCGTTGGTGAAACCGCTTCAGACGATAGCCCGATCAGTTGCGATGCCAAGACTTTGTGAGAACCAAAATAGACTATGTCGTCTGGGCTGAGATGTGCCTCTCGAATGAAGTTGTCGGGTGTATTGATTGCCGTTCCGTTCGTGGATTTCAAATCGCTGATCACATATGCGTTTCCCGTCACAGTGATCTTGGCGTGAAACGACGATAGCATCGTCGCATCGATGACGACGTCGTTCTCCGGATCTCGCCCAACGCGGATGACCCGTGGCACCGCGTCTCCGCACGTCTCCTCGATTGGCCACGGCATCGCGACGCTCTGTCCGAGTGTGACCTGGTCATCGCACGAAACGGGGGTCGGGCCTGTAATTTGCACACCATTGACGTAGGTGCCATTCGTCGAGTCGAGATCTTCAACGACGTAGCCCTCAACGGTACGAGTCAGGCGGCAGTGTTCACCAGAAACAATGGTTGCGGTGACTGTCAGATCGCACTCTTCTGAAGTACCGATCAGCCAGGAACTTGCATCCGTCATCTTGTCGCCACGGCTGTCAGGGATTCGGCAGGGATGATCGCCCTCGGCGACAACCAGAGTATACTGCCAAATCAGAGCAACTCACGGAAGTGGTGCCAGGACTGGCGTGGTGACTATCCGAGCGGCTCGGTGACTGATCCGACAGGTGCTGCATCGGGCTCGTCCCGGGTGTTCCGGGGCGGTAGCTGGTTTCACAACTCCGACTCCTGCCGTTCGGCGTACCGCTACTGGTACGCGTCTGACGACCGGTACCACAACCTGGGCTTTCGTGTGCTCCGCAGTTCCATCAAGTAAAGTCGCCGGAGGCGGAATCAGGTAGGGCGAGCGAAGTCCGTAACGGAGGCCCGCAGCGAGGGACGAGCGGAGAGGCTGTAGTGGAGAGCGGAGTGCAGGATGCAGCGAGCGAGATTCTTGCACTTCTGAAATCTGAAACATTGGAGTTCCCCAGAAATAGTGGACACTGGAATTCGAGCGTAAACTATTTTTGGAGGAACTTTGAATGAGCAAGAAACAGCAATTGGCAAGCAATCGAACTCGGCGTTCGTTCAGCGAGGAATTCAAG
>Ga0209501_10003023_pt1 | contig 17210 bp, 19 predicted proteins | sample ArcticOcean_MG_C_4_FD_187434 | JGI IMG/M metagenome (GOLD analysis project Ga0209501, IMG submission 187434) | Marine microbial communities from western Arctic Ocean - ArcticOcean_MG_CB4_134 (SPAdes) (version 2) | ecosystem: Environmental > Aquatic > Marine > Oceanic | place: Arctic Ocean...
AACATGTAAACACACCAGAAAAAATGGCAGACCTTGGCGATAAGTTAGAATTTTGTCAAGAGCACGATGTACAAATTACAATTAACATGGTTATGGTTCCAGACAGATTTGATGAGTATTATGATAATGCATTATACTTCCACGAACGAGGAATCAATGTTACACTTAAACCACAATCAGATCCTACAGCAAGTAAAGTAGTAGATGGTTATACAGAAGAGATGCGACAAAAATTATACAATGGTATGCCACAACGAGCATATACTGAAACAAAAAACAAATATGTTACACGTGAAAAACCTAAATTTTTAATAGACGTTGATGATAATTATCGTAAACAAACTGCTAATGTACCATGGCATATGCAAATAGAATTTAGAGACAAGGAAGGAAATCCTTGGTATATGGATCAAGCTGAACGATTTAATGCTTTTAATTTTAATAATTTTAATGGCTGGGAATGTTCAAGTGGTATGCGTAGTATTATTATTCGAGAACCAGATGGCACTATTAAACGTAGTTATTCATGTGCTGATGTACCACTTGGTCAAATAGAAACTGGATTTAAATTATTTGACAAACCTGTACCTTGTATTAGCAATGCTTGCGTAAGCAGCGCCGATAGTAAAATTCCTAAACGAGCACCAGGTACTAAAATGTCGCTGTTTCCCGGTGATAAATCTTTTAATGACTAATTTTTATTTTAATGATATAAAATTACTTGATATAGAATTAAGCAACAACTGCAATGCCGCATGTCCTATGTGTGCAAGAAATATACATGGTTGGTCAACTAATCCACGTTTACAACTTAATGAATTATCATTTAGTGATATTCGAAACATCGATGAAAGTATTTTAAATAATATTGAATTTATTAATATTAGTGGTAACTATGGCGATCCATTAATGTGTAAAGACATATTAGAAATTATTGGATACTTACAAAAACAAACTACTGCTAAAATATGTATACATACAAATGGTGGCTTACGTGGGACAAGAGTATGGAAACAACTAGGACAATGGGATCGCGTTGAAGTACGATTTGCCCTCGATGGATTAGAAGATACAAATCATTTGTATAGAATAAATGTTCGTTGGGATTTACTAATGAACAATATTAAAACATACATCAATGCTGGAGGAAATGCTACTTGGATATTTTTAGTATTCTTTCATAACCAACATCAAGTAGAAGAAGCAAGACTTCTTGCTAAAGAATTAAAATTTAATAAATTTAAAACTGTTATATCTGACCGATGGCGGGCAGATAATTTTCCAGTTTTTAATAAGAAAGGAGAAACTAGTTATAATCTTTTTCCAGGCGCAACAAATATAGAAGACTATAAACAATTTGAGCATCGGAAAGATAGCAGTTTAGATGTTAACAAAGTAAAAAATAAAAAAGGTTATAGTTATATTCGACAAAGATTTAATGATTATGTAGAACATAACTGGAAAGAATTTGTACAAGATATTAAGCAACCAGCACTTAATTGCTATGCAAATGCTGATAATCGAATTTATATAGACGCCAACGGTTATGTTTTTCCTTGTAACTCGTTAGGTTACATATATGGCTGGGCAAACAGATATGATTATTTTGCTAATCAAGTATTAGAATCGTTAAATAGTTATAACAAAGAAGATACAAATATAAAATTTAACACACTAAAAAATATATTAAATGGTGATTGGATTAAATATATACATAAAACTTGGCAATCTAATACAGTAAGCGAAGGCCGTTTTTTAATGTGTTCGCACACATGTGGTAAACAATCAGCACATAAAATGATTAAGGAGCATACATTATGACACAAGTATTTTGTCCAATGCCATGGATAACGCAAAGTACACGCAACAATGGTGACTTGCGTATTTGTTGTCAAGCAAATGTTGGGTATGATCAAGGCCTTATAAGAAAAAATAGTTCAATACAAGACAAATATTATCTAGTAGAATGGAGTAGAAGTTATACACCAAATCCAGAAATTTTTATTAATGCAAGTTTACAGAAAAATAATCGTTTTATTCATGACTATTATAAAGGAATAGACATTGACATTGAAAATATATTTCCATATTTTAAAGGCCACAGTGCACTACTTAAAAATTTATCAGTAAACAAAACTATATTAATGCGGGCAGTATTTAAAGAGACTGATAGTATTATTACTGGTATGCTATTTAGAAACGAAAGCGATGCAACACAATATATTAAGGATAGCAATTTAAATGAAATTAGTGAATTATTATCTAAACAAAACTTTAATGTTAATGTTAATGTTGTACAATTTACTGCTACAGATGCAGATAACTGGGTCAAAGATAAACAAACCCGACATACACAACATATAGATATTGTACAAGAAAATAAAATCAATTTAGATTATTTAGACTTTTGGCAACTCCGAGATACAGGAGAAGTATACAATGCAAAGGATGCTAATTTAAATGAAGCTCGTAATTCTTCTATGCTAAAACAAGCAAGGTTGGATATGTTAGAAGGTATTTGGCCTGATGCTTGCAAGCGTTGTGAGGATGAGGAGTCTGCAGGTATACGCAGTCGTATGCAATATGAAAACGAACGTTGGTCATTAGATGGCACATTTAATTTTGAGAAAGCAATACAAGCTACTGCAAGTGATGGCAGTATTAATACAGAAGAAATACCTACTGTATTTTATGATCTGCGGTTTGGAAACTTATGTAATTTAAAATGTCGCATGTGTGGTCCAACTGACAGTAGTCAATGGTATGAAGATCAAGTTAAAATGCATGGTACAGAATACCAAGACACAACTGGTATTGTTAAATTACATAAAAATCATAAAGGAAAATATGAACCAGTAGTAGATGTATATGGTTGGTATGAAGATACCAACTTATGGAGTCAGTTAGAAGATAATATGCCTAACATTAGACATTTATATCTTGTTGGCGGCGAACCTTTAATGATAGAACAGCACTATACATTTTTACAAAAATGTGTTGATAGGGAAGAAGCATCTCACATTGTACTAGAATACAACACAAATATTACAAACATACCCGATCGCGCATGGAAAATATGGAAACATTTTGAAAGAATTGAAATAGGTGCATCAGTAGATGGTATTGGTAAAGTTGTTGAGTATATTAGGCATCCAGTTAAATGGAAAATAATAGAACGCAACATGTGGGCACTAGACAATGCAGAAGGCAATTTTAAATTATGGTTAGCACCAACAATTGGTATACTTAATAGTAAACATTTACCTGATATGATTATTTGGGTACTAGAACAAAACTTTAAACTTATTAATGCCCAGTCTTGGAAGCCACCTATTACTCCGCATCCATTGCATCATCCAAAGTGGCTTAATATAAAGATACTACCACCGGATGTAAAAAGAACAATTACACAATATTATAATTCATGTAAACCAACTATTAGAGATCGAATTTATGCACAAACCGACAAAGGTCCAGAAAAGAAAGAACAATTATATAATAAAACAATAGCACTATTAGATAATTATGCTACCTTTATGAATCAAGATGACTGGAGTGAGCTAATGCCTAAATTTTGGGAATTAAATTCTAAACTAGATAGTATACGCGAAGAAAAGTTTAGAGATATGATTCCTGACTTATATGAGCTAATTAAGCATACAAGGCCTCAATAATGATCGTTGCTGGAAATAAAAAATATGGCGTTGCAGAAGGACTATGTAAAATATACCCAGATGCTTTATATTGTTCACGCACAACTGGTTATGATTTTGAAGAGAAAGATAGTGTTAATGAATTTGCTAAAGAAAGCACACACCATAATGAAATTATATTAGTTAGTGCATTATGGAAATTCCAACAAACACTATTACTTGAGAATGTATTTAAAACAAATATGAATGCAAGTTTAACTCCTTTAATTGTTGTACTAGGAAGCACCGTTGATCGTTATCATAAAGCAACTGCTTGGATTTATAGCACTGAAAAAAAGACACTTAGACAATATGCTGATAGTTGTGGTAAGCTAGGCATACATTCAAAAGCACCTCGAGTTAGTTTAATTAGTTTTTGCACTTTAAATAATAAACAAGATAAGCATGACGGCCGGGTATGTATGGATATAGACCGTGCAGTAGGTTATATAAAATGGGTTATAGACCAACCGCGAGATTTATGCGTTAACGAAATTAGTATCGACATGATTCAGGATGAAAATTAATGTATCATAACTTTGACACTGTACGAGAATTTCATGTCGAAATATCAAGTAGATGTAATGCCGCGTGTCCTATGTGTGCAAGAAATGAACTAGGCGGCACAACTAAACCAGATTTAAAACAAGAAGACTGGCACAAAACATTAATTCCAAAAGTATTTGATTCACGTTTTAAAAATTTACGTAATGTTTTATTTTGTGGAACACATGGTGATCCAGCAGTAGCACCTCAAAGTTTAGATGCAATACAATACCTCAAAACAAATTTTAATACTACTATAGAGTTTTTTTCAAATGCCTCTACACGTAATAAAGACTGGTGGTACGAATTAGGAAAACTATTACAACAAAAAATTAACGACGATCATTATAGAAATTATGATGTAGGCATCTTTAGTATTGATGGACTAGAGGATACAAATCATATCTATCGTAGGCAAACACGTTGGAATGTTATTATGGAAAATGCTGAAGCATTTATTAATGCAGGTGGTAGAGCACGTTGGGATTTTATTGTATTCAAACATAATCAACATCAAGTAGAGGAAGCAGAAACACTTGCAAAGAAAATGGGATTTAAACAATTTCGTATTAGAAAAACAGCAAGATTTAATTATAGTCCTGCAGGGCCAGACAAGTGGCCAGTGTACGACAGAACACCATTTGGCACTCCACAAAAATTTGCATATCATATCGAACCTACAGATGATGAGAAATATTATAACACTGAAATAGATAAATTTGAATTATTAAAAGAGAAGTATGGGTCTGCTGAAAAATATTTTGATGTTGCTAGTATCAGTTGTTTATATAAAGAAAAATTTAAACGCATATATGTAAATGCATATGGGCAAGTTTTTCCTTGTTGTTATATTAGCAATGACATTTATCCTGGTACAAATAATATTAAGCAAGACACAACTGAAAAACTTTTTAAGAAGTATGGATTAACATTTAATAGTTTGCATAAGCATACGTGGGACGATATTCTTAACCATGAATGGCTTGCTTCTACATTAGAAGAAAGTTGGGATACAAATCTCGAAGGTGGTAAACTTATGCGATGCAGTAGAACATGTGGAAACGAATATTCACCAATTATGTCTCAAAGTAAAGACACAATATTATAAACCGTAATCTTGTTGTCCGCCATCCCTTTCAACATCAAGTGTTAAGCAATGCCACCCACCATCAAAAAAGAAACGATGTCGCAATGGGCAAAACACTGGTTCCATATTATGCTTATGTAACGCATCTACAAGAACTGGATTGTCGCTATTAACAACAACATATTTGTCATCTAATACTAATGTGTTAACATCAAAAATTGTTTCCTCAACTTCACCTGTCCAATTTTCTAACCATGTCTCAACAAAGTTTGTAAATTCATCATTATCTTCTTCACCAGGTACCCACCATTTACCTTGATTTAATTTTTTAAGTTTACGCCAACGCTTTATTTGATTCCAATTAGGATCATCAAAATATATAATTTCCCATCCTGGAAATAACTCTTGTACACCTTTTTCTTCTTGTACCCAAGCCGCTGCAATTACTACACCTGGTTTAAGTACAGAAAACACACTATCATTATGACCGTACATATCAATAGATTGGTATGTAAATTGTGGATATAATTCTTCCAATATAGGTTGTATATCTATTGTTTGCCAAATGTCTACTAAACATTTTGTACCCATGCGAGTAATGTTAGGAGCACAAAAACCTGGTAATGGCCGATCTTTAAAAATTTGTTCTTTTTGTTCTTCTGTTAATTGTTCTACGCTTTCAATATCTAAAAAGTCATCACCTGCTCGACGCCGCTTTAATAAAACATTAATATTATAATCAGATCGCCTACACCATACTTTATCATCTAACACATCAAAATTACAATTCTCTTCGCCAAACCATTCTACATAATAAGGTCTCATCATATGAACATTGAATGCATTCTCTGTAACAAATACTTCATTGCCCATAATAATAGTTTCATCTCGTACTTGCAATGGTGCTGACGGTATTAAATTATTTCGAGTTATATCATAATCTGCATCGCCGCCCTTAAATCCATGATAGCCTACTTTACCGTCGGGATTTATATATTCCATTATGTTTGTTTTATAACCCATCTCAGTAGGTGATACTTGATGTACTTTAATATTATGTGAGCCTACTACCTCTTTAAAGTTTTCTAAATCTTCGATTGTTTCTTCGAAGATTTTTTTTAATGCGTATTCAATTTTTTTATTTTTAACACCATTAAAAAAACTTGGTTCAAACACACTACCAACTAATACAGTTCGTAATGGCGAGAATTCATCCCAGCTGTTTATTTTTGTAAATTTATTCATCAGGCCAATCTCGATATAATGCGTGTTGAATATCGTCTGCTACAAATTGATTAAATGATTTGTGCTTGTCTTCTAACTCACCTTCTAATGGTGCCACCCTAATAAAAGCAGATTCTAATTGTTGCATATCTTTTGTTTCAATCATTATATGCCATTCGGGTAAATCTTGTATACTACGAAACCCTAACTTACAACGTGTGACACGATATGAATCAATTTTTTCCTCATCCTCAAGATGCTGAAGAAAACTTTTCATATTATTAACCCAATCTAGGTCGCTAATATCACCATCCTTGTTTGCCCAAATATGATAAATGTCCATGATATAAATATTTATATGTATACAAAAGACCTGATACAAACAACCCGGCCGAGGGCCATGTATGACAATGAAGTTCATACACCAGAAAAGAGTCGGTATTTAAACCAGTCTGATCAGAATGTAGAAAAACTAACTGAACAATTTAAGGAACAAATAGACCACTGGATCCACTCTCATAAACGGATTAAGTTCACTGGATTAGAGCAATTCCCTGATAGAAATGTGGTATTAGGCGTAACCCATCAATTAGACGACCTACACATGCAATATAAGGGTCGTATAGCCGTCTTTAAGGGAGACTATAGGTATCACTGGCGGTTAGATCCAAACGTGCGCTGTAGAACGCTACAGTCGCTTGTATACCCCGATATTGTGGTGCTTGCAGTACCGTTTCCGGGAATTGCTGATATACACCCAGAAACTATGGAAATCCTTGAAAAGTGTAGGGTTTTTAATATCCCAGTACATATAGATGCGGCATGGTTTGGCTGTTCTCGAAACATTGAACTTAACTGCGATCACCCTGCTATACAGACGGTAACCTTCTCTTTAAGCAAAGCACTAGGTATGGGCGTACATCGTATAGGACTTCGCTATGCAAAAAAGCCACAGCACGGCCCTGTAAAGATAATGAATGATTTTGGTTATACTAATATAGCCGATATGTGGAACGGTATTCAAATGATGAAAAAATTTGGTGCTGACTTTTGGTGGAATAAATATGAAAAACATTACAATAAAGTTTGTGAGGATTTTAATTTAAAACCTGCTAATGCTATTCATGTTGCTTGGGACAAGGATACGTTAGTTGGTATACGACAACTATTACGATATCTAGAAGAAGGCAAACCTGGTTTTATATAAGTTTAATATGAGGGAACAATTCTAACGTATTAGTATTACGAACACTGTCTAGATATATGTAATAGGCTTTAAACTTTTCTAATTGCATAGTTCTAAATGCTTTATATTCTGCTAATGTTTTTTCTTCTCGTACTGCTAACTCCTCATCCGTTGTTTGTAAATGATCTATTATCTCTTCCGCCATGCCCCACATTTGTTCTATACCTTTGAAGCGTTCTAACTTATTAGCAATCTCTAATCTCATATCATACGGTAACAAGTCGTGACTAAGAAAGCGAGGACGACTAACTGGTGCATGTGCTAAAAATAATCTATTATCAGTATTGTTTTCAATAGACCCACACTCATTAGATGTCTTTAATAAAAAATCAAATATGCGATCTATATTATATATGTTTGGTATGCTTGACACAGTAAGAGTTCTTACTTTCCAATTGCTGTTTAAATTATTTAAAACAAGTCGCATTCCTCGAGTTACCGCATCCCACTTTAATGGATACCGGACCCATTCTGCTTCATCACCTATACCATCTATGCTACAAAAAAATTGTCCACCTTTGAACTTGTCTAACACTTCAATTTTATCTGCTGTAAGCAAAGAGCAATTACTAAATGTTTTAATCTCTATTTGCTTTGCATATTCTGTTTTAGATATATCCTCTAATAGTTTTGTAACCATAGGCTCTGCCCACGGCTCGCCGCCATGCAATTCAAGCATCCGTATATGTTCTATGTTTTCCCAAATGTTGTCTATAAAATGTACATGCCCTGCAGGTCGTTCATATGTTTCTTTATAAATTTTATAATCATTTCTTATGTCATCAGGCATTAGTTTGTTGTCTAAATGATTATGTATCTCACTTGCAATTTTACTACTGTTTATTGGTCTGCACGAAACACACTGAGCATTACATAAATTGCTTAATCGTATTTCCCAGTGCCACGGAACTGTGCTTATATAACCATTATTATTATATGCATCTTCAACTACATGTTTATAATTCTCATAATGCTTATCTAAATAATTCATTCGCTTAGTTTCATACCCTTGCGACTCTCCATAATAGCAACTAAAACAATTTTCTACATGCTCATTATTAATCATTTTCATACGAAAGTCTTGCATAAATTCGCTGTTCCATACTTCATCAAATGTGTTAGTATTAAACCTTTCCTCTGGTCCTATCTCTTTTAATCCTTCACTACAAATAGCAGTAGAGCCATCAGGACTATACCTTGTTGAGACAAATGGAAATAAACAAAATGGTTTTTCTTTTAATTTTTTCATAGTCCTTCAATCACTTTAGTAACATACGGTTCAACAAGATGTTCATAACCCGGCATTGCTTTGGGTACCCTAATATCTAAATTATCTGTGCAACGCCACTTCGTACAAGTTAAAGGACCCTTAGGTAATATAGAACTATCCAATTCAAATATATTACCTAACTTACCACCCAGGTGGCAACTACCAACATAAATGTCACCGGATGGTGTTATCTTCATGTGCGTTCTTCCTGCCCAACATGTCCAACCTTCAAAGTTATTTTTTCGTTCAAAGTTTAATTGATTATAATGATAGGCCTCCTCTACAATTTTTTCATCTTCTTCAAAGTACATTTTTAGAAATTTCTTTGGTTCACCAGCATACCATTTTTCTAATTGTTTCTTTTCTTTTTCACTATACCATGCTTCTTCGTGTTCTACTATTTTAACTGTGTCGGGACTTTTATTATCTAATGGAATATAATCTGGTGCCTGGTTATCAGTAATGCCATCGTCTCGTATTATTGTGCCAAGTTGTTCACCACGTCCGGTAATTTTTAATCCAGTTTTTTGATTTGGTATATATTCATTATCTGTTCCTACTAACGGACGAATATATCTAAACTCAATTTTTTCTACACCTGCTTCTTTAAGTTTATTATACATTCGTTGTATGCGTTCAAACTGGCCAGGGTAAACCATAAAACGTGCAAGTAATGTTTTATTACGATACCCAGTTGCATCACTTTCAGTTTTATTAAATTTTGGATTTAATTTTTTCTGTGTTGCATTCCATTCCTTGCGCCAATTTTCTAATGCAATAATCTTTTCAACATACTCATCTTCTCTATGTGCAATATGTTCAAAATGCATACTCATAGTAATGTTATGCAAGTACGGGTATAACTTTTCCATAAAATACTTTGCAGGACGAGAACCATTTGTTGTAATAGAAATATCTCTAACGCCGGTTGGCTTTTCATATATATACTGTGCTACTTCATGGAACCACGGAATAATAGTTGGCTCACCACCTGTTATAGACCAATGTACGTTGTTTCCATATCTATCATGTATAATATCAACTACGTGTTGAAGTTTTTCTAATGGCGGGTGTTTACTTATATTGTCATGTAAGTAATCAACACAATACGTACAATCAAAATTGCATCGTTTACCAATATACCAATCAACACTAAATGCGGCATGCGGATTATTTACATACCACATACCAACAAACTTTTTTTCTGTCATGCTAATATTTATTATAATAAATATTAGAATGCGTACTGTTATTGAAACTTATTTTGGGAAACAAGAAAATAGAGAAATTATAATTAACGATATATCTCTCGAAGACGTTTGGCATCATACAGAACACAAAGCACTTGGCCAGGGATTTCTTGTTGATAAAACAAATGGCAAAGATTATTGGTATATGTCTCGTAGTACTCGCGTATGTACAGCTGAAACAAATTATGAAGAATACAACGAGCAATGGGAAATAGTAGATAAACTTACACCCGTATATAAGAAAAGACTTGAGAAAATACTAGACATATATATTAAAAAACATAGTTTCACTGACTATGGTAGAACATTATCAACATCTGACCGATCTAAATTTTTTATATATTATCATAAAAATGAAATTGTTGCATTTACTAAAATGCAATTTTATCCAATTCTGATGCAAACTGCATATCAAATTTGGCCATACAAAGGTGCAGAGACATTTATGTTTGCGTGGGATTATGCAAACCCTGAACTACGGTTGGGTGAGGTTACATTACACCATGAGATTGCATGGGCAAAAAAATATGGCAATCCAGATGCCGGCGGCGACCGGGGTTATGAATATCTTTATACTGGTCCTGGATACGAACGCAGTAGTATCTATAAAGCAGATGTAGATGGGTTTGAATGGTGGACTGGTATGGAATGGAGCAAGGATGTTAAAAAATATAAACAACTATGTAGGCGGGATAGCAAGGTACGTAGTTTTAAAGCACTGTCAACTCTTCTCGATTAAAACATTTTTGAGATATCTAAATTTAGGTATAACAGAATCACTTTGATCATTTTCTATAAGTTGACGCCAATAATATCTTAATACTTTCTCACTGTTTAAAGCAAATCTAACTTTTAATAAATCAGTTCCGTTTTCAAATTCATAACATTTTTCTTTTACATTATTTGTATATTCGATATTATACTCAGCCGCATATGTTTCCAATACCATATGACAAAGAACAAAAAAGTCTTTGTTATATTTAAATGGTCTTGCAAACTCGAGGTAACTGATTTTCGTTTTCATTTTCTAAACAAAAGCCACCGCTATAGCGGTGGCTAATTCTCCTTCAGTGAGACTGCCTTCACACGGCAGTATTATTTATTAAAAACTTATGTTATACTTAACCATTGCTACATAATCATTAGTACCACGCCTGTGATTTAAATCATCTGTATAATTTAATACAGTAGTAAAATTGGATGATTTAGTTAACTGGTATATGTGATTCATACCAAGATTTATTTGTCGTCCATCTGGCACCATGTCAATATTTAAGTCATACAATGTACCTAACTGACTAACAGTAAATTGACTTGATCCTCGTTCAACATGGAGCGGCATATCAACTGTAAAAATAAACTGATGTTCATCAGTGGGTGTGTATTGAAGTTTTGATTCAAACCCCAACGCATGAATATCACTCATTGTTACTAATTCACCTGGCTTGCTTCTACCAAACGCATAGATAATATCGTTATGTAATATCAAAGTATCAGAGAGTTTTTTACGATACCCTATATCAACGTAAGTAGTATTTGGGTCTTTAAAATCAAATATACCTTCGGCTTTGTATCCCAACATAGAATTGTCATTTGCTACCATAACTGCAACATTATCAAACAACCAACCTATACCTATAGGTGCTGTAATACCACCATCAGCATCAGTATTTTTAGAAAAACCTAACATTAGTCCTCGGTTTTTTCTAGTCTCATACGCAGTAAAGGTGTGATAATCTTTGAAAGAAAATATATTGCCATTAAGTATTGCAACCCTTGCAAAACGTTTAACACCGTTTGTAATCTCACTAGTAAATCTGTCTCCACCACGTTCAGTTGTATCATTAACTGTTGTGTTTATCTTTGGCTTATTAGTTTTTAATTTCACAGAACAATGTGCTGGCGTAAGTCCTGCGCGGCCTGCTTTTTTACCGTAAGTACAATAATGCCACTTGCCCCATTCGGCCTTTGACTTTCCTCCTGGATTTTTATTATACGCCGCAAGAAGGTCTCCATACATATTAACATACTTTGAAAAGTCAGCATTCTTATTACCGCCGTTATTGGTTGGTGGATTAGCGGCACCTGGGCACGACATAAACTGGCTAACACTTTGACAAGTATTACCGCGTGTTACTTCATCATAATAAACAACCTGTGTATGATTATTATTTGCCCTATATACTTGCGGTGCATAGATACCAAACCGAAGAGAAATAGTATCAGTAGTATGTCTAAGATTAGGGCCGCGTCGAGTTAGTTTAAGTTTTCCATTTATCCAAATTTGCACAATTCCATCTGCACCTGCACTCCATTTTGCATGGACCCTAATATCATGCCATTTATTTGAAACTTGACTGGCCGGAATGAGGACTTCAGATCGTACGCCTTCAAAACTAGTAAATGATGCTACCATTCCTCTATTTTTTTCCATCATAAAGAATAGCAGGCAAGCACCATTTGGGTCGCCCGCGTTGCAGCCCGCAGATCTATCTTGTTTGAATTGCCCATGGATAGGTGACACACCATTTAAAAATCGGTAATCTTTATGATAGACACTCCAGGCATACCATCTATTAACTCCTGCTCTGTCTTTATCACCGGTGTCTTTTCCTACTACTAATTCAGTTCTTTCACTACGATGTTGCGGATCACAATCACCATTGTTTGTTTCATTGTTGTAATCACCGCCGCACTGCCCTGGTCTTTTTTCAAAACGAAAACTCTGTGCGCCTGCCCGTCGGGGGTGGCCGGCACCTACTACTCCAACATGATATGGGTTATGAGGATTCCAATGCACCACTCGCGCGGCCCCCCAATTACCTGATCCATTGTCTTCAGACATTCTAACTGGGTTATTCCAAAAATCCGTATCCCACCAGTTCCCGGCATTTGCATTTAATGGTATTGCCATCCCAAGCATAAGTACTATCAAATATATTCTTTTCATCATTTATCACTGCTCTCCTTGACGAGCGTAATCACATTGTTTTCCTTAACTGTCTTTAAATCCTCTTTAGATAATTTCTTAACTTCATCGGAAATATAAACACCTGCAACTTCTGGATCTGATTTAATCTTTAATTCCATTATATGAGTAAACCAGTCATTGGTTTCTTTAAGGTCGTCATTTGCATTAACAACTGCTGTTGCAAATTGTTCGTACTCACCTACTTTACCACTAAGGTCTTTGTACTTAAAATACAATGTTAACGTTCTTTCCATTTTACTGGCTTAAGCCGCGACCTAACATAACAGTAGCAACATCTCCTGCTACTCGGCCCCATTCTTTCTTAAAAAATTTCTCTTCGCCTGGATATGCTTTTTCATATTCTTCCTTTGCTTCCTCTGTTCTTGTTGAGGAGTAAAACATATCCTCGATCATAAAAACTCTATCCAACCGTTCGCCTGCTAAGGCAGTGGCTACCTTCTTCTTTGTAGTCTTGTTTTTAATACCGGCAGGCCTGCCGCGTTTCTTTGCTACTTTTTCAACAACAACAGTTTTCTTTTTGTTTTTACTGCCAGGCGGTCTGCCTCGGCGTTTTACTATTTCTTTCATTCTTCACCCTCCTCAATCACTGTTAACTTTTCTAACTCTGTGGTAATTGCTTCTTTCTCTGCATCAAGAAAGTTAAATGCTTCCTGCCAAGTAGGGAATTGCATTCCGGAAAAAACAGGATTGCTTAAAGAATATACTTTTTCTTTAGGATCATATTTACCGTATGCAAGTATCTCCCCGCGCCAACGAAAAGACTGATCTTCACTTCCTCTATATGACAACTTCTCACGAATTTCTTCAATTGTCGGTAATTGCATTACGTGTTCTTCTTTAACTACCCCACCTTCGATTTTCTTAACAATTTTGCTATATAAGCCTATGCCGATATTACTACTCATTTACATCTCCTTTTTTTGAATGTTTCAGTTTACGAATATATCTAGCTTTGTTTTTAACAATTTTCTGTTTAAACGGAGAATCCTTATTAAACAAAACGTTTGCATACCTGCTTTTAGGCTTTTGCTTCTTGTGTTTCATTATCAAAACCTAACTCTTTCAAGACATCTTGCTTTACTGTTTCTGTGTTATCATAAACAATCTTTTTATCAACACTAACAGTAAGCACATGGTCTTCCATAATTTCAAATCGTTCATATACAATATTGTTTTTAACATCGTCATGATTTAGACCTTGAACTATATCATATAAGTTATCGACAGTAGCAGTTTCAACACAACCAGTCTGATGAGAGAGAAATTTAACTTCGTATTCTTGATACTTGTCGTCATCTATCTCAGTAATAACTACAGACTCTAACTGATGTGCTCCTTCTTTAACAATCATGTCTGTTGCAAATTCTTCTGCTCTTTCCTCGGGTGTTTGCTTTTTATATATTTCAGCAAACTCATCACCATTAACACCGTCGGGTGGATACTTCTTTCGCAAATCATAAATCTGTTGATCAAACGCAAACTCCTCTGCAATATATGGTTGTGCCCATACATTATCAAAGCGAGCGGATGATCTTGCTACTATTACTTTCATAATACATACATTATACTATATATTGGTATTCTGTCAACCTTAAACATCTATCCATGGTGTTAAATTATCCTCATATTGAGAATATAATTGCAGAGGTATTTTTTCAAGAACATATCCATAAAACCCAGTTCGCGCCGACGGGCGGCCGCGGTTAGAAAGTTTACACCAATCAACCTTTCTAGTTTTTGTTGTCCCAACCCAGTCATTAAATCCCGCTTCGTATAATTTAGTAAAATTATCTACACACAAAACTAGTTCTGTGTGTTGGTTTTTATCTGTTAAAAATCTCGCCAGCTTGCCAGTATGTATTCCTCTCCAATATCCTTGCGTTTTTATTGTTGATTTACCATTACCATATTTGTTGTAAATAAACTTCTTGCCTTCTTCAGGAGGAAGATCAAATCTAGCATAAAAAATATCAGATAGGCTTATGTTAGCTTTCCCCTCCACATATTGTTCATACAACGAACGCCATTCGATACCAACTTTCCAAACTCTATACATATATGCAGGACTGTGATTTCTTATGCCAGTTCTTAATGTCCATTCATTCCAGTTTTTTCTATGTTCCTCTTCGGATACTATCGTTACTGATTGGCCGCCCAGGTTTTTGTTAGGATCGTTGCCTCTTCTAGCGTTATTATTGGTTACTTGATATGCATACTCATAGTCAACCCCATATTTTTTACCAAGTGTAGTAATTTCTTTCTTGCTTCGAGTTGTTTTCCACGAATCATTATAAAGATTAAGTTTTTGATCTTTTGTTATCCTGGCGTTTGCCTGGCCAAGCCTCTGATAGTGTTCGTATTTTTTCTTTGTATCTTCTTCAGACATTAACTGATGATGTAATCTTAACTTGCGGATTTGCTCTTGTTTACCATCAGTCCTCTTTAACAATTTTGGTTCAATGGGATCTTCCATTAAATCCAATTCTGCCCATGCTGTAGGGTCATTAATATTAATTTTCTTACGAGACGGCATGTAAGTACCTCACTTGAGCAGACTTTTTCCAATCTTTCTTTTTCTTGTCAAGATGTATTCCTGCTACTTTAAGATAAGTACGAAAATCCAATCTATCTGCCAATTTTCCTTGATTCTCGCGGATCCATTTCATTACTTCTTCGGCCTCAGACGTTGTTAAACTTCGACCATATTTCTCTTCTAAAAACTTACTATTTGTAATAAGTTCTTTCTTTCCTCGAACCGCTTCTTCACACCAAACACGAACACTTCGAGGTGTATTCATTTGAAGATCAACATATGTTCCTCGACTCATCAATGCCTCCCAACGACTAATATAAGCATCTTTAACCCTTTTACCATCTTTTTCTTTCTGCTGAGCATATGCAACTAGCAACTTCATATCAATATTAGTTAAAATAATTACTGGTGTGCTAACTTGAAACCGAGACTCTACACCATATATTTTCAACTCATTTGTTGAATTTGCTTTAACATATGATACAACTCGTTCATCACTTTGTTCAGTAGCCCCCATGAGCATAGCAATAGCAATTTTATCTTTCAACATATCATCATTGTCGTCCATACATAAAATACCATTGTCTTTATTAGCATATAAATCGGCCGCAAATGCCCATCTTGAATAATCGGCTCCTCTAATTAATGCACCATCAACTGTAGCCAACGGGCCTACTGGGTTCCAAGGATAAGGTGGGCAACCATCTTTTATATCTTCCTTGGATGGTGGTTGAAAGTCAGTTGATAATAAATCTGTACTCTTAATACCACTTTGCCTAGTAGCAATCTTAACCGCCTCAGTTTTTCCAACACCGGGAGGGCCTCTAACGATTAAAGGATTAATCAATCCTGATATGCAATCTTCAAGTGCTTCCTCCAACTGTTGATTAGCATCTAGCACTACCTCAAGAATATCTTCATCACTTAAATATGCTTCAGTATTTCGATCTATACTAATTTTCATAGTCATCTCCACTTAATCTCTTAAGATTAATCCCTTCTTTATCAAACATCTTAATTATTTCATCATTGCCCATATGATGGGCAACCATGTTACTAACATAACCAAGGTCTATTAAACCACGCTGAACCACTTCACAAAAACGTTCTTTAGCATCTCTAGGAGGCATTTCAGCAATTTCCTTAGGGGTAGCCATTCTAGAATTCTTTATTTTCATAATCTTCTCATTTCTAAGTGTATACATACATTATAAGACATCTTGGTAATTTGTCAATCTTAAACAATGGTGCCCCCGGCTGGATTCGAACCAGCAACCTCGAACGAGGGATGGGTTTTAAGCCCACTGCGTATACCTGGTTCCGCCACGGGGGCATTCATATTAATCGTCCCGCACTCCGACCCCGTAATC
>Ga0209501_10003024_pt1 | contig 17205 bp, 19 predicted proteins | sample ArcticOcean_MG_C_4_FD_187434 | JGI IMG/M metagenome (GOLD analysis project Ga0209501, IMG submission 187434) | Marine microbial communities from western Arctic Ocean - ArcticOcean_MG_CB4_134 (SPAdes) (version 2) | ecosystem: Environmental > Aquatic > Marine > Oceanic | place: Arctic Ocean...
TATTTTCTCTTTTTTCAGCTGATATTCTAAAGTATTAAGGATTTAGATACATATCTCATTTAGAATAGCCCATATAGTCCATATAACGCCTTCTAAGAAGTATTAAGGGTAATTTATAAAGAGTTATATATTTAATATTATGCTGCTGTCAGCAGCGCTCTAGTGGCATTAACAGAGATATTTTAACAAGCAAGAGGAAGGAGGATGAGTAGGTGTTTCATAGTTTATTAGTTGGTTTTGGAAAGGATTATTGTTTTATCCTACCCCGTAAAACTTTATTCACAGATGTATAAATCATCCTCCTCCCATTCTCCTACATCTGTGAATCCATCAGGGGTAGTTAATGTCCCTTGACCATGTTTTTTACCATCCTTGAATTTCCCTTCATACTTTACACCATCAGGGTAAGTGTATGTTCCTTTACCATGTTCTTTCCCATCCTTGAATTTCCCTACATACTTCTTTCCATCTGAGAAAGTATAAGTCCCTTGACCATTTGGTTTCCCATTTTTAATTTCCCCAATATATTTTCCATCACTATCTTCATTACCATTCTCAAACCAGTTCAGTTCTCCATTTTCAACTCTTAAAAACAGAACCTCTTGACTACTGGACATTTGAAACCTTTTTAGACTGAGATAGAACACTAGTTTCCTGACCAATCACAGGAGAAGAAAGAAGAAGGAATGAGAGAATTATGAGTATATGTTTCACTTGGTTCCCTATTGGTGTTTTAGGAGAACCCAAATTATAACATCGATTAGTGAGTTTTACACTCATGTTGGATTTTAAAGGTTTTTAGCTAACTTTAAATCTACATTCAGAACCAACAATATGACCAATAGCCTCATTCTTCAAATGTGCTGTTCTACCAATTACCTCAATCCAATCACAAGGTAAAGTTGGTCCACCAAAGATAGACGCAACAACACAAACATCAACCCATTTTTGTCTTTCATCGTGAGTATGAAAACCTTTATCACTCCACCATTCTACTAGGTGACCAATATCATCTAAAAAGATGTTCATCGTACCAAACACGTCCTCCAATATCACCGTCATGATCTTTTAAGCACTTCTTCCAACCACCTGGATACTTTTTCTGGATAGTTTTTATCGGTATAATAATATCGAAGAATTCTAGTTTAATTGCCATATTTATCCCTTATAAGAGTAAGTAGATTAAATTAGTTTATTAATGAGATTTACTAACTTGACTAGACTTGACAGGGTATTATTTAGGAATGGAATTGAATTGTTCTAATACAGCTAAAAGATCATCCTCTATCCGCCATTTAACAAATGAAGCTATTTCAGCAGGAATACTCTTATAATATGCTTCTGCTAATGAACCTGAAATGCAGGCTTGGGTATCTGCATCTCCTCCTAGAGAAATAGAATTTCTAATTGCATCTTCAAAATCTTCAGATTCCAAAAAAGCAATGATGGCCTGAGGAACAGAGCCCTGACAAGTAGGATTAAAAGTATAGCTTGGTATAATCTGCTCTAGTTTCTGGCTTAAGTCATAGTCAAAAAGAGATTCCAGTTTTTCTTTTATCTCTTTCTTCGAGCTTCCTTTTCTTCCCATCAGCACTCCAAGAGCAACAGACTGAGCTCCTTTTATACCTTCAGGATGGTTATGGGTAATCTCTGCACTCTTCTTTGCTTCCTCAAGAACAGACTCTTCATCATCAAGAAGCCATCCTACACTTGAACAACGCATTGCAGAGCCGTTTCCGAAGCTGTTATAAGGCTTAGGATCATCTAAATGAATCCATTTCCTGAACCAGCTACCATAACCTGCCCTAGGATATTTTTTTCCCCATTTCTGGAGTGATTCAACGTAGGGAACTTCATTCATTATTGAATCAGCTACTGCTACTGTCATTACAGTATCATCGGTAAAATGAGAGTTTTTTTCTAAGAGTTCAAACTTCTTGGTCTTCATGGGATAACAATCAAAGCTAGAACCTAAAATGTCTCCAATCATTGCACCTAACATGTGTCCTCATTTATTAGAGATTGAAAAGATTACTTAGAATTTCTGCAAAGGAATGCAGCCGTTTGGAAGGACGTAGTCTAGCAAATAGGTTGCTATTTGTCAAGCTGAATAGTGAGTTTTTGGAAGGGTTTGGAAGGGTTAGAAGGTTGTCTGACTATGTTAAATTAATGGATTGTGAAAAAATATAGTTCCATAACCATTAAATATTATTAAATTGAACAATTTATCAAAGGAAGAAGAGTAAAAACACCATAGTTCTTTAAAGTTAAATTAACAAATCCAATTTGACACCCATTAGAATAATAATTGAATTTTTTCTAAATGATGATTGTGAAATCTTTTGTCAAGATATTTAGGTTTAACTCTTTTCATTAATTGTAGTTTTTCACTATCTGGCCAATCTAAGTCAATTACCTCGGCCACTAATTCTGGATGATTGCAAATTAAGGCCATGTCACAACCACTCTCTAATGAAACTTGAACTCTCTTTACAATGTTATTAATAAAATGTGCACCTAACATTGATAAGTCGTCACTAAACACCACCCCACCAAAACCTAATTGCGTTTGCAAAACATCTTTTATCCACTTTGATGAAAACCCTGATGGCTTATCATCAACCTGCGCATACACTACATGTGCTGGCATAACAGCATCTAAACCATGATTAATCAAATTTTTGAAACAGAGTATATCCTTCATGATTTCATTCATTGGGCGCTCATCAATCGGTAAATCTAGGTGCGAATCACATGCTACATGACCATGCCCAGGAAAATGTTTACCAACACACTTCATACCAACTTCGTGCAGTCCCTTAATTAAAGCTCCTGCAAGCTTTATTACCACCTCAGGATTGGAATGAAAAGCTCTATCACCAATGGCTGAGGAATGCCCGTAATCCAAATCTAAAACTGGAGTAAAAGAAAAATCTACATCAATCTCTGATAATTCAGTGGCCAAAACACAACCACAAGAAAAAGCAGTTTCAAGCGCTTTTTCTGGATTTTGATCATAAACATCGCCTAATTTAGACATGGCTGGTAAGTGTGTAAAGCCTTCTCTAAATCGTTGTACTCTACCACCCTCATGATCAACTGCAATCAGTAAGTCTTGATTAATTTTCCGTATCGCACCAATCAGTGTTTTAACTTGATTAATATTTTGATAATTACGTGTAAATAAAATCACACCTCCAATACTCGGTTTGGCCAGTTGGGTCTTTTCTACTTCGGTCAGTTTAAAACCTGACACATCCATCATGATTGGACCTAGTTTCATTATCTAATCAATATAAGGTTTGACTTTATATACCAGCCATAATACTGGCACACCAATTAAAGTGGTTATCACAAAAAATTCACTATAGCCAAATTGCATGACTATCGTACCTGAATACCCGCCAAAAATCTTAGGCAATAGTGTCATCAGCGAGGAAAACACTGCGTATTGTACAGCAGTAAACTGAATATTGGTCAAACTAGACAAGAAGGCAATAAACGCAGCACCAGCAAGACCGGCAGAAAGATTATCCATGGTAATTGTCACGTACAGCCAGGTAATATCATGACCTACATTAGCCAGTACAACAAATAAAAGATTGGTTAGTGCTGAAAGTAATGCACCTAAAAATAAAACCTTAAAAACACCTATTCTGTTTGCCAGAACTCCACCCACAAAGCCACCTGCAATAGTCATAAACAATCCATATGTTTTTGAAACTGTCGCAATTTCAACTTTGGTAAAACCTATGTCTTGGTAGAAAATATTCGCCAGCACTCCTAAAACAATATCACTGATACGGTAAAGACCAATCACTGCTAATAATAGAATCGCTACCCTCATGCCGTAGCGATCAAAGAAGTCTTTTACAGGTTCAATAAAAGTACTATTAACCATTGATCCGTTAACAATATTAAGTTCAATTAAGATTCTAGCAGCAACATAAGCACCCACGAGCGCTATCAACATGCGAAGACTACCAACAATAAAACCAGAAAGATGTTTGTTAGCAAAAGTATCTGTCAAAATCTCTTTAGCCATTTTTACCAAATCTGCGGTAGCAATAAAAGTTAAAATAAAAGCTACAACAATTGATAAAAATAATAAGAAAAATCGTGCGTAGTCAGTGGTGGTGAATTCTGTTTCTTTTCTTTCAGATTTAGGTTCATTAATAATCAGTGTTGTAACTACACCAATTAACATTACTGCCGCCATCATTTGATAAGTGCCTGACCAAGCATCATAACTATATAGCTCTTTCGTTGAACCTAAATAACTGGCAATAAACAATCCACCAGCACCAGCTACCAACATACCAATACGGTAGCCGGCAATATAGGTTGCTGAAAGCATCGACTGCATATCTTTATCCGCTGATTCAATACGATAAGCATCAATTACAATGTCTTGTGTCGCTGATGCAAAGCCTAATAGCACTGCACCATAGGCCATTAATGTCAGACTTTCAAAACTGACCTTTGGATCTATTGATGACATTAGTAAAATAGCACCCATAATAGCCAGTTGTGAAACCAGCATCCATGAACGCCGGCGACCTAATGATTTGGTTAAAACTGGTAAAGGTAATCGATCAACCAGTGGTGCCCATACAAATTTAAAAGAGTAACCGAGTGCCGCCCAAGAAAAATAAGTAATGGTTGATTTAACTACTCCTGCTTCATTCAACCATAGACCAAGGGTAGAAAAGATAAGCAAAATCGGTACACCGGCTGAGAATCCCAAAAACAACATGGTCATCACTCGAGGATGAATGAATAATTTAATACTATTGAAGACGCTCATAGGTTTTTTCCTGTATGTATTTTGATAGTTTAATCATTACTAAATTATAACGACATCTTCACCAGTGTGAATGCTCTCAAATAACTCAATCACATCATAATTGTGCATGCGAACACAGCCTTTTGATCCTGGAATTCCCATTGGTGTTTCATCAGGTGAGCCATGAATATAAATATAACGAATTTTGGTATTTTGATTATGAATGTCAACCCCTTCTAACCAAAGAATACGAGTGAGTATCCAATCCCTATCAGGATATTTCTTAGCTAGATCAGTATTATAGATCTCGCCAGTTGACTCTCTGTGAATCAGTACAGAACCCAATTCAAGATTAGCTCCAATTTTTTCAGCAATTTTAAATTTACCTGTTGGTGTACAGTAAGAATTATCAACTTCACCTAAACCGTTTTTTGCTGTACTAATTGAATAATATATTCCTTTATATTCAAGTGTTTGTTTGGAAATATTGATTGTAATCATTTGGGAAATAATGCTATAGATTCCAGATTATAGTGAACCATTAAGACATGTTAATTTCTTAATAATCGATTATTCTAAAATCTACCATGTCTAATAATTTTATTTGTTTTACCAAATAATATGATTTTACACTTATAGTAAAATACTTTTACTATTTCATTTTTCTTAAAATCATCGATTAGTGCATTACCTTTCCTGAATCATAAGTTAGTTCATCATTCTCGCCAATCCAAGAAATGTTCGCTACTCCTCCTAAATATAGTGGCATCAATAGTTTAATTAAAATCAAATCAACTACTGTTTTTTAAAACTTCATTGTAGTGAATATTTAGTAAGGTTATTGGGATCACTTTAGCTTCTTCATTTGTTTCTAGTTATTAAGTATAAAAGACATCCATCGCGATGCCACTAATAAGACTGATAACTTTTTTCATCATTTGCTTACTTGAAATAAATTTATTTTTTTTACAATAAACTATAGTTAGATAAAGTGTTCATGGATTTCTTTCCTAAAGGTTTGTATGTCTAGATCTTTATTATGGCGACTAGGGTACACCATATTATTCAAAAGAATCACAGATTTTTTCTTATGATAATCAAACCATACGCTTGTACCAGTATAACCAGTATGTCCCATTGCACCTGGATGATTCCCACGGCTAGAGAATTCTAAACTTGGAGGTAGTCGCCAACCGATACCATAAGAAGGTAATTCCTTAGACTCAGATTTTGATTTTATTACCATGGTTGCTTCTTCTCTTAGACCAAGTATTTCAAGATTATCAAGCCAAGCGTTGATATATAAAGTAAGGTCTTCAAGAGTTGAAAAAAGTCCTGCATGACCTGCTATACCTCCAATAGCGTATGCGTTTTCGTCATGAACAATTCCCTGAAGAAGTTGTTTTCTCCAACCGCAATCTTCAGTAGCAACACAAAGATCTTTTTGATATTTCTCTAATGGATTAAAACAAGTATTTTGCATTCCTAGTGGTTCAAATATTAACTGATTTGCTAATGTGTCAAGACTCAATTTCGTAATTCGTTCAATAATATGTCCTAATAATATCCAACCTATGTCACTGTAGCATCTAGATCCAGGTATCAATAATTGAGTTTGAAGTACATTGGCTTTTAAAACTGAAGAGTCGTTTGAAAGAGCAAAAAGTGGTTTCCAAGCAGGCAAACCACTTGTATGGTTGAACAAATCAATTATTTCAACATCACCTAATGAAGGTTCTTGAAACCAACCTGCACTTGAGATATAAAATTTAACTTTTTCCTTTAAATCTAGTTCTCTTCTTTTCAAAAGAATTAAACAGATAGGCAAGGTAGCAACAACTTTAGTAAGAGAAGCAAGATCAAATAAAGATTGGCTCGTTATTGATGTTCCACCTATGCATGTTAAACCTTGATAAACATGCTTCCATTTTCCTTTATTTTTCGCAGCTAATGCGAAACCTGAACCAGGGTAGTCGAAGTGTTTCAATTTCTGATATTACTAGATTATTTAAATTGATCTCAATGGAAAACCCACATTTTCTGATCTAAAAGACACTGGACAGCAGCATTGGCAGATTCTTATCTGAAATGAGAGTAAATAAGGTGTTGAACAGATAATTTAGTTAAATATTAAATGAATCTCGAATAAAAATATATTTAACATTGTCAGAGCTATGTATCTTTTTACTAGTAGAACCAATGTATAACATCAATCAGATTTTTATACAAGAATGTCGTAAAATTGTGGAATGCTTCCAACCGTGAAGATATTTTTAGAAATATTCTGAGATGGTATTAACGATAGGTCAGGAGCATCTTCCCCCATTCACTTCCTGTAGTATTCAAGTATATTAAGTTATTTTTTTATTTTTTTTCTACTCATACCGCTAAGAAATAGCTCATTAAATGTCTCTAGGCATGTAAAGTCGTTCCAATTACTCAGGACACATCAGATTATATATCTAATGTGTTAAAATATTAATGTGCTATTTGGGAAATTAGGAGCTATTAAATTATCTATATCCTAAGTCATTGAAGGTCTTTTCCTTTTTAAATGTTTCATTTATATCTTTTTTTTCTGCTAAAAATGATCTTAAATTAAATTTAATATCATATTGGTCCTTATTAATAATAAAACTTAAACTATTATATTTAATTAAATCAATATAATAGTTTATAATAAGAAATAAATTTAAAATAGCACTTGCTATATTATTGCATATATGATATTAATATATCGAAGTAGCTAAGATTTTTTTTAAAAGAGGCATAATGAAAAATAACCAGATACAAAAACTAATAAAAGCTCTGCATCTTTTTCAGGAGCTTGATCCTGAAATGACGATACCGCAGATGCTAACTTTTTTAAATCTGTCAGAATGGGATTTGAATAAACCACCAAGTGTCACAGAACTTGGAAAAACAATGGGATTAGAAAATTCCACTACTGCAGGTAGTAGAAATATTATGGCGTGGTGTGATCTAAATCGTAATAAATTAAAGGGTTTTGATTTTATGGAGACTAAAGAGAACCCTGCATACAGAGTTCAAAAGAACGTCTATATGAAGCACGGAGGTTATGTGTTTTTAGAAAAACTTTTAAAGATACTAAACGAAGAGTGCTAAATGGCAGTACATTCAAGAGGAGCAGGTTTTCAAGCTAATCTGACTATAGATAAGAAAAGGTACCGCAAAACTTTTTCTAAATCTGCGGATGCCCAAGCTTGGGAACAAAAGATTAAGTTCTCTATTGAAAACGACATTGAAATCCTTGGGATTTCTGGTTCAAAATCTTGGACTTATAAAATAGCTTCTGATCAATGTTTTGAAATAAACTGGAAAGGTGAAAAGTCAGAAGTGACAAATGAAATGAATCGGAGGATTGTTGGAGACTTCTTGATTCACAAGTTTGGAACTGATGAAGTAGACCTTAATAAGATTACTACTTTAATTGTAGATGATTTTGTAATTTATTTTAGAAAAAAAGGTAACTCTGACAGTACTATTAATCGTAAGTTGATGTGTCTTTCCAAGATCATGAAGTTTGCTCATGAACGTAAAAAGGTAGTGGAATTACCTAAATTGCCTTTAAAAAAAGAGCCAAAAGGGAAAATTCGTTGGCTAACTCTGGAAGAGGATAAACAGCTTTTGAAATACTTTGATTTTCCTTGGACTCGCGATTATCTTGACTACTTTATAGTAGCAATTGATACGGGATTGAGAACTAGCGAAATGCTCCGCCTTGAAAAAAATGATATTCTTGAGAAGAGAATAAAAGTCGAATTAACTAAATCTGGAGAACCCAGAAAAGTTGGTTTAACTCCAAGAGCTAAAAGAGTTTTAGAAAGACGTTCAAGAGCCTTGAAAGACGATGAGAAAGTCTTTATGCTTACAAAGACAAAGTTACGTTATCGATTTGATGTAATGAGGAAAGACATTCCAGAACTAAAGGATGTTCATCCTCATGTTTTGAGGCATACCTTTTGTAGCCGTTTGGTTCAGCTGGGAGCTCCTTTAGCAAACGTCCAAGAATTAATGGGTCACGAGGTTATTGAGACTACTATGAGATATGCTCATTTAGCTCCAGATCATGACGCATCAGATATTAGTCTGCTATCGAAATATGTGACAGATTTGTGACAGATTTGCGACATTTGTGACATTTAGTTAGTACATACTAAATTATTTATAAACCATAATAGGCTGATTGTATTAGGGAAATATTTGCGAGAGTGGTGGAATTGGTAGACACGCCAGATTTAGGATCTGGTGCCGAAAGGTGTGGGGGTTCGAGTCCCCCTTCTCGCACATAATATCAGTAACTTAGCCACTAAAATCATGCATACAAATGGCTCGAATGCATACGAAATGCATACAAATAGAAAGGAGAGATATGGAAGAACTAAATAAATACACTGTAAGGTTCCAAGCCCTTTGGGATAATTACTTTTGGGCCAAGGAGCAGATTGAGCACAGGAAGAATACTATAGGATTATATCCTACTCCAGAAGAAAAAATAAAGATGAATGAGTATATGGCGTGGGCTAAGAAGCAGCCTTGGAATCTTGAGCAACAAGAACAATTTTTTCTCGCTGACTCTGAGTAAGACCAACCCCAACGAAGCCAATGATCGAGGCTGGTAGAACGCCAGTCTTTATCAGTTTCATCAAACCATAATACCCACCCCGAGCAATTTTCTCCCGGATATCTTGTATATGTTTAGCAGCAGTTAATCCATACTGTTTAGCAAGTCTCTCATCCAGTCTACGCAAGTTATCCGCTATGTCTGGTCCTATAGCTTCAAACCTTTCTCTGATTAATAGGGTTACCACATCGATGTCGTCCGTTACGGGCTGGATGATGAACTTGAAATTGGGGGAGGAATGAAATTGAAATATCTCCAAACATCAGACTGGCATTTAGGCCAATCCTTTTCTTCAAGTTTCACATGGTTAATAATATTGTTCAATCAAACAGAAGCCATCATAAATCGGATTGCTTTTCAATGTGGAGATTTTTCTAAGCGGGTCTTTCTTTGGTGACGCCATCTGAGGAAGTGTCTATGAATATATGCGACTAGCTACTTTATGTATTGATAGGAGGTGCCCCTGTGTGCTCCCACGGGTTCTATATACAACACCTAACACCCCCCTAACTCCTCAAGTTTCGGCAGCTACTGCCTGATGAAGATCCAAAAGTCACCGATGAAAAGGCAACATATTTTGCCTCAACAATGGTTGAATTCCAGGCCAAAATTTAAAAAAATAAATCCAGCAGGCGTAGTGTGTCCATAATATGCTGATTCCCACCTATTCCTGATTTAAACTGATCCAAGAACCACAACAAAACCCAAACCAAAACCTCTGATTTTCACCAATCATCACTTCGGGGAAAAAATAAAATCACAGTAAAAATTCCCCTTGACACTTAAAATCCAAGCAAGTATACTCTGAAAAGTTTAGCGTAATCTGGCGTAGTGCTGAACCCACTTAACGCCAGCAATTCCATTAATATTTAAAAGGAGTTAATGATGTACAAGTCCCTTAAGAAAATTGGCCTGGGTTTGGTTTTATCCTGCTTTTCCATGACAGCCGGCCAAGCAGCCGAGGGTCCATTGAATGTTGCACTCGATGGAACCTTTGCTCCTCATGCTATGCCGAAAATGTCAGGTGGTGTCGAAGGTTTTAATGTTGATTTTGCAAATGAGATTGGCAAACGCCTTGGTCGCAAAATGAATATTACCGCCGCTCAGTGGTCAGGCCTTTTACCCGGCATGCAAGCGGGCACATATGATTTCCTGGTTGCGCCAACCACCGTTACGGTTGAGAGAACAAAAAACATCCTGTTCTCCGAAGGATACTTAAACACAGATTTCTGGTTTGTAATTAAAAAGGGTTCCGCACAAGTTACCTCTCTGGAAGGTTTCAAAGGCAAAACCATAGCGGTTAACAAAGGCTCTGCCTACGATAGATGGGCGCGTGGTCTGATAAGTAAAATTGGCTGGAAAATAGATTCCTATGGCACAAATACTGATGCTGTTCAGGCCGTTGTTTCCGGACGGGCATACGCAAACGTTGCCGGTAACACAGTTATTGCCTGGGCTGCCAAGAAAAATCCGGCAATTGAGCTTTCTTATCGCCATTCAACTGGAAATGTTTTTGCCGTTCCATTTCGTAAAGACGATGTTGCCATGCGCAACAAGGTTGAAGGCGTTATTGAGTGCATGAAACTGGACGGAACAATGGCCAAGCTATCAGTAAAGTGGTTCGGTGTTGAGCCTAGTCCTGGCGATGCAGCTGTTTCAGCATATGAAGGTTATGGCGTACCAGGGCTTGAAGGCCATCAGTCAGGCCCTCATCCACTAATTTGTAAGTGACGCAAAATTTCCCCAGCCTGACACCCAGTCAGGCTGGGGAATTACTTCACCTTATTTATTGTTGATAGAGGAAAAATTTGCGTGGATGCCAACAGCGGAATTATTCTTCAAGTTACCGACCTTCATAAATCTTTTGGAAACCTTAAAGTTCTGAAGGGAGTTGATTTATCGCTCAAGAAAAGTGAACTTGTTTTTATTCTTGGTCCATCCGGTTCAGGAAAAAGCACCTTCTTACGTTGCTGTAATCGTTTGGAAGAAGCCCACAGGGGTACAATCACTTTCAACAATATCAATATTCTAGATGCTGGCACGGACATTAATAAATATCGCCGCCAAATCGGAATGGTGTTTCAATCTTTCAATCTCTACCCGCATCTCTCGGCAGAACGCAATGTGATGCTGGCATTAAGAAAAGTCCTTAGCCTGAGCAAAGCTGATGCCCATGATATTGCCCTAAAACAACTTGACCGCGTTGGTTTACTTGATAAAGCTGAAAGTTTACCCGCTCAACTATCAGGTGGGCAACAACAACGTGTTGCGATTGCCCGCGCCCTCGCTCTTGACCCGCAAATTATGCTTTTTGATGAACCTACCAGTGCCCTTGACCCAGAACTCGTCGGCGATGTCTTGAATGTTATGAAGGATCTGAAAGACAACGGCATGACTATGTTGGTTGTCAGTCATGAGATGAGTTTTGTCAGGGCGGCAGCCGACCGTATTATTTTCATGGAAAATGGTTATATTGTTGAACAGGGGCCACCTGAAAAACTATTTGAAAATCCTGAACATCAACGAACTCGTGATTTCCTTCGTCAAATCGAGCACTGAAGACAATGACCCAGTGGGAACGATTTCTCGACACTTTTTTCAAGTGGGACGTAATAGTCCAATACCTGCCAGCAATTGGCAGAGGTTTCGTCGTCACCTGTGAACTGGCAGTCCTGGTCGTTATTTGTGGAATTAGCCTTGGACTAATTCTGGCTTTAATTCGATCCTATCAGATCAAGATTATTAATTTTTTCATTATTTGCCTTGTTGACATCTTGCGCTCCTTGCCACCGTTGGTTTTGATCCTCCTGTTCTATTTTGGTCTACCAAATGTAGGACTAAACTTCAGTGGGTTTATGGTTGTCATTCTGGTACTGTCTTTTGTTCTGGGGGCGTTTGCCGAAGAAATATTTTGGGCCGGCATTACTTCCATTCATAAAGGACAATGGGAAGCATCGAGGTCAACAGGCTTGGGATACTCCCAAACATTAGTCTATGTAATTCTGCCTCAGGCTATTCGAATGACAATACCTCCGTTAACCAACCGGACAATCGCCATTACAAAAAATACGGCGCTGGGGATGGTTGTTGGCGTCGGTGAAATTCTTAATCAGGCTACTATCGCTCAGTCTTTTTCCTCTAATGCCTCTCCCTTAATGATGGGGGCAATTGCCTATGTTCTGCTGTTTGTACCGATAGTTTATCTGGGCCGCAGGATTGAAACCCGCTTTGCCTGGAAGAAAAACTGATGGAACAAATTATTCAGCAATTCTTCAATATCGGTATTATGATTGAGGCGATGCCAATCGTCTGGCGTGGCCTGGGGATGACATTGATGCTTAGCGCCGCTGTTATCCCCTTGGGTTTGATGGGAGGGCTTGGTGTCGCATTACTAGGGGATAGCCGGTTCGCTCTGGTTCGTTTTCTGGTAATTATATATGTTGATTTCTTTAGAGCCATTCCGCCGCTTGTATTGTTGATCTTTATCCATACAGGATTGCCTTTTGCCGGAATTCGCATGAGCCCATTCACGTCTGTTTGTTTAGCATTTTTGCTCAACAACTCTGCCTATTATGGCGAGGTTTATCGTGCAGGTATTGAAAGTATCGGTAAGGGCCAGACAGAGGCTGCCCGCTCAACTGGGCTAAGTCGATTTCAGACAATGATATATGTCATATTGCCACAGGCTGTTCGCAATGTCCTGCCGGACCTGATCAGTAACACAATTGAAGTTGTAAAGCTGACGTCACTGGCCAGTGTCGTCGCCTTGCCAGAGCTGTTGTATTCATCTGATATGGCACGCTCAATTTCTTACAATGCATCGCCTATCGTAATGGCGGCGATTATTTACCTCATTATTTTATGGCCTTCAGTGAGAATTTTAAGTCGGTTTGAGCAAAAATTGGCCACCAGTTAATTTGTCTGTATTTGTTATAAAGGAGATACTGAAATGAGAACAGTCGTTGTTGGAGGAGCCCAGATGGGAGCCATTCAGAAGGCCGATACCCGTGAACAAGCTGTAGTACGAATGATTTCCTTGCTGGAAAAAGCCAACGCCGAAGGGTGTACTTTCGTTGTATTTCCAGAATTAGCCCTAACGACATTTTTCCCACGCTGGTATATGGAAGATCAGGCCGAGGTCGATACGTGGTTTGAACGTGAAATGCCGGGCCCCTTGACACAGCCCTTATTTGACCGAGCTCGTGAACTCAAAATTGCCATATCATTTGGCTTTGCAGAACTGACATCGGAGGGGCTTCATTATAACTCCTCAATCCTGACGGATCGAGATGCCAACATTGTCAGCCTTTACCGGAAAACCCACCTGCCTGGTCATTCAGAATTCGATACGGAGCGTGATTTTCAACACCTTGAAAAACGATATTTCTTACCGGGCGATACTGGCTTTTCCGTGACCAGGACAATGGATGGCATTTTTGGAATGTGTATTTGTAATGACAGACGCTGGCCTGAAACCTACCGGGTAATGGGGCTTCAAGGGGTGGAAATGGTTGTCCTTGGTTACAACACACCCTCCGTTAATCCTCAGAACTCAAAAGAAGGCCCGGCAGATCGTTTGTTCCATAATCGTCTGGTCTTGCAATCAGGTGCTTATCAAAATTCAACCTGGGTCGTTGCGATTGCTAAGGCAGGAGCTGAAGATGGTTTCCCCTTGATCGGTGGCAGTTTGATTGTCAACCCGGATGGAAAAATATTGGTTGAGGCTAAGACCGAAGAGGATGAGCTGATTGTACATGCCTGTGATCTGGATGACTGCAATTTTGGTAAGAAAACCATTTTCGATTTTGCCCGCCATCGTCGCACGGAACATTATGGGTTAATTGTTGAGCAAACCGGTGTAATCGAGCCTGTGAATAGCAATGTTTTTTGACTTTGAAGAACTTGGGCCAAAGGATCGCTATAAATTGATTACGGCGACCGTTGTGCCTCGCCCAATAGCGTTGGTCACTACCCGTAACGAGAATGGTTCAATCAATGCTGCACCGTTCAGTTTTTTCAATGTCTTTTCAGAGGATCCGCCTCTGGTTGTTCTTGGTTTACAGTCGAAACCTGACCTAAGCCTAAAGGATACAACTCACAACATTCGTCTGACCGGTGAATTTATCATAAATCTGGTTGACGAAAGCATTGCAGAGCGGATGGTGGCCTGTGCCGCAGATTTTCCAAAAAATGAAAGTGAGATTGGCCCAGCAGGGCTATCACTAACACCTTCTGAACATATTGATGTAGAATATATTTCAGAGGCTCCCGTGGCTCTGGAATGTCGCCGTGTTACTGTTTTACAATTTGCCAAGACTCGAGATTTGGCAATTGGTGAAATTGTTGGACTCCATGCCAAAGAGGGTTTGATTGACCCTGAAACGAAGCGCATTAACTGGGATAATTATAACCCGATTGGCCGCCTGTATGCGAACCAATATATCAGGACACATGATCGATTTTCAATGGACATTCCTTCACCAGAAGATATAATCAGTGGAAAAATTAAAAATTTTACCGAAGAGAAATAACGTGACTGAGCTAATAAGTGAAGATTCCAAAGGGGTCTATGTCATATCTGCGACGCCATTTGATGATATCGGTATCATTGATTACGACAGTGCCGATAGTTTAGTTGAATATTATATCGACAAGAAAGTCTCTGGAATGACAATCTTGGGAATGATGGGAGAAGCGGTCAAAATGTCGGTTGATGAGGCCCAAACCTTCATAACTTATATGATTAAGCGGGTTAACGGTCGGGTACCTGTCATAGTTGGCATTTCTGATCCAGGGACGAATAATCTGGCTGATATTGCTAAGGGCAGCATGGACTCTGGAGCTGCAGGTGTGATGATTGCCCCTGTTTCCAACTTGAAGACAGAAGAAGCCATTTATAATTATTTCTGCCAGGTGTTTGAAGCATTGGGGCCGGATATTCCGGTTTGCTATCAGGACTACCCACAAACGACCAATGTATTTATTTCCCCCGATTGTTTTAACAGACTGGTTCGTGATTTTGATCAACTGGTGATGTTCAAACATGAAGATTGCCCTGGTCTCGGTAAGCTAACAAGCATCAGAAATGCCCCTGACAGAGAAAATAATCTACGCAGGGTTTCAATTTTGGTTGGAAACGGCGGTTTGTACCTGCCAGAAGAACTGGGCCGCGGCGCAGATGGGGCAATGACAGGGTTTGCCTTCCCTGAGATGATGGTTGAAGCGATTGATCTCCACAGAGCCGGTCAGATCAGCGAGTCACAGGATATATTTGATCTGTACCTTCCCGTCGTCCGTTATGAACAACAGATTGGTTATGGTCTTGCTGCAAGGAAAGAAATTTTGCGTCGGCGCGGTGCAATCGCCAATTCATCAACCCGTGCGCCGGGACCGAAAATGACAGCCGTCGATCATGAGGAGCTGACTGGATTGTTAGCCCGCCTTGATACACGGTTGAAAGCAATTGGTCGTAACCTGTAAGGAGAACTTTATGAGTAAATTAGATTTGATAATTCGCGGAGGGACGGTCGCAACAGCCAGTGATACCTTCAAGACTGATGTAGGTGTTCGTGCGGGAAAAATAGTAGCTTTGGGGCATGAACTTGGTAAGGCTGAACGGACGATTGAGGCAGAGGGCCAGTTGGTATTGCCCGGTGGTATCGAGGCGCATTGTCATATCGAGCAAGAATCATCGACTAGGATCATGACTGCCGATGACTTCTATTCTGGCAGTGTCTCGGCTGCATTTGGAGGAAACACAACTTTCATTCCTTTTGCTGCCCAGCATCGAGGCCAAAATCTTCGGGATGTCATCAAGACCGCCCATGACCGGGCCGGGCCAAAATCTGTCATTGATTATGCTTTCCATTTGATCATCTCCGATCCTACTGAAAATGTACTGTGGGAGGAACTGCCAGCCTTGATTATGGAGGGCTATTCTTCATTCAAAGTTTACATGACCTACGAAATGCTAAAAATTAATGATCATCAGATGTTGGATGTACTCTCCATTGCACGTCAACACGGAGCAATGACCATGGTCCATGCGGAAAACAATGATGTCATCAACTGGCTTTCAGAGCGTTTGTTGAACGGAGGTTATGTAGCTCCCAAATATCATGCTGTCAGCCATAACTCGATTGCCGAAAGCGAAGCCTCTCGCCGCGCAATTGATCTGGCTCGACTGACTGATGCTAAGTTGTTGATTGTACATGTCTCGGCACCGGAAGCTGCTAATGCCATTCTCAAAGCCCGAAATCAGGGGTTACCGATATACGGTGAAACCTGCCCGCAATATCTATTTTTGACAGCCGACGACCTCGACCGTGAGGGCATGGAAGGCGCCAAGTTCTGCTGTTCGCCTCCCCCACGGGATAAAGCCGGGCAGGATGCGATCTGGCTCGGCTTAACCAACGATACGTTTCAGGTGTTCTCTTCTGATCATGCCCCTTACCGCTATGATGAGACTGGTAAATTCAATGCCGGTCCGAATCCCACGTTTAAGAAAATCGCTAACGGAGTACCCGGTATTGAAACCCGTATGCCATTACTATTTTCCGAAGGCGTCAGAAAAGGACGCTTGTCATTGAACCAGTTTGTGGCCCTGACATCGACCAATGCAGCTAAAATCTACGGCCTCCATCCGCGTAAAGGAACGATTGCAATAGGGAGTGATGCCGACATCGCGATCTGGGATCCCAATTGGGAACGAGTTATTTCTACGGCGATCCTGCATGATAATATGGATTACACCCCATATGATGGAATGGAGATT
>Ga0209501_10003027_pt1 | contig 17193 bp, 18 predicted proteins | sample ArcticOcean_MG_C_4_FD_187434 | JGI IMG/M metagenome (GOLD analysis project Ga0209501, IMG submission 187434) | Marine microbial communities from western Arctic Ocean - ArcticOcean_MG_CB4_134 (SPAdes) (version 2) | ecosystem: Environmental > Aquatic > Marine > Oceanic | place: Arctic Ocean...
ACGATTGAAGTCGCTGAGCTAACCCGCAAGGGAGGCAGGCGCCGAGGTCGGGTTTGGTGACTGGGACGAAGTCGTAACAAGGTAGCTGTACCGGAAGGTGCGGCTGGATCACCTCCTTTTATGGAGCCCAGACTGAACCTGTTAAGTCCCGACTAGTCGGGATGCGGAGGTCAAGTCCACTCCTAGGTCGTTCGGTGGGTGTTCCGTCATCCTGATAGCCGACAGGTAGAGCGCGATAGTGCTCCCCGGCTAGATGGAGCGGTTCCCTAAGAAAGCTCACTGACCTCAGACTTGATCTGAGGACCTATAAACAACAATAACAACAAACTATGGACACCACCTAAGTCTTTCTTCCACTACTCAGTAGTTAACAAAAGGAAAAGCCCCGATGTGAATCGGGGTTTTTCTTTTTGGCTTTTATCTTCGTTTGCCACCGTGACGGATTGGGAACAACGAAATTCCCCTTTAAGAAAGCGGGAGATTTGCGATTAACTTTTCTTCATCCGCATGGAAGAGTCGATTTACTCTGACGACAAGCTCTCTGTCTTCAGTTCTTCCTCCCATACCATGCCGCTAAACCGCTCCAGTACGATTGCCAGCCTCCAGCCATTGTCTACATTGGGCGAATGGCCTGACTGATGAAAGATCGAAAGATGACGGATCTCTTCTGGGAGCGCCAGATAATCCGCCAGAATATTATCCACGCCAACAGTCTTATCCAAGTCCCCGCCCATCACCATCGTTGGAATCTTTATCTTTCGGAGTCTATCCCTGAGACGAAGAGCAGCCATAGACCTTCTGCCACCAATGAAACGCTCCACCGGGTTATGGGCTATGTCAGCGAGGACCGCCTCTTTAAAGTCTTCGGTCACATGGGCGGCATCAAACCCCATATCGCCAGCCGGCGGCTTCGGGCTGAGTAAATTCTCTTTCAGTTCGTCTTCCCAGCCGTTCTTCAACGTCCGACCGTTCAGCGGGGTGGAGTTGAGTAAGACCAACCCCTTAATCAGATCTTGGTGATCCAGGGCAAACTGTGTAACGGTCGCGCCTCCCATTGAATGTCCAACTAGAGTGAAACCGTCAAGGTTCAACGCTTCGGCTGCCTTGAAGAGATCTTCGGCAAAGGTCTCCACGGAATAGTCTCCTTCTTTGAACGGTGTCCCGTCCAAGTGCGACCGATCCGAATTTCCAGCGCCCCTGTTGTTCAGCACTATCACCCGGAATCGGTCTTCCGAAAGGTGCTCTAGGGTATAACGCCAGATTGCTGCTGAAGACGCATAACCGTGCACGAGGACCACCACGTCTAAACCGTGGCCTTGTTCAAAATATTCCAACTGAACTGAGCCGGCCTGAACGAATTTCGGTTCCATTGCTGCCTCTTAATCTCATCTATAAGTTCTAGTGGTTGGGCATTATATCAAGCGAACGTGACATTTAACCGAAATTGTTTCTGCGTTTTGATTGGCAATATTCAGCGATGAACTTTGTTACTGCGCTTCTACGCTAGTTCAGTTATGCTATCTACCACCCTAGAAATCCTCGTTGAACCCACGTGTGTTTCACCTTGGTTTATCCTTGGCGGACCAACAGAATAAAGCCCAGGCATTTCCACCCAAATATGCAATCCGAATTGGAGGACCCATGCGACTAGAAGGTAAGGTAGCTTTAATTACGGGCGCTGCCCACGGTATGGGGGCTGAAGACGCCCGACTCTTTGCCCGGGAGGGCGCTAAGGTCGCCATTGCCGACATCCGTGAGGAGGATGCTCGCAAGGTAGAAGCCGAGATTGCCGAGGCGGGCGGCGAGGCCATGGTGATCATGCTTGATGTGAGTAAAGAGGACCAGTGGGAGCAGGCTGTAGCCGCAGTAGTCGCCAAGTTCGGAAAGTTGGACATTCTAGTCAATAACGCCGGCATCAGCGGCAGTGGAGAAAGCGACTCCAGCAGTACCGACGCTTGGGACCGCCTGATAGACATCAACGCCAAGAGCGTCTTTCTAGGCATGAAACACGCCATCCCGGAGATGGAGAAGATTGGCGGTGGGGCCATAGTGAACATATCCTCAATCTCCGGGCTTGTGGGTCAAGAATCGATCCACCCCGGCTATAACGCTTCTAAAGGCGCGGTTAGGTTGGTGACCAAAGCGGCGGCGGTGCAACACGCCAAGAGCGGCATCCGGGTTAACTCGGTCCACCCGGGTATGCTCCCGCCTATGCTGACCTCGTTCCAGCGGGGGGATCCCAACCGTGAGGCGATGAACGCCAACGTCCCCATGGGCCGAGAGGGTGAACCAATCGAGGTCGCCAACGCAGTTTTATTCCTAGCTTCGGACGAGGCGTCCTATATCACCGGGACTGAATTGGTGGTGGACGGCGGGTTCACCGCTAAATAATCAAACTGAATAACTTCAACCAAGGAGCAAATCAATGCGACTGGAAGGTAAGGTAGCAATCATCACCGGCGGGGCCCACGGCATGGGCGCGGTGGAGGCAATCCTTTTCGCCAAGGAAGGCGCAAAGGTTGTGGTGGCCGATATACGTGAAGACGACGCCCGCAAGGTGGAGGCAGAAATAGCCGAGGCCGGTGGCGAAGCGATGGTGGTGATGCTGAACGTGAGCAAAGAGGACCAGTGGGAACAGGCCATCGCCGATGTTATTGCCAGGTTCGGCAAGTTGGATATCCTGGTGAACAACGCTGGCATCAGCGGTAGCGGCGAGAAGGATTTTGGCAGCACTGCCGCCTGGGACCAGCTCATGGATATCAACGCCAAAAGCGTGTTTCTAGGCATGAAACACGCAATTCCGGAGATGGAGAAAGTCGGCGGCGGGGCCATCGTAAACATATCTTCGATTTCAGGGATGGTCGGCCAGTCCTACGTTCACCCCGGCTATAACGCCTCCAAGGGCGCAGTCAGGTTGGTGACCAAAGCAGCAGCTGTCCAGCACGCCAAGAGTGGCATCCGCGTTAACTCGGTCCATCCAGGGAGCATGCCCCCAATGCTAACCTCGGGAGCGAGAGGCGATGGCGGCAGCCAAGATGCAAGGATGGCCGCCATCCCAATGGGACGCGAAGGCCAGCCCATCGAAGTAGCCAACGCCGTGCTATTCATGGCCTCGGATGAGGCGTCCTACATCACCGGAACTGAACTGATGGTGGACGGTGGGTTTACAGCGCGGTAATTCACGATAAAACGAGTATTTGTGGTGCAATAACACGCTGTCAGCCGGTAATCAAACTCTGTTGGAGAGATAACATGCGATTAGACGGAAAAGCGGCCCTGATCTCAAGGGGCGCCCACGGTATGGGCGTCGAAGAAGTCGCCAACGCCGTGTTATTCCTGGCATCCGACGAGGCTTCCTACATCACGGGCGCTGAACTGGCGGTCGATGGCGGTTTTACAGCTAAGTGATTGTTTAACGATCTAAATCGGGAGACAAGCATGGGTTTCAAGGTTCTCTATCACCTCACAACTGGCAACCTGAAGGGCATCGCCAACGAAGCAAAGTGGGCTGAGTCCATGGGCTACGACGGTCTTTGTACCGAGGACGCGGCCCACGACCCAATGCTGCCCCTGATGATGGCGGCCTCCACGACTTCACGGGTAACACTTGAGACCCGGGTCGCAATCGCTTTTCCCCGGTCGCCCATGGTGATGGCCTACGCGGCCAGAGACCTGCAGGACTTTTCCAACGGCCGTTTCCGGCTGGGCCTAGGCACTCAGGTCAAAGGGCACATCCAGCGGCGTTTCTCCACGGAATGGACCGCGCCGGGTCCCCGGATGCGCGAGTACGTCCAGTCGTTACGCGCCATCTGGGATGCCTGGCAGACCGGAGAGAGGTTGGCGCACCACGGCGAACACTACAACTTTTCACTGATGACTCCATTCTTCAGCCCCGGCAAGTCTGAGCAGCCCAACCCGCCGGTGTTCATAAGCGCCGTGAACCCCTACAACTGTCGCGTGGTCGGCGAGGTCGGCGACGGTATCGCGCTGCATCCCCTGACCACTCCCAAATACCTCAAGGAAGTGATTACCCCCAATATCGCGGACGGTGCTGCCAGAGCGGGCCGCGACCCGAAGTCGGTCAACCTCAGCAACTCGTCTTTCATAGTGACGGGCCCCAACCAGGCAGCCATCGAAGCCAATAAGTTGGCCACGAGAAAGCAGATAGCTTTCTATTGCTCCACCCGCAGTTACTCCAAGGTGCTGGAGGTGCAGGGTTTTGAAGAATTGGGCGTTTGGCTACACGAGATGTCCTTAAAACAGAAATGGGACGAGATGACAGACCTAATCACTGACGAGATTTTCGACGCCTTCGCGGTGGTCGGCGGCTACAGCGAGATACCCGGTTTATTGAAGGAACGCTTCGACGGTCTTCTGGACGAGGTAGTCTTCAACGGAATTGGGCCGGGCAGTTCAGATGAGGCTGAGGTGCGAAAAGTGATTGAGGGATTACAGCGATAAGTACCGCAACCCGCTTCAAAGCCCTGTCATGCTGAGAAGCCTCGGCCCGACTTGTCGGGTTGGGCAACGAAGCATCTGCCAATGTTCTCGAAGCGAGGGGGAAATTCTCATCAAACATGGCAGACCCTTCGGCAAGCTCAGGGTGACAATCCTGACGATTTGGTTTGGAATTCACGCCCGCCTAAACCCACTTGCCGGCTTCCACTGCGATCAGGAAGTCTGAAACGGTGCGGTTGTACAAGTCTGGCTCTTCAAGGTTGATGGTATGACCAGCTTGGGGGAAGACAGACAATCCGCAAGATGGGATGTTCCTCTTCATGAAGATGGCCGCGTCCACACAGGGAGTGTCTTCATCGCCAATCATCACCAAGGTCGGTATCTTGATTTGCTGCAGTTCTTTTTCTAGCTGGAAGATGGTCTTTCTCTTCATTTGAACCCCTCTAAAGGTCAGTGAAGACCCTTGGGCGGAGTGGGCTGCCAGTCCCGCATGAAACTTGGCCCAGCCGACTGGGTCTTTGCGCAGGAATTGTTGTCGCTCCGCACCCCGAGCGTAATTATCAGCAAACTTCTCCATACCCTCGGAGACCATCGACTCGCTAAGCGCCTGCCACGACGCCACCAAACGTTCCCGGTCAACCGGATCGGAGCCAGCGCCTGCCGAAGCTACGACCAGTGACCGACACATCTCCGGATGCGCGATGGCAAACCCAATCGTCAACGTACCACCCATTGAGAGACCGCCGATGTGAGCCTGTTCGATTCCCAAGTGCTGTAGCAGGCGGCGCAGGTCTTCTACCTGGATGTCTTGGGAGTACGCCTCTGGGTCGTCGGGAACCTCAGACGGCGGATACCCTCGGTGACAATAGGTAATCACCTGGTAGCGCCTGGAGAAGTAATTCACCTGAGGTTCCCAGCTAGTGATGTCTCCGGCAAATTCATGGGCCAGCACTATGGGGTAGCCTTCGCCAGCCACCTGGTAGTAAATTTCAACACCGTCAGATGAAAAAGTGGGCATGGTCGTACTCCGATTTAAATTCGACTGGGTACGTTTTACTCCCAGGCGAATCCGATTCTATGCCGCCCGGCGAAGGCCGTCAATTTGGGGGTTGCCACGCTCCGGCAAACAGGCTAGGCTTCGGCCAATCTCAAGTATCTGGAGGCAACAATGCTAAACAAAGTACACCATGTGACCTATGTCGTGGAGAGTATCTCCGACATGGCCACCTACATGGAAAAGAACTTTGGTATAAAGCCGATCTCAACCGATGAGTTCCCCAAGCAGGGTTTCAAGTCCATTCTCTTCCGCATCGGGGAAACCCTGGTCGACTTCTTTGAGCCTCTTCGCGAAGACACCACGATGGCACGGCAATTGAAGGCCTCCGGCCCCGGAGTGATGCACGTGGCCTGGGGTGTTGACGGCATCGACGCCGCCTTCAAGAGCCTGCAAGACAGTGGCAGCACCATGCGCGGCGATGCGCCTGCAGTGAGTCCCTTCGGCTATAAAACTGCGAACATCGAGACCGACAGCTCTCTTGGGATTCATTTCCAGTTGGCTGAAGGCGAGCCAGCGTAAATCCGGCACCACTAACACGCGGCACTAATTGAATTATTAATCGACACAAAGTCCCTTTTCGAAAAGGGGCTAGGGGGATTTTTGGAATACAACGCACTTGGGCGCACTGGGCTGAACGTATCTCGCGTTGGGTTTGGCGGCGGTGGAATTGGCCAAGTCTGGGGCGAAACCACCCGCGACGAAGCCATCAGAGCAGTCCATAGCGCGCTGGATCTTGGTATCAATTACTTTGATGTTGCACCGGCCTACGGAAACGGAAAGGCGGAAGAAGCCCTCGGTTTGGCCCTGGAAGGCCGAACCGAACAGGTGATTATTGGCACCAAGGTCAGACTAGCCGCCGAAGATATGGACGATGTTACCGGTGCCGTGCAACGCTCCATAGAAACCAGTCTGCGTTTATTGAAGCGGGATTCGGTGGACATCCTACACGTCCACAACCGGTTCACCGAAAACAGGGGCGACACGCCGAACTCGATCTCCGCCGAAGACGTGGTGGGCCCGGTACTGGAAGCGTACAAGGCCATGCAGCAGGCTGGAAAAGTCCGGTTCATCGGTCTTTCCGCCATGGACCACCACGTACCAACCCTGAACCAGATTATGGGAACCGGAGACTGGGATACGGTTCTGGCCTACTATAATCTTCTGAATTGGACCGCCATGCGCCCACCGCCGCCGGGGGGTAATCTGTTCGACAACGGCCAAAATATCCCACTGGCCAAGACACACAACATGGGTGTGATTGGAATTCGATCCCACGCCGCAGGCGCCCTGTCAGCCGCCGTGGACCGTCCAGTATCGGCCGATAACGAGTTGCTACGCCAGGATGTTGTCAGCGCAGCCCGACTAGAATTCCTGCTAAACAGCCCTATCGATACACTGTCCCAGGCTGCTACGATTTTCTGCCTGATGAACCGTGATATTCACACCACCGTTCCTGGAGTGAAGAACCAAGCAGAGACCGAGGAAATGGCCCGTTGCATGGACATGAATCCCATCGGTCCGGCCCACATGACTCGACTTAGGGAACTGTATTTCAAGGGTTTTCGAGGATAACCCTTAAACCCGGGGCCAGACCTGATTCGAGAAGTCTTCCATCAGCCCCAACATCTGGTCCAGATCATCGGTCTGCCGCAGGAAGTCCCAGATCATGGTGGTCACGCCCATGTCCTGGTAGCGGCGTATGTCGCCGGCAATCTGGTCGGCGTCGCCCACGAACGGCAACCTATCTGCCCCGCCCGCATCTTTGGTCAACTCAAACTGATGCGTGCGGTAGATGGTCTCAATGGTTTTTGGGTCGCGGTCGAAACGCTGCGCGTATTGGGCCAAGCGGTCCAATCCCGCCTTCAACTCATCCGGCGTGCCCATGGGGAAGGTGGGGTTGGAACCCAGGGGATACCAGCCGTCAGCCAGTTCTGCTGTTCGGCGCAGCGCCGGACGACTCTCACCGCCCACCCAGATCGGCGGATGCGGCTTCTGCACCGGCTTGGGCAGAAAAGTAATGTCGTCAAAGCTGATGTACTTGCCCTCAAAATGGGGGTCGTCTTCAGTCCACAGAACTTTGAAGGCGCGGATGTATTCATCGGTCACCGCGCCCCGTTCTTCAAATGGTGGCAGGCCCAAAGCCTCAAATTCCTCGCGCATCCAACCAACGCCAACACCCACCACCAAACGGCCTCCGGAGAGAACGTCCAGGGTCGCCAGCGACTTAGCGGCGATTAACGGGTTCCGATGTGGGACGATCAACACACTGGTGACCAGCCGAATTTTGCTGGTCTGACCGGCGATGTATGACAGCAGCGTTATCTGCTCCATAGACTCGCCCGATGACGAACCCGGAAACTCGCCGCCTTCGGTATACGGATACGGCGACGAGATATTTTTGGGCACCAGAATATGGTCCCCAGTCAGCAGGGCGTCAAAACCAAACTCCTCGCCCTTCCTGGCAATGATGCCTAGTCTTTCAGGCGTGGCCAACGGACCTCGGCCCGGAATTGTGAAACCGTACTTCATGGCTCAGTCTCCAGTTTTATGTATAGTAATTAGTTAGTATTAACTTTGTCGAACAGATTGATTCACCGTTTCCAGCCGCACGCGGCTCAGTTCGGTTCGTGGGTGGTCGGAACCCAGCACCCACACTCGATCGTCAATGATTTCCTGGTGCAGAACCGCTGCCTCACTGTGCAACCCCAACTCTGACAAAGTGTTGGCCAAGCTGCTGCGGCTGCGGATGGTGTCCGGGTGGTCTCGACCCAGAACATTTTCTCGTAGTGCCAATATCTCAACAAACATGGGTCTAGCGGCCGCATACATACCGGCCGCGAAATAGGTGTTGGCCAAGCGGCTGAGGCTTCGCAGAGTCTGCGGGTGTTCTGGTCCAAGTTTGTCCGTGTGGATACGGATATTCTCAGTGTAGAGAACAAAGCACTCGTCATATTCATGCATGGCGCGCAGGGAACGGGCCAGACCACTGCGCGAATTTATAGTCTGGAAATGCCTCTCGCCCTGCGCCTCCAACCTGGTAGCCAAAACCCCACGCAACAAATCCACCGCTCCTGCGATTTGCTTTGATGAGTGGAGTTTCCTGGCCCGCGCCTCGATTTCAGAGAGGGTGGCAGGATCGAATTTCTGATTTGCCAAAGGTGATTATCCTTTGTTCATCAACGTCTTTATGGAACTGCAATTGGTCTGCCGACTACCGATGGTTCGACTGGTTCACCATGAGCGGAGGAGACAGGTATTTCTGGCCCCTAACCCCATCATCCTGAGCCTGTCTAAGGGCTCGTTGTGATTAGACCAACTCGCCTAAACTGGTCAAATTCACAGTAATACCTAAAAAGCTGCACGGAGTACCTCCATCACCTGTTCAGAGGAGGTGATGGGAACTGGGTTGTTGCGGCAACCACCATCGGTTAACACCAACTCGGCAATCTTAGGAAGGTCTTCTTCTGGTATCTCAAGTTCTCGAAGCCGGTGCGGCATACCCAATCCCAAGACAAAGTCATCAACGGCCCGCGCGGCGGCCTCGGCGGCAGCTTCGTCACTGAGGTCGCGAGTGTCCAGCCCTGCTGACCGGGCCAGCAGCGCCTGCTTAGCTGCGGAAACCGGGCGGTTGAACTCCATGACATAGGGCTGAGTGACGCATGACGTGTAGCCGTGGCCCACGGAATAATGCACGCCGATGATATGACCAATGGCATGACTAAGTCCGGTGGCGAAGTTGGGCGCGCCCATCATGGACATCCAAGCTGCCACCAGACACTGCAATCGGGCTCCAGGGTCGTTATCCGACTCTCTGGACTTGGGCAGGTGGGTAAAAATCATCTCGGCCGCAGCCAGTATCGGCGCATCGATGGCCGGCTGGTTCCCGGTGGTGTAGAGCCTTTCTATGCAGTGGTCCAGGGCCTTGACGCCCGTGGAAAGCCAGAGCCAGTCGGGCGTCCCCTCTGTCATCACCGCGTCCAGCATTATCAGGTCGGCGTACAAGCGAGGACTTCGGACACGTATTTTGTGACCAGCCTGGTCGTCCAGAACGTTGCCGCCGCCCATGTTGAACTCACCAGCGGAGAGCGTGGTCGGGATGGACACTTGCAACGGCAGGGGCTTGCCTTCCAGGTTGGGCGAAAGCATCATGTCTTGGTCTTCACCAAGTTGCCTGAGCTGTGCCTCGGTGGTGATACCTTCCGCCATTAAGACGGCAATCATGCGAGATGCGTCTGAAATTGTGCTGCCGCCGACTCCCACCAGGGTATCCACACCCTGGGCGACTGCCAGGTTCGCAGCCTCGACCGCGGAAGACAAGGGCGCACGCTGGGGCAGGTTTGAATAAACACCCGCCGACATGTCCCCAAGGGCATCGTTGACTCGGCGAACCGAGTCGGTTTTCTCCGCCACGGTTTTGCCAGACAGCACCAGAACCCGCTTGCCGCCCAGCTTCCGCACCTCTTCTTTCAAGAAATCGACTTTGCCGTTGCCGAATACGATACGTGAGGGAACCGTTGGATCAAATTCGCCTTGCAGCAGGGTTTGCTGGGTCATGCTTTTCTCCGGTGCTTGGTGGTTTATCGTGAAATTTAGCCTGAAATTTAATCCGAAAGCGGGATGATGATGGTGAACCGGTCTTCATCACCAATGACGCGGGTGGAGTGGCCCGTGCCCTCCATGTCCTCAGCCAATAAAACCGTGCCGGGGCCATATTGCTTCAGAGTGCCGTCCGGCAGCCCCAACTCCACGGAGCCGGTCAGCGAGATGCTGTACTGGCGGCGCGGCGCAGTGTGAAAGTTCAAGAAATACCCCGCCTTCACCATGCGGAATGATATACCGGGTGTTTGCTCCACGGGCGAGGCCAGGCCATACGCCCCTTCAGTGTCAGTGAATTCGGTCATCTCGAACTCTCGCTCTTCGATCACAGATTTGCCTTCCGGCCCGGTGAAAACGTGTACGAATTTAGGCATCTTCTTCTCCATTTATATGCTGGCAGCCCTCGGCTTTCAGCTACTTTATGTTTGGCGCTACTTTTTCATTCAACAATTGGACGGACTTTATCTGGTGCTCCAACGGCACGCTGCAACCAAAATTGACTTCGTAAATCACCTGAGTGATACCCAGTTCTTCCTGAAGCTCCTGCAGTTTTCCAACCACTGCTTCTGGTGTCCCGTGGATCACCATGTTGTCCATGACGTCTTCGTAGGTCATGGACTCCAAGCGCTGCGCTTGGAGCGCTCGGTCATCATTCGCCGGAATTCCTTCTTGGCCAACGGATTCTCTGATGACATGCACCAGACGTTGCATCTGGAACATGGTGCTTTCTTTGGGTTCTGAGTAGGCTTTTTCCTTGGTCTCGGCCACGTATACCGGCACTCTTAGACCAACGTCCACTGACCCGGTATGCCCTGCCTTCTTCCGAGCATCATGAAACTCGGCCACCAGAGGCTTCAGGTCCAGCAAGGTGGTTACTCTGGACGGGTTGATGAAGATCGGATAGCCCATCCGACCGACCAACTCAAAGGTGTCGGCTGACGTTGCCCCAATCCTGATGGGCGGGTGGGGTTTTTGCAATGGCTGTGGCACCACGGAAATCTCGTCAAACTGATAGTACTTTCCGTGGAACGAGAACTTGTCTGTGGTCCAGGCCTTAAGAATAATCTCAAGACACTCATCAAATCGACCTCGACTCTCAGCGTAGTTGAGTCCGTAGCCTTGGTAGATTCGGGGAAACGCTGCCCGGCCGATGCCAAAATCCAATCGGCCATCACTCAGGTGGTCTAGGGTGGCGATTTCCTCCGCGATCTGCACCGGGTTACGTAGCGGCAGGACGTGTACTGCCAGCCCAATCTTTACACGCTTGGTCCGAGCGGCGATCGCTCCAGCAACCGTCACCGGGGCCGATAAGACCGACCTACCCGGATTGAAGTGATATTCGGCCAGCCAGATCCCCTCGGAACCAGACTCCTCTGCAGCGTCAATCAGATCCATGGAATCTTTGAATATTTGCCGTTGTGTGGTGGTTGAATTTGCCGGAAATTCAACAAAAAGTCCAAACTCCATCTAAGACTCCTGTGGGCATCAAAAATCAACCCGCCAATTCTACCCTGGCGCAGCCGGTTTTGTCGCTTCGCGGGGTATTCTAGGGCAAAGGCGCTAGGTTGCTGATTCGACCTGTCGACGTAGGCTACCAATCCAGCGGCGTAGAAGTCGGTCTGACCTTACAAAGAACAGAGACTTAAGCATCATCCGGTAGACCCAACGGCGACTCACTTTAATCTCGGCGTCGCGGTCCAGCCAGTTATTGCTGCTGGCCAAGCGGGCCAAGGTGGCCAGGCCCAGCAAGAGCGGCCACAAGCAGGCCAGTCGCAAGCGCACTGAGCGACGAGGTATTGCCAGCAAATACTCTTCGGCAGCCTCAAAATGGCCCAGAGCAGTCTGCACCCAAGGGACGAGAACCTGCCTGGCCAGTTCTTCGTTGGATTGGTCCAGCAGATCTTCTGGCGTCAGACCTGATGCGGCCAGTTCGTCAGCGGGCAGATAGCAACGGCCCATGCGCAAATCGCCGGGGATATCCCTCAAAACGTTGGTCAGCTGCAGACCCTTCCCGAACCTGACCCCTTTTGAGGACATTTCTGCCGTGTCCCAATGGGACAAACTAGGTTCGTGGGCTGTTGTCACATTGGTCCAAAACTCGCCCACACAGCCGGCCACCAGATAGGCATAGCGATCCAAGTCGGCGGCGGTGGCAAAAGCGGTCAAATGTCTGGCGTCTTGTCCCGGAAATACGTCCAGATCCATCTCCATGCCCTCCGTCAAAGTGCCAACGACCCATCTGATCTGCCCTCGGTCGGAGGGATTCATGGACTCCAGCATGGAAAACGACTCTACCAGAGAGGAAAATAACGCCCGGTCTTTGGGCGACGACAATGTGTCCACAGATTTGGCTGCTAGTTCCTGCAATATTGCCAAATCCGCTGACCCGGCCACTTGGGCACGCAGTGTCAGCAACCCTTCCAGTCGAGAGCCCCTGAGTCCGCTGTGCTTCCGGTCGGCGATGGTATCAGCGGCCCTAGCCAACAGATAAGCCAGGCCAATCGGCTCTCTGAGGTTCTTGGGCAGGACACGTAGGGTGAGGTAGAAGGAGCGGGAAACGCCTTTCAAGACGCTCTTCAGAGTACGGTTGCGGGATTTCGCGGTCACGCCAGGAAGCCCGCCGGAAGTCGTATGCGACATGACGGCCGATCAACCGGGCTACCGGGCCGGCGCGGCGACCTCCGGAGAGGTGAAGTGGCGACGCTCAGTGTTCTCCACTGCCTCGGCTACCATCTCGTCCACGGAGAGGGTTTCCTCCAGCCGCAGCACGGTGTCCAAATCGGCCTTGGTCTCCGGGTGTTTGGGCACAAAGAGCGAACAGCAATCTTGGTCAGGAAGAATAGATGTTTCGAACGTACCGATATTCTGCGCCATATCGACGATCTCTTCTTTGTTGGCCCCAATCAGTGGCCGCAAGATGGGCATCCCAGCACAGGCGTCAACCACGGCAATGTTTTCCAAGGTTTGAGAGGCCACTTGCCCGCAGCTTTCGCCGGTGATGATGGCCTTGGCCCGGTTGCGACGGGCCAGCACCTCAGTGATCCGGACCATAAACCGGCGATAGAGCACTATCCGATAAGAAGGAGGGCAGGTGAGAATGATCTTTTTCTGAATCTCCCCAAGGGGTGCCATGAAAAGGTTGGACTCATATTGGTGTCGCGTCAGGTGCTCAACAAGATCAACCGCTTTTTCCATGGAAGTGCGATCAACCAAGGGGTAGCTGTGAAAATGGACGTACATTGACTGGCAGCCCCGTTTCATCATCTGCCAAGCCGCCACTGGAGAATCAATCCCGCCAGACAGCATCACCGCGACTTTGCCGCTGACTCCTACTGGTAGGCCGCCGTGTGCTCTGACTTCCTCAAAATAAATCAAAAAACCGCTAGTCTGGATATCAACGTAGATGGACAGGTCTGGGTACTTGAGACTGACCTCGGCTCCGGTTAGCTGCTGAACAAAGGCCCCCAGATCGCGGTTCACCTGCCCCGAGTTCATGGGAAACCGCTTATCGGCGCGATTGGTGGTAATGCGGAATGATTTGAAGCTACGGCCTTCCAAAAATTCAGGAATCCTGGCCTTCAATCCGTCCAGGTCTTGGGGCAGTTCGTAGGCCTTGTAAAACTTGGCCACGCCAAAAACCTCTTTCAGGCGCGATTTTACCTCCGGCCAACATTCTTCGTCGGCAAGAGTTAATCCCACCATCAACTGACCTTTCCAAACTTTTTCCACACCTGCTCCTTTCGTGGCGGTGCGGAGATTGTCGGTCAATTTGCGCATGAACCAGGGTCGGTTTTTGCCCTTAAGAGCTAGTTCGTGGGTCTTTACAATGGCGTGCGATTTGAGGTCATTCATACCGCGCTATTGTACCTGATAAAATGTGTAGAACTCTGCCGAGCACCAACTAAATTGACCTCGCTTTTGTAACAACGCTAGAAGTAAACCTAACCTATCCTATCCTTGCGGTAAAATTATCTAGGTACTATTCCAACATCCAATAGTCCATCTCTGGTCGTTCCTGGCATTTCATTCTATAAAGAACCGTAATCTAGACCAACACATCCAAGAAACCGAACGTCCAGATAAGGCTCGACAGAAAGCACCAGCGCAAATAATGACCTGTGACCAGAATTTGGTGTTTCGAGAACTGGCGAAAAAGAATAATGGCCACTTTAATTCTGAATTCAGTTAAGTTCTCTTCTAGCGTCCGAGTTTTTGCTTGGTTGATGGCCGTTGGCGCGTTGGTCCTGATGCTTACTCTTCTGACAATGGAGATCATGGACGATCCAACGCCGTCTCAAGACATCAGAATCTTGGACTGGATTGTCGACTGGGATTTTTGGGGAGTGACAACACTCCTCAAGATCGTTTCCACCATCACCGATAAGATGGCAGGTTTCGTCTACGTTGCTTTGGCAGCAATTTAACTGCTTCTAACTGGCAAAGCCAAAGCGGCGATTGTGTTCACTGGAGTTGGCGTGACCATCAGTGCGGTGGCGGTCATGGGCGATTTTACGCTAGGCGAGTTGGTGGACCGCGTCCGACCACTGGCATCCCCGGAAAAGATTTCTCCTGCTTTTCCAAGTGGGCACGTCTTCGCCGCCACAGTGTTTTTGGGGTTCGTAAGTTTCTTGGGCATCTACTACCATTTAAAGGCAACATTTCTGCTGCCAATGTTAGTCGTCTTCACTGCAATCGTACTGTTGGTTGGCCCATACAGAGTCCATGTGCAGGCCCACTTCCCAAGTGATGTGCTGGCCGGTTACCTCCTTGGTGGGATTTGGTTGCCGGTCATTATTCCCACTTTCTTATTCTTAAAAAATAGCCGTTGGCTGTCTTTCCAGTAGAACAAGTAGAACGTGCCCTTTACCGTCTAGGGCAGTTGCACATTGGCAAGCGCAATTTCCGGAGTGGCCGACAGCGAAACCGTCGTGACAGCAGAGTGGAGTTCTGTGATCCTAGGGGTGGGGTTGTCTTGGCTGCACCCAATCTGTAGAAAAACGCCCATAGCCACGAGTATTCGCCAGCCACAGGGGACTACATGGACCGTAGGTTACGGTGCTAGCTAGAAGTCTCATTTTAGGACATTCACAAAGGAACGGCGGAACAATATTCCCTAAGCGAAAATCGCTTCCTTGATTGCCAGGATGTCCTGCCTAATTCGCCCGTTCTCGGTGACCTCGCCGTTGATCTTGCCCGCACCGTGAATCACTGTGGAATGGTCGCGTCCACCCAGCAGCCGGCCAACTTTGGTGGGAGTAAGCTCCAACTCGTAAATCAGCAAATACATGGCGACCTGTCGGGCCAGGGCCACTTTCTTGGTGCGGTCTTTGGCCATCAAGTCGTGAACAGAAAGGGCGTAGAACAGCGCCACCTGCTCGAATATCCGCTGCGGGTCTATCGACCGAGTATCTGTTTCAGGTGCCATCTCGTTCAAAATTTGAAGGGTCGATTCCAGTGTGATGTTTACGTTCATCAACTGGGAGTAGGCCACCATCCGGTTCAGGCTACCCTCAAGCTCTCGCACGTTTCGCTGTACGCGTTTGGCAATCAGTTCGATCACACTGTCTTCCATCTCCACGCGGAGCTGGTCGGCCTTGTTAGCCAAAATAGCCATGCGAGTTTCCAAGTCCGGTGGTTGGATGTCTGCTATCAGACCCCACTCGAATCGGGAGCGCAGCCGGTCTTCCATGGGGGCCAGGTCCCTGGGTGGGCGGTCTGATGAGATAACCACCTGGTTTCCGGCGTTATGCAGGTCATTGAAGGTGTGGAAGAAGCCCTCGTGGGTCTGTTCCTTGCCACTGAGGAATTGAACGTCATCGACCAGCAGCACTTGTACTCCGCGATAGCGACGCCGAAAATCCTCGGTGGTCCGGTTGCGGATGGCGGTGATGAACTCGTTGGTAAACTGCTCTGAGGTCACATACAGAACTGACATTCCCCTACTGGCGCAGGTCTTGCCAATGGCCTGGAGCAAATGGGTCTTGCCCAGTCCGGCGCCCGAGTGCAGGTACAGAGGGTTGTAGGTTTGCCCAGGGAATTCGGCCACGGCTTTAGCTGCGCTCAGCGCCAATCGATTGGACGGACCAACGACAAACGAGTCAAACGTGTACTTTGGGTTGAATGACCTAATCTCAAACAGCGGCGGTGCCGTTGACGTTGCGCTTACTGTCTGACTTGGAGACGGAAGCGCTTTTTCTACAGCGTAGAAATCACCTTCTGACTTGACCTGTAGTTGTAGCTCAAAATCGCGTCCAGAGACCTTTTTAAGGGTCTTTTGGAGGGCGTGATACATCCGGCGTTCCAACCACTCCACGGCGAAAGAGTTGGGTGCCTCGACAACAAACGAAAGCTCATCGTAGGAGATGCCTTCCGTTGGCTTTAGCCAAGTCTCATAGGTAGGGCGTGGGAGCTGCAACTGAAGGTCTCCCAACACTGCCCGCCATACCTCACGGGCCGTAGACTCACTCATGAGTCTGCTCCCACCCCAGTTGCAGCTCCCACGCTCTCCCCCATCATCCCTCACTAAAATTTTGGTGCCCTTTGGTACCCTACCGGTGGCACTCTACCCGTCTTGTCTTGCCGATAACTTCTATTTTTAAGTATCCTGCTTTTCAGCCGGTCCAGTGTGCAATCGCCTCTAAAAAAGCCGACAGAACACCCCTTGACGTTTCCGCCCTAATTGAAAATAGCCGCGCCAGTTGGTGTACTTGTGGTGACGGTCAGACCCTATCAGGGCCCGTACCGAGTAAACGTCTACCGGTAATTTATTGGTCACCTGCGGCAGTGACCATGTTTTGTCCAACCCGTTGCTTGTTGGCGACCTACGGCAGTGACCGCCATGCTTTCGGAAGTAAGACTTTGCTATTTGATCTGGTGCCGGAATTTTGAGTCTCGATTCCCAGGAACTTGACCCAGAACCCTGACTCAGTTGCCGTTCACTTTTGATATTCGGACACTAGCAATATCTTCGAACGAATGTCAACAGGGAATTAGGGCAATTTGGTTTTTTATTATTTTAAAAATTTGACTGTAAATTAGTCTAAAATCAGCGATTTTAAATCTAGCGACCAACCAAATCGGAT